>ENA-OPCO01000883-OPCO01000883.1-human-gut-metagenome-genome-assembly--contig:-NODE-883-length-21009-cov-2.869762_pt1 | contig 21009 bp, 13 predicted proteins | sample MGYA00241562_ERZ501475 | MGnify/ENA primary metagenome ERZ501475 (study PRJEB25962, sample SAMEA2042627) | human gut metagenome | biome: human gut; feature: human-associated habitat; material: faeces... | reverse complement strand
CTTCTGTTCCAACTGCTACAATTGTATGTGGCTGAAATAACGCAATTTCCTCCAAGAATATTTTCTTATATACATCGTCTACTACATTCTTGCAACCACTCCGATTTAATTCTGCAAATGGTACATACTTTTCTTCATTTGCTGATGTAATCTCATATCGGAACAAATTTGTCGTGTACACATTTTTTAATTGATGCTTGTTCATAAAAGATACAATCATCTGTCCATAATCTTTTTGTCCTGTCAAGCGTTCTATATTTTTACAATCATCCTGTAAATCAAGGGAACGCCACAAATGAGTACAGAGATACTCCCCTACTGGTTCATTATGCTTAAGTAGTTCTTCAATGTTTTGATTAAGAACATCATAGCCAAAACAGTCCTCTAATTTATTACTTGGCGAATCAAATACAAGCATAACCCTTTTATCCTCATCGAAAGGCCCGTAGTCTATCATATCATCTCTATGATTCTCATTATAAATATCTAATAAATCCAAACCATGATTACCATTAGAAATAATTCCATATGTAAAAGGAGTATTCTCTAACACACTTAAATTTTCAAGATAGGTTTGGGTGATAATATGTTTGCTCGATTTATCTTCTAAATCTAATTTTCCACAACATACTTTCCCCTTTTCATTTAGGATATTACAGATATGAAAATATACATTCTCATCATATTTTCTATAGCCACATGAAAAGTTAAACTCATTTAATTTGTTTCTGCATTCTTCTGCTGTCATTTTCATAAATGTCATCCTTTCTGTATAAACTCAATCTACATTAATTATATTTCATAAACTCTTTGATTTGTTTTTTTGTTGCTATAGATTTCCAGCCCGAATATTTTCCATAAACAGTTTTACCTTTTTGTTTCTTGTACGCTCGGACGCGTACTTTTCCGGTTAATACAAATTCAGGTGTCTTTGGCAAAATAATATACCAATATAATTTTCTGTTTTTCAAAGAACTCTTTTGGGTTTTAATCGTTTTTTTCTTTATTGTACATGTTCTTCGATATGCAGAATAATTATATAGCTGGACCTCATAACCAGTTGCGCCTTTCACCTTTTTCCAAGACAAAGTGTATCGTGATTTCGTAGTCACTTTCTTTGCATTTTTCTTTTTCACTTTGACACTGTGAACTTTGCCTGGCTTTTTTACCTTGACGGCCTTCGCGGATGATTTGTTATTTGTTTGCTTATCCGCAGCATCGCTATCATCATCCCAAGACCATTCATTATCCGCAGCATCCCCTGAAGAATTGTCTGCGTTTAAATCCTCAATATTATACACTACTGCCAATTCTGCACTATTTTTCATGCCATTTTTTACAGCAATTGCCCTTAAAGTAAATTTGCCGTTCTGATTAAACAAAATAGGAAGTCCCAAATATTCATTGGAATTAATAGTTGGCACAGAACCATCCGTAGTGTAATAAATTGTTGCACCACTCGTATCACAATTCAAATTTACAACAACAGCTCCATGGTAAGTTCCGCTGTTCATATTGGCTGTCGGCGTTTTTACCGTATTCCTCATGTCCGGTTGAGCAGTAGGCACGGGAGTATTTGTCGGCCTTGATACTTCTGACAAATTAATATTATAAGTCTTAACTAGTTCTTCACTACTTACCCAACCGCTTTTTACTGCAATAGCATTAATTGTATAAGTACCATTACTATCGAACACTATTGGCGTCCCCGTATATTTCTTTGAGCCGGTAGTAGGAGAACTTCCATCCGTTGTATAATAAATTACTGCCCCTTTTGTACCACAAGACAACTGAATTGATAGTGCTTGTTTATAATTTCCCTGTTCAATGCTTACCGTAGGTTTTGAAACCTGAAACTTTACTGTCGTTTCTGTTGGTGCACTTGCCCCGTAACCATCGGCAACAGCAATTAATTTGAAATAAGTAGTTCCATAAATTGAAAATGGCGTTGTATACAAAGTTGAACTTGTTGTGACTTCATCATCCTTATTTGAATAATAAATTTTTGCACTTGAAGCATCACTATGCATAATAATTTTTTTTTCATTTTCGTTTACATTCTTAACTTCAATTGTTGGACTATCGGTCACAAAATATTTACCTAATTTCTTTAGCAAAATTTTTCCGCCATTGACACCGGGAACACATGCAAATGTATCCGTAAAGTCTAGTCCCGGGAATGCACTTTGCTCGGTTAGCTGCATTGAATTCAGCGCAGTTCCCTGTTTATCTGTTAGATAAGTTCGATTTAATTCGTCATATAATTTTGAGTATGTAAACACATTTTTTATAGTTATCATTGCATACGACTTTCCAATCACTGTTCCAGCAAATTGTGTACCCCTAATTTTTTCTTCTAATGAAACACTTGATATAATATACTGCTGACTTACTTCATCTCCGCATCCAACCAAACCTCCAACACAAGAACCATTTACATAACTTTTGGACATACAATTTTCAATCATTACATTTTCTGCATATCCAACGAGACCACCGACATAGTTACCTTCTAATTCCATATCAGCATAGCAATTGGTAGTATTAACATAGTCAGCTTTTCCTGCAATTCCACCCACCATACTGTCTGTATCAGAACTTTTTATCGCGCCTAGCGAAACACAATTACTGATTTCTAATGTTGATTTTGAATTATCTGATGTTCCTCCTATAATTCCTCCATAATAAATTGCATAATTACCTGCTGTTGACATCTTAATATTGACGCTGCAATTATTTATTTTTACACTCTGCGTTTCCTTATGAATATTTACATAAGAACATATTCCGGCAAATGAACCACTTTCTCCTTTCTGATATTTTGATACATCTGCTTTCCCTTCTACGTCAACATTTTCTATTAATATTTTCCCTTTAAGACCATCATACGCAAAATCAATTGTATTAATCAGGAACCCTTTACCATAATCATCACTTCCTATATTTGAATTTTTTATTTTCAAATCTCTCACGGTAGCAGAACCAACGATACTGTCAAACACTACCGAATGTAAATTCTTAATTGTATGTCCCCTTCCATCCAGCACACCACGAAAACCTTCCGCCGGCTTATAAGTCCCCTCATATTCGGACATATCAATATCTGCAGATAAACAATATTTTCCATCTACTACATAATTTAATTTGTCCATATCTTCCGGCGTTTTAATTTCCTCGTAATCCGAATAATTATTCGCCTTCACTACCGATTTAGAATACACCTTTTTTTCTTTAGCCGTCACATTCAGCACTTCCTTGTTAGGAATCAATCCGGCTATCACCGCAAAACATAATAAAATAGCTACTGTTTTTCTTCTCATATTTTTCTCCGATATAGTGTTAATTTATCACTATACTTTTCCTTTCTTTCCTATATTTTATCCAACATAATTAGAACTCCAACTATATGGTACCCTGTCCCCCTTTTTTAACTCTTGCTCATAATCCACTGCATCATAATTTTCTTCCCCCCAATCTTTTGATTTTGCTTCATCCATAACGTAATCAGGATTATAACCACTACTCACATTATCGCTGTAGTGATAATAACCAGTATATATATCTACTGCCTTGATACACACCGCATAATAATATTCGCTATATCCATCTTTACCCATAAGTACTACATACCTTCCATTCCCATCACCTTCGTAATCCATCACCCGGTATTCAGAAATATCATCTTCGCTTGGTATTTTCAATTGTATAACTTCTTTGGCACATTGTTTTACAGCTTCCATCCGGTCTGTATAAAATGCTTGTGGAGTTTCCAGAAAATATTCCGTGTACTTATGCGTATATTTAACAATAGAAAACACAGTTGCAACAACAACAAAACACGCCACACCAATAATTGCAATTATCTCAGGTTTTTGCATTTTATATCGCATTCCTTTAGAAACTGCATCTTGCCGCATTTTTGTCCGGTAACGGTTTAATGAAAAGGAGCCTGCCAGTAAAACAATACATATAATATGTAATAAAAATCCGAATCCAAAATGTTTGCACTGGTCACGCAATGAATTATAAAGCAAAAAATCACTAAATATAACAATGCCTGCAAATACCACTACCGGAATCATCGCCGGCCACCACCTATTAATAAAATGCAACCCTGCCGATATTACAAGAATACCGAGGCTAACTAATAATAAAGGCAATAGAATAGCTTTTGCTGAATGAAAATTAGGCCATTTAGACATAATTCCCACTGCGCCATGATCAACTGCTACTCTAACCTGATTTGCGTTACTGTAAAATATGTTGTCTGCTATATCACTCCCACTTAAGGTAACTGAGGGCACAAAAGCTACAACAAGTGCCGTAATTGCTAACATAATTAACGAATACACCTTACTTACTCGTATTTTTTTCATCTTTTCCGCAATAATAGTTGGTGCTCCGCATATATTGCAAAATTTTGAATTAAAATTAATTATATTCCCGCAATTAGTACAATAGCTTGTTTTTCTTTCCATTTTTTTACCGCAGTTCGTACAAAATTTCATTTCGTCGGAAACAAGTGTTCCGCAATATTTACATATCATAAAAATCCTCCTCAGTTTTCAGTTTTTTGTCTACACACTTCTTCTTGTATATCCTTTAAAATATTTTCATCTTTAATGTACTTATACAATTTTTCAACTTCATCATATCGCTTTTGGTCAATCAAATTATATGCCTGAAACTCATATACTGATTCTTTTCCCTCTTCAGAATCAATTTTATTGTAAATTTCTATTGCTTTGTCATATTCACCAGAATCACGATAATATCTAGCCAGTCTACCATACGCAAAAATAAGGTTATCCTCATCCTTTATCTGCTCATAAAGTTTTATTGCTTCCGTAAACTTATTCTCATATAATAACATTAACGCCTTTTGTTGTATCACCTTTCTCTCTTCTTCTTTTTCTCCCCATTTGTGATAAATCGCAATTGCTTTATCATATTCCTCTTTTTCAAAATAACTTTTGGCCTCCTTGCATTGTATTTTTTTAATTTGCTGATTTGCCACTTTTTTATCTTCCATATCATTCAAGTACTCCATTGCTTGTGAATACTGTTCATTCGCCATAAACTTTTTTGCTTTTAGCAGTTTATAATCATCTGAACGATAATACAAAAATGAACTTGTTAATTTAACTGCAATCAGTACAAACACAGCAATAAGTGCAATAATAATTATCGTTTTTATTCTTTTCTTACGTTTTTTCAACATTAAAATTTTTTCATCAATTTTTTCAATATACTTGTTGGATTCCTTAAAACTGGCAAATCCCAAAAATAATTTTTTTGTCTTTTCAAGAGCTACAACATTACTGCTATGTCTTATTTCATTGATTGCATTAATATAAGCAATATTCTTTTCGCATTCCGAAATATAATCAGAAGTCTCTTTATAATCTTGTAATTCATAAAATTTAAATAGAATATTTGTGAAGTCATCACTTGTACGTGCCCCATTAAATTTTTTTACTAAGTCATAGTACTTTTCTTCTTTTAGCTTTTCCTTTTTTATTTCACATTCCTTTATTTGCTCATTTGCATCCTTATACTCAGGAATCGTTCGAAACATTTTCTTTGCTTCATTACAGGCTCCTTCTCCCTTTGCATATTTTAAAAGCTCTACAGCTCTTATGTAAATAGGCTCATACTTTAAAAGTTTTACCTGTTCTGCATTTGTTTCATCTGCATATTGTAAAAATCTTTGAAAATTTATATTGTTTTCAAAACCATTATCGCGTTTAATCAGGTCATATATATTTTGCGCACGTAATTGAGCCATCAATTTAAGCAAATATGCTTCCGCACATTCAGGATAAGAATCCAAAATTCTTTCCGCATATTGATCTACTTTCTCCCAATTAGCATCTTCCAAGAACATATTTGCACGTGTTAGTAACGGTTGAATCGCATCGGTCGCTTTTTTATCTATATTGTCTGGATTTTTTTCTTCTTGTGCAATAAATGTATTGTTTGTTTCATCCAGATGTTTATTTATATATTCATGACTTTGATTCATTGGCTGATATGAAACTTGGTTGTTCGACGGCATACTATTACCTATATATGTCTTTTGCTGTTGAATGTTTTGTATCACATAATTTCTAACAACCAAATCATAAATTGCCCCTGCAACACCTATGATTCCACCAAATAGTACATTTAACACCAAGAAAACAATAATAGATGCTAAACGACTCGAATAGTCATTATAAATCTCATCAATTGACATATATAACAGTTTGTCTTTTTTATTTACTCGCTTAATTCCAAATACTATATTCCAAATACCAACAAATATCAAATACCAAAATGCAAAAATAGATATTAATGTTTGTATTCCACCAACGCAAATCCAAATAATTCCACTAACCATTTCTCTTATTCCAATATTTTGCCTAAGCATTTGGCTATTATCAAAAAAATTGCGATTTTGTTGCGATTGATACGTGTAATTGCTATATCCATTTGCCTGGGTTCCGCAATTTACACAGAATTTTGCCTCGTCCATCATTGCATTTCCGCAATGCGCACAGATTTTCATAAATAACACCTCTCCTTCTTCAAAACTTGCCCCTATCATACCACTCCCCTGTCCATTCCCCTTTCTTTTTTTTGCACACAAAAAAAGACGACTCACCGCCGTCTTTCCTATCTCACATCTATTCTAAAACATCCGTCAACGTATACACATCAACACTTCCAAAGCACTGTAGCAGTAAATAATCTAATGGGTATTTATCATCCATCGGACGCATACCGCATAAATTCAGTATGCTGTCTGCCATCGCTACAAATTCCTTTTTCACGACTTCCGGTGACTCTTCTCCTGACTGCTTCAAAACCACATAATGAATCAGGACAAGCAAATCTGCACGGCGTATGTTATGCGTGCGCTGACGCTGTTTACGAATTTCTTTCTCCAATTCCTGTAATTTTGTTTTATCATCCGTCTTACCGGTTCGGCACTTGGTATACGCCTGCAAAAGCCGCATTTCCTTTTCTTTTTGCTTAGCAATTGAACTAATATCAGAAATATATTTCGCATCCACTGCACCAATTTCTTTTTGCAGCAAATTCCGCTTCATATCTCCAAACCGTGTATGTGGGAAATGAATACCATCATAAATTTCTACAATCAAATCCGAGACACGGCGAAGCGGACTATATGCCATCTTCGTCAAAAACTGAATTTCTTTCACTTTTTCTTTGGATAACGGGCTTTTTACCAACCGGGTCTGATTCTTTATAAAACGCCGTATTTCTTTTCCGTAGTCCTCTTCCTTAATGTCATTGCTTTTCAGCCACGAAAAAAATCCGGTGTCTTCTAAGGCAGTAAACAAACATTGTTTGATATCTTTTCTAAAAAAAAACAATGCTTTCTCTAACAATGCCATATAATTTTGATAGGTTGTCATGCTGTAGCCTTTAAATAATGCTTCGTTTTTTCGCATCCACACAAGAAATTCTTTCGTATCAAGATTTTTTACCGGCTCATAACGCCTTAAAATCTCGTCCGTGTGTGCCGTCTGCCGGATAGGCACATTCCAATCGCTGTATTGTTCAAAATAAGCAACCATCTCCTCATACTGCTCATAAGTCATATAATTTTCCAAACCGTACAAAGCAATCATCTCGTGATAATCATTCACTTGAAAATCATGTTCAGAAATGGCATACATAAAATATTCTCTTGTTTCTTCTACAGAAAACCGACAGACAAATGCCAGATGAATAATCTGTTCTCTTTTTGGCATCGACTGTCCATGAATACCAAACCATTTTTGAATGGTTGGACGTGAAGCGATTTTTGCCTTTGACACTTTATCATAAAAGTTATGATAAGCATTTTGCCTGACCTCATCCTCAATTACTTGACTGAGTGGTTTTTCAGTTGTTTTCCATTTTTCAATCATGAAACGGTCGCATTTCATAAAACATTTTTGCATCATTTCATGAAAAATACGTCTCTTTTCTTCCTCTTCCATTTTGTTCTCCTGTTATGACAGTGAATCTAAGTCACCATTAAATTTAACTTTTGATTTCTTTTTCTTTGGCACCGGTTTTGGCGTAACTGTCGGTCTTGGCGTAGCAACAATTTTTTTCTTCCCTTTGCTAATCGTAAGCCGCAGCGTTTTTTTCGATACATCGGAATACGTTTTCCCTGCCGGAATACTCTGTGCAATCACCGTACCTTTCGCCTTTTTGCTGTATTTTGTTTGGAAACGCACGGTCAAACCTTCGTCTTTTAATTTCTTCAGATTCTCTACTGCCGCCTTTTTTTCTAACCCAACATAATTTTCAATTGTAACCGTATATGGTGTTGCTGTTGGCGTTGGTACACTTGTTGCCGGCATTGTTGTTTGAGGGGCAGCCACCACCGGTCTTTTGTTTATTTCCGATTTATTTTGAAAGACAGAAATAACGACCACAAGCAGAACCGCAATCAAGCCAGCTATAAATATTTTTGAAGCAGTTCTTCCTTTTTTTCGCTCTTTTTTCTTATCATAAAAAGTGTCGATTTCACGCATAATATGAGCCGTATTAAAAGGATGATATGTTGTGTTTTGTTTATCAGCATCGGTTGAAAATTCTGATAAATCTTTTTTCTCATACAGCATTTCAAACAATTCATCCATTGTTTGGAACCGGTCTTTCGCATCAACGGAAAGCCCTCGCTCAATCACGTGAATTTCATGGTCACTCAAGCCTGTACCATAAAATTCATGCAGTGGTTTCATATGGTCCGCAATCATTCGTTCAACCGAATCATCCGGGTCAATTCCGGTAACCGCAAAATATATGGTCGCACACAGCGAATAAACATCGGTAAACGCTCCTTGTTTTCCTCGCTGTCTGCACTGCTCAATTGGTGCATAGCCACGCTTATAAACAAGCGTTAACTCCTTATTTCTCTGTTCTTCAAAATTTCTTGCCTCACCAAAATCAATAAGCTGAATACTTCCACCTTTTGTCACCATCAAATTATCCGGACTGATATCACGGTGAATAATTCCTTCTTTATGTATCACGCAGAGAGACTCTATCACAGGTTTTAATTTTGTAAGGATATCTTCTCCCTTCATCGTCCCATAATTTCTAACATATTTTTTCAGGCTCTCGCCCTCAACATATTCCATTACAATATATGAAATCGAATCAACAACAAAAAAGTCACGGGCAGAGGCAATTCCATCCAGTGCATAAAAACGAGCAGCCATCTTCACTTCCCGCTGTGCTACTTTCCGGTCTTTTTCACTGCTGTTTTCATACTCTTTAATCGCCACCGGAACATCAATTAAAGTGTCCATTGCCTTGTAGGTTGTTCCAAAGCCACCACTGCCAAGTGTACACTCAATCACATAACGATTATTTAGTTTTGTTCCTTTTGTTAATTCGTATCCCATGGTTTACTAAATCCTTTTTGTTTTACTCTTACTGTACACTCTTTTTTTGTTTTGCACCCGGTAGCTTCGAATCCGAAAGCTTATCTTTCCCTTTCCGGGTGTGTACTTAAAGTTTAATGCAGTATTCTTCTTAATCTTGTGTTTGGATAAAGGAATTTTCTTGTATTTCTTTTTTCCAAACCGAACCCACATTTGCAAATATGGGTCAGAACATGATTTTAACCGAATACTTATATAATGGATTCCATCCGTTGTTACTTTCCTTTTTAGATTGAATGCCGGTGCTTTTCGTCTCAACATCAGTTTCTTTACATCCGAAAAAACACCATACTGATAATTCTTCCCGTTTAAGTAATAAGCACGCACTTTATAATAATAGTTTTTTGCATACTTTACTTTTGAGTCTGCAAAATTGCATTTATTCTTGAAACCATCTGCTATCTTTTGGTAGCCCTTGTTCTTTTTTGTTGAACGGTAAATCTCATAACCATCAGCCTGCTTTTGGTTGTTCCAAGAAAGCTTAATCTGCTTTTTCTTTCCTGCTTTTAGCTTAAGATTTGTTACTTTTTGCGGGATTGATGGTGCATTTGTACTCCTTGTTTGCGGAGTTTTTGTTGATGTAGCTGCAGCAGGTGTCATACTCGGTGTTGGAGGAGCACTTGGATAAACCGCTCCCTCTTTTGCCACAAATTCAATTCCGGTAACCGTAAGAGAATCTAAATCTTTTGACCATTTATTCCAACGATAGCTTAATGGTTGTATCGTAATTCCCACAATTGGAATCGCATGTTCGATTTCCTGCCCCCACCCTGTTGTATATATAAAAGAAAGTGGCATGACAACTTCCAACTCCTTTTTCTCACATGGTCTATATTGATACAATGGCTTATTTGCTTCTACACCTTTATAGTCAATTACTGCATCCGAATATCCGTTTAATTCGTCAAAATCAGTTTGTATAACAAATTTAATCGAATCCATTATGTCACTTTCATAATAATTTGCTTTATCATTATATTGAATTCGGTATCGAATTTTTACTTCCTTATAATTTTCTACCCGGTACCAATTCTCATTTAATTCGTCCTTTAAATCAAAATAAATCCAATTTTTATAAAAACTTGTTTGATAACGCGATAAATTAACTTGATAATTTTTTACTGCCCCCGTCTTATAAGACTTATCAATCCCCGTCGAACTTGTCGGATATGGCGTAGGCATAAAATCTACCGGAGTTGATGTTGGCTTTGGCGAGGGCGTTGATTCACCATAACGTACATTCTCATAAGGAATAAATGTTATAGACGTTATTTCCAATTCTTCAATCCCACGTGGCCAACGGCAATTTATATCTTTTGGATCTTTTGGATCATAATCATAATTGCTAATCTGAATTTCAAAAATCAATTTAGCACAATTTAACTTTTCGTCCGTTTCATGCCATGGCACATATTGTTTGTTCTTGTTATTTGACGCGTTATTCCTCATAAATTTCAGATCATCTAGGTTATCAAATTCACCATAAATCGAACAATAAATGAGGTCACAATACCATTCTTCTTCACTCACATTTTCCTTAACTCTTGTTTTCTCATCCTTTAATTTTAATTGATAGGTAAATTCAACAGAAGAATAATATTTTGAAATTTCTCTATTAAGCATTGCTCTTGGCATTTCAACACTTATAGCACCACCGGTTACCACCGTGTTTTGTCCGGACAAATCAACAGAAAGCGGCTGTATTTCATCTCCATCTTTATAAGAAACATTATTTTCAACTGCTTTCATCTCTTTTATTTCTCTTTGATTATATGGGCACGCAATACCAATAAACAATGCAACCACAAGAAAAACTGCTATCCTTTTTTTTCGACTCCTCATATTAATACATCCTCCTCTAACTCAATAGTAAAAAAAACTCTTAATAATTATATCATAATTCTGTCCATTTTGCTTTGTATTTTTTATCCAACACAAATAAAAAATATTGTATCTTGTTAATACCACAAAAATATATTATACTTATTGCAACATTATAACATAGGAGATATTATGAAAAACACAGATTACAAATCAACTAATGCATTAATGGAACATCTTAGGCATAACGGAATTGCAATTTCTGGTGAATCTCAAAAACAACAACTTATCAATACGGGATATTTTCATGGCTATAAAGGATACCGCTTTTTTATGTCATCTTCTAAGCAATTACCCTTTAACTCGTACAACGAAATTTATGCAACTATCCAGTACGACACAAAACTCAAATCCCTTTTATACGCTAAGATGATGTTCATTGAAACCGCACTAAAAAACATTGCACTAAATACGATTATGGCTGAAATTGATTCAAATAGTATCTATGATATGTACGACAAAGTAGTCAGTAGTTACAAAAACGCCCCTGCTAATACGCGAAATGACATCAAAAAGAAATATCAAAATAACAAATTGAATTTGCAAGGTTCTATTCAAAATTCAATTGCTGCCGCTTATCGAAAAAACAATCCAAAGATTACCCACTTTTATAATAATATAAATTATAATGAAGTTCCTCTTTGGGCAATTTTCGAAATACTGACTATGGGGGATTTTGGTTGTCCTCTTTCATGTTTAACAAAAGATATGAGAGAAAAAATATCACGAGCAATTGGCATTAATCTTGCCAGTGACACTTATTGTGAATTAATTTATAAATATGTATATGCACTTAAAGACCTGCGTAATGCTATTGCTCATAACGATGTCGTATACGACACTCGATTTAGAAAAATGGATCCCTCTAGACCAATGAAACAATGCCTAAAATTAGAAATGGGACTTCCATATATAAATTTCAAGACTATTGGTGATTATATTATTCTGCTTTGCTATTATTTAAAGCTATTAAAAGTGTCCAAGCCGGAAATCAAAGCCTTTATACGAGAATTTGAAACAATCACAAAAGAATATGAGAACTCAGTTAACCCAAGTGTTTCCGCCATCACCATTCACCCGGATCTATGTTCTCGTATGACAATCCTAAAAAATTGCATTTAACCCTCTTGCATATTTTTGTTATTTATAGTATATTATAGATAGTAATTGGGGTATGTGTTTGCGGACACATATTTAAAGGAGTCGGAGAAATCTGGCTCCTTTTAAATTAATTCAAAAAAAGTCACAAGCTGGCTTTCACCAGCTTGCAGCTTACAATACCTAATATTTCTTATCTTATTCTTCCGGAACATCCTTAATACTAAAGCTGATACGTCCCATTTTATCTTTGCCAAGGCAGATAACTTTCACTTTATCACCAAGTGTAAGCTCGTCCTCTACATGATTGATGCGGCGTTTTGCAATGTTTGAAATGTGAACCATTCCCTCTTTACCGGGAGCAAACTCGATGAAAGCACCAAAGTCTTTAATGCTGACAACCGTTCCCTCAAGAATCTGACCTTTTTCAAAATCAGTTACGATGATTTCGATGAGACGGAGTGCTTCGTCCATTGCTTCTTTGTCCGTTCCGCAAACGGAAACAGCACCATCATCGGTAATGTCGATTTTAACACCGGTGCGCTCAATCAATGCGTTGATTGTCTTACCTCTCTGACCAACAACTTCACCAATCTTAGCCGGATCAATCATAATCTGTTTAATCTTTGGAGCGTAAGCATTTACTTCTTTTCTAGGCTCTGCAATTGCTTTTGCCATAACCTCATCCAAGATGTAAAGGCGGGCTTCTCTTGTTCTTGCAATAGCCTGCTCCACGATTTCTCTTGTCAAACCATGAATCTTAATATCCATCTGGATGGCAGTAATACCTTTTTTCGTACCGGCAACTTTAAAGTCCATATCGCCGAAGAAATCTTCAAGACCCTGAATATCTGTCAAAATCAAGTAATCATCATCGGTATCACCGGTTACCAAACCAACGGAAATACCAGCAACTGGTGCCTTAATCGGAACACCGGCAGCCATCAATGACAATGTAGATGCACAAATACTACCCTGAGATGTAGAACCGTTGGATTCCAAAATTTCGGATACGGTACGGATTGCATATGGGAACTCTTCTTCACTAGGAAGAACAGGAACCAAAGCACGCTCTGCCAAAGCACCATGTCCGATTTCACGACGTCCCGGTCCTCTGGATGGTCTTGTCTCACCAACGGACCATGATGGGAAGTTGTAGTGATGCATATATCTCTTGGATGTCTTTGTAATATCCAAACCATCTAATTTCTGTTTCTCTGAAAGTGGAGCCAATGTTGTAACATTCAACACCTGTGTCTGTCCACGGGAGAACAAACCTGATCCATGTACGGTAGGCAGTACATCTACTTCCGCATGAAGCGGACGAATCTGTTTGATCTGGCGTCCGTCCGGTCTCTTCTGGTCTTTTAAGATCATTTTTCTAACAGTCTTTTTCTGGAATTTATAAACTGCTTCATCAATCAGTGGAATCCAGTCTTCATGTTCTTCTGCATATCTTTCTTCCAACTGGTCTTTAATCTTTCGGATATTCTCTTCACGAACCTGTTTTACATCAGTAAATACAGCTTCTTCCATAGCTTCCGGTGTAATGAAATTAACCATGTCATTCCACATATCTTCCGGAATATCGAAATGCTCATACTCGTGTTTCTCTTTACCACACTCAGCAACAATCTTGTCAAAGAACTCGATAATCTGTCCATTCAACTCATGAGCACCATAAATTGCCTGAATCATCGTAGCTTCATCAACTTCATTTGCACCGGCTTCAATCATGATAACTTTATCTCTTGTAGAAGCAACGGTAAGTGCTAAATCAGAAACCTCACGCTGTGCGCTTGTCGGATTGTAAACAAGTTCACCGTCAACCAAACCAACCTGTGTTGCTGCGGTCGGACCATCAAACGGAATATCCGAAATACTGGTAGCCAGTGCAGAACCAAGCATAGCAACAAGTTCCGGTGCACAATCCTGGTCAACATCCATAACTAAGTTTTCCAGTGTTACATCATTTCGATAATCTTTTGGGAACAATGGACGCATCGGGCGGTCAATTACACGACAAGTCAAAATTGAGTTATCGCTTGGTTTACCTTCACGTCTTGTAAATCCTCCCGGAATTTTTCCGATGGAATACATCTTTTCATGATATTCTACGCTTAATGGGAAGAAATCAATTCCCTCTCTTGGTTTCTCGGATGCTGTTGCCGTAGAAAGGACAACTGTATCACCATAGCGCATAAATGCAGCGCCATTTGCCTGAGCAGCTACACGTCCAATGTCAACTGACAAAGTACGTCCTGCAAGCTCCATTGAAAATGTCTTGTACATACTTTTTCTCCTTTATTTTTATTTCGAGATGCCGAAACCACTGAAAAAACCACTGTATCAATGAGTTTTTCAGAAGTCTCGGTGTCATCTCAATTTACATACAAAATTTATTATACACAATCTTTGCAAAAAAAGCAACTTTCCTTATTCCGGATAACTGATAGCGTCATCGGGCCACTTTAAAACCTCATCGTGAAACAGCGGCACACGCATCAGACCGGCTCCAAATAAGTACGCACGGTCACGCTCCGCAATCTCTTCTAATGTACGCCATGTCACACCGACAATCGTTTGTTCCGACTCCGATAATTCCGGGTCAATTCCCTTGTGTGGAACCGCATCATCCGGAATTTCTACCAAAAATGTAAAAATCCGACTTTCCAAATCCGGTTTATATTCAATGGCAAGCGGACGCACAATTTTTCCACTCACGCCTGCTTCTTCGTTTAACTCACGCAAAGCTGCTTCCTCCGGTGTCTCATTTTCCTCAATTCCGCCGCCTGGCAGATTAAAGAAATCTCTTCCTTTCATTCTGTGTTCTACAAGCAGTAATTTGCCATCCCGGCAAACCATAGCCTGACTGCGATTTCGTTTCATTTTCTCACCTTTTTAAGAAAAATTTTTTTCATAGAAAGAGTGCCTTCAATCAAACAGTATCCATTTGACGAAAGCACTCAACTCATACAAATTATTTACGCAAACCAAGTTTTTCAATCAGCGCACGATAACCTTCCAAATCTGTCTTCTTCAGATAATCCAAAAGGCCTCTTCTCTTACCAATCATTTTGTACATACCACGACGAGAATGATGATCTTTCTTATTCTCTTTCAAGTGCTCTGTCAAAGTGTTGATACGCTCAGTAAGAAGCGCTACCTGAACTTCCGGTGAACCTGTATCATCCGGTGTTCTTCCATAAGCTGCAATAATTTCTTTTTTCTTTTCTGTAGTCATCATTGTGACATACCTCCTAAATATTTTCTTATCACCATTTACTAAGATCCGGTCGGAGTTTCCGTAATCTGAGTAATGGCTATTTGCTATCATAACACAATTTAACTTCGTTGTAAACCTTTATTTCGTGTCAATCGTAGCAATATCTACTAATGTCAATTCATTTTTCTCAGAATCCTCTAACGCAGTCAAAAGTGCATTTGCCGTATCTAAAGAAGTCAGACAGGTAACACCGGTCTCAATAGAAGTACGGCGGATGAGGAAACCATCGTGGGAATGTTCACCCTGTTTTGGAATATCAATTACCAAATCAATCTCATGGCCAAGCAGCAAATCCATCAGTGTCGGGGATTCCTGCTCAATCTTGTTGACACCGATAACCGAAACGCCGTTCTTGCCTAAGAACTTAGCTGTTCCGCGTGTCGCATAGATTTCATAGCCAAGTGCCTGGAAACGTCTGGCAACGGAAATTGCTTCGTCTTTCGAGTTATCATTTACCGTAAGAATCATCTTCTTGTATTTCGGAAGATTGATTCCGGCTCCCATAAAGGCTTTGTGAAGTGCCTCATTAAATGTTTTTGCGATACCTAAGCACTCACCGGTTGACTTCATCTCAGGTCCTAAGCTGATTTCTGCACCGCGCAGTTTCTCAAAGGAGAATACCGGCATCTTAATTGCGATGTAATCCGATTTTTTCGCAAGTCCCGGTGTGTAACCCATATCCGTGATTTTTTCACCGAGGATTACGCGGGAAGCCAGTTTCACAATCGGAATTCCGGTTACTTTGCTGATATATGGTACCGTTCTTGACGAACGAGGATTTACTTCAATAACAAAAACTTCATCGTTATAAACAATAAACTGAATGTTAATCAAGCCAATTACATGAAGGGATTTTGCAAGTTTTGCTGTGTAATCGACTAAAACTTCCTGAACTTCAGGTTTAATGCTCATGGCAGGATAAACCGAGATACTGTCACCGGAATGAATACCGGCACGCTCTACGTGTTCCATAATACCAGGAATCAGAATATTCTCGCCATCACATACCGCATCAACCTCAACCTCTTTACCCATAAGGTATTTATCAACAAGAATTGGATGTTCCTGCACATGGCGGTTGATAATTGACATAAATTCACGAATATCATCATCATTAATCGCAATCTGCATGCCCTGTCCACCAAGTACATAAGATGGGCGGACAAGAACCGGATACCCAAGTTCATTTGCTGCCGCTAATGCCTCTTCTGTTGTAAATACGGTTTTTCCTGCCGGTCTCGGGATCTTACACTGCTCTAAGATTTCATCAAACAGCTCACGGTCTTCGGCCGCATCTACATTCTCTGCACTTGTTCCCAAAATCGGAACTCCCATTTTGAGAAGTGCTTCTGTCAGTTTGATTGCTGTCTGTCCACCAAACTGGACAACCGCACCATCCGGTTTCTCAATATCCACGATATTTTCTACATCTTCCGGTGTCAATGGCTCAAAATACAATTTATCTGCCACATCAAAGTCCGTACTTACCGTCTCCGGATTGTTATTTACAATAATTGTCTCATAGCCGCTCTGTGCCAGTGACCACACACTGTGAACCGAACAGAAGTCAAACTCGATACCCTGACCGATTCGGATTGGTCCGGAACCAAGAACCATGATTCGTTTTCTGTCTTTATCTTTGGAAACTTCCGTTTCGCTGCCAAACACGCTGTAATAATATGGCGTACTTGCCTCAAACTCAGCGGCACAGGTATCAACCATCTTAAACGAAGCAACAATTCCATTTTCATGGCGCATATCATGAATCTCACGCTCTGTCATGCCGGTATAGTTAGCAATAACGGCATCCGGAAATTCCATTCGTTTTGCTTCTGCCAAAATTTCCGGTGTCAGTGTTTCGTTTTTCAAAGTCTGTTCCATCTCTACCAGATGGGCAATTTTATCAATGAACCACATATCGATTTTCGTGATATCATGAATTTCTTCATACGTGGCACCCTTGCGAATCAGCTCTGCAATAATAAAGATACGGCGGTCATCAACAATGTGGATACGCTCTAGCAGTTCTTCTTTGGAGCGGTCACTGTAACGTCCGATATCCAAGCTGTCAATGTGCTGCTCCAGCGAACGGAGTGCTTTCATCAACGCGCCTTCAAAGTTATCACAGATACTCATAACCTCTCCGGTTGCTTTCATCTGTGTCGTCAAAGTACGTTTTGCCTTGATAAATTTATCAAATGGCAGTCTCGGAATTTTTACAACACAATAATCCAATGCCGGCTCAAAACTTGCAAAAGTTTTCTTCGTAATGGCATTTGGTATTTCATCCAGTGTGTATCCTAACGCAATCTTAGCTGCCACTTTTGCAATCGGATATCCGGTTGCCTTAGAAGCAAGTGCCGAAGAACGGCTGACACGAGGGTTTACCTCGATAACACAATATTCAAAACTTTCCGGATGAAGTGCAAACTGTACATTACATCCACCGGTAATTCCAAGTTCTGTAATAATATTTAATGCTGAAGTACGAAGCATCTGATACTCTTTGTCACCTAATGTCTGAGACGGTGCTACTACGATACTGTCACCGGTATGCACACCAACCGGGTCAATATTTTCCATGTTACAAACCGTAATACAGTTTCCTGCCGCATCACGCATTACCTCATACTCAATCTCTTTCCATCCGGCGATGCAGCGCTCAATCAAACACTGTCCGACACGGCTCAGACGAAGACCATTGGAGCAGATATCGTGCAGTTCTTCTTCGTTATGCGCGATACCGCCGCCGCTTCCGCCAAGGGTATATGCCGGGCGGATAACAACCGGATAACCGATTTCGTTGGCAAATGCAATCGCATCATCCACATGTTCCACGACAATACTTGCAGCAATCGGCTCGTGGATTTTTTCCATTGTCTCTTTAAATTCCAAACGGTCTTCTGCACGCTTAATTGTCTGTGCAGTCGTACCAATCAGACGAACATTTTCCTGCTTTAAAAAGCCGGATTCCTCTAATTCCATCGCAATATTTAACGCAGCCTGTCCACCCAGTGTCGGGAGCACGCTGTCCGGTCTTTCCTTGCGAATCAGTTTCTGAACCACATCAACGGTCAATGGCTCAATGTAAACACGGTCAGCAATATCTTTATCGGTCATAATGGTAGCAGGATTGGAATTAATAAGTACTACTTCCATTCCTTCTTCTTTCAGAGAACGACAAGCCTGCGTACCGGCATAATCAAATTCGGCAGCCTGTCCAATAACGATTGGACCTGAACCGATTACTAAAACTTTTTTGATTTCATCCATTTTTGGCATTGTATGTATCCTCCTTACTCTTCCATCATCTTGATAAATTCATCAAACAAAACTTCCGAATCCTTCGGTCCGGCACAAGCTTCCGGATGAAACTGAACCGTGAAGATATTTTTCTGTAAATAACGAAGTCCTTCAACTGTGCCATCGTTGACATTTACAAAGGCAACCTCGGCAATCCCTTTTGGCACCGAAGATTCTTTTACCATGTAGCCATGGTTCTGGGAAGAAATGTATACACGTCCGGTTTTTAAGTCCTTGACCGGATGATTTGCTCCGCGGTGGCCATACTTCATTTTCTCCGTGTCACAGCCACAGGCAAGTGCCATTAACTGGTGTCCCAAGCAAATTGCAAAAATCGGAATATCCGATGCATACAGTTTTTTCAACTCTTCAATGACTTCTGTGCATTCTTTCGGATCCCCCGGTCCATTCGTCAGCATAATGCCGTCCGGATGGGAAGCAAGAATCGTTTCTGCTTTCGTTTTTGCCGGGTAAATTGTAACTTCACAGCCACGTTTCAACAAACATCTGGCAATGTTAAATTTCGTTCCAACGTCAAGAATAGCAACCTTCTTTGTAATAGAAATGTTGCTATCGGTATCTAAATCGCCCGGTTTATAGGAAACAATTTCCTTTGTAGTTACTTTGTCAACTACACCGCGAACGGAATATTTTTTAATTTTTTCAAGAACGGCAGATAAATCCTCAGGTTTTTCTGTGGTAATCATGCCATTCATTGTTCCTTTTTCTCTGAGTCGTTTGGTGAGGGCTCTTGTATCAATTCCTTCAATTCCCGGAATGTCCTGCTCTACAAGAAACTGCTGAATACTTTCTTCTTTTCTGAAGTTGCTTCCAAGTCTTGCCAGTTCTCTTACAATAAAAGCATCGGTATTTGACTTTTTCGCCTCTTTGTCTTGATTACAAATACCATAATTACCAATTAACGGATAGGTCATTACTACTGCCTGTCCGGCATAACTTGGGTCCGTGAGCACTTCAAGATATCCTGTCATTGACGTATTAAAAACAATTTCGCTAATGACTTCTTTTTTACTGCCTATGCTTTTTCCGGTAAACACAGTTCCGTCTTCCAGTATCAGATATGCGTTCATGTTATCCTCCTTTAATCGAATGCCAGAATCATCTCCGCAGTTTCCACAAGATTGTTTCCGCTGTCCATACTAAGTTTCTGGATATATTTATGGGCTTCTTCTTCAGACAAATGGTTTCGCTCCATCAGAAGAGCCTTGGCATCATCAATTGATTTTTGTTCTTTTTCGGATCGTTTCCTTGGCTGGTATCTTCTCTTTCTTTTCTCCGCTGCGTAAAGTTCCATTGCCATTGTTTCAATGGTACTTACTAATTCATGCGAATGAATCGGCATAGACAAACACATAATGCTGCCAATTGAGCATTCCTGCAATTTGGCAGGCGATGCTACCAAAAGCATCTGAAATTCCCGCGGCAGATAGCCATACAATTCACTGTAATGCATGTCTGTTAAACGATATCCGCACAACACAATACCGCCGTCACATTCATTGGCGGCTGCAATCACTTGCGATGCACTATTAAATGCTAGTATATCATCATATCCGCTCCGATTCAAAACATTTTTTATTTTTTTCGCATCATCCAGCTTAGGAAACGCTACTATAATGCGCAGAATCGTTCACACCTCCCCGTAGAAAAGTATCAAAATAAGCGGTATCCGGACTAAATTCGGTCCAGATACTTCTCAACTTCCCATGCGGTTACTTGTTCGCAAAATTCATCCCATTCCTGTTTTTTCTTCTGGATGATTATGCGTGACAACTCTTCTCCATATACTTTATGGAAAAATTCGTCTTTTTCAAATGCCTGTACCGCTTCAATCAAAGTTCTTGGCAGAATATCAAATTCCTGTGCCTCCTCTAAATCATCAATACAGGTTGGTGGCTCGATTTTATTGCGGATGCCATCTAATCCGGCAGCTAAACATCCTGCTAAAACCAAATATGGATTACAGGA
>ENA-OPCO01000872-OPCO01000872.1-human-gut-metagenome-genome-assembly--contig:-NODE-872-length-21188-cov-4.452420_pt1 | contig 21188 bp, 15 predicted proteins | sample MGYA00241562_ERZ501475 | MGnify/ENA primary metagenome ERZ501475 (study PRJEB25962, sample SAMEA2042627) | human gut metagenome | biome: human gut; feature: human-associated habitat; material: faeces... | reverse complement strand
ATGTGATTGATGCGGCCATCGTTACCGAAAGCGCCGTATTGGCGGCACAGCGCAGGTACCTGCGGCCGGTGTTCGGCGTTTCGTTCTACGGTGCGCTGGAACAGGGAAGAGGTCGTTCGCCGACAGAAAGCCTGGGATGCGGAATGCTCTCGGCTGAAGAAGGCGCAGAATGCAGAAATCGAACACATCTCGGAAGCTATCGAACTTCAAATTCAGGAAGACATCAAAGCCAAAACGAAACGCAGCATTTCCAAAAAGGCTGCAACTGTTCTTTGGCAAAAAGCCTACGACCGTGGCCACGCCTATGGTTTCGCTGACATCTACTGTGCCATCGAAGACTACGAGGAGCTGGTTGTTGCCGTACTCACAAACGCTCGTTGAAAGAAAGGAAAATACCATGAAGCTGAATGAATACCTCGCTAAAAATGCCGTCAAGCTGATGATTAAGGGCTCTGGAGAAAAGAATCCTACGCGCCAGACCAATGACCTCGGCATGTACGATTATGTTGAGAACCTTGAAAGCGTCCTCGGCAAAAGCCTCGTGGCGGGAATCACCGGGGAAGTTCAGTTCTACATTTTTATTAGTCAGATCAATCGCTTTGGCAGAGCTGTCGACAGAGTGGACGAGCTTTGCACCTCCGCGCATGGCATAGAATGAGAATCCGCCGGTATAGCAGAACATATTCAGTACCGAACGGTCTTTGGCATAACGTTCCAGTAGCGAACGGTTCTCGCGTTGGTCTACGAAGAAACCGGTCTTTTGGCCTTTCAGCCAGTCGATGTGGAACTTCAGGCCGTACTCCATGGCTACATTGTCCGTGCTACCGCCTTTCAAGAAACCATTCTCCGGATAGAGGTCGGCCTTGAAGGGAAGGGTCGTCTCCGATTTGTAATAGATATTGTCAATCTGGCTGCCCATCACTTTGGTAAGGGCATCGGCAATGGCCATGCGGTCGAGGTGCATGCCGGCAGAATGTGCCTGCATCACTGCGGTGCGGGCATAAATGTCGATAACAAGCCCCGGCAGGTTGTCTCCCTCCCCGTGCACCAGGCGATAGGTGTTGTTTGTCGGGTTTCCGGCTATGCCGATACTGCGGCGCATGTCGTATGCTATGCTGAGTTTGCGTTTCCAGAAGTCCGCATTGATTTCTTCTTCTTGACGGAAGGTCAGTACGCGTACGGCGATACTGCCAATCTGAAAATGCCCTTTGGCTATGAATTCCTTTTTGGATGTATAGATTTCAACTACTTCCCCTTCTTCGGGCTCTCCGTCGAAATGTGCGATGGCGCCGGAAAACACCCACGGGTGAAAACGCTTTAATGACTCCTCTTTATTGGGTTTAAGGTATACTTTGTACATATATATAATGTGATTAATGTGGTAATGTGATAATGTGCATTACATTACCACATTATTATTGGCTTCTATCTCAAAATCTCCTGTCCGTTTCAGTTCTTGCAGCTTGTTGTAGATGTTGAGGCATGCCCAGGCATCGGTGGCGGCATACAGTTTCTGCGGTTCGGTCAAGGTTTCGGCTTCCCAGTTGGAAAGGCGCTGGCTTTTCGAAATCTTTTCCCCGAAGAGGATGGCATATATCTTTTGCAGGCTTTTATCCTGGATGCCGAAAGCGCGGACGTATTCCTGCAATTCAATGCACGCATGTTGTTCGAAAGGAGCACGCTTGTGCAGCATCATGAAGTCATCCCGCAAGGAAAGGCCTACTTTCGTTACACTTGGGTTTTCCAGCAATGTGATAACCGGCAGAGTCAGTCCCGTCAGGTTGAGGCGGAACAGAAAGCAATGTTCCTCTGAGGAAATCTGCAGCAGGGCCACCTTGTGTATCTGTCCTTTTGTGAACGATGGACGGGTTTCGCTGTCTATGCCCAGCAACGGGCAGGACTTCAGATAGGCGACTGCCTTCTCCGCTTCCCACGGTGTCTGTACGACATGTATCTGTCCCGGAAAGGCGGCTTTGGGCAGGTCTTTCACTGTTTCTTTATCTATTGTTCTTTTGATAACCATAATTTAATATTCAAAGTCTGCGGTTTCCTCCTCTTCATCCTCGCCTTGCGCATACTTCACCTCGTGCAGGGCACGCAGGGTGTTGACAAGCTTTTGTCCCCAATGGAGGCGGAAGTTTTCCTGGCAGATGGCAAGCGAATCGTTCATCGTCTCGTTGAAACCCAGCTGGAATACGAAGATAAAGTCCTTGATGTCCTGGTATATGTCGGCCAAGTCTTCGGAAATGTTCCTGGTGATGGGCTGGTCACTATACTTCATGTCGGATACGAATACGTCCAGGTAGTCGTCTTTCTCGGCCAGGATATTGGCGAGGTTCATGCGGAGTACCTCATAGGTCTCTTCGGTGACGAATGTTTCCGGCGCCTCGTCTCCTATGGTTTCGCACTCGGGCAGCATGGAGGCCTTCAGGTAGAGCAGCGGAAGTATTTTTAAGGAGGTATCGACGAACGCGGAACGTTTCACCCCTTCCGCTTGTTCCAGAAACTTGCAAAACTCGGCGGCTACGGTCACAAACTCTACGGCATTCCGGTCGAATATCACTTGACTTTCTTTTTTCATATCTTCTTGATTTGAAACGCAAAGATAGCGCAAACCGAAAGTAGAAGCAAATTAATTGGCAGGATTATTCTTTTTTCACTACATGATATTCTGTTCCTCTTGTCTTCCGGCGGCTGCTGATGCCCAGTTTGTGGAGTGCACGTCCGAACAGAGCCACTTTATTGATGGACAGCCGGTCTTTGGTCTTGGTTTGCAAGAAGGAGAGAATCTCCATAGGGGTCATCCAGTCTCCTTCCTCTTCATTTTCGGCGGGATGGAAGTGGCAGAGGAAGAGCTGTTCCAACGGTGTGGGCTGTTCAAACTCCCGGTTGGTCTGTTTCAAGATGGCTTCGTCGGAATCGTCCAGCCAGTAGCGTTCACCCTTCATGATGTCGTGCATGGCTTGGGCATAGAGCTGGTGATAATTGATAGTGACGTTTGTCTGGATAGGACCGGTCACTTCGATGCAGATGAAACGGCGACTTCCCGACGGGTCGGTCAGCAGGTCTTTCAGATTGCTGGTCCCGATGAAGGAGGCATAGCGGCGCATTTCCTGAATAGTGGTACCGTAGGGCTTTCGCAGGTTGGCAACCGGTTTTTGCAGGAGGTGCTTCAAGAAGCCTTGCTGATTGGCGTTTATCTGGTCGAATTCGTCGATGTTAATCAGAAAAAAGCGGCCAAGGCTGCGCTCCGCTTCCTGCTTGCTCTTGAAGTCGATACTGTCGGTGTAGCCGAAACGCAGTTCCGGTGGCAATAGGATACGGCAGAAAGTACTTTTGCGGTAACCTTGCGGACCTACGAGCAGGGGCGAGGTATTGTTGCCGTGCTGTTTGTCGATTCCCCGCCAATGTGCCACCATGCCAAGAAACCACCGGTAGAACAGTTCCCTCCAGTGGGGATTGTGGCAGGGCACGAGGTCGGCCAATGCGCGGATGCGGTCTTTGCCGTCCCAGCGTCCGGTGTTATAGAGATATTCTTCGATGGGGTTGTATAGCGGCACGTAGTCCGAAGACAGGAAGCGGGTGATGTCGCGGTCCCACACACGTACTCCCTCTTTCAGTGCCTTCATGGCGATGCTGCTGCGTACGCGCTGGTCGGCAGGCTGGAAGTAGAAGTGGATGGAGTCGCGCTGCCGGTATTCCAAGTCGCCAAGCACGGTGTTGTAGCGGAATTCGTAGCGGCGTTTCATGAACTCTTCCAGCCGGAAAGCTGTTTCCTGGTCTTTGTTTAGGCTACTGCGGGTGCCGAAGCCTTTCAATTCCCCGTAAAGGTTATGCAGCGTCAGGCGTACAAGGGGTTCGTCTGCCTCCCGGTAGTAGTGCATCAGTGTCTGGCGCACCACTTCTTCTTCAGGAATGCCGGCTTTGAAGCAATGTTCGGCAAGGCGGGACAGCAGCGGGCGCAGGTCGTCGCCCTGTCGCCAGTTGTCCAAATCGCGGAAGGCGCGGTCGAGGGCGGCCTCGAAGAGCAGGTTGCATGTGTCCGCCACTTCGTAGCCGGGAGTCATTCTCAGCAACGGATTGCTTTCCTGCTGTTTCCGTTGGCGGTAGTTGTCTTCCGAGGGCAGGGCGCAGGGCTGTTCCAGGCAGAAGGCCACGGCGGTGGGGCTATAATAGGGCTGTTCGTCCACGGTCATCCGGCAGCTTTGTAGGAGTGAAGGAGCCTGGAGGGTGATGGGGAAAGGGAGAAGGGGTTGGTAGCACTTCACTGCCAGGCGGTAGGCGTGGGCGTGGAATAAGGCGATATCGTCTTCATTCTTTGGAAGCCCTCCGTCGGGCAGGGTGAAGCGTACCCATATTTTGGCGCTTCGTCCGCTGGAGCCACAGAAGGCGGCAAAGGTTTGCGGCAGCAGGGCGGCTTGTTGTTTCACCAGTTCGGCTTCGGCCACCCCGGCCAGATTGTTTACTTCCAGTAGTATCAGCCCGTTGTAGGTCTTTATCCGATGTTCTCCTGCTTTGGTGCGGGTCATTTCTACGGCGGGATAGAGACGCGGCAGTCTGTCGATATGCTCATATCGGGCGTTGGTCCCTTTCAAATGCGGGATGATGCTACGCAGCTCCGTAATGTATCCGGTCTTGTTCTCGGTTTTCAGCTTTTCCATCAACATGTCCGTTTCTTGTGTGCTGACGGCCTCTTTTCCGCTTTCGCGTTCCTCTCTGATCAGTGTGATTTTCATTCTTTATCGTGTATGTAATATTCTTGTAAAGATACGCCGGGAAAGGGGGGGATACAAGCTTTTCAAGGATTATTTTCCGATTGGCTTCTTTTTTGGGGTGGAATGTCTATATGTTTCTTTTATAAAAGGTGTTTGTTTCTTTGCTTATCCCCATAGTTTTGTCTACTTTTACACCAGAGTTTATGAACAGTCCACTAAAGTGGTCTTTCTTGTTCATATTAGTGAACGGAGCAGCTCACTACAGTGAACGGTTCTGCTCACGGGCTGGGCTGTGATATAACCTTTGTACTTCAACAGACTGCGTACGTACTTCGCACGTGTTCCGTGCAGTGCTTTATCGTATAATGTAACCCTTTAACGCAGTTTGAACTATGGCTATTTTGTTTGATTGGTACGAGAATCCGGACTCGTACGACAAATCTCCGGAAGATAAAATCCTTCATCCCCGTCTCCGCCTAAATGGGAGCAGGTCTACCGATGAATTGCGGCGGGACATCCAGGCACGTTGCTCATTGACAGAAACCGATGTGACGGCTGTGCTCGATGCTGTGTCGCACGTCATGGGCAGGGAACTTGCCGAAGGAAGGCAGGTGCATCTCGACGGCATCGGCTACTTTCGCGTGTCGCTCACCACGACCGAACCGGTAGTGGCTGCTACCAAGCGTAAGTTGACGAAGGTGAAGATGGCGGGTGTGAAATTTCGTGCCGACCAGAAACTGAAAAATGAAATTGGTACCATCAAGGCAAAGGTTTTGAAGGCAAACGAGCATTCGGCTAAACTGACGGATAAAGAGATAGACCGTCGGCTGACCAACTATTTCGCCACTCGCCCTTTTATGACACGGAATGACTTTCAAAGCGTTTGCGGCATGATGCGTACTACTGCCATGCGGCATATCCGTCGGCTGCGCACCGAAGGAAAGTTGAAGAATGAGGGAACAATGCTGCAACCGATTTATGTACCCGTTTCAGGATATTACGGTAAGAATGAGTGACTTATAACTTTGAACGAAGAAATCTTGTGGTGAGGGCAAATTTTGCCCTCACTTTTTAAATTTGCTCTCACCCACCTCTTGAATGCCGATGAATAGGGCGATGCGTGCGAAAGGTGAGGGTGGTGAGGGTGGATGTGTGAAATTTAGTTTAGTTTGATGGGCGGCTGAATATGGGTATTCCCATACGGTGTATATGTTCCAAAAGGTCGGCATTCTTTAATTTGCCATAGATGGAAAGGTCTACGCTGTAAGGCAAAAGCAGGTCGTCTATTTCATCGGAAAGGCTGCTTAAAGTATTATACGTAAGTCTGTCTCCCATCAGCGTGATGTCTATGTCGGAAAAAGGCTTGAAATTTCCTTTGGCTCGTGAGCCGTACAAAACAGCCTGCTCTATTTCTTCATGTTTCCGGAAGAGATTGCATAGCTTTTCCAGTTCATTGTCGGTCAATCCGTACATAGCTCAATCGAATAAGGATGGTGTATTCAAGGATTGCATTTTCTCTTCAAATCTGCAGAATAGGGGGAAATAGAAGTTTGTGATGTTTTCATAGATTTCAGAGACTACATCGTTGTCATAATTGTGCGATGTCAGATTTCGGGCTTCTATAGTCTCCATCCATTGCTTGTCATCAATCAATCCCATTTCAAGGGCTTTGCGTATGGCATCACGGGAGCCGCGGATGTCGGTATACCCCTGATACTCGGCATAGTCCTTCATCACTTTCCAAGCCAGTTCGTGGGTATATTCAAAACGCTGTATCATGCCTTCCTGCAATAATTCGTCCACTCCATCGTTGAACGCTAATTGTTCGGACATGATTGCCATGGCTTGGCTTAATTTGGCTAAAGCCTTGCGGTAGTTGGAAAAACGCTGTATCCATCGTATGTCTTGCTGTACCATGATAGCTGTTTGTTTTTTAGGTAAGCAAATATAAGCTTCTTTTGTGTAACGAGCAAATGGACGGGTGCTTTTTCGCTTGTGAGGGCGATATGTTATAGTATTATCATTAATGAACGATTGGGAACATTTCACTGACTTCATACCAGTCCCCACAAGGTGATTGATATGCGACTTTAATCTCTACTTCATTATCCCATACTTCAAAAGAGTTGTAAGAAATACATGTCCATGATTGCCCTTGTATGCAAATTTCAGAGACGTTTGTCGATGACCAAGTAAAATTAGTGGCCCAATTTGGATATCCCATTAAACTTACAGTGATATTTGCATTGACAGCATCGATTTGGTCTGGAACTAAATTCCCTTTTTCAAAAGAAGCATTTGGATTGAAAAGTCTGAGATAGCTTTCTTTTTCTATTGTGAATCCAGAGGGTAAGACTATAGTTGCGTATAATCTGGGCATTGTAATGGTAGAACTAATGTTTTTACAAGTATAAACATCTCCTATGTAGTTTTGTGGGTTTGTCCCTCCGGTAGTACTCCATTGTACACTCGAACCGGGAGGTTGGTCTTTTATACTGAAACTTTTACTACTGTTGTAGCAGATGCACTTTGAGAGATTTCAGCGAATAGATTTTTATCGTAAGTCCACTTTATGCCCGTATCTTTGTTTATGGAATAATTGCACCAAAGTGTTATCGTATCTCCCAATTCAAATGTTGAAGGGGCATTGATTGGCATAGGTTTCATTTTGACATTGATGTTTCTTAGATCTGCGGTAAGTTCGATTGTACTTTTTTCAGGACGTACCATCAGGGTAGAATTACTACCTGCTTTAGTCCATAATACATTTATTGGAAAATGGTTTTTTCCTGCTGGAATTTGGGTTACCCATGTACTCTCGAATCGTTCTTGGTAGTTTGTTTTGAATCGTGCTTCTCCACCGACTGCTGAAATTCTTATACCTACAGATTGTTTTTGTATAGGAATACTTAAATCATAAGTGTAGTAACCATCACTAACATAGGGGTTCATTTCGCCCGTAATAGTACCGCTTATGTAGGAAGCACGTGTTGTGACATCAGAATAGAAATCCTTATCTTGTAACTCGTCTGTTTGTTCTTCTTTGTTGCAACTACTATTGATGAAGCAGATTAGTAGTACGAAAAATATGTTCTTCTTTTTCATGATATGTTTCTTGTTAGTATGTTATGAACGAAGGGAAAGTATATGATATTGATTTATGGTTCCTTTTAGAAGGTGCTATTCGTGTTTCTATACACCTTTTAAAGGGAATAACAAAAGCGTCCATACATTTGTATTTAGATACATGGAATGTATGAACGCTTTAATTAAATCCAAACGAGGTACAGCGCGATATGCTGTTTTTAGTTGATTACCAACCCGGATTCTGCTTCATGTTTTTATTTAGGGTCAACTGTGTAGTTGGAATCGGGTAGAAATAATGTTTGGCTTCATAAGTACGGATTTGTGCATCGGAGGCATCTATATATCCGTTCTTGGTCGCTTCTTCACAGTCAGGCACATTGCTTACGTTGGCGCCCAACATGGTGTTCGGGTACTTGGTTGAATCCAATTTGTCGAGCTGGTGCCAACGGATTAAATCCCAATATCGGTACCAGTTATCCATAATCAGTTCGCAACGGCGACAGCGGCGTATCTCCCAAATCAGATTGCTTACTCCCATATTATTGGCAGGATCGGCATCTGGAGTAGTTGTCATAGCCGGCAGGCCGGCACGAGCTTGAAGCTTGTTTATGGAGTTGTTGAGATCGTCTTGTGTGAGAGAACCCATTTCGGCTTTGGCTTCTGCAAAGTTCAGATAAATAACTGAAATCCAATAGAGCGGGCAGTCGGTGTATTGGTAGCCGATGTTGTTTCGGTCGCTTACACTCAATTCTTCGGGGTTATCATACTTGGCGATGCCATAACCGGTCGATGTGGTGAAGGCTGCTACACCGGCACGGCTGTAGGCGTGGCCTCTGAAAGAAAGTACCGGGTCAAGAATTTCGGACAGGCGCTTGTCGCGTACGGCCAAAACCTCTCTTATAGAGTAATTTTTGTCTGCATCCAATACGGCTGCATCGTCCTTGTTTTTCGAGGTTGTTGCCAACGGTTTTCCATCAAGGAAAAGGAAACTGTCGAATGCGTCCTTTGAAATGCCGTGCGTACCACTTGTGTTGATTGTGTAGTCAATGGTGGAGTGCCTTAGCGAACTTTGTGCATAAGGCTTGTAGAAAATCATTTCCGGATTGCTTGCCAGGCTGACAGAATTATAGTTGGCTTTGTAACTGTTACTTAGAGAGTAGTTTTTGGCCATAAGATATTCGCAGGCTGATACACATTCTTGCAAGTATTTGTTGGCGCGGCTCTCATCAGCGGCTTTGCCATTCTCGGCTTGAGTGCGATATTTGCAGTATGTACCTTCATATAAGGTGATGTCTGCTTTCATGGCATATGCCATGTCGGTGCTGAAACGTTGCCGATTGCTGTTTGCGGTAATGTGTTCGCACGCATAATTGATGTCTGCCAGCACATGGTCCATCACTTCATCCCGGTCGGTGCGTGGTCCGTAGAGGGCTTCGCTGTCGGCTGGGTCGATAACTTTGTCTATCCATTGCACATCGCCGTACATACGGACCAACTGATAGTATTCCCACGCACGGTTCATGCGTGCAAGACCTTCATAGTGGGCCTTTGTTGCTTCATCAAGAGAGGAAGACTGTACACCGGCAATGATATAGTTGGCGCGTCGGATTTCTGTGAAAGGGGCTGACCAGTTTGTGGAAGATGCGACCACGTTAGTGTAAGTCCAGTTATGGCTTTCTGCATCTACCTGGTCATCGCTTATTGTTTTGAAGTAGAACCATCCTCCACTGGCTCCGTTGCCAAAGCCGGTAAAGTTGTTATAAAAAGTATTGCACTGATTATCCAAATTATCGGTGTTGCTCCAGTATGCCGGAGTATTCGTGAAGGTATCCAAGGGGGATTTGTCCAGCAAATCGTTGCAACCGGTTAACATCGCCAGCGCTGTGACCCCATATATAAATAATTTCTTCATTGTTCTTAAGTTTTTGAGGTTGTTATAATGTTACCTGGACTCCAAATGAGAATGTGCGTGTAATAGGAGCTATACGTCCCCATCCACCGGCTGTAAGTCCATTGCCTGTACTGATTTCGGGGTCGACTGGAAGGTCATTCCCTTTGTGGAGCAGAAAGAGGTTGCTGCCACTGAAGTAGATACGTGCTTTCTCAATGTAGGCTTTGCGTGTCCACTCTTTCGGAAGGGTATATCCCACAGTTACGTTCTTCAGACGAAGATAGGACATGTCTGTCAAATAGCGGGATTGGGGATAGTAGTTGTTGCAGCCGTTAGCTATACCGGATACGGTACCTCCACTATTATTTGTACCACGATAAAGACGTGGATAACGGTTGCCTTGATTTACCTCATAACCGGTAATGGCGGTATAGTCTGAATTCCAAAGCACTTTGTTATAGCTTGTTTGGTGGGAATAGATGGCTACGTCGGCATGTACCATGGCGGGAAGGTTTAGGGAAGAAGTCGTCCAGTCCTCACGTTTGCCTACACCTTGGAAGTAGAGGTCAAGGTCGATACCTTTCCACGCTCCGCCTAAATGGAAGCTGTATTCGTAGCGTGGCATAGAGTTTCCGATGACTTTCAAATCGCCGTGGTCGTCTGCTGTGCCTTTTCCACCGTCAATCTTGCCATTGCCGTCCAAATCCTTGAACTTGACGTCTCCCGGGCCGTAATGGAAATTACCGGATTCCAGTCCTGCCTGGCTTGCAATGCCGTTTGCATAATTCCATGAGCCGTCTGCATTTTGGCTGGTGAAGTCTTTTTCCTCGAAGTAACGGTCGGTTTCAAAACCGAAAATGTCACCGTAGGTTTTACCGGTGTAATAGGTGCTGAGCAGTTTGGAATCATTGTCCCACTTTGTTACTTTAGTCTTGGAGTCACCGATGTTGAAGTTGGCATATACGTCGAAGTCGCCGAAGGTATGGCGCCAGTTCAAGTTCAACTCCCATCCACGTGTACGTAAGGTACCGGCATTTTCATAAGGAGCAGAAGCACCCAGAGTGTTCGGCAATACTTGTGCCGGTGCCAGCATGTCACGATTCTCACGTTGGAACCAGTCGAAACCTATAGTCAGTTCGTCATTCAAGAGACCCAGGTCAAGACCTATATTGAGGGTGCGGATACGCTCCCAGGTCAAAGTACTTGATACCAAATCCGGCATGTTATACATGGTCAGGAGATTAGCGTTGGCATTATTGTTTTCAATCCAATAGATATAGCCGGTACTTTTATTGTTCAACCGTTGGCTTATTAATTGTTCGAACATGTAGTCGCCCACAGCCTCGTTGCCGATTTCGCCAAAAGAAGCACGCAACTTACCATTGCTGACAATATGTTTCAGTGGGGCGAAGTAGGCTTCTTCGGAGAAGCGGTAGCCGATGGATGCAGAAGGGAAGAAGGCCCACTGGTCGGTATGGGGGAAACGGGAAGAACCGTCGTAACGTCCGTTCAGTTCCAATAAATAAATGCCTTTGTAGTCATAATTGATACGGCCGAAATAACCGGCAGAAGCGCGGGATGTATGATTCCAACTCAAATCTTGTCCATCCTTGCCAGCCATATTCAGTTCGGGGTATCCCTCTTGATCGTACATCACATTGCGGGTACCATACAGATATTTGTATTCCTCTTCTTCTGCGTTGACACCTGCCATTACATTCAGGTTGTGTTTTTTGGCAAATGTTTTGGTATAGTTTACGTATGCGTTGGCCGTCCATGTGTTCTGTTTGGAAAAGTCTCTCCAGATACCGCTATTGCCTTTAGTGACGATGTAAGAGGGTACCGGTTTCCCGCTCCAATTGATGCCGTAAACGGAGTTGTCCTGCGAACCGCTGTTCATATTCTGAATGGCATATGTAAAGTCTGCATTAAGGGTCAGTCCTTTAACGATTTCAGCTTTCAAGAAGGTGTTCATACGGGTCAGGTCTGTTGTCACTTCACGATCGGCAGCTTGCTTCTGCATGGCCATGACGCGTGTGTCATAGCCGTCGATTGTGCCCGAAGGAATGAAATAAGAACCCCAACGCCACAAATATTGGTAGGTGTTGGCCCATGTGTCCGGGCGTTTATAGTTCTTACGACTATAGTTGATGCGTGCACCCACCTGTAGCCAGTCGTAAACATTAGTGGTGACATTGACTGAGGCATTGTACTTTTTTAGTTCGTCCGGGTGAATCTTCATCTGTCCTTGCTTTTCGTTGTAGCCGAAAGATAGGTAGTAATTGGTCTTACCAGATGTTCCTTGTATAGAAACATTGTGGCTCATGGAAGGAGCAGCTTTGTTGAAGTAGATGTCCTGTACATCCCAGTCAGCATAATAAAAAGGAGTGCCGTCCAATACGATATAGTCACCCACGTTACTATCGCTTTGGTAGAGGTTCATAGGACGGTAGCCGGTCTTGCCGCCGTTCTGTTGCTGCCACTTTTCGGCGTAAGGTAACAATTTGTCGAAATACATACCGAACAATTCAGGCATACCGGCACCACCGTTCATACTGGCTTCGATACCCATCTTTAATTGTGTGGGTACATCGGGATAGTCCGGCAGGTAAGTAGCTTGATCCCATGCAAAATTGTTGCTGTAATTGATGGTAACCTTTTCGCTAGGCTTTGCGCTCTTGGTATTGATTAGAATCACACCGAAAGCGGCGCGCGTTCCATAAATGGAGGAAGCGGAAGCGTCCTTCAGTACGGAAATATTTTCGATGTCTTGCGTATCGAGGAAAGAAATGTCATCCATCGGAACGCCGTCCACTACAATGAGTGGATTGCTGACTTCTCCATTACTCAATGTCCCCAAACCACGTATACGCATGGAGGCTGTCTCGTCGATGGCACCACTTGTGGTGAGAATGCTTAGTCCCGGAACAGCCCCTTGCAATGCTTTGGCTACATCTTGTTGTGGACGACCTGCCATTGTCTTGTTTAAGTCCACTGTAGAAACTGCTCCTGTCAAGTTAGCCTTCTTTTGTACACCGTAGCCTACTACTACTACTTCATCCAGCATCTCGGTATCTTCTTTCAGAGTTATTCTCATCGTTTTGGCTGCCTTCACTTCTTGTGTCTGATAGCCCACAAATGATATTTTTAGTGTTGCTCCCGGTGTTACGGTCAATGTAAACTTACCGTTTAGGTCGGTAATTCCGCCGTTGGTAGTCCCTTTCTCAATGACATTGGCGCCAATAATAGGTTCACCTTTTGTATCTACAACTGTGACAGTCACAGAGATAGATTGCATCTGTTCTTGTACTCCTTGTGAGTCGTTGGATGCTGTTTGGGCAGCCATCACGTTGCCGCTACTTAATAACAGTGAGCTGATTGCCACTGCTGTGAGGAGTTTGCTATGTGTTAGTCCTCGTTTTTTGTGATCTTCATTCATAAATGATTGATGATTTGTTGTTAATTAAATACTTCTTAAATTTAGGGTAAGGGTAATAAGGGCCGAATAGTGAGACTATTCAACTTGCAGGATTGTTTCTTTTTCCATAGGCATTTTCTCTTTTTAAAGGTTCATAACTTTATATTATCTCTTGTTTTCCTATTTGTTTGCTAAGTTCAGATGGAACTTAGTTATATATTATACAAGGTTAAAATCTTGTTAATTACTTAACTCTATTGGTTGTTTTAAGAGATAAAAAACTCGTTATTAACAAAGGTGAGAAATGATTCATTCATTTCGTCCTAACAAAGATACATTATTATTTAATATCAAGAACATTCCTTTGCATTTATTTAACTTTATATTTATACATTTGCAAAAAGGAAGTTATACACCTTATTATATAAAGAATTTAAGGTTCTTCTATATTTAAAGAATGGAATTCAATCAAGCCATTCATTGGTGTTTCTTCAATGATTTCCAGTTCGATGCCAAATTCACGGGCAACTTCCCGCAAAATGGCCGCGTAGCTGTAAGCCAATGAACCCACAAAACGAATAGGATAATTTTTGTAGTCATATTGGCAGACATTACGAGTAAAGAAATTTCTCAGATTACCGGTAATCAGCTCAAATACATAGTCATCATTGGTATAATCAGCCAAAAAATAAGATATAGTAGACAAAAAGCGATTGGGGAACGGGCGGTTATACACAGATTCCATAACCTCATTCGGACTTATACGGAACTTCTCAAAGAAATCCGCCGTTACATCTTTAGGAGCCAAACCTTTCAGTACATCAGACAAAAACATTTTGCCCAATACAGCACCACTACCCTCATCCCCCAGAATGTAACCTCCTGCCCGGACATTCTTTACAACGATTTTCCCATCATAAAAACATGAGTTTGAGCCGGTTCCCAAAATACAAGCAATGCCGGCCTCGCATTTGAACAAGCCACGTGCAGCTGCCAGCAAATCACTCTCTACCTGAATTGGAGTTTTGAATTGTGCTACCAATGAAGCTCCCAATACATTTTTCTTTTCATAAGAAGTACATCCGGCACCATAATAATAGACTTGTTCCAATTTCCTTTTGAAAAAATGCTCGGGTAATCCTAACCGCACACTTCGGCTAATCTCTCTTCTCGTTTGAAAGAAAGGATTTAAGCCCTCTGTGAAGGCTCGCTGTATCAGACGATTATCTTCAACCAGCGCCCATTCTGTTCTCGTAGAACCACTTTCTGCAATTAGTTTCATAGGTAGTTAGTTTTAGAATTGAATACAAATATATAGCTTTTTTTAATCTTTCCAAGGCTATTTCAAGAAAAAATCATTTTACTGGCCATACATCTCCCTTTTGCTCATATCCTCAATCATCCAACAAAGTATTCCCACTTTTCCAACGCAACCGCGTTTTAGTCAAAACAAGACGATAACAGACTAACAATAAGATACTATCTGACTGAATTCCAAGTTCCATCTGGACTTGGTAAATAAATAGAAAAAAGAGAGATAATATAAAAATGTGAACCTTTAAATAAAGAAAACGCCTATGAGAAATTAAAGAAGCCTTCGGAAATAGTCTGACTAATCCGAACTATATGATTCCCTTACCCTAATTTTGAAAAACTGGTTTAATTAACAAAATCATCAATCACTTATGAATGAAGATCGCAAAAAACGAGGACTTGCCAATGGTAAGTTCTTTACGGCGGTGGCAATCTGTGCTCTGTTTTTAGGCAGTGGCAACGTGATGGCTGCCCAAACAGCATCCAACGACTCACAAGGAGTACAAGAACAGATGCAATCTATCTCTGTGACTGTCACAGTTGTAGATACAAAAGGTGAACCTATTATTGGCGCCAATGTCATTGAGAAAGGTACGACCAATGGTGGTATTACGGATTTGGATGGAGTTTCCAAATTAAATGTAAAGCCCGGTGCTATTCTGCAAGTATCATTTGTGGGATATACTACTCAAGAAGTCAAGGCAACTTCGGTAATGAAGGTTGTTTTGAAAGATGATACGGAATTGTTGGATGAAGTTGTCGTAGTAGGTTATGGTGCACAGAAAAAGGTGAACCTGACCGGTGCGGTGGCTTCCGTGGATGTGAACAAAACAATTGATAGCCGTCCTATCACGGATATAGGCCGTGCCTTGCAGGGGGCGGTACCGGGATTGACCATTACTACTAACTCCGGTGAGATAGGTGGTGCGCCTACTATCAAGATTCGTGGTAGTATCGGTTCTCCGAATGGTGACTCCAAACCGTTGATTCTGGTAGATAATGTGGAAGTAACGGATATTTCTATGGTGAATCCGGACGATATTGAAAGTATTTCTGTATTGAAAGACGCCGCTTCTGCTTCTATTTACGGTGCCCGTGGTGCATTTGGCGTATTGCTGATTACCACAAAATCAAGAAGTAAACATGAACGTCTCTCTGTAAAATATACCAATAACTTTGCATGGCGTACGCCGACCAAGACACCCGAACAACTTCCGGGATGGCAGCAGGCTGATATTAACTTGCAAGGTGTAATCAATCAGACTAAGGGGTCTACCGCATTTTATAACGTAGTGGGTAATATGCGTGTGGATGCTACACATGTGCAGAAAATGAAGGATTACTGGGACAAATATGGCTATGGTGACCAGTTTGGTCGTGAGATGGAATTGGGTCGTGACTTTGAGTTCCGCGATGGCGGTATGTTCTTTATCCGTACTTGGGACTGGTATGATGAATACATCAAGGACTGGGCTCCGCAGCAGAACCATAGCCTTTCTATCAACGGTGGCAACGGAAAGACTAATTACAATATCGCTTTGGGATATCTGAGCCAGGATGGTATGATGAAAGTCAATTCGGACAACTATAAGCGTTACAATGCCAATATCTCTTTGAACTCTGAATTAAACAAATATGTGTCTATCCGTACAGGTGTCATGTTCACCCGTTCTGACTACGACAAGCCATTCAACTATAATACTGATCTTTACGACCCGATGTACTATCTGTATCGTTGGCAGCCGATGATGCCTTACGGTACTTTTGAAGGCAAGGAGTTCCGTAACGCCTTGACCGAACAGAAAAGTGCTCCTATTACCACAAAAGAACGTGAGTATCTGCGTTTGACAGGTGGTGCAACTATCAAGCCTATCAAAGATTTAACACTGGATATAGATGTTGCTTATAGCAGCGTGGAAAATCGCTATAAGAAGTATGGTACACCGAGCTTGACCAGTGGTTATGAAATCTTCACTGCCCGTCCGTCTGTTGAGGCATTACGTGATTCTTATGGCAGTTATCTATCTGCTGCTACTTATGATTATGTATATCAGGAAACCGGACGCACGGAGAATCTGACAGCCAATTTCGTGGCAACTTATGCCAAACGCTGGGGAGATCATGATTTTAAGGCAATGGCAGGTTCCAGCCTTGAAAAGAGCGAATATGAATATTACTGGGCGCAACGCAAAGGTCTGCTCGACCCCGCAAAACCGGAATTGAATCTGGCTACAGGTGACCAGACTACAAGCTCCTCGCATACTTGGTGGTCTGTAGCAGGCTTCTTCGGACGTCTTAATTATTCTTATAAAGACCGATATATGTTGGAACTGAACGGCCGTTATGACGGTTCCTCCCGTTTCCCCTCTGGGAATCGTTTCGGTTTCTTCCCATCCATGTCTGCCGGTTACCGTATTTCTGAAGAACCGTTCATGCAGTCACTGAAGCCTTATCTGAGTACGTTGAAGATTCGCGGCTCTTGGGGTATGATTGGTAACCAGGATGTAGGTACCGACCGTTATATCTCCACTCTGTCCACTTCTGTAGACAGTTGGATTATCGATGGAAAGAAAGTACAGTCAACACAAAAACCGACTATTGTGTCTTCAACCCTTACTTGGGAGAAGGTTACTACACTTGACCTTGGCTTGGATGCCCGTTTCTTCAATGACGCTTTGGGAGTAACGTTTGATTGGTATAACCGTACTACCAGTGATATTTTGACTACTGCCAACCTACCTGCCACATTGGGTGCTGACGCTCCATATGAAAATATGGGTACTATCCAGACCAAAGGATGGGAACTTGCCATTGACTATCGCCATACCTTCAAGAATGGTCTGCACTTTGGCGTGACGGCTTCTGTTGCCGATGACAAGACTGAAGTAACCAAGTGGACGTATAATACAAAGATTCCTTCTTATGGAGCTACCGGCTGGTGGGATAAGAGTGCTTATAAAGAAGGTATGGTTTTGGGAGATATCTGGGGCTTGCAGTTCGACCGTTTCTTGACGGAAGATGACTTTAATGCTGACGGTTCTTTGAAAGCCGGTTTGCCCGACCAGACTAAAGTATTCCCTGCCGGTTATCAATTTGCTCCCGGTGATGTGCTTTATAAAGACCTCGACAACAACGGTGAAATCGTAAAACAGACCAATACAAATGACAAGGGTGACCTTAGTGTTATAGGTAACGCCCTGCCGCGTTTACAGTTTGGTTTGAATCTGGATGCTGCTTGGAAAGGCTTTGATATAAGCATGTTCTTCCAGGGGGTAGCCAAAAGAAAACTTTGGGCGGCAGGTAACCAGGTATTACCAGGCTTTACTACCGGTGAACCCTTCTACAAAGGTGCTGAGGATTATTGGACTCCCGAAAACACAGATGCTTTCTATCCCCGTCCGATGGATTACAAGCAGTCTGCTTCGGGTAACTATAGCGTGAATGACCGCTATTTGCTGAATATGGCTTATCTGCGTCTGAAGACGTTTACTGTAGGATATTCTCTTCCTAAGGTTTGGTTGAGTAAATTCAAAGTGCAAGGTTTGCGTGTTTATTTCACTGGTGAAAACCTTTTCACCATCGACGGTGTGAAACCTGCTATCGATCCGGAAATAGGAATACGTACGGCCAGTGGTAAGAGTGACCAGCGTAACTTTGGCCGTAGCTATCCATACCAGAAGACAGTGTCGTTCGGTATTCAGCTTAGTTTATAATCTAATAGTAATTGCAGTTATGAAAAAGAAAAATTTATTATACATCGTTTGTGCGTTGGCAATGGGCTCGCTCTGCGGTTGCGACGATTTTTTGAATAAAGACCCGCAGGACAAGCAGACCAATGACACTTATTGGCAGACTGAAACTTCTTTGCGTACTTATGCGCAAGACTTCTATTCTTCCTACTTTACAGGATATGGTACCGACTATACTGTTTTTGCCGGTTATTTCTCTGGAGATGACTATACGGATGATTTTATCAATCTGAATAATGCAAATACAAACGGTTCAGGATATATTTATTTCTCCACTTCTGCCACTACGGACTGGAATAGCCAGACAGGAACTTGGTCGGGCAATTATAGTGTTATTTATAAAGCCAATGTCATGCTTGAGAAGATTCCCGGAATGAATATTTCGGACGAAGCCAAGAGACACTGGGAAGGTATTGCACGCTATTTCCGTGCAATGGCCTATAGTACGCTGGCAAAGTATTATGGCGGTGTTCCTTACTACGATAAGGTGACAGACCCGGCAGACCCGGCTCTTTATAAAGACCGTGATTCTTATTTGTATGTAGCGCAGAAGATACAAGAGGATTTTCAATATGCATTGGATAATGTACGTACGGATGATACGAAGCGCCAAGTCAACAAATATGTGGTTGGTGCGTATATGTCACGCGAAATGCTGTATCATGCCACATGGCTGAAGTATCACGGTACTACTGTAGGTCCTACTTCAGAGAAGGTGGCGGATGGTGATATTAAGAACTTGCTGCAAGGAGCCATTAATGGTGCAGAGGTAGTGATGAACTCTGGTATCTATTCAATAGGCAATACCTATAATGCTTTGTTTACTACGGACGATTTGGCTAACAATCCGGAAGTCATCTGGTATCGTGAATATACAAGCGGTTTGCAGTGTAATGCTTTGATGTCCTACAATGGTCCGGAAGATCAGACTCAGGGTGGTGTGACGCAAGATGTAATCAACACTTATCTTTGTAGTGACGGTTTGCCGATAGGTCAGTCTCCGCTGTATCAAGGTAAGGAAGACCCGAGTATTCAGAAGTCATTTCAAGACCGTGACCCGCGTTTGTATCAAACAGTTGCCGACAGTCTTCGTATCATGAGCGCCATGGGGACAAATTATACCGAAGGTACATCACCAACGGGATATCCTACCAAAAAGTTCTTGAACGACGAGTGGTGGGTGGCTGGTCTGGATTATTGTACCGGTAGATTAAGTCCGGCTGATGCGCCGTGCATCCGCTATGCGGAAGTATTGCTGAACTATGTAGAGGCGCGTTATGAGATTGCCCAAGTGGGTGGTAACGCTTTCACTCAGAGTGACCTTGACAAGTCTATCAATGAACTCCGTGACCGTCAGCTGACGAAGTGGGGAGATACTGAAGCCAAGACAATGCCGAAAGTTCAACTGAATGGCGGCAACTTGAGTGTGAATGGAGTTGTTATCAATGACCCTGCCCGTGACCCTGATGTCAATCCGGTTTTGTGGGAAATCCGTCGTGAGCGTCGTATTGAGTTGATTATGGAAGGCCGTCGTGGTGAAGACCTCCGTCGTTGGGCCAAGTTTGAATACTTAAACTCAGAAGATGCAAATGGTTATCCTGCCATGTCTTTCCTGGGTGCTTATGTCAATATGGCCGATTATCCGGAAATATCTTCAAAAGATGATTCCGGCAAGAGAGTGCTCTATCTGTTCGACCCGGAGAATCCGGGTAATGAGGATACTGAAAAAGGGTATATTTATTATCTTCGTGAAAAGGAACTTCGTATATTCAAGGCTGGTGAATTGAATTCGGAACGCTACTATTTGCGTGCCATACCGGCTGCACAGTTGACTATTTATGAGAATAAAGGTCAGGTATTGACTCAGAATCCAGGTTGGTGACAAAGTTATTTTAATTGTTGAATAAACGAGGGTGTGTCTTCATTTGAGGTACACCCTTTTGTTCTAATTATAAAAAAATAGTCAGAAATGCGATTAAAAAGGATCCTTTTATTTGGGGGCGTTTGTCTTTTCGTTTTATCCATACAAGCGCAGTCACTTTCCTCATCTTTACATCCTAAGCGTGAATTTAGGGCAGCATGGATACAAACAGTACATGGGCATTTTCGTGATATGCCTACGAGGCAGTTGCAGGATACTTTGCTTGTTATGTTGGATTCTCTGCGGCAGGTTGGCATGAATGCTGTTATTTTTCAGGTTCGCCCGGAAGCGGATACATTTTATTCTTCGGAGTTAGAGCCATGGAGCCGTTTCCTCACTGGGGAGCAAGGGAAAAAGCCGGAACCGGAATGGGATCCTATGCGCTTTATGATCGAGGAATGTCATCGGAGGGCTATGGAGTTTCATGCCTGGATTAATCCTTATCGGGTAAAGAATAAGTTGGATGATGAATTGGCATCTACACACATCTATAATCGGCATCCAGAGTGGTTTGTTGTTTACGGTGACCAACTTTTTTTTGATCCAGCGTTGCCTGAAAGTCGCGAGCATATATGTAGGGTTGTGGGTGATATTGTGAGGCGTTATGATATAGATGCTATCCACATGGATGATTATTTTTATCCTTATCCGATTAAGGGACAAGATTTCCCAGATAATGAGAGCTTTATTCGTTATGGTGAGAATTTTACCGATAAAGGAGATTGGAGGCGTAATAATGTAAATTTGCTGATTGAAAAAGTACATAAAACTATACGGGAGATTAAACCGTGGGTGAAGTTTGGTATCTCTCCGTTTGCCATTTATCGGAATGCTACTACTGATCCACTCGGTAGTAGGACGGGTAGTCTTCAAAACTATGATGATTTGTATGCTGATGTGCTTTTATGGCTTCGTGAGGGTTGGGTGGATTATAATATTCCTCAGCTTTACTGGGAAATAGGGCATGCGGCAGGGTCGTGACTTGGAGGATTATGTGGCGCAGCGCTTCACCGAGGCCACCGGTCTGAAAGTACGCCGTGCAAATGCCATCTACCAGAGTGAGGAACATCCGCTGCTTCTGGCAAACTTTGAC
>ENA-OPCO01000868-OPCO01000868.1-human-gut-metagenome-genome-assembly--contig:-NODE-868-length-21245-cov-8.683672_pt1 | contig 21245 bp, 26 predicted proteins | sample MGYA00241562_ERZ501475 | MGnify/ENA primary metagenome ERZ501475 (study PRJEB25962, sample SAMEA2042627) | human gut metagenome | biome: human gut; feature: human-associated habitat; material: faeces... | reverse complement strand
TCTACATTAATATCTTGTACAAATAATTCAGATACTCTTTGTACAAATGTTCTTCTTAATTCATTTAATATAGATATTGGCACAAAAATATCTTCATCCATTTCTATATCTAAGACATTAAATATAAACGGTGAATCCTTAGTTTTATTGAAAGACTCAATTATTTTTTCTTTTGTAGTTGGTTTTGATTTTGCTATATCAGGCATATAATCTAAATTTACAAAAATGTTTTTTATAAGATTTAAGGTCCTAACAGATAACTTATTTCCCTTTTTTATATCAATGGATATATCAATATTCCTTTTTCTTAAGCTTTTGGTATAATATTCCTTTAACTTTTTATTCATACCATAATCTGATGTTTTAAATACATTATCCCCTATTTTTACCTTCTTTTTTACATCTCCAAGCCATACATAATTTCCTTTTTTTATGGTTTCATTTACTATATTTTTTCTTTCATCTTTAATACATGTTATAACATTTGAAAAAATCACATCATTTTCATCTAAAATTTCTATTCCATCATGTAAGGATATATCTTCTTCTAATTTTATTTTTACAAACTCTTTTTTTTGCAAAATAATCTTACCAAGGTAAATTCCCGTATTTTTTGGAATATTTTCAGTTATGCTATTTTTATAACAAACTCCACCTAAATATCCATCTGATATTCCATCTCTATTAAAAATTTGCATAAGATTTTTCTTATCGATTTGATTTACTGTAATCTCATTATTTTTATTTATTATGTCATTTAAATATTTTCTATAAATTTTAGTAACTCCAGCAACATATTCAGGTGTTTTATTTCTTCCTTCTAGCTTTAACGAATGAACTCCTATATTATATAGCCTTTGTATATATGAAAGTCCGAAAATATCTTTTTTACTAAGTATATATTTATTTGAAACCAATTCTTTATTTTGGTTATATAACGAATATTTCATTCTACATGGTTGAGCACAATTTCCTCTATTTGCACTTCTATTTCCTATATAACTGCTAAGTAAACATTGGCCTGAATAGCAAACACATAATGCTCCATGTACAAATACTTCTATTTCTAACGATGTATTTTTGCATATATATTCTATTTCAGATAAAGTAAGTTCACGAGCAAGAACAACCCTTTTAAATCCTATTTTTTCTAAGAATTTTACTTGTTCTAAATTATATATACTCATTTGCGTACTTGCATGAAGAGCAAGTTTTGGAAGTAATTCATGTATCAACTTTGCAAGACCAACATCTTGTAAGATTACAGCATCTAGCCCTGCGGAGTAAAGCTTTATTAATAGTTCTAATGCATCTTTTATTTCTTCATCATAAACCAAAGTATTTAAAGTTAGATATACTTTTACACCTATCATATGTGCATATTTTATGCTTTCTATATACTCATCTACATTAAAATTCTTAGCCATAGTCCTTGCATTAAATCTATCAAGTCCCATATATATGGCATCTGCTCCTGCATTAATAGCTGACAAAAAACTATCTTTATTTCCAGCTGGAGACAGTAATTCAATATTATTTTTCATTAGAATTCACTCATTTCATTATTTTATATTTTTTTGTCTTACAACCTCATATATTGTAATAGCTACAGAAACTGAAGCATTAAGCGAATTTATTTTTCCTGTCATGGGAATTTTCATAAGAGCATCGCAATTTTCTTTTACAAGACGAGAAATTCCACTTCCCTCATTTCCAACTACAATACCAATAGCTCCTTCTAGTTTAGTATTGTATACTTCACTCTCTCCATTCATGTCAAGTCCATATATCCATAATCCGTTTTTCTTTAATTCTTTTATGCTTTCCGTTATATTTGTAACACGTGCAACTTTTACATATGAACACGCACCAGCAGCTACTTTTTCTACAGTATCTGTTATCTGACAAGCATTTCTTTTTTGAATTATTACTCCATGTACTCCCATACATTCACAACTACGTATTATAGCCCCTAAATTGTGTGGATCCTCAATTTTATCAAGTATGACAATAAATGGTGATTCATTTTTACTTTTAGCATACTCTATAATTTCACTAACTTCAGAATATTTAAAATCTGTAATACTTGCAATAATTCCTTGGGAATTTTTCCCATCAATCATTTTATCTAATTTTTGTTTATCAGTATTTACAACTATAATTTTTCTTTTTAATGCTTCCTTTATAACGCTATCTATTTCTTTATTTGATGTTTGCGCATATATTTTATTTATTGTAGTACCTGAACTTATCGCTTCAAGTACAGGATTTTTTCCATATATTAGGCCCATTTTTTCCTCCTTTTCACAAAACTATTTACTTTTATAAAAAAACATGATATAATTAAATTTCAAAAAAATATTGGTTTACGTAATACTTTATGTACAATTCATACAACATTGTTCTAAATGTTGTAAATATTAATATAATATAATTATAAATTAATCTTTAAGGGGAGATAACTATGAATTCAAGTCGACCAAATCCAGAATACAATTTTGTGCTTTTTATTGCAAGGTATATAAAAAAATTTTTTAACCACCATTTTAAAAAGCACAAAGATGAAAAAATTTTTAAAAATTAATTTTTTCTGTAGCTAGCATATATTATTGCTAGCTACATTTTTTATACTTTTTCATAATGATATTTCTAATAATTTATTCCTCATCAAGTTTTAAAACTTTTATAAAAGCATCTTGAGGAAGTTCAACACTTCCTATTCTTCTCATTTTCTTTTTTCCCTCTTTTTGTTTTTCAAGAAGTTTTTTCTTTCTTGAAATATCTCCACCATAACATTTAGCAAGAACATCCTTCCTTAAAGCCTTCACAGTTTCCCTTGCTACAACTTTTCCTCCTATTGCTGCTTGAATAGGGACCTCAAACAATTGCCTTGGAATTATTTCTTTTAATTTCTCAGCCATTTTTCTTCCTCTAGTTTCAGCTTTTTCTCTGTTAACTATAAATGATAAAGCATCAACAGGTTCATTGTTGAGTAAAATATCAAGTTTTACCAAATTAGCTCGTTCATATTTTTCTATTTCATAATCAAATGATGCATAACCCCTTGTCCTAGATTTTAAACTGTTGAAAAAGTCATAAATTATCTCATTTAAAGGTAGAAAATACTCTAAACATACTCTTGCCAAGTCTAGATATTTCATATTTATGAATTTCCCTCTTCTTTCTTCACAAAGCTGCATAATATTTCCAACGTATTCCTTTGGAGTTATTATTTCAGTCTTGGCTATTGGCTCCTCTATATACGTAATTTCATTTGGTTTTGGCATTTCAGATGGATTATATAACTCAACAACTTCTCCATTTGTCTTGTGAATTTTATATATAACAGATGGAGCCGTAGTAATTAAATTTAAGTCATATTCTCTTTCTAATCTCTCTTGTACAATTTCCATATGTAATAGTCCTAGGAAACCGCATCTAAAGCCATGCCCAAGTGCAGATGATGTCTCAAGTTTATAATCTAGGGCAGCATCATTTAATTTAAGTTTCTCTAATGCTTCTTTTAATTCTTCATAATCAGTTCCTTCAGCAGGAAATATTCCTGCGTAAACCATTGATTTTGCTTTTTTGTATCCATTCAAAGGCTCAGATGCCGGGCTTTCTTTTAAAGTTAACGTATCACCTACCCTAATGTCAGATACTTGTTTAATACTTGCTGCAACATATCCAACTTCGCCTGCAACAAGATTTTCTGCCTCTATATATCCACCTGGCTTCATGTATCCTATTTCTACAATTTCATATTCTTTCTTGTTCGACATGGTATATACAATGTCGCCCTTTTTTAGCATACCATCAATTATACGTACAAATGCAACTGCACCTTTATAATTATCATATACTGAATCAAATATTAACGCTTTTAAAGGCTTTTCATTACTACCAACTGGAGCAGGCACATTTTTTACAATATCTTCTAAGACATCTTCTACATTAAGTCCTGTTTTTGCAGATATACAAGGTGCATTCATAGCCTCAATTCCAATAACATCCTCAATTTCTCTTTTGACCTCATCTGGTCTTGCACTTGGTAGGTCTATTTTGTTTATAACTGGTAAAATTTCTAAATTATTCTCAAGTGCCAAATACACATTTGCTAAAGTTTGAGCCTCAACACCTTGTGCTGCATCAACAACAAGTATAGCTCCCTCACATGCCGCAAGTGCACGTGAGACCTCATAATTAAAATCAACATGCCCTGGTGTGTCAATTAAATTTAAAATGTACTCTTTTCCATCACGTGCTTTGTATTTCATTCTAACAGCCTGTGATTTTATTGTAATTCCTCTTTCTCTTTCTATATCCATATTGTCAAGTAATTGTTCTTGCATATGTCTTTCATCTATACTTCCAGTAATTTGAAGCAATCTATCTGCAAGTGTTGATTTACCATGATCAATATGTGCTATTATACTAAAATTTCTTATATTTTCCTTGTTAACCATTTCTTTCCCTTCTATATTATAACAATACTATTATACCAGTTTTTACTTATACAATCAAGCAAATAAATAAAATCGCATGTATAAAATTAATACATGCGATTTTACAAGAAAAATTAGTCAGGTTCGCTACATAAAGTATATTTTTCAATGATTTTACTTCTCTCCTCAGAAACCAGAGAAACAATATGCAAAAAACTTTCTTTTTTAACATTGTCACTATATTCTCCTCCTTCAAAAATTGAAAGAAGATCATTTGATTTTGAAATAAACTCCTTTAACTCTTCGCAATTCTCCCGGGACTTTAACTCACCACGAAGTTTATTCAAGCAATTTTCAAAATCATTTTTTGATTTAATAGACAACATTTCCATCATTTTTATAGATACGCTATTTACAAAATTCATCATTTCAATTGCGTCCATAAAACATTCTCCTCTCTTTTAATTAAAAAAGTTAACATATTTACTTACAGATAAATTTTATCACTTTAAATTTTATATGTCAATAAAAGCCTATACATTTTCGAATATTTGTGATATAATTTTTAGTCAAGGAGTTATAACTATGTTTAAGGTAGGAGAAAAGGTAAAAATATCAAGTAATAACATTTCAGGTATTATTTCTAAAATACAAAAAAATAATTATACTACTAAGTATTATATAAATGTAAAAGGTAAAACAATTATTCTAGACGAAGATAAAATTGAAAAAGAAACTTCAAATTTAAATAATACATCATATACCCCAAAACTAGATAAATGTGCAAATAATATATATAATTATCAAAATACATTTATACCAGAAATCACAATAAGGCATCAAACTTTAGATATCGCAATGTATAATGTAGAAAATTTCATTACTGAAGCTATGAGTCTAGATATTAAAAATGTAAAAATAATACATGGGAGAAGTGGTGGAGTTTTAAGGAAAGCTGTTCATGAGTACTTAAAACATAATAAAAATGTTGAAAGCTATAGACTTGGAAATTACTACGAAGGAAGTTATGGTGTTACAATTATAAAACTAAAATAGTGCTAATAAAATAAAAATTAGCACTATTTTTTTCATATATTATTTTTTTAAATATTCTTCTAAAGCCTTTGCAAGTTGATCAGGACAAGATGTACCTTTCATTCCACATTCAATTCCCTTTAGTTTTTCTATAACATCATCAACTTTCATACCTTTAACTAAGTTACATATTCCTTTTGTATTTCCTGCACATCCACCTATTATTTTAACCCAGTTGATTACTTTTGTTTCATCATTTATGCTTATAATATATTTAGAAGAACATACTCCTTCTGGTTTATAACTAAATTCCATTAAAAATCACCTACTATGCTTTATTATTACAACCAAGTACATCAACAATTTTGTGAGAAACCATCTCTTCAACAGCTTTTCTTGCTGCGCCAAGATATGTTCTTGGATCAAACACTTCTGGTGTTTCTACAAAACATTTTCTAATATTTGCAGTCATTGCAAGTCTTATATCACTGTCTATATTAATCTTACATACTGCCATACTTGCTGCTTTTCTTAACATTTCTTCAGGTACCCCTTTAGCTCCAGGAATATTACCACCATACTCATTACACATTTTTAGAAACTCTTGTGGTACTGATGATGCTCCATGTAAAACAATAGGAAATCCTGGAAGTCTTTTTGATACTTCTTCTAAGATATCATATCTAAGTCTTGGTTCTCCCTTAAATTTGTATGCACCATGGCTTGTTCCAATAGCAATTGCAAGAGAATCACACCCTGTTCTTTTTACAAACTCCTCTGCTTCATCAGGATTTGTATACATTGCATCATCTTCTTTTACATTTACATCATCTTCAATCCCAGCAAGTTTACCAATTTCAGCTTCAACCACAACTCCTCTTGGATGAGCGTATTCAACTACTTTTTTTGTAAGTGCTACGTTTGTTTCAAAATCATATTTAGAACCATCAATCATAACTGATGTAAAGCCACTATCAATACAATCTTTACAAGTTTCAAAATCAGGTCCATGATCCAAATGAAGTACAACTGGAATATCAGTTCCACTTTTTTTATTGCACTCAATTGCAGATTCTACTAATTTTTTTAGATAAACAGGATTAGCATATTTTCTTGCTCCAGCTGATACTTGCAAAATAACTGGTGCATTATTTTTTGTTGCTGCCTCCATTATTCCTTGTACTATTTCCATATTATTTACATTAAAAGCTCCTATTGCATATCCTCCATTGTATGCCTTTTCAAACATTTCCTTTGTTGTTACAAGTCCCATATTTATTACCCCTTTCAAAAATACTATATATTATTTAAAAATATATTCTATTACCATGGTCTTTTATTTCCACCTAACGTGTGCTGCTTAGGTTCATTTTGACTAACCTCTTTTTCATTATCATACATTTCTGGATTTTTAACTCCGTATTTTTTCATAACAATAACGTAATCTAGCATCAAGTACATCGAAACCAGTTACCTCATTATTTACATTACTCTCATCAATACCAAGAATTTTCTTCATTTCATTATCTTTTTCATCATTTGTACGATATTCCCTTTTTCCATCTTCATTTAAGTCATTAATTGAGTTTTCTAAAATTTCTTTAGAGCCACAGATAGATTCTATTGTCTCTATCACTTGTTCTGCCTCTTTATACTCTCCTCTACTTTTGTATTCCAAATATGCTTCTTTTAGCCTTTCAATTTCATAAGAGTCTACTTCTAAAGAATTACTTGTTTCAGTTTTTATTTTATCGCTATTTCCTTTTTTTTCTTGTTCATTTTCTTTACTAGTCGTTGCAATAGATGGATCAGTTGTTTCATTATTTCCGCCAAGTTCCTTACGTTCGAGTTCTTCTTGCCTATCATCTCTATTTATATTTTCAATTAAAACATCTGGGCTAGATTTCATACTGGCTAGCTCTTTATCCTTTTCATATAATTCATTTTGAAGCGTTTGAAATGCTTCTTTATCAAAAGTTGCTGGATTAAGGGCCATATGAGCCATTTCTTCTTCTATTTTTTCTTTTTTATTATAAAGTAATACAATTCTTGATATATCTTCTTCTCTTTTTTTCTCCTTAGCTTCTTCCTCTTTATTATGTCCATCTTTAATATCTTTTTGTTTAGCCGCAATTTTCTTATCATTTTCTATAGCTTTATGGCTAGGTAAAATAGAAGAATATTGCTTACTTAACTTTTGAAGATATACCTCATACATTCTATTTTCTGCGGCAAGTCTATCCTCCAAAGCAAAATCCCCATCTCTTCTTCTTACAATATCTGCGTGCTCCATAATTTCTTTTCTGTTATCTTCATATTTTTCTAAAGTAGCTTTATATATTGCTTTTATTGTTGCAGCTTTAACTATACTTTTAACATCTTTACTTGTAATATCTTTTTCTTCTTCAGTCATTTCTGCTAGTTCTTGCATAATTCCTTCTTTATCAATTTTATCTGAAGGCATTCTGCTTTTATCTATTTGTTCATTAACTGATTTTTCTAAATCTTCTTTTACAATGTCTTTACCTTCATCTTTTTGTTTATCATCATTTCTATCATGATTTAACTCACTTAATAACGATTCGTATGAGGAGTCAGATAAATTTTGAAGAGTTGTCTTTTGAAAATCTATATTATTTGTCCTGTTATAATAATCAAGTACATCTTTCATATTTAAATACTGATTATCAATTTTAGCATCTCCAGTTTTCACCATATATGTCTTTTTTATTATTTTATTTAGATTATTTATTATTTCATTTTTCTCATTATCATTAAATTTCATTACATCAACTCCTATGTATATATTACTACATCAACAAACTAATTTCAATACATTTTTTAAAATTCAATATCTAGTTCTACAGGACAATGATCACTTCCAAAAATTTCACTATGAATTTTTGCATCTTTTATTTTATTTTTTATATCTTCTGATGTAATAAAATAATCAATTCTCCAACCAATATTTTTTTCTCTTGCATTTCTCATATATGACCACCAAGAATATGCATCCGTTTTATCTGGATAGACATATCTAAAACTATCAACGAATCCTGAAGATAGTAATTCTGTCATTTTCCCTCTTTCTTCATTAGTAAATCCTGCATTTCCAACATTAGATTTTGCATTTTTTATATCAATATCATTATGTGCAACATTTAAGTCACCACATAAAATTACTGGTTTTGTTTTATTTAAATTTAATAGATAATCTCTAAAATCATCTTCCCATTTCATTCTATACTCAAGCCTTGATAAATCTCTTTTTACATTTGGAGTATAACAATCTACAAAGAAAAAATTATCGTATTCTAACGTAATAACTCTTCCCTCATTATCATGCTCTTCTATTCCAATTCCATACGTCACATTTAAAGGTTTTTCTTTTGAAAATACCGCTGTTCCAGAATACCCTTTTTTTATGGCACTATTAAAGAATATGTTATATCCTTCAAAAATGCTTTTTGTGATTAAATCAAGTTGTTCTTCCTGCATTTTAGTTTCTTGAATACAAAAAATATCAGCATTACATTCTTTAAAAAAATCAGCAAACCCTTTTGTAACGCAAGCTCTTAATCCATTTACATTCCACGAAATAAATTTCATAAATCCTCCTTATTACCTTACACAAACTTTTTGCAAAAACTTGGCCTATGTATTGGTGTAAGTCCATATTTTTTTATAGCGTCAATATGAGCCTTAGTTCCATACCCTTTATGTTTTGCAAATCCATATTCTGGATATTTTTTATCATATTGTATAAGTAATCTATCCCTTGTAACTTTGGCAATAATTGACGCTGCCGCAATGGATTCAGATTTAGAATCTCCTTTTACTACAGTTTCAAGTGGAATATCTGTGTCTATTTTTTGATTACCATCAACAAGCACATATTCTGGATTTACTTTTAAATTAGAAATAGCCTGTAGCATTGCCTTTTTAGTTGCATTAAGTATGTTTACTTCTTCTATGATATCTACATCAGATACGCCCACACCAACTGAGACTGCATTTTGCATAATATCATCGTATAATTTTTCACGCCTTTTTTCTGTTAATTTTTTTGAATCATTTACACCTTCAATATGTGCATCTTTTGGAAGAATTACAGCTGCCGCAACCACAGGTCCACACAACGGTCCTCTTCCTGCTTCATCAACACCACATACAAGTTCATATCCTTTTTTATTTAATTCATGTTCAATTTTAAGCATATTATCAAGTCTTGTTATTTCTTTTTCATTCATATCTTTTACCTCTTTATATATCCAAACATTCTTTATACACTACATCTTTATTTACACCTTTTAGCTTTGCAACTTTTTTTATAGCATCTTTTTTAGTATCACCATTTTTCATATACTCTTTTACTAATTCTAATGAGTTTATTTGTTCTATTTCTTTATTTTTTTCTTCATTTATTTTATCCTCACTTGCTCCTGAAATCACTAAAACTATTTCACCTTTTATCCCATTTTCTTCAATATTTATAATTGCATCTTTAAAATTAGTATATCTATATTCTTCATGTATCTTTGTAAGTTCTCTTGCAATACATATATCTCTATTTCCAAAATACTCATACATATCTTTAAGAGTTGAAAGTATCTTATGTGGTGCTTCATAAAAAATCATTGTCCTTGTCTCATTTACAAGAGATTTTAATCTTTCTTTTCTTTGCTTTTTATTTACAGACAAAAAGCCCTCAAAAGTAAATCTGGTTGAATCTAGTCCAGATTTAACAATTGCAGTTATAAGAGCTGTAACACCTGGAACTACTTCAATATCATAATTATTTTTTACTAAATATTTAACTAAATTTTGACCAGGGTCGGATATTATAGGCATCCCAGCATCTGATACTAACGCAAGATTTTTTCCAGAATTTAAAATTTCAACAATTTTTTCTATCTTATCATCTTCATTATGTCTATGATAACTTATCATGTGTTTTGAAATTTCAAAATGATTTAAAAGTTTTAGAGTTTGTCTTGTATCTTCTGCAAGTATAACATCAACATTTCTTAGGGTATTTACCGCTCTTATTGTTATATCATCTAAATTTCCTATAGGTGTTCCAACTATATATAATTTTCCTTTATTTTTATCAATCATATGTACTTCCTTTCAATATTTGTATTATATATCATTTACACCATTTTTTCAATTAAGAAAGAAAAAAATTTAAAATAACATACATCTATATCTTTTTATGTAATTATTTCATAATCATATTTTAAGGAAAGTATCTTTCTTACTGCAATAACTATTAAATCAACTGAAATTTTTTCATCATTTACAGCATTTAAAACTTCTCTCTTTTGTGAAGCCAAATCAAAAAAAATAATCATATCATTTCCAGCAAGTACAGCCTGTACAGCTGCATTCCAATTTTCAATATAAGTTTTCACTGTATCCATTGCTAAATCATCGGTAATCACAACACCTGAAAAGTTAAGATCATCTCTTAATATTTTATGGACATTTTCATATATAAAAGCTGGTTTATCCTGATCCATGCATTTTACAATATTATGACTAACTTATATAGTTGGTCCACCTGCATCAATTTCCGCATTAAAAAGTATCATAACTTCTATTATCAATAGCTATTCCTGTATGAGTATCTAAATTATTACCATATCCTGAAAAGTGTTTCATTGTTGATATCATATCTGAAGTATTCATGGTTTTTATTAACTCAGGAACATAAATGGCTGTTTTAGAAACACCTCTTCCATAAGACCTATCATAAAAAAAAGCTATAAATAACAAATATGTTATTTATAGCTCAAGGATTTACGGTTCAACGTTATGTTTTAACAGAAGTCTGGATATTTCAATCCAACCTTTTGTCACCGTATATCTGATTACATAATCGTTACAAACAGATAAATCAATTTCTCCTTCATTAATAATTTTTTCAACACTACCCTTATCATTTTTTAGACACGCTGAAATAAGTTCAATTTGTTTCGGATTATATTCTTTTTTTAAATCTCTTATTTTTCCCTCAGAAAGTAGGCCATTCTCTGCAAGTTTTACAATCTTCTTTACACATGGCTTAATAATGTCAGTCATAATTTCTTCACTCCTATAAAATTTATCTAGAAATATTTAAGCTGATATTTTCATCATATATTCCCAGCGATGGTTTATATTCCATACCAGGAATAAGTTTTAACTTATTCATAGGAATTTTTGAGGTAATAATGAAATACCCCATTATAGAATATTCCAGATGTACCTTTCTTGGATTTAATTTTAGCATTTCCAAGTACCTCTCTTCACTTTCTGTTAAATGATGAAATTCACTGCTCCTTTTGAGTTTTTTCTTGTTCAATTTTACATTTGGTTTTACCTTAAGACAAAAGCCATTATCTTTATCGTAAAATCCAAATGCAAGTTCTTTGTTAGCTTTAAGAATACCTAACATTTCTTTTCCAGTTAACATTCACATAGCCCTCCTAAAATATTTATTTATAGATTAATTACAGACCAAATTTATTATACCATATTTTCTATTCAAATTCAAGTTTTAATTGACACTTTGTCAACACTTACCATTAATACCATAAATTCTATATATTTCATCAGTGTAACTCATATCATCATTATACTCAATTAGTGGTTCTAGGACTTTAGTTTCATTTCCTCCATCTTTTCTATATGATATAAGTACAATAGATGGTTTTTTATCTATTTTAGGATAAACGAATCTTATTTCTTTTGCCTCTAAATTATACTTTCTTCCAAAGTAAATTAAATCACTTAATCTTTCTGGTTTATGTACAAGATATAACTTACCTCCCTTTCCAAGCAATTTTGATGAAGTAATAAATATATCTTCTAAATTACACATTACCTCACATTTTGCAATTGTTTTTACATCATGATTTGTTGTAAGTCCAGTACCAATCTCTTTATATGGTGGATTACAAGTAATTATATCAATTTTGTCTTTTTCCATTATACTTGTTATTTTTTTTCTTATATCTTTTATGTCTTTTACATTTTCATTAATAGAAATTATACTATCTTCTAAATTATTTATTTTTATATTTCTATCAAATAAATCATACATTTCACTTTGAAGTTCAACTCCAAATATCTTTTTATATTTCTTTTTAGCAGATAATATAATAGGAATAACACCACTTCCGCTACAAAGATCTAATATAACATTATTTGAATTTTCTGATTTTACAAAATTAGCAAGCAGGACACTATCAGTCCCAAAGCAAAAATATTCTTTATTTTGAATTATTTTAAGGTCATTTATACCAAGGTCATCTATTCTCTCATTTTTTCTAATTTTCACATTAAAAATCCTTTCTGTTTTACACTATGATTATTATATCATAACTTACTGTTGACTTCAAATGATATAATAATTATACAGGTGAATTTTAAATGAAATTAAGATACGTTATATCAGAGAATGATTCAAATAAAACCTTAAAAGAAGTTTTAAAGAAAAAATTATATATATCAAATATTTTACTCAATAAACTAAAATATACAAATTCTATATTTGTAAATGATAATTTAGAATTTGTAAATTATAAAGTAAATATAAATGATGAAATTATTGTAGATTTTGAACACATGAACTATGTTATATATAACGATAAAGAAAATATGTATTATGTAGAAAATAAATATTTAGATAGATACAAAAAATATGACTTTGACATTGATATATTATATGAAGATGATTATTTGCTAATTATAAATAAAAAAGCTGGTATGGCAATTCATCCATCATGTGCAAATTATGAAAAAACTCTATCTAATGCTGTTGCAACATACTTAGAAAGTAAAAAAATATATAGTGTACACATAGTTACAAGACTTGATAAAAACACCTCTGGTATTTGCATATTTGCAAAAAATGAATATATTCAAGAACTATTTATAAGGAAAAAAGATAAAATTAATTTGAAGAAAGAATATATAGCCATTGTAAATGGAATTGTAAACGACAAGCATGGTGTAATTGAAAAACCTATTTCAAGAAAAAATGACTCTATTATACTTCGTGAAGTAAACAAAGATGGTGAATATGCTAAAACTGAGTATTTTCTTTATAAAAATAATTATAGCAAAAACTATTCTGTTTTAAATGTAATATTACATACTGGTAGAACTCATCAAATAAGAGTTCATATGGCCAGTATAGGTCATGTTTTACTTGGAGATACATTATATGCTGAAGAATTTGAGTTAAAAGATATAAATAGACTAATCGAAAGACAAGCACTGCATTCGTATAAAATTTCTTTTTATCATCCAATAAGTAATAAGTATATTTCACTTACTTGTAACGCTCCAGATGATATGAAAAATTTAATGTAATATAATTTTAGTATATAAAAATGAACTTTAATCAAAATGATTAAAGTTCATTATCTTTATTTATAAGTAATTTTACTCAAAATCCTTATCGTACTCGTCAAAAATATTTCCAACAATTTCTTCTAAAGCATCTTCCATAGTAACAATACCCGTTACATTTCCACCTTCATCAATGACAATACTAATTGCTTCCCTTGCCTTTTGCATATTTCTGAAAATATCATCAATTTTATCAGATTCATTTACAAAGTAAGCTTTATGAAGTATTTTATCTAATGTAAACCTTTGGTCTTTAACATATGATAAAATAATATCCTTAGTATTTAAGATACCAATAATGTTATTTATTGTATTATCATATACTGGAATTCTGGTGTATTTATTATCTTTAATAACCCTTCTAAGCTCAGTATTAGAAATATTTTTTTCTATTGCAACAACTTTACCAACAGGAGTCATAACACTTTTTACTTCAGTGTCATTAAAATTGAAGATATTAAAAATATATTCCCCTTCTTGTGGTTCGATTGCACCAGAATCTTTACCTTCAGCAATCATAAGCCTTATTCCTTCTTCAGTTATTTTATTTTCTTCATTTTCACCTTTTATTCCAAGAACTTTTGATACCAAATTAGTAGAATTTGTAAGTATCCATACAAATGGATATGTTATTTTCATAATAACTGATATCATTCCAACCATTCTATATGCTATCTTTTCTGGATATCTCATTGCAAGTCGCTTTGGAACAAGTTCCCCAAAAACCAAGGTAAAATATGAAAGTATGATAGTAACAATAATAAGGAAAATGGTACTTAATACTGATGTTGATACTCCAATATCAGGAATAACCGAAACAATCTCGCTTACAAACGCTTCTGCTGCAGAAGCACTTGCAAGAAATCCTGCAAGAGTAATTCCTATTTGGATCGTTGCAAGAAATCTACTAGGATTATCAATCAGTTTTTGTACCTTTTGTGCTTTCCTATTTCCGGCTTTTATATCCATTTTAAGTTTTGTCTTATTAACAGATAAAAATGCTATCTCTGATGCTGCAAAGACTCCATTTAAAAAAATAAGCAAAATTAAAAAAATAATTTGTATAAACATTAAATCCTCCTACATAATAAATTATATTGTCTTTGTACATTTTATATAATATAATGATAAAGAAATTAAAAATCTACCATTACAACACTTTAAATATTTCATACATGTTTTTTATACAAGTTATATTTTTTAAGTGAAGTTTGGATAAAATTCCATTTCCAACATTAATATATTTGGTGCATTTAGGACAATTCCTGTAATCATCCCAATAATTATCACCTAGCAAATACTCTGGATTAGTTTCTTTTAAGAACTTGCCCTTATTCTTAGTATAAATTATATCATACATGTTAAGCTCCGCGGCAAATCTATTATTAGTAAGTATCCTAAAAGTATAGCCTTTATTTTCCAATCCCTTAATTATCCATATTTTCCTTTTATACTTTTTGTATACAAGATTTTTGTACATGGATTCATACTTTGTAAAAATTTCAGAGTATGAAATATGGTTTCTAAAACCTGATAAAATAGAATATACTATAAACCGAAGTTTAAGCCCTCCCATAGAATTACCTATTATTCCAAGGGAGTTTACATACCATAAAAGATTATCGATAAATAGTATAAATGGATGCTTTTTGAAAATTGTTGCTATTATTTTATTGTCCACTTCTTTAAAGTTAAAAAACGTCATATCAAAATCAGAAATCACAAGATTTTTAACAGTAGGTTTCATTAGTTTTCACTCCTAAAAAAATATTTTTATCCTATTATACCACTTTTCTTTATAAATTTCAAATATTCAAAGATAAAGCCATCAATTTTACCGTCCATAACTGCCTGAACATTTCCGACTTCATAACCAGTTCTATGATCTTTTACAAGAGTATAAGGACAAAATACATATGATCTTATTTGAGATCCCCACGCATTATCAGCACTTTCTCCTTTTATTTCTTTTAACATTTTATTATGTTCTTCCATTTGTTTGGCGTATAACTTTGACTTTAACATTTTCATTGCATTTTCCCTATTTTGAAGCTGAGACCTTTCCGTTTGACATGTAACTACTATACCACTTGGAATATGTTTAAGTCTTACAGCAGAGGAAGTTTTATTAACATGTTGGCCTCCTGCTCCACTTGCTCTATATACATCCATTTGTATATCCTCCGGCCTAATTTCAAGTTGTATATCATCAGATATTTCAGGCATCACTTCTACAGCTGCAAATGAAGTATGTCTTCTACTATTGGCATCAAATGGTGAAATTCTAACAAGTCTATGTACCCCATTTTCACTTTTTAAATACCCATATGCATTTTCTCCCTTTACAAGAAATGAAACACTTTTTATACCAGCTTCTTCACCTTCTTGCATATCCAGTACTTCAATTTGAAATTTAGATTTTGAAGCCCATTTCATATACATTCTATATAACATAAGAGCCCAGTCATGAGATTCAGTTCCACCAGCTCCTGGATGAATTGTTATAATTGCGTTATTAAAATCATATTCACCTGAAAGTAATGTTTCAATATTTAATTTTTCTGTACTCTCTTTTAACTTATTAACTAAATTTTGTGATTCCTTAAAACTTAAATTATCATTTAATTCTTCAGCAAGTTCAAAATATCCTTTAGCATCAGAAAGTTCTCTTACAATTTCATCTATTTTTTGGATAATATTTTTTATATTTTTCATTTTTGTTACAACTTTTGTAGAATTTTCTTTATTATCCCAAAATCCAGGAAGTAAAGTTTCTTCTTCTAATTTTTTTATTTCTTTAAGTTTATTTTCATAGCCTAAAGCTTCTTTTATTTTTTCAATACTTTTAGAAAGTTCATTTATTTCAATTTTTAAAGTATCAAAATCCATATTTTAACATTCCTCCCATATTTTATCATGATTTTTTAGTTGTGTTGGATAGTATGTAAATTCAAGATACTCATCTTTAGTTGGATGAAAAAAAGATAAATAATATGACCATAAAGCTAAATTTTGTCCAACTTTATTTATTTTATTACCATATTTAATATCTCCATATAATGGATGCAAAATATTTGCAAATTGAACCCTTATTTGATGATGTCTGCCTGTTTTTAAATTTATATCAACTTTAGTATAATCTTTACCTTTAAAATTGAAATTATTTAAAACAGAATATTCAAGTATAGCTTCTTTTGCGCCTTTAGTGTTTTTATCACATACTCTACTCATATTTAATCTTTGATTTTTTACAAGATAATTATGCAATGTTACACTTTTATTTGTTTTTTCAATTTTACCATTTACTATAGCTAAATACCTTTTCTTAAAATTTTTCTCTCTAATGTAATTAGATATCCTAGACGCTGCCTTTGAAGTTTTGGCAAATACCATAACTCCTCCTACCATTCTATCTAATCTATGTACTAATCCTAAATACACTTCACCTGGTTTGTTATATTTTTCCTTTATATATTTTTTTATAATAGTAAGCATATCAATATCTCCTGATTTATCCTGTTGCACAGGAATGCCTACAGGTTTTACTACTACAATAATATGATTATCTTCATATATTATATTCAGATCATTAATATCAAAACTCATAAACTTCTCCTTTATATACAAGAAAAAAACTCCACAAAGTGGAGCTATAATTTTTTAGTTATTTTCTTTTTTCTCTTCTTTAGTCTTTATTTCAACAGCTTGTTTTTTGTTGTAATATCCACAAGAAGGACATGCTTTATGTGAAAGAACAGGTTCTCCACAATTAGAACATACTGATAAATTTTTATTCTCTAATTTCCAATTAGCACGTCTTAAATGAGTTCTTTCTTTAGACCATCTTCTTTTTGGTTGTGCCATTTTATATTCCCTCCTTAAAAAGCAATTCATATATGTAAATATGTTACTTCTCTTTCAATTTGTTACTAATATATTATATACTACCTAAAAGTCTTTGTCAAGAAATATATATAAAATTTTAAATGAAATTTGTCTTTTTACTTAAAATTAGTAATAAAATTTGACATTCATGATATAATAGTATTAAAGTTATACATAAAAGCTCAACTATAATAAGGAGGTGATGGTGTGAATGAAAATTTATTCAACACATTATTTGATAGAGAAATTCACAACTTTGATTATTTAAGAGGACGGGTTGCATGTTGTATAAAACCTATTTCCGACGAAATTGCAAAGAATCCAAGTAACTGTTATATAAGATCTTTCTATGAAGCAACAATGTTATATAATCAAAAATTGATAAACTATTTTGGTGCTGAATATTTAAATGAGACTCATAACGATTTAATTAAATTTAAGAAATTCTTATTTAATTTAATTAACTCTGATGATATATATAGAGAGTTATCAAGTAAGTATACAGACTTTCTTTCATCATATTATGAACTTGCAAAATATGTAGGATATGTTAAAAGAAGTAGAATATTACGTAGATACAGAAACTTTAAAAAAATATCGTCAAACTTTTTAAAAGGAAAAATCTCTATTATAGACTATAAAAAAGAAATTGAAAATCATTTTTCATTTTTCTCAGAAATGACTCAAAAGTTTGAAAATGTTGATCCAAATGACATAGCTATATATTATTTCGTATACGATATAAGAGCAGCTGATGGCGTTAGGAAATTAAAGCATCAAACTCCAAAATCACTTATTCATTAAGACAGGTAAACTTATTTGCCTGTCTTAAACTTTATATATTTAACTATTTGCTTTTTTATATAAAATATAGTAATATTATTAAAGGTGATAAAAATGAATACGTATATACTAGGACTTGTAATATACTTTTTTATAATAAATTTATTTGCAATTTTTTTAATGAAATATGATAAAGTAAAAGCAATTAATAACCAATATAGAGTAAATGAAAAAACACTTTTTTTAATAGCTTTAATTCTAGGTGGAATTGGTATATATATCGGAATGTACCTATTTAGACATAAAACAAAACATGTAAAATTTACTGTAGGTATACCGTTAATTATCATATTAAATATTTTAACTATATACTATTTAATTTCACATGTTTTTATTATGTTATAATTACATTTTATCAGGAGTTTCTATTCCCAAAATAGAAAGTCCTTTTTTTATTACAACTCCTGTACAATATACCAAAGTACATCTTGCAATTCTTATTTTTTCATCATCAACTATAACCTGATTATTATTATAGAACCTTGAAAATTGTGAAGAAACATCTATCAAATATCTTGTAAGAATAGATGGCTCATACTCCTCAGCTGCCCTTTTTATAACATCAGAAAATTTGTCTAATATTTTAACTAAACTAATTTCATCTTCAGATTTTAATAAATTATAATCAATTTTCTCTAAATCAATATTGCTAATATCAAAATTTGCCTTATTTAATATAGATTTTGTTCTTACATATGTATATTGTACATATGGTCCAGTTTCACCATCAAATCTTAGTATTTCATCTAGATCAAAAACAACATCCTTAATCTTGTTTGTTTTTAAATCATTAAATACTAAGGCTCCTATCCCAACTTGTTTAGCAACTTTATCTTTATTTTCAAGATTAGCATTTTTTTCTTCTAACACATTGTATGCTTTTTTTATAGCATCATTTATTAAATCTTGTAAATAAATAACTGTTCCCTCACGTGTAGACATCTTTCCTGTTTTTAATCTTACCATGCCATAAGGAACATGTACAAGCTCTTTTGTATATTTTTCATCCACAATATATTTTGCAACTTCAAACAATTGTTTAAAATGGTGAATTTGCTCATATGAAGTTACATAAATTGATTTAACATAATCATATGTTCTTGATCTATCTAATATTGCTGCAAGGTCACGTGTTGCATAAATTGTAGATCCATTTGATTTTACTATTATGCATGGAGGTTCATCTTTTCCAAGCATTACAACCTTTGCCCCTTGACTCTCAACAAGTACTCCTTTTTTATCTAGAATATCAATTACCTCTTGCATTTTATCATTATAATATGCTTCACCATTATATGAATCAAACTTACATCCAAGTAATTCATATGTTTTATTATATTCCTTTAAAGAGAGTTCTCTAAAATATTTCCAAAGTTTTATATACTCTTCATTTCCATCTTCTAATTTTTTAAAATTTTCCCTTGCCATATCCATTACTTTTTCATCATCTTTTGCAAGGTTATTCGCTCTTACATACATATCTGATAATGAATGAAGTGGATCTTTTGAAATATCATATTCATCTTTAAATCTTTTATATCCTTCTATAACAAGTCCAAACTGTCTTCCCCAATCGCCAAGATAATTTATACTTATACTATTATATCCAAGTTCTTTATACAAATTACTAATTGCTCTTCCAATTATAGTTGTTCTAAAATGGCCTAAATGAAAAGGTTTTGCTATATTTGGTGAAGAATAATCAATACAAACATTTTGATTATTTCCTATATTCTTAAATCCATACTTTTCCTTTTCTTTGCATATTGTATCTAAAACACTACTTACAACATTAGAACTGTTAGTATAAAAATTAAGATAGCCATTTACAACTTCAACCTTACTTATCTCAGCTGGTAATTCTATGTTTTCTTTTATACTATTTGCAATATTTACAGGTGAATTTCTAACTATTTTTGCAAGATTAAAACATGGATAAGCAAAATCTCCATTTTTCTTATCTTTTGGAATTTCAATTTTATTATATATTTCATCTACACTTATATCAGTATCTAATGAATTTGTTATACATTCAGCTATTTTTTTCTTTATTTCTTCCATATTAACAATTACACTCCCATCGAATATTTTTTTATTATTTTATATATTTCATCTCTGTTATCGTCTTTTGCTACTATGTTTTTTACAATGCTCCCACATTTTTTGCATTTATACACAATAACCTCACCCTTTTTGGTATTTAACTCTACATTTATTGGTACAAGTACACCTTTACATTCATTTTTTCTATCTCCAGGTGTTATATCAACATGAAGTGAATACAAACAATGATTACAATGGTCACGAGATGTATATTCTAATTTTTTTACTTCATTATTACAATTTATACATGTAAAGCTATTATCATTTTTTATAAACATACTGTATCTCCTAAACATGATATATTTTACTATATTTTTTATGTAATTGCAAGCAAAAAAAAGAGAGAATGTCTCCCTTTTTATAATTTTCGTTACTATTTAGACTAGGTAGAATTCAGAAATTATAAAAAGTGAGTCAATGTGGTGTTACAAGCCACCTTGAAATAATTATTATAAGTTTTAAAAAACTACAAACTTAAGTTTATTATGTATATATTATAATATAAATAAAAAATATTTTTATGCTTTTAACTTG
>ENA-OPCO01000862-OPCO01000862.1-human-gut-metagenome-genome-assembly--contig:-NODE-862-length-21349-cov-3.689584_pt1 | contig 21349 bp, 16 predicted proteins | sample MGYA00241562_ERZ501475 | MGnify/ENA primary metagenome ERZ501475 (study PRJEB25962, sample SAMEA2042627) | human gut metagenome | biome: human gut; feature: human-associated habitat; material: faeces... | reverse complement strand
GCGCCCAGTAAAGAAGGCTGTCGGCGATGAAACGGCCTGCCATCGCCCGCTCGCTCGCGAATTCATTTCCGCATGCGGAGCCGTTCGACAGGCTGCCGTCCGCGTTGTGGCGGTAATAGTACCCCGGGTACGTCTTGTTGAACGGAGAATCCTCCGTAGCGTAGGTGTGGTTGTAAACCACGTCCATTATAATGCCTATGCCCCGCTCATGCGCCGCCTGGATAAGCTGCTTGAACTCCCTTACCCTTACCTCGCCGTGGTGCGGGTCGGTGGAATAGCTGCCCTCGGGAATGTTGTAGTTCAGCGGGTCGTAGCCCCAGTTAAAGCCCGCGTCAGGGTCGCTTTCGTCCACCGACTGATAGTCGGACACCGGCAGCAGGTGGATATGAGTTACCCCCAGCTTCTTTATGTAGTCAAGACCTATAGTCTCTCCGAATCCGTTGACCGCCTTCTCGCAGAACGCCCCGAACTTCCCGCGCAGCGTGAAGTTCCCGCTCTCGTCGGAGGAAAAATCCCGGACGTGCAATTCGTATATCACCGCATCGGTGTAGTCGCCGAGGGCGACCTGCCTGTCACGCTCCCAGCCCTCCGGGTCGGTGGTACGGAGATCAAGAACCATTCCGCGCCTGCCGTTTACACCGGCGCTTCTCGCGTATATGTCGATAGTTTCAGCGATGTTTCCATTCCTGGTGAATGCATATGTGTAGTACACCCCGCTGAGATTGCCGGAAACCTCTGCCTTCCACACACCGTTCTCGCTGTGCATTTCTTCGGTGCGGAACGGCTCCGGCTCGGAGTCGTCATGGTACAGCCGGAGTTCCGCGCTCTCGGTCTCCGGCGACCACACCGCGAACCTGGTCGCTTCGGGAGACCAGACCGCGCCAAGCTCGCCGTCGTATGCGTATTCCCTGTCGATATTATCAAAGTTGTTCATACTTTCACTCCAAATCATTTCAAGAATACTATGCTGTGCGGCGGGATCTCCAGCTCTCCGGAAAGCGAAGGCTCATCGCCGGACGATACCGCCAGGTATCCGCGTATATTCCGGCTGTCAAGTTCCAGAGCTGCGTCAGAAAGCGACGCCGCTTCATCGGAGAGATTGTAGACTATCAGAATACTGCTGCCGTTCCAGGTTCGTCTGACCGCCGCTATATCGCCGCCGGAGTTCCCGGAAAGCTCCAGAACCTCGGTAGTACCCCTTGCTATCTCCGGATTTTCATTGCGGATACGCAGTGCGCGCTTGTAATAATTCAGTATCGAATCCGGGTCGGAAAGCTGCTTTTCCACGCTCTCGAAACGGTTTTCCTGCCGCTCCATATCCGGAGGGCCGTAGGTCAGCCCGGAACCGTTGTCGTCCCATATCATCGGAGCGCGCTTGTTCTCGTCACGCCCGCTGCCGGAAAGCCCAATCTCGTCGCCGTAATACACGAACGGCGAGCCGCTCATTGTCAGCAGCAGCCCGGCGGCTTCCTTTATCCTCGCCGGGTCGTAGCGCAGTATTCCTGCGATGCGGTCAGTATCGTGGTTGCCGATGAACGGTGCGTCGATACCGCGTTCGCTGTAACCCGCGATAGTCTGCTCTACCGTAGCCATAGCCTGCGCGAACGACTCCGCAGAGTTCGCCTTTCCGCTGAGGTTCACGGTCTTTGCTATCTTGCCGTCAGACTCCGCCATCGTGAAGCCGAAAACGCTGTCTATCGAGGAGGCGTAGTACTTTGTATAGGTGGTGAAGCTCTCCCACACCTCGCCGACGATGTAGCAGTCGGGATTTATACTGTGACAGTAATCGCAGAACCAGTTCAGAACCTCAACGTTCTTGTCGGGGTTTCCGGTGAAGTACTCCTTTACGGCGTCCAGCCGGAATCCGCCTATCCCCTTATCCAGCCAGAATTTCGCTATCTGCTCGAATTCCTCCCGGACGTCCGGGTTGTCGAGCTGAAGCTCCGGCATGTTTTCGGAGAACACCGCCTGGTACCACTTAGTTCCCGTTTGGTACCACGCGGCGCTCCCGGCAGGTTTTTCATCCTCGAAATAATAGTAGCCAACGTACTTGTTGTGGACCGGGCAGAGCGTTTCGGAAAGGCAGTCTTCCTCCGCGGGTGCACCGCATGGATCCTGACGAAGGCTCTGCGAAGCCGATTCGAACCAAGAGTGATAACGTGAGCTGTGGTTCATCACAAGGTCGATGAGCAGGCTTATGCCGCGCTTTTCGCACTCTGCGGAGAGGTTTTCGAAATCCTCCATCGTGCCGAACTGCGGGTCTATGCTGTAGTAGTCCTCCACGCTGTACTTATGATAGGAGCGCGAGGGCATTATCGGCGTGAGCCAGATCCCGTTGAAGCCCGTGTCCTGGATATAATCCAGCTTTGAAGTGATACCGTTCAGGTCGCCGATACCATCGCCGTTGCTGTCGCAGAACGAACCCACGAATATCTGATAGTAGTTCCGGTAATTGTCGTCGATGATGTTCAGTTCCTGCTCGTATTTATAACTGTTCAAACTTGTCATATCTGATGTTTCCGGCGAACTGCACCCGGAAACCAGCACAGCCGCCGCAGTAAAAACTGTAGCGGCTGTGCGTTTAATGGTGGTTATCCATGAAGATGTCATTATTTCTCCTTCGGAAGCTCCCGTGGGCATATCTCCCTGACGGACTCGCGCTCGATAAGCTCCGGGCGCAGCATTACGGACTTGATATGTATTCCGTTTTTCATCTGCTGAAGCATGAAGAACGCCGTCTTTCCGATGTGTATGCGGTTCTGGCTGAGCGTAGTTATCGGGGGCTGCGAATACTCGGACGGCGGAAGGTTGTCGTAGCCGGTAACGCTGATGTCATGCGGAACGCTGTACCCGGCGTGTATAAGCTCCTTTACCGCCGTGCAGGCGAGAAGGTCGCTTATGCAGACCACTGCGGTGACTCCGGTCTCGGCGATCTCCAGGATACGTTTTTTCGTGCCTTTCGCCGAGAAACAGCCGTACTTCACAGCAGCGGGATCCTCCTCCAGACCAAGCTCTGCGAGGGCGTCAGAGTACGCCTGCTTGCGCTCGATGGTGACGATACTGTCTGGCTCGCCGCCGAGGAACCCTATCCGGTCATGCCCCTTCGACCAGAGGTAGCGCACCGCCTGGCGGATACCCTCTGCGCTGTCGCAGCCGACCCTGGCCACAAGCGGGGAATCAACGTAATTATCCAGCACCACCATCGGGATATTGAAGCTCTTGATGTGCTCAACGAACACCGGGTGCGGCTTGAATCCGAGGAACACGCTGCCCTCGTAATTACCGCCGGACATGATGGAATAGTAGCTGCCGGTTTTCAGCTCCTCGTCGTTTATCGCAACGATGTTCACGCCTATTCCCTGCTCAGCCGCCGCAGCCTGTATTCCCAGGATTATCTCATATCCGAACTGATCTACCTTGTCGTAGTGTATGCTTCCATAGATGAACACGATGAGATTGCGGGAATACGCCGTGCGTCCGGTCTTTACCTGGTAGCCCATTTCGCTTGCGCAGCCAAGAATGCGCTCCCGGGTCTTTTCGCTGATGTCGGTGGCTCCCGAAAGAGCCTTCGACACCGTGCTTTTCGCCATTCCCAGACGGTCGGCTATATCCTGGATAGTTACGTTCTTTCCTGCCATGCGTTTTTTCTCCTTAACCCTTTACTGCGCCGCCTGTTACGCCTCCTACGTAATACTTCTGCATTACGATGAACAGCGCGCCTATCGGGATAGATACCAGTACTGCTCCTGCCGCGAACTGGGTGTAATATGCGCCGATGAACTCACGCTCCAGCATTTTGAACATACCCAGCGCAACGGTGTAGCTGTCGTAGTTCGCTCCGCAGATCATGCTCGGGAAGATGTAGTCTACCCAGGGAGCCATGAACGTTGTCAGAACGGTGTACACGATTATCGGCTTTGAAAGCGGTATGGTTATCTTGAAGAACACCTGGGATCTCGTCGCGCCGTCAAGGTAGGCGGATTCGTCCAGGGATTTCGGTATCGTATCGAAGAAGCCCTTCGCGATATAGTATGTCAGCCCCGAACCGGAAATGTACACCAGTGTGAGGCATACCAGCGGGTTCTCAGTGAGACCCAGACCCTTTAAGATGTAGTAGATAGCTACCATCGACATAAATCCGGGGAACATTCCGAGGATAAGCGCAACGTTCATAATCGGCTTTCTCATCTTGAAGCGCAGACGGCTGAGCGCGTAGGACACCGCCAGCACGATGAACGTTGAACCGATGCAGGATACCACAGCCACAATAAACGTGTTGAGGAACCACTGCGAGAACTTGAACTGCTGGTCTTCAAACAGCAGGCGCATATAGTTGTCAAGGGTGAAGCCCTTCGGCCAAAAGTAGCTGGTGTAGGAGCCAGGCTCCGCACGGAACGATGTCAGGATAATCCACATCAGCGGAAGAATCCACATGATACCGAGTACCAGAAGCACTATCTGGATAACGACATTGATCGTTTTCTGCTGCCTTGAATAGGAGCGGGAATAGTATCTGTCCTCTTTCATTACTGGAACGCCTCCTCATTCTTGTAAGATGCCGATCTGCGGAACGTGATGAGCGACAGAAGCGAGCAGATGATGAATACCAGAATGCCGATCGTCGCAGCGTAGCTGTAGTCGCGGGAGTTGACGGTCAGCTTGTACAGCCAGGTCACCAGCAGGTCGGTCTTGCCCGCCTGGTAGTAATCCAGCGTTGCCGGAGTTCCTCCTGTAAGGAAGTAGATGACGTTAAAGTTGTTGATGTTGCCGACGAGCTGTGTGATGAGGTACGGAGTAGTAACAAACAGCACATACGGCATTGTGATCTTGGTAAACATAACGAACGGAGACGCGCCGTCTATTCTTGCGGCTTCGTAGAGATCCTCCGGAATGTTCATCAGGATACCGGAAACTATCAGCATCGTGTACGGAATACCTATCCACAGGTCAACTATAATGACCGTCACGCGCGCCCATGTCGGGTCGGTGAAGAACGGGAGCGGCGAGCTTATCCAGCCAAGCTCCTGAAGCAGGACGTTCATGGGACCCGCCTCTGCGAGGACGTTCTTCATTACCAGCAGCGAAACGAACTGCGGAACTGCGATAGCGAGAACGAAAAGCGTGCGGTAGAATGCCTTGAAGCGAATGCCCTTCTTATTGATAAGCATTGCAAGAATGACTCCGAGCAGGTAGTTAAGAAATGTTGCAAATACCGCCCAGACCAGCGTCCACGCGAGGACCGGCCAGAATGTATGTCCGATGGTGGAATCGCTTCCGAGAATGACCTTGAAGTTGTCAAGACCTATCCAGGTAAAGAGGTTTGCCGGAACCTGGTGATCCTTGTCGTAGTTGGTGAACGCGAGGGAGATCATGTATACCAGCGGAACTATCGTGAAAACGACAACGCCGGTAACAGGGATAAACAGCAGCGTCTTGTGGAAATGCTCGTCAAGCAGGGACTTGATGTCGTCAACGAAGCCCGGGAGCTTCTTGCCTGCTTTTTTCAGGCGTTCCGCGATGTCGGCGGAGTGAATGTTCTGAACCCACAGGAAAAGGAACACCACCGTAATGAACAGCGCGAAGATACCGTAGAGAAGTATCAGCATGGAGTTGTCGCCGTCCTGAAGCACGTCGATGCCGAGGGATTCGTCAAAGTGCCAGCCGCGCTGAACTGTTCCGAGGTTCCGAAGCCCTGCGAGGAACCCGAATCCGGTGTCTATCATGAAGCCGAAGTAAGCGACCTCAGCCGCGAGGTACATCAGACCTTTTATGATCTGTCCGCGGAACAGGCTGCCCGCGCCCATCACGATGTACGACAGCTTGGTAAGGATACCGCCGTGTACGAACGTCCGACCCAGCCACGCGAAGCCTCTGCCGAACTTTTTAAAGAACTTAGCGAGCGCGCCTGGGATACTCATGAAGAAATGAGCAATGCCCATGCCAAGCGCCTTGAAGAATTCCGCCACGCGGAACAATACCTTTTTGTACCATGGGAGTACAAAGTAATCAATTCTTGTCATTGCAATTACCTCCTGAATGATATCGGCGCTTTGTACAGTTTCAGTGCGGCTTTTTCAGCCTTTCATCAGGAGATATACACTTTATTATATCACCATAACAGCCGACTATCAATATGAGATCAAAGCGGCATTGAAACTGCATAAAGCAGATATTTTCCATTTCTGCGGGCGGCTTTGGGAGATCCGCCCGCATTATGGAAAGGGGAGAAACCTATTTATTTAGGATTGGATATCTTGGTTACGCGGACACTGTCAGCCGAGGGTAGCCAGAACGGAGTTAACGTAAGCGTCGAGCTTCTCCTGGAGGTTATCCTTGGTGCAGGTGCCTGCGATTATCTCCTGACCGAAAGCCTCGGCAGGAGTCCAGTAGTTCTGGCACTGGCTGATGGAGGTCTGTACTGTTGCGTACTGAGCCTGCAGTGCAAGAGCGCCGATTGCGATGTTGGAGTTCATAGTCTCGGTATCGTTTGCGAGTTCAACGTTTGTGGGAGCGAAGGAGCGCTTCTCAAATCTCAGCTTCTGGTTATCCTTGTTGGTGAGCCATTCAGCGAGAGCCATTGCATCGAGCGGATTCTTTGTCTCGGAGTTAACGCCCATGATCTTGAAGTTTGCCATACTGCCCATCTGAACGGTTTCGCCGTTGGAGAGTGTAAATTCAGGAAGTTTTGTAGCTGCATAGTTGTCACCCAGAGAAGCCTGTATCTCCGCAGCGTTCCATGTACCGGAAACAGCAGCTGCGAGGGTTCCGTCCGCGAAGCCTGCCTTTACGAGCGAATCATCAAAATTAGAGCCGTACTTGGGGTTGTTCACAAGATCAATGAGGTACTCGCCGACCATATAGCCGCGCTCGTTGTTGAAATCGCACTGTGTGGGATCGGTTCCATCTTCGCCGAACAGCTTGCAGCCTGCACCGAAGAAGAATCCAGACTGATACCAGCCGTCATCTGTATTGAAAGCAAAGTTTGTGGAAACGCCCTCTATATCCTTGCTCATGATACCCTCGATGGACTTTACATCGTCCTCGCTGAGCTTGGACTTGTCATAATACATGAAGTAGGTATCGGAAACGTAAGGATAGCCGTAAAGCTCATCGTTGTTGGAAGCCGCTGATATTGACGCTTCTGTGTTTTCAGCTATTATCTGATCCTTATTCTTGGTGACTCTGTAGAGCGCTCCTGCATCAACCAGGATCGCAGTCTGATCGGAAGCGAATGCGAATACGTCTGCGGCTGCGGAGATATCCTTCAGTACTTCCTTCTGCGCGTCAGCCTCGCTGACAACGCCATAGGTAAATGTGTACTTCTTATCGGGATTTGCGGCTGCAAATGCGTCGCACATCTGCTTTAACATCTCCTGATCCTCCTGGGATCCCCATACAGTGAGGCTCACCTCTCCGGAACCGGTTCCGTTATTCTCTGCGCCGCCGTTGTCCGTTGCGGAGCTGCTGTTCGCTGCGGAGCTGCTGTCCGCGCTGCTTCCTGCGGAAGAGCCTCCGTTGTTGCTGGAGCAGCCTGCGAACATTACGCCTGCCATTGCTGCGGCTGTGATGGCTGTCATGATCTTTCTGATCTTCATAATAAATTCCTCCTGAACTTTTCGTTCGTATTGCTCATTTCGAAACTTGCATTTTGTTTCGAAATAAAGTTTCTGAAATATTCACTCGCAGCATCTGCATGACTGCGAGTGAACACTACGGCGTGTTTCGAAATCATTTTGTTTGATTCGAAATCTTGATTTAATTATAACAGAAAAAAATGTTTTGTCAAGCGATTCTGCACAAAAAAACCTCACAATTGCCAAAACTATTGTAAATTCGGCACGATAAACAAATCGCACCATGGCGTATTTGTGAATTATGGCAACGTTTCCGGTGAAACGCGCGTTACACCGCATTGTATTACAAGGAAACCTTTCCGATGTGCCAGATATCGTTCGCATATTCGGCGATGGTGCGGTCTGAGCTGAACTTTCCTGCGCTGCATATGTTCAGCCAGCACTTCTTTGCGAAGGCAAGGCTGTCGCGGTAATCGCGGTTGGCAGCGAGCTTCGCGTCAACGTAGCTCCTGAGGTCGCCGAGCAGGTAGTAGTGATCCGGAACATGCCAGCTTGCGCCCTCCATAAGCGCGTAATACAGTTCGCGGAACGCTCCGGTGCCGCCGTCGGAAACGGTACCATCGATAAGAGAGCTTACAACGCGCTTGATCTTCGGGTCAGATTCGGCGATATCACGGGGAATGTAGCTCGGCATAATGCGCTCGAGCTCCTCGACGGTAGCGCCGAAGATATACTCGTTTTCTGCGCCGGCTTCCTCTGCTATCTCGACGTTTGCGCCGTCAAGCGTGCCGAGAGTTACTGCACCGTTGAGCATGAATTTCATGTTGCCGGTACCGGAAGCCTCGGTTCCCGCCGTGGATATCTGCTCGGAAATATCAGCCGCAGCGACCAGCTTCTCCGCATAGGATACGCGGTAGTTGCTTACGAATACGACGTTCAGCAGATCCTTTGTCGCCGGGTCGGAATTGACCAGCTTTGCGACCTCGTTAATGTACTTGATGATGCCCTTCGCGCGGTAATATCCCGGCGCGGACTTTGCGCCGAAGATGAACGTAGTCGGTGTGAAATCCTTTAAATTGCCGTCCTTGATCTCATAGTAGAGGTAGAGTATTGAGAACGCGTTGAGAAGCTGGCGCTTGTACTCGTGCAGACGCTTTATCTGGATATCGAAGATGTGACCGGGGTCAGTCTTCACGCCGTCCGACTTCTCGATAAACTCCGCAAGCTGCTGCTTCTTGGTTTTCTTTATTTCCATGAAGCGGCGGAGCACGCTCTCATCATCGGCGTACTTCTTCAGCTCCTTGAGCCTGTCGAGGTCGGTCGCCCAGCCCTCGTCACCCAGCAGTTCAGTGATGAGCGCGGAAAGCTCGCGGTTGCAGAGAGCCAGCCAGCGGCGCTGCGTGATACCGTTGGTCTTGTTCTGGAAGCGCTCCGGATACAGCTCGTACCACTCCTTGAGCACAGTCGTGCGAAGAAGGTCGGTGTGGATAGCCGCAACGCCGTTGACATAAGACGAACCAAACACCGCGATATTCGCCATGTGAACGGTTCCGTTCTTTATCAGGCGCATAACGGCGCGCTTTTCCTGCGGAACTCCGCGGCGGTGCATTTCGGATTCGAACGCCTCGCTGAGCATGATAATTACATTGTACACCTCGGGGAGTATTTTCTCGATGAGGCGGCTGTCCCACTTCTCAAGAGCTTCCTGCATGATGGTGTGGTTGGTGTAATTGAACACGCGCTGCGCCGCGCTGAAAGCCTTGTCGAAGCTCCAACCCTCGTCGCGCATTACAATGCGGATAAACTCCGGAAGCGCAATAACGGGGTGGGTGTCGTTCATCTGAATGCAGTTGTAGTCCGCGAAATTGTCCATCGTCCCGAACTGCTTCTTGTGCTTTCTGATGAGGTCGGCGACTGCGGCTGCGGAAAAGAAATATTCCTGCTTTAAGCGAAGCAGCTTTCCTGCCTCGGTCTCGTCGTTCGGATAGAGCACGCGGGAGATGTCCTCGGCTGCGCGCTTCTTCTCGCCGGCTTCGGTGTACCTGCTCTGATTGAACAGGTCGAAATCGAACTCGTCGTCGGTCTCAGCCTGCCAGAGGCGCAGCGTGCCGACATTCTCAGTGCCGTAGCCGATGACCGGATAGTCATACGGAACTGCGTTCACATCGCCGTCAGCAAAGTGGACAACAACTTTCTCCTGCTCGCGCCGAATGCTCCACGGGTCGCCCTGGCGCTGCCAGTTGTCGGCGGTCTCCGTCTGGAAGCCATTCTTGATACCCTGCTTGAACAGTCCGTACTTGTAGCGTATTCCGTAGCCGTCAAGCGGAAGGCCGAGCGCCGCAGCGCTGTCCAGGAAGCACGCTGCAAGTCTGCCCAGACCGCCGTTGCCGAGCGCCGCGTCCTCTATCTCCTCGAACTCGTTTATATCCGCGCCGAGCTCCTTCAGACCCTCGGCTGTGCTGTCCAGCAGATCGAGGCACAGCAGGTTATTGTACACCGCTCTGCCTACCAGGAACTCCATTGAAAGATAGCTTGCCTTGCGTGCCTTGTCATGAGCCGCGCGGCTCTTCTCCCACGCCGGGGACAGCTCCTCCATAACAAGCCCGGAAACCGCACAGTGGAGCTGCTCCGGAGTAAGCTCCTTCGGCTGTGCGTTGTACTCCTTCTCGCAGCGGGCGGTCAGTTTTTCCTTGAAATTCTCGATTTTCATGTGATAGCTCCTTTCGTTACTTCTTATTCTTACGCTTTACGGGCGGTTTTCTGTTGGTTATTTCGGTCAGGCGCTTCAGGTACTCGGCGTTTTCGTCGGTGAAGTCCTCCCTGAGAGTCCTCCAGCGCCAGTTATTGCCCACCGTGGAGGGAACGTTGATGCGCGCTTCCGTTCCGAATCCCTGAAGCTCCTGGATAGTCGTCATGGCGATGTCTGCGGTGCTTTTCCATGCGATGTCGATGAACGCGCGTGGAAGCTCCGCCGCCTTTCTGATCCCGAGGTACTCCTTTACGAAGCGCTTTGTATTGCGGTCAAGGTCGTTGAACCAGCCCGCCGCAGTGTCGTTGTCGTGGGTGGAGGTGTACACTGCGCAGTTCTGCGATTTGTAGTTCTGCGGGAGGTACTCGCTATCGCCGGAAGGGTCGAACGCGAACTGGAGCACCTTCATTCCCGGGTACGCCGCCTGTCTGAGCAGCTTGCGCACCGGCGGAGTGATGATACCGAGATCCTCCGCGATAATGCCGCCGTTTCCGGTCTCCTGCTTTATCACGCGGAACAGGTCGTACTTCGGACCTTCGCACCACTTGCCGCCGTGGGCGGTCTTGTAGCCGATGTACTCGACGTAGCGGTTGCGGGGGAACGGCACGCCAAGCTCGACCAATTTTAAAAAGCACTGGGTCGAGAGCGTGGCCTCGCACAGGGCAATATCACCATCCACGCAGCGGCCCGCAAACAGCGTTTCGGCCATTTCTCGTACACTGTCGGGGTCACCGCCCGAGAGAGTCAGCTTGTAATACCACAGCCGACAACTGCCGTTTTAAATGTTTTCATTGGTTGTTTCTTCCTTTTTGCTGTGCAGCTCCATACGGTCTTTATACACCGGCGTGCTGCTTCACGAACCAGAAAACTCCCCTACCCTGCTGCGTGCGCAGCAGAATAAGGGAGTATTTTTTGTGTGCAGCCTGTCAGGTATGGTTATACCGCGAGCATTTCTCTGCATCGATCGCAAGCACGACCATCAGCGCGCAGAGGGCATCTCTTAGGTCGGCAACCTCAATGGTGTATGTATCGGTCCAATTCCAAAGCTCCTTGGCGATATGCGCCACGGTATGCCTGCTGGGAGCAAGGATGTCATAATCCCATTCCCAAAAGCTGCCCTCAATGCGCCAGCCATTGCAGTCGATATGGTAGCTGGGCCGGAAAAGCGTCAGCTCTCGGCTCAGGCACCCCACATAATTATCCTCACCTGTGTAGAGCTCAAATTTGGGCATCCATGTAAATATCTTTTCTTTGACGCAGCCAACCGGGCAGCCCGCCGCATCAAAGATTCTCAAGCAATGCCCCCAGGAAAGCTGGCCCTTGACCACAAACACGGTATTCCCATATTCATCGTAAATATCATAGCTGTCGAACCAGGAGAACATCCGTTGCTTGAAAAGCATCTTCATTGCGTTTCTTCCTTTCACTTGCCTGCGCAGTATCTGTTATCGTCATCGCATTTGCTTGCCTTATGCTTATTATAGTTTATCGCGCCACCAAATCACAAGGGAAAATCCGGAAAATTAGCCCTGTTATTTTGCTTTCAGCGGAAGAATACCGGAATCCATTCTCTCTGCAGGGCAAGGATATGCTGCTTGCGCTTTTCTTTCTTTTGTACGCTTTGATTTGTATCCTTGTTTTGCTATTGCGTACCAGTAGGCATCGAACAAGCGCCCAATTCACCTGTATTTTCAATACGCAGAGTACAACATTTTCCGGGGTTTATTTTTGTCTCCCGGAAATTGGCCCAGGAATCTGTTGTATTGCGCTTCCAACTAGTATGCATTGCTGTGCGGAGCATTCCGCATAAACTTTTGTAACCAACTCAAAGCAGCGTTACCGTGCCGGAATTGCGTACCGTGTCCCATTTCTCTGCAGCTAAACTATGTTCACCCCCATAGGCTCTTTATGGCGGTGTGCAGCTTCTTTACGCATAGCATGTGCCAAATGTCACATTCCGAAAGTTAAATTATTCCGATATATCGTATGATTTTATGGCAAATTGCACATTTCATGCAGCAAGCGGCAATATCGGCAAAAATGTGCTGTTTTGCCGCCCTGAAAAGTGTACATTTCTGCACAAATCCACCCAAAAAACACATTTCTTCTTTGCGCTTTTTTCACATAACTACGCTCTGTAATTACCATTCACCTGTAAAAAATGCACATTGTACCTTTTATCGCCTTGCAAATGACACATTTTCACATTCCGTCTGCTGATCGCCGGATGTGCCGCTTAAAATCCGTTCCAGCGCATCGCAAAACCGGATATCCTGCTCTTTTGTGCGTTTTGCAGCCCCCTTTGGATGCTTGCCGGCGCGAAGGAGCTTTTTGTTTTCATGCCGCTGCAGCATCAGCGCATCTATATTATCCGCCGTATATTCCAAACCGTTCTGGTTCAGCACCCGCGCGCATTTTGCCAGGCACATACTTGCCAGACCGTAATCCTGCGTCACAACCAAGTCCCCGGGCTTCACCTGGTTGACAAGTGCAAAATCCACACTGTCAACGCCTTTGTCAAATACCAGCGTCTGTGCCCCTTCCCGCTCGATACGATGGGATGTATCGCACAGAATCACAACTGGCACACCTTTTTTCCCTGCTCTCCTCAGGGTCAAATCGACCACCGGGCAGCCGTCTGCATCGATCAAAATTGTCATGTGCTTATTCTCCTTCCCTCATCGTACTGTGCTTTGGTTTGATAATTGTACCATGTTCCCGCTGTGCTTTTCAACACGCAGGAGACACTCATTCTCGGCGCACCGCAAAAAGCGTGGGAGGCTTTTCCGGAAACCCCCGGAAAAACCTCCCGTGTCTTATTACAGTAAATCAGCCGCGCTTTTCCTTCAGCTCGGTCTCCATCTTGGCCAGCGCCTTTTTGTCCAGATTGTAGAAAAATTTGGCACCGATGAACGGCAGCACCTTCCGCACCCACTGGGTAAACTACACAGATCTTTCCCCCGAATCTGCCGATCTGCCAAGGCAGTGTATGCTGCCGGAAAAGCCCGTCCTCAGCATCCAGATGCTGGAGGACCGCTACGCGCTGGAAAATCATCTGCTGGACGCCGTCAACCACGGTGATGCTGAGCTTGCGATGCAGGCGCTGCAGAGCTCGCGGCGTTACCATACCCGGGCGCAAAGGTCATACCAAGGCCACCACCGTCCGTTTCCGCGCCGTTGCCCTTGATACCCTTTATAACGATTATCTGCTCGCCGCCGGTGAAATCACCACCGAGCAGCAAGAGCAGGCCCTTGTGGTCGAGATGCTGCAGCAATATTGTGACCGGGTGGCGCGGTACTCTACCGCCGGCTATTCGGTGGTCATTCGCAATATCATCCACTATATCAACCTGCATCTGAAGGAGGACCTGACCCTTTCCACGCTGGCTGCCCGTTTCAACCTGAGCCGCTCTTATCTGTCCGACCGGCTCCACCGGGAAGTGCACAGCAACCTGACCGACTATGTGACCCTGACCCGCATCCAGTTTGCGGCGAACCTGCTCCGGTATCATCACTACACGATCACACAGGCGGCACAGGAGGTAGGTATCCCGGTTGTACCCTACCCGCCTGTTCAAGCGCACCATAGGAGAGACGCTGTCCCACTACGCCCGGTAGAAAGCCATCGAGTCCTAAGAAACGAACCAGCTAAAAAGAAGAATTTTGCTGCGGCGCTCAGCCTCCTTGCAATCCTCTGCAGCATGGTATTATAATTTGTATAAAATCGGCAAGCTGCATGCTGCACCAGCAGGAGGGTGTTTTATGATTTTACAAACAGGTTTCCGCACCGATATACCCGGCTTTTACAGCACGTGGTTTACGAACCGCCTGCGTGCAGGGTTTGTGCTGGTGCGCAATCCTTATAATCCGCAGTCCGTCACGCGGTATACCATCAACCCGGATGTGGTGGACCTGATCGGCTTTTGCACCAAAAATCCTGCACCGATGCTCCCCCGCATGGAGCTGCTGCACCCCTATGGGCAGTACTGGTTTGTCACGATCACCCCCTACGGACCGGAGATAGAGCCGCATGTACCGCCGAAGGCGCAGGTCTTGCAGGACTTTATCACCCTGTCAAAAATTGTCGGTCCCGATTGTATCGCATGGCGGTATGACCCCATTTTTCTTTCCGACACCTACACAGCTGCGCGACATATCGCTGAATTCGAGCAGATGGCATCTGTACTTTCCGGCTATACCAGGACCTGTGTGATCAGCTTTATCGACCTTTACGAGAAGGTACAACGGAATTTTCCGCAGGTGAAAAGCGTCCCACTCACTGAGCGCGAAACACTGGGAAAGGCTTTTGTTGAAATCGGCAAAAAATACGGCATGATGATACGCCCCTGCGCCGAGGGCACTGCGCTGGCCCGCTATGGTGCCGATTGCAGCGGCTGCATGACGCAACGGACTTTCGAGGCCGCGCTGCACCGTCCCCTGCGGTTGCCCCCGCAAAAGCCAGCCCGCAAGGAGTGCGCCTGCTGCCTTACGGCGGATATCGGTGCCTACAATACCTGCGGTCACGACTGCCTATACTGCTACGCCAACGCCAGCCGTGTGACTGTAGCGCAGAATATGCGTATGCACGACCCCGCTTCACCCTTTTTGGTCGGACACAGCCAGCCGGGCGATGTAATCCACGAGGCAAAGCAGGAAAGCTGGTTGGTCGATCAGATCAGTATGGCTGAGCTTCTCTAGCAGCAGGCAGTGGCTGTCGGCCACTTTCACCGCTGCAACAACAAAAGCTTGCAAGATAAGGCTAAAATGCCTGTACTTGCAAGCTTTTTTGTTTTCATTTGCGAAAATATGGGGCGAGCGATTCCTGTTGCTGTATCGTGCAAAGCAAGCTGCAATACAGCCGCACACAGCAAAAAGGCTGCGCTTCCTGCGCAGCCTCTCAGCAAACGGCCTTATTCGGCGTATTCTTTAACGGCTCCAGCCTTCTGCAGGGCCGCCATCACAGCGGGGATCAGAACCAGCTGCACGATAATGCCCGGCACGGCATTGAGCAGTGCGCCCGCCAAGAATGCCTGGGCGGTAAACGCCTTGCCGCCCAAGCCCAGCAGCACGACCTCAGCCACGCCCCAGACAAGCCGCCCTGCTACCATGGCGGTAAGCAGCGCTGCATACACCCCTGCCGCGCCCTTTTGAGCCATACGGCGGTATACCAGCCCGATAACCAGACCGTAGGTCAGCAGCTCAAAGGCCATCGCAATAGCCACCGGATACATCGGAGGCATTCCGAACAGGACCGAGCGCAGCAGTGGTGCAACAAAGCCCACCGCTGCACCGTATTGCCAGCCGCAGACAAGGCCGCACAAAAGCACCGGAATGTGCATCGGCAGCAGCATACTGCCGATTTGCGGAATCTGGCCCGTCAGCATGGGCAGCACAAGGCATAGCGCCAAGAAAAGCGCTGCATAAGCCAATCTTTTGGTATTCTGGTTTTTCACAACATATCACCCTTATCAAAAAGTTTGAACCGCGCACCCTTCTGGGCACTGCCTTCCTGGCTTTTTCATAAGGGCATTCCTGCATCCTTCAAGCCCGCTATAGCGGGAACCATGCAGTTATGCCATAGGTCCGCTTACTATATTACACAAAAATCTCCGCCGTGTCCAGTACAAAATTGCAGCGTGCGGCTGGGTCATGGGCAGCAAAATACCCTTCCTCCAGCGGAATCCACCGCTGCACAAAATTTGCGTAGCGTATACCCTCTCTCGCCCGCAGGCGCGCCGCCTGCACATCGGGCGGACAGGTAACAAACACACGCACCGCAAAGTCAGTTTGCAGCGCCGGATGCAGGCTGTAGCTGCCCTCCAGAATCGTCAGCGGCGCGGCAGCAAACGGCTTAGACGGCAGGAAGGCTCCCGCCGCACAGCTGTATGCATTATAGAGCGCCGTTTCGCCGCGCAAAAGCGGCTGCAGAACCTCGTTTCGCAGCCGAATGAAATCTATATTCGCGCCGGGCTGCTCCTGCCAGTTCGCGCAGCGCGCAGCAAGCGGTAGATAGAAATCATCGGTATGCACTACCCGGCAGCCCAGCTGCCCCGCCAGAAATTCCGCCAGTGTAGACTTGCCGCTGCCGCAACGCCCGTCAATGGCCAGCAGCGCCGGGCCGTTTTCTGCGGCCAACTGTGCGGCCTGCAGGATCGGAGCGGCGGCTGTTGCCAGCGGCGTCATGCGTCCAGCGCACGCAGCGTGAGTGCTACGGCATTTTGCAGATACTCGTCAAGGCGGCAATCCTGCGTGCCCGCCACAAAGATCCCGCAGCCGGACGCCGGGATCAAAACCTTGGCTGCCTCACTGCCGGAAATTGCCACCGACATGTTGGGAGAGACCTCTCCCATGATTCCGTTGGCCATCAAGATACCGATGGGCCCAAGGATAACATCGGCTCTGGCGGCGTTGTACACCACCGCATTTTCCCCGGTGGCACCGCGCACTGCACCCGCCTTCAGCATGGCGCTGGTTGCCAGCACATTCGTGCCCACTGCCAGCAGCTCGCAATCCGCAGGCAGCTTAGGCAGCAGCAGCTTTGCAAGCTGTGCGCCCATGCCGCCGCCCTGCCCATCAATGATCAAAATTCGTTTCATACCTTACATTCCCTGTCGCTATATGCCCTGCCGCTGTAGCGGCTCAGGCTGTCGAAAAACCTCTCTCTGCGAGACAGACTCCCCCGATACGGGGGGGAGGTGGCGCTTGCGCCAGTGGGGGAGCGGTGCCCCGAAGGGGCGGAGGGAGAGAACCTTGCCATAGCCCGAAATATTTCGGGCGCCGTACAGTTCTCTCCCCCACCGCCTGCGGGCGGAGCCCCCTCGCAGAGGGGCCAAGGGGTGAACGCACCTTTTTCGACAGTCTGCGCCACTGCAGTGGCTTACTTATGTCTATTATTTTACACCCCCGGAGTACGGCATCGCAAGTGGCAAAACGGAAAGGGCTTCTGATTACTTGTAAAAATTCATCGTGCTCCATTTTCCATCAATTCCTGTTGCTGTAACTTTATTTTCGATTTTTTGTTGTGTTCGCTAAGAGATCTCTTGACTGCCAAGGCGACTGCTCTCGCTGCTATAGCATATCGAAACTTTCCCAAATGCTGTATGCCTTTATAGCAGACGCAACCCAATCCTGCTGCCAGTCCCCTCCCCCTGCTCTCTTGAGATAACCCTTACCTTATTGGATGGTGTTTGCTTTATGCTTTTTCTTCATTCGGCATGTGCCATATAACCTACGGGGCGATAGTCCGGCTTTCTACCTATTGCAAGGTCCATTCTCAAATTCAGCTTGTTTCGTGTTGCGAAGGCTTCCCCTCCCACCTAAAAGAGAGGTTTCTACACTTTAACAATTGGATAATTTCCCTTTTTGGAACAGATTGCATAGACCAATTTGTATATTTTTCATATATTATCCTATTAGTATATTAAATTGTATCTTATACAGCCTCTCACCTATCCTTTTTATCCATCTTATGTAAGTACATTAAGCCCGCAATCCCTGTGGAATACTGCCGAAAAAGTGGATAAGTCCATCAAAAAGAGGTTTTCTCATCAAGAAGTCGGGAAGTCCAGCGAAAAGAGAGGTTTCTACATTTCATTGCCGAAAAAAATGTTTACTTTGCATTATGCCATACTTAGCACCACTATGGACCTTTCTGGATCATCTTTGCATTCACTATATACATATCGTATATATTACAGCGCTATTTCCTCATTGTATTTTATCTGCAATGATTTTTCCCCTTTCTACTATCTTCTCACCCAGCTTTTTTGGTTTTTCAAGTGCTATTTTCTTCTCTATATCTATATATTGTGGTTTTACGCTCTTTTATCACTACGCTGCTTTGGTAGTGCCCTTCTGTACATGGCTGTGTTTTTTCCTCTTTTCTTTCGCTCTTTTGATGTAGAAACCTCTTTTTAGTGCAGATAATTCCTTTTTCGCATCCCTGTTATATATCGGTATATCGCCCATTATTCTGTTTAAAAATCTTACGCTGTTTATGTGTAGTAATCTCTTGGTTCGCCACTATTACCTTTCCTGTCTCTGCCTATATAGACTCTCTTTGTGCAAGAACAAGTATGTTAGTTAATCCACAACACCAATATATAGTGTTTTTAAAGCAATTTCTAAAAGGAGGTTTCTACACCGAAAAAATTTGAGCACCTCCTACCGCAGAAATCACTTGTAGCAGCAAAAGGAGGTTTCTACACACGCGGAAGAGAAATTTTTGTTTCACTCTCTCCCCTGCCTCTATGCATACTATCCTAATTCAAGCGCCGGCGTTTTCCGATGCTTGTGCAAAGAGAGGTTTCTACACCGGAAAAATCAGCTATAACACTCTCCACCTATGTTTGCACGGCAATGCTCTCCCGCTATCGCAAAAGCAAGATTTCCGCCCTGCACAATTTGTAGCCGCAACAGGCAGTATACAGAAAAAACTTTGAAAACAGAGATTCTTCCACGGCAAAAAAGAGGTTTCTACATGCTTATTTTGGCTGATTGGGCTGTAGCAATCTCTTTCTACGGCCTTTTAAATCTCTTGCATCCGGTGTGGAAATCTCTTTCGCCAAGTGTTTTTTCCTCTCCGCTGGCATGTGGAAACCTCTCTTTCTACATATTATAATAAATAAGTAAAAAATAAGATATAAGATAAATAATTGTAAAAGAGAAAAAAGCAAAATTAAAAAAATAGAAAGGCTCCAAACATTTTTCGTTGACAGTCGGCAAATAGTATAGTAATATTATCAGTATAATGATATTTGTGTACCTATTTGTATTGTAACATCTAACGAAAGGAATATATAGCTGTATATCGTAATTATTTTAAGCCCCTACTTGTACAGCTATAAGTAATGGATATGAACAAAACGAATTCGTCCATTGATGAAAACGAGGAATCTTTAGTTGGAGAGGTCCTTTCTGATGATGAGGCCCGCGAGAAAAAGCAGGCGATTGCGAAATGGCAGCACTCCCCTGTCGGCTTTGGCTCTTACATTACCAAAAGTAATGACCTGATCCAGCGGACAAAGTACTCTCTGCCCAGAAATGAGCAAAAGGTTCTCTTTATGCTCATGTCTAAAATCGACCAGAAAAATGATAAGGATGCATCCAAATATTATTCGATCACTTTCAACGATTTTGCCAAGTTGACCGGAGTGCGCACGGTGGATACGACCTATGCGCTGAATCTGAAAGAAACTATAGAAAATTTGGAAAATCGTACCTTCTGGGTCAAGAAAGAACCCGGCAGTAAGGTGTATCGCTCCATTTCCTGGCTGCAAAAAGGTTCTGAGGTCGATTTCGACAAGAAAGAGATTCGCCTGCGCTTTAACCAGGATATCTGGAAGGATATTGCGCAGCTTACCAGCAACTATACCTCTTACAGCATCGAATATCTGCTGATGATGAAAAGCACTTACTCTATGCGCGTTTATGAAATCATACTCTCCTATGACAATGGAAACAGAGACTATGGCTATACGAACGGCCTTGTATTCCAGCCGGTAAATGATGAGATCCTGAATAAGTTCTCCTCAAAGCGCGACGAGCTGACGGGTTATAAGTATAAAAAATTCAATATTGATGAGTTTAAAGGTCTGCTTTCTGCACCCACAGAGGCAGAGAGAGAGTCCACAAAGAGCAAAAAGAAAAAGGATCCGGCATCTGCCGACAAGAAAAAGTTTGACCGGGAAAAACCGCTGTCTGAAAAGTACAAGACTTTTACAGAGTTTGAAAAGAATGTTTTAAAGACCGTTAAGAAAGAAATCAATGAGATGACGGATCTTTGGTTTGACTATGCCCCGGCGCGCAAGCGCGGTGTTCGCAAATATGAATACCTGTATATTTTCATCAAATACAAGACCAAAGCGGAAATGAGGGATGTCCGCTCCTATCATGATAGAAATACGCACGATGACGAAATTGTAAGGGATTCCAGAAAGAAGAAAACCCAGAGTGCGGAAAAAGCAGCCCAGCATATTACAGAGCCATTTAGCACAGATATTTTGAAAATGAAGTATAGAAAAGCAACTACGGAGATCAGAAACAAAGCAGACTATGCTTCGTATGAGGATAAGCTGACGGACAACGAGAAAAATATCTGCAATGATATTTTCACATACACGGCTAAGATCCTGACAAACACCAACAAGCGTGACCAAGCGGAGGAAACACTGGATTCTTTAAACCGAATCATCCATGACAATGCCGGGCTGAAAACATGGGCCCTGGGACTGTGTGTAAAATTTACGGAGATGTTTGAAAAAGCAACCGAAAGGAAGTCTGCACAGTATTATCGCACGGTTGTTTATAACGATACGATTGAAAACAGTGCTTTGATCATCGCGGCCGGCAAACAGAAGCTCTCATCGTTGGATCCGGCGGGAGTGTTTAAGTTTGATATGTCTGTCTTTGAGGATGTATAAGTATTATTTGGCAGCAGCCTGCAATTTGCAGACTGCTGCTTTTTGCTGTAAAGAAAAAACAAAGATTATAAGTGACAAATAAATACAAACCGAGAACAGCAACAAGAATTGAAAGATGTGTTGACTCTGTCAGACTGTCGAAAAACTTTTGTAGGGGTGAGCATTGCTCGTCCGTGCCCGTTTGCCTTGTAAGCAAACTATCCCAGAAGATGCACTGCTGCGGTAAGGTGGCGGGCAACCAATGGTCGCCCCTACACATGCAATAAGGCAAGAAGGCAATCCTTTCTGGGTGGCTATCATCATGGGTAGCATTACGGGAGCAGCCGGTGGGGTGATTCGTGACGTATTTATCAATGAAATACCTCTTATCTTCCGAAAAGAAATTTATGCAATGGCGTGCGTAGTAGGCGGCATCACTTACTGGCTTTGTCATGTCGCAGGCATGGAGTCGTACGGATGTCAATTGGTTGGCGGTTCGACAGTTTTTCTTGCCCGTATTCTCGCCGTGAAATATCACATCTGCCTGCCTATATTAAAAGGTAGTGACGAAGTGGAGGCAAACGAGAACAAAGAGCAATGACGGAAGGAAGTTGGTTTATTCTTCC
>ENA-OPCO01000848-OPCO01000848.1-human-gut-metagenome-genome-assembly--contig:-NODE-848-length-21560-cov-2.843106_pt1 | contig 21560 bp, 19 predicted proteins | sample MGYA00241562_ERZ501475 | MGnify/ENA primary metagenome ERZ501475 (study PRJEB25962, sample SAMEA2042627) | human gut metagenome | biome: human gut; feature: human-associated habitat; material: faeces... | reverse complement strand
CTGTTCCGGCTCTGCTGTGTTTTCCTCACTCTTTATCAGGACCCGGTATGCCTGATAGATCAATTCATAGGAAAATGTCTGTGGTGTCTGTATCATCCACAGTTTACTTCTGTCGGGCGTTGCAGCCGCAAATTCTTCTTCATCGGATATTTTGATGGTGTCTTTGACCGGCATTCCTGCCACACATGCCCGGTATTCTTTTACTGCCTGGTAAGTTCGTTCTATGATCGATTCATCAACAAACGGACGTGCTCCATCATGAATAAAGACATGATTTTCTTTTACTTTTTGTAAACCTTCATAAACACTATCTTGTCTTTCTTTACCACCAAAAACATAATCTATTTTTTCTTAATAGGAAATTGTATCTCCGTCAAATAATTATCCTCATTATCTTTATTCCAACAACCATCTATATAACATTCCAAATCCCTTATTTTATCTTACTTTCCACAACACTGTTTGTATTTTTTACCACTGCCACATGGTTTTTTATTATGTGCCATTCTGCTCCACTTTAGGGCATTTTATCCTTTAAACTTGCACTTGACTACACTCGGTTACACTCCGCTTCACTAGCAAAACATATCTAAAAACGTATCTAATTTATATTACTCTATTTCAATCCAAAATCTCTTATATGTTTCATTTTTACTTTCATCATAATAGTCATTTTCATATATACCATTATTATTAATAATTACTTTTTCTGATCCAATATTCTCTTTTCTACAACTAACTAATACTTTCTTTAAACCTAATTTCTTAGCTTCCTTTATAGCTAGTTCCAATAGTTTTGTACCATATCCTTTTTTTCTTTCTGTAGGTCTAATCAAATATCCAATATTACCTCCATGATTTATCAAATTGCCCTTAATTATATGTCGAAGATTAAAACCTCCAATTAATTTTTCATCATCCCAAACTCCAAAAGTAGTTTGTGGTGAGTATTCTTCTTTTATTAATTCTTGATGTTTATTTTTTTCTAACTTTAATAAGAAAGCCTCATAATTATCAATATTTTTTATATTATTTAATCCCTCAAAATTTGCATCAAAATTATTTATTTCATCTACCATATCAAATAAAGACTCTTTATCTTTCAACTCAAATTCTTTTGCTACCAACATTTTATCAACTCCATTTCAATTATACTACATTTTTACCACTATCACTATGGCAATGGTTCAAAGCCCATAAAAGTATTGAAAATACTATATTTTTCTTATTCGTATTTGTTTCCAGATACGTTTTAGATACTTTTTCAAAACGTATTTAATAACGTATCTAAATAATATTGTCTAATTCCTTGTATAGAAAAAGGCTTTTAATTACTTACCACAGCACTGTTTGTATTTCTTTCCGCTGCCACAAGTAGTGGATACTCCCATATTATCAGTATTATTTATACTTATAGTATTATTCGTATTTCCTTGTTTATCAGACTAGGTAACATCTATATTATTTGTATTTATGATATTACCTGTACTATAAGTATTTCTCTAATGTGGATTTCTTGTGGACATTGACCACATCCGTTCATCTACATATTAATAAACTTTTGTTATTTTCAACAGCCATATACAATAAAACATTTAAAAAAAAGAACATTTTATTAAATGACTCTTAATTATTTATTAAATAACATTAATATTACTTCATAGTTTCAATTAATAGAAAAATTATTTACATACATCTTCAAAATTGCAAATATTATTCTTTTTAATTCTAGTTATTTTTTTATTACCATCGCAATGATATGTTTCAACAATAATACCATTTCTCTTTTTACACCACATTTCAGTCCCTATTATTGGATCATTATTAAAGATTAATGCCTGAATTGAATCTAACAAAACAATAGCAATTAAAATACATATAATAATTAAAAATATTTTTATTCCTTTTTTCATACTAATACTCCTTCTTTTAAAGTATAACACATTATTTTTTATTTGACTATAATTATGTATTTATATATGATTCAAATTTATTAACAATATCAGATTCCATTTTTGTAGTAACTTTAACATATATATTATAAGTTGTTTCAATAGTACTATGCTCTAGTCGTTTAGAAACTGCTTTAATATCAGCTCCAGCTTCTATTAATCTAGTTGCATAAGTATCTCTAAAATCATGAAATCTACAAGGTATTCCTAACTCATAATGAATTACTTTAAATGGATATTTACAAGTATCTGTTCCCTCAAATACACCATTTTTTTTAACAAATAATAAATAAACTTCTGGTAGTGAAACATCTATTTCACTTATAGCATTTACTATTTTAATTTCTTTCTTATTATTATATGGATTTATAACTTCTTTAGCATAATGTTTCATATATAAATCACCATATTCTTTTTTATCATTTTCTTGTTGCTCTTTATATTTTTTAAAGCATTTAATAAAGTATCACCTATCTCTATTGTTCTATGACTACTAGGTGTTTTACAAGTACCAAAATACCATACAGTAGTAGAATTACCACTTATATGTCTTTTCTTAGTACCACCTGCCTGATTCTTTTTTAATATATTTCTATCAACTCTTAAAGTCTTTTTCTCAAAATCTATATCTTCCCATGTAAGTCCAAATACTTCTGATACACGAAGTCCAGTATGATATGCTGTTAAAAAAGCATAATAGACACATGAATTATTGGTAAATCTATTTAATATTTTATCAATTTCTTCTTTAGTAAATATATGAGCTGGATCACTATCTGGAATATCATATTTAGGCAATCTAACCTTTTCAGCTGGATTCATCTTTATAAAACCAACTACTTCATAAGCATAAGTAAATGAAGTCTTTAATACTTTTAAAATGTTTTTTAAAAAATTCTTTGAATAACTTCCATCTAAATAAACTTTATTAATAAATTCTTGTAATGTTGCTGTAGTAATTGTTGATAACATATAATGACCTATTTTAGGTTTAACATGAATTCTTATAATACTCTTATAAGCTTCAATAGTATGATACTTTAAATTTACCTCACAATGTTCTTTCATCCAATAATCTAAATAATCACTATAAGATATTTCATTTGGAGTAAAAGCATGACCAGTATTCATATATTCAGTATAAGCTTTTACGCCTTCCTTAAATGCCTCATTCCTAGTCAAAAAACCACTTTTATTTTTATACTTCCTTTTTCCATCTACTGAAGCAATTTGGAATTGATATTGAAAAACACTACCCCTTTTTTGAACATAAACATTTCCCATCGTTTTTTCCTCCCTTACATCCATTTAAAACGAAGAAAAAAGATAGCAACTGAATGCTATCTTTAATGTTTATATATTTGTTTGTAAGTATTTTCCCCTTTATTTACCTAGGTTTGAGCCATTTTTTACAAACAATTTGTATTTTTTACAAACAATTTACAAACATTTTGGCTATTTTTGAGTATTTTTTTAAATTTCAAAACCTCACAAACCCTTATTTTATGGGCTATTTACCACAACACTGTTTGTATTTCTTCCCACTTCCACATGAACTGAACATTCCTATATTTATGTTATTTATTGTATTTATAGTACTATTTGTATTTATTGTATTCCGGTATCAGGTATCATCTGTATTTATCGTATTTATAGTATTATCTGTACTTATAGTATTTATCTACTGTGGACTATTTGTGGACATTGACCACATTCGTTCACTGAAATAAGTATATCATATTTTTCTTTTTTATAAAATGTGCAAATTTAATAATTAATAATATCTATTATTTATAATAATGAAATGTTACATATCTTTTATTTAGTTTTTATATTATTATTAGCAATATAGGGTTCATATACGTTTTTATATTTTTCTATTGTTTCATCTACATTAAACCAATAAACATTTGTTAATATTCCATCAGATGGATCTACTTCTGTTCTTTCTAATTTACCACCTAATGCTTTTAAAGTTTTGTCTGAGCCAAGATTATTAACATCGCAATCAAGCATTACCTTTTCTAAACCTACTTTTTTTGCCTCTAACATCCCTAAATATAGATTTATCTTGTTATATCCTTTTCTTCTCTCTGTTGGTCTAATTCCATAACCTATATGTCCACCAAATCTTAGCATTGCTTCATTCAAATTCCATCTTACATTAATAGTTCCTACAATTTTATTATCATTTTCTCTAATTAATAGAAATGTCCTGCCTTGACATCTTCCAACACTTTTAGCATATTCTTCATCTTCCATCTTTAGGCATCTATCAAGTGCTTCTTCAAAAGTATAGCCATCATAAATTTTATCTAATGAACCAGAACCATTTATATCTGATCCATATTTAACAAATTCATCAAGATATTCAATTATTTCATTTTTTCTTTCTAGTGATGGTATTTCAAAATAAAATTTTTCCACTAATATCACATCCTTATACATCAATTATAACATAATTTCTTAAATAATTTACATTTTCAGATATCTTACTTAATTCACATTTGACCTTATACTATTTTCAAATAATTTAATTACTTCATTTTTATCAACTTCTGTACTTCTAATATAATACTTTTCAGTAGTTTCTATCCTTCTATGTCCTAGTACTTCAGCAATATCTTTTATTTCACAACCATTTCTTAAACTAATAGTTGCAAAACTTCCTCTTAAATCATAAAATCTACATTTTACTCCTAATTCATGATGGATTATTTTAAAAGGATATTTAACAATATCAGTTCCAGAATATGTTCCATCTTTCCTAGTAAATACCATATCTACTTTATTGTGTCTTGAATTACTTTCTACAATTTTATATTCAACTAACTTACCATATTTATTTTTTACTTCCTCTAAAACATGTTTTTTATAATTCTTACTGTATTGCTTTTTATAATTATCTTGTATCTTTTTATAGTCTAGTAAAATTTTATATAAAGTGTCACATATATAAATCTCTCTTTGACTTTCAACTGTTTTGGTGGTACCTAAATACCATCTTCCTATTTCTTCTTTATCTTTTGCATACACAGTTTTATTTATTTTAATAATTCTATTATCTAAATCTATATCATTCCAAGTTAAAGCAAATACTTCGCCTGTTCTCATACCTGTATAACATGCAGTAAGAAATGCAGTTATAAATACTTTATTATTTTTAAATCTATTTAAAATTAGTTCTATCTCTTCATTAGTATAGACATGACCTACATTGTTTTTTTAATTCGAATGATAATACTCTAGGTATCTGTAAATCTGCTGCTGGATTATATTTAATAAATCCAAAATAATAAGTAGCATCTCTTAATGAACTTTTAATTACTTTTTGATAGTTTCTTAATGCTTCTTTTGTAGTAGAAGTTTGATATAGTCTTAGTAATGCTTGATTTAAACTAAATGAAGTAATTGCAGATAGTTTATAATTACCTAACTCTCTTTTAATATTACCAAAAGATTCTTTATATCTTTTTGCTGTAGAATATTTATAATTTATTTCAAAGTATTCTCTCATCCAGTAATCTAAATATTCAGAATATAACATATTACACTCTTTTGTACTTTCTCCACTAATAAATTCTTCATATGCTCTTTTTCCTGCTATATATGCATCTCTTTTTGTTTTAAAACCTGATTTTGATATTTGTTTTCTTTTACCATTTACCTTTCCTGCTTCAAATCTATATTCATATAGATTATTTCTTTTTCTAATACTAATAATAATTCCTCATCTCCTTTACAAAAAAATGTTAGCACATACATACTAACATTTATTATTTTAAACACTAAGTCCTACTTTTTCTTTTACTATTTCCATTTTTTTAGAAGCATATACTCTAGCCTTATTAGCACCATTTGTTAATATTTCTTTTAAATGCTTTTCATCATTTCTATATTGATAAAATTTGTCTTGAATATCTTTAATAAATTTACAAACACTATCAGCAACTTCAATTTTAAAATCTTTATAATTATAATCCTTGTATTTTTCATTTGCTTCCTCAATAGTCATATTGTTAACTACACATACTAATGATATTAAATTAGATATTCCTGGTTTATTATTTTCATCATAATAAACTTTACCTTCACTATCGGTACAAGCAGACATTATTTTCTTTCTTGTTATTTCTATATCATCTAACATAAATATTGTTCCTTTATCATCCTTTGGAGCAGATTTACTCATTTTAATTGTTGGATCTTGTAAGTTCATTATTTTTGCACCAATTTTTGGAATTTGATATTCTGGTAATTTGAAAGTATTACCATAAATATTATTAAATCTCTCTCCAAAATCTCTAGTTTTTTCAATGTGTTGTCTTTGATCTGCACCTACTGGTACTATTTCAGCATCATATAATAATATATCTGCTGCCATTAAAGTTGGATAAATAAATAAGCCCATATCTTTTTCACTTTTTCCTAATTGTTGTTTTTTTGATTTAAACTGTGTCATTCTAGATAATTCACCAACACTACATTGAAATGACATTAAAAATCCTAAATTACAATGTTCTAAAACATCACTTTGCATAAATAATGCTGTATTTTTAATATCAATTCCACAAGCCATATACATTGCTGTTATATCTAATATGTTATTTCTTATTTCTTTTGGATTAATATAAGTTGTTAATCCATGAATATCTGCAATAAATATTAAGGAATTATATTTGTATTGTTGTTCTACAAATCCTTTTATACCTCCAATATAATTTGCTAAAGTTATACTTCCTGTAGGTCTTACCCCAGTAATCATTGTTTTCATTAAATTTTCCTTCTTTCTTAATTTTTTATATTTTAAATCAATGATTAATATAACTTACACCATCGTTTCACATATTTTTCCATATAACCATCTCCTTCTTATAAATAAAAAAGATTCCAGTCCTAAAAATTAAGACAAGAATCTTGTGCCACCTAATAATAGTTTCATTCCATATACAATCATATATGTTCTCTTGATAACGGGTAGAAACTCCCGATTTTTCATACTTTAATTAATTTCTGAAAAACTCTCTTTGGTCCATTCAATATTCATCCATTGCAACTTTCCATCAACCAGTTGCTTTCTATAAATTTCATAAATATCTACTTCTCCAAATCACTGATTTAAAATATGGTTAGATTATATCACTAAACTTGCATTTTGTCAAAAATCAAAGTAATAAAAAAGGATGTCCACATTTAAAATGTTGTCCACATCCTTATTTTACTTAGGTTTTCTCCACATTACGTGGACAAGTTATAAAACTTGAACCAACTTAATTTTTTTGAATTTCTCATTTTTCCTTATTTTATCTTACTTTCCACAGCATTGTTTGTACTTTTTGCCCGAACCACATGGACAAGGATCATTTCTACCAACCTTATTACTCTTTCTTTGTATTCTAACTGTATCTTTTCCATCATTAGTTATAGTTTTCTTAACTACTTCTTTTCTCTCTATATTTTGTCTAATCTCAGACTTTAATAAATAAGTAGCTACCTCCTTGTTAATAGTATTCATCATACTATCAAAAAGATTATATCCTTCCATTGTATAAGCTTGAAGTGGATTCTCATTAGCATATCCTCTAAGTCCAATACCTTCTCTTAAATGACTCATAGTACTAATATGTTCCATCCAATGACTATCAATTACTCTTAAAGTAATAGCCTTTTCAAACTCATTTACTATCTCCATAGGAATATCCTCTAACTTTTCTTGATAATCTTTTAATACTTTATCATAGATTATATCTATAACTTCATATTCACCCTTACCATTAATCTCTGATAAATTTAACCTATGTTTCTTTAACAAGTTTTCATTACAAGTCTCTAATATCTCTGAATAATCATTTTCTGTCAATCCCTTATTATCTACTATATGACCAAGTACTAAAGAAGTAATATATTCCTTAAACAAATTTAATGTTTCATCATGAATAGATTCACTATCTAATATTTCATTTCTCTTATTATATATAATCTCTCTTTGATTATTCATAACATCATCATAATTAAGCAACTGCTTTCTTATATCAAAGTTGTTACCCTCAACCCTTTTTTGAGCAGATTCAACTGATTTAGAAAACATCTTACTCCTTATAGCCTGTTCACCAGTAAATCCCATATTAGTAAGCATACCTTTATATTTATCAGATCCAAATCTAACTAACAAATCATCCTCAAAAGATACAAAAAACTGACTAAATCCAGGATCTCCTTGTCTACCAGCACGTCCCCTTAACTGATTATCTATTCTTCTAGATTCATGTCTTTCCGTACCAATAACACAAAGTCCTCCAAGTTCACGAACACCTTCACCTAATTTTATATCTGTACCACGACCAGCCATATTCGTAGCAATAGTAACAGCACCTTTCTCACCAGCATGAGCAATAATTTCAGCTTCTCTAGCATGATTCTTAGCATTCAACACTTCATGAGGAATATGTTCCTTAGTTAACATTTTACTAATTAATTCACTTGTTTCAATAGCAATGGTACCAACCAAAACAGGTTGCCCCATCTCATGACGATTCTTTATAACATTAACAATAGCTTTATACTTTCCAGCCTTCTCAGCATATAACAAATCAGTTTCATCAATTCTTATAACAGGTTTATTCGTAGGTATACATATAACATACATATTATATATATTTCTAAATTCTTCTTCCTCTGTCTTAGCCGTACCAGTCATACCAGATAACTTTTTATACATTCTAAACAAATTCTGGAAAGTAATCGTAGCCAATGTCTTTGTTTCTTGATTAATTTTTACTCCCTCTTTAGCTTCAATAGCTTGATGAAGTCCTTCTGAGAAATTTCTTCCTTTCATTAAACGACCAGTAAATTGATCTACAATTATAACTTCTCCATCACTAACAACATAGTCAACATCTTTTTTCATAAAATAATTAGCCCTTAAAGCTTGATTTATATGATGAACTAAAACAGTATTATTAATATCATATAAATTTTGTATATTAAAATGTTTCTCAGCCTTGCGACTTCCCTCATCAGTCAAATTTATACTTCTCGTTTTCTCATCTTTAATATAATCTTCATTTTCTTTTAAGCCCTTTACAAAAAAATCTGCTCCAGTATATAAATTAGCTGCTTGCATAACTCCACCAGATATAATCAATGGTGTTCTAGCTTCATCTATCAAAATAGAGTCAACTTCATCTATAATACAAAAATTAAGTGGTCTTTGAACTCTCTTTTCCTTTGTAACAACCATATTATCTCTCAAATAATCAAATCCAAGTTCATTATTTGTCGTATATAATATATCTTTAGCATACTCTTCTCTCTTCTCTTCTGGCGTTTTATCTCTTAGATTAATACCAACACTTAATCCTAAAAATTCAAATATAGGACCCATCCATTCAGCATTTCTCTGAGTTAAATATTCATTAACAGTTACAACATGAACACCTTCGCCAGTTAAAGCATTAAGATAAGCTGGAAAAATAGTTGTTAAAGTTTTTCCTTCACCCGTTTTCATTTCTGCAATATTACCATAATGAATAGCAAGTCCTCCAACTAATTGACAAAAATAAGCTTTCTCACCAATTATTCTATAAGCAGCCTCTCTAATCGTAGCAAAAGCTTCTACTAAAACATCTTCTAAATCTTCTCCATTTGCTAATCTTTCTTTAAATTCATTTGTTTTATTAGCTAATTTTTTATCAGATAATTTAGACATATCCTCATCTAAAGCATCAATCTTCGTAGCTATAGCATTAAACCTTTTTAATTCTTTATACTCATTATCAAATAATTTTTTAAATATATTTGCCATTGTATCACATCCTCAAGTAGTATTTTAACATTTTTTTAACAAAATAACTAGTATTATTGTATAATTTTCATATTTTAGTAAACAATATTATTGGGTGATCAAAATGGCTAAAAATAAAAAGTCAAAAAGTTCTCACTCATGTAAAGATAGCATATCTAAAACCGTTACTAACGAATGTAAAGGTGCATTAGATAGTTATAATAATAACATGAATGAAAACAGCCTAGAGAAAAGTGACTTCTAGTCGCTTTTCTTTTATAATAATTTAATTACTAAAATAGATATAACTACACAAATAAAATCAGCAATTAATCCTACAATAAGAGAATGTTTAATCTTCTTAATTCCAACAGAAGAATAATACATTCCTATTATATAAATAGTCGTATCTGTACTAGATACCATAACAGAAGATAATCTACCAATAAAAGAATCTACTCCATATGTCTTAATAATATCATTAAGTAACATAAAAGAACTAGACGCTGATATTGGTCTTAATATACCTAATGGAATTATTTCTTTTGGAAATAAACTAATGTTTATATTTTTAGTTAAATCAATAAGTATTTGACTTTTAACCAAAACATTTATTGATACTATCATAGCAAAGATAGATGGAAAAATATTTAATACTATTTTTAATCCTTCCATTACCCCTTCCATAAAAACATCATATATATTAATTTTCTTATATAATCCATAAATTATTACTATCAAAGTAATAACAGGAACTATCAAATTAGCTATAACTTGCATGTCTCACCACATAAAATAATCTATCTATAATTAAACCAAGCAATGAAGAAAGTGTCGAAGTTATAATAATATATGGTACTATTTCTAATGGATTTATAGAATTATGTAACATTCTTAATGTTATCGTAGTAGTAGGAATAATTGTTACAGAACTAGTATTTATTACCAAAAAAGTAATCATACTACGAGAAGCAACATCTTTATTCTTATTAATTTCTTGTAATTTTTTCATAGCTTTCAAACCAAAAGGTGTAGCAGCATTACCAAGTCCTAACATATTCATAACAATATTAACAGATATATATTTAAGTGCCTCATCTTCTGTCTTTAATTCAGGAAAAACAATTTTAAGAAAAGGCTTTAACAAATTAGATAACTTATCAAGTAAACCACTAACTTCTGCTATCTTCATAATACCTAACCATAAACACATAACAGGTATCATATTCATTATCAAATCTATTGCATCCTTACTAGCCCCAAGCATAACATTTCCAATATTAGTATGGCTAATAAAACTATATATAATTCCTACAATAAAAAATATTCCCCATAAATAATTAATCATCTAAATAATCCTTTTATCTTAGACCAAAAAGTTACTTTATCTTCATTCTTCTTAGCATATACAGGCATATCATATATCTTCTTATCCCTTAAATAAATATAATTATGTCCCACTAAAGTATCATCATAATTTCTAATACGTTCTAACTTAACATGAGAAATTAAAGAAGTAGCTTCACTCTTAGTAAGAGGAATATATAAATCATTCTTAATATATAAATTATCATAATACTTATCCTCTAAAACAATATAATTCTTTTTAGATAAAACCAAATAATTCTTATAATTCTTAAAAGCATTTTCATATAAATTTAGATGTGTATTCCAATCATCACTATCTCTTAATGTAACCACAATAAAATTCATACCATCATACGTAGCCGTTGACACTAAAGTTCTCCTAGCAGTTTCAGTAAAACCCGTTTTACCTCCCGTAATATATTTATAATTTAATAATTTATTTTTATTTTTCCAAACATAAGTTTTCAAATTACTTTTTGCTACATAACTCTTAGTTTTTACAATTTCTCTATATATATCATTTTGCATAGCATATCTAGTAAGTAATGCCATATCATAACTAGTTGAATAATTACCAATACCATTTTTATCTAACCCACTAGGATTAACAAACTTTGTATTTTTCATTCCAACTTCTCTTGCCTTTTTATTCATCATAACAACAAAATTATCAACATCACCACCAACATAATCTGCTATCATTAAAGCAGCATCCCTGGCGTGTACAGAAAAGCAGCAAAAATTTGTTAAAATCAAATGTGTCATCTTCCCTGTTTGACACATTTAATTTTGCATGAAGTATAACCTTTTGATCTGTTTCATCATCTTTAATTGACTCTACCCTTATATCCTCAAAAAAAACCTGCGCAATTTCTAAAATCTTCTCATCATCAGATAAAACCATATCATTTATTTTCTTTTTAAAATCTTCAAAGTTCTTTTCACTAGATTGTTCATTTTGTTCTTCTTCAATCAATTTTCTTTTGTTTTCTTCCAATGAGTTAATTTTTTCATCTAAATCATCTTTAAGAGAGTTATATTCTTTTAGGTCTATTTCTTTTCTCATTCGCATCATTATGAGTTCTTTTTTTTCATTATTTGTTTTAAATAATTTTTCATCAATAAGTTTTATTTCTTTTTTATAATCTTTTTTATTTCTAATATCACTAATCATATCATTTATTTCACTTATTAAATCATCTTGGCAAACAAGTATCATATTCAATATCTTTTTGCATACTTCAACAAGTTCTTCATAATAAAGTACAGGAGAATTACAACCTTCAGTTTTTTTTTTACCATGTATTCTATAATTATTACAAGCCCAAAACTTTCTTCTTCTGCTCCTATCTCCCTTACCTATTTGATATGTACCTCTTACAAATGTAGCACCATCAAAATGGCAGTGCATCAAGCCAGAAAATGGGAATTTATTATATTTATTATTCTTATTTATTTGATCGTGTTTTTTACTTTTAGCATCTAATATTTCATTTGCTTTATCCCATAATTCTTCTGATACGATCGGAGGACAAGTTTCATTATCTTTATAAACTATCCACTCATCTCTTTTAAATCTTTTTCTTTTTCTATCGTGATAATCAACAGTAGTTTCTTTATGAGCACAAAAGTAGCCCTTATATTTTGGATTTCTAATTATATTTTTAATAACTGTACCTGCTATTGGTTTCCCTGAATAATTAGTTACACCATATTCATCAAATAATTTAAAACCTAATCTATGAACACCTATGTTTTCTGATACATAAGTTTCAAATATTAATCTAATGAATTTAGCTTGTTCTTCATCAATAACTAACTTACCTTTATTTTTAGTATAACCATAAATATTATTACTACCTGGTACTATACCTTTTTCTACACTTCTTTTATATCCAAATCGTACTCTTTCAGAAAGTTTTCTTATTTCTTCTTGTGCAATACTAGACATAATAGTAAGTCGTAGTTCAGAATCTGGTTGAAAGGTGTTAATATTATCACTTAAAAAATGAACACCAACGCCGCACGAAAGTAATTCTTGTGTATATTTTATACTATCCAAAGTATTTCTTGAAAATCTTGAAATTTCTTTTGTTAATATCAAATCAAATTTCTTTTTTTTGGCATCATCTACCATTCGTAAAAAATCTTCTCTTTTTTTAACACTTGTACCACTAATACCTTCATCTACATAACCCTCAACAAAAATCCAATTTTCTTGTTCCTTTATAAAGTTTTCAAAATACATAACTTGATTTTCTAGTGAGTTTAATTGCTCATATCTATCAGTAGATACACGAGCATAAAATGTTACTCGAAGTGGTAAATCATAAATACTTTTTCCTTGACTTAGCATATTTCTTATAGTATATAAATCCACATAAATCACCTCCATATCTATTTTATATTCTTATGTCAACCTTCATTGGATAAGAATATTTTTCTTTATCTTTTTCTATTTGTTCATTTAATTTATTTATCTTTTCATCACACTTTGAAATTAATGCCTCATACTCACTAATAGTAATTTCATTATTCTGATATAAATAATTTATTATCTTTTTTTGAACTTCCTTTTTTACTACTTCATAAGTAATGTTGTTGTCCAAAGCACATTCTCCTCCTGATTAAGTGTATTAACATTGGAAGAAAAAAATTAATAAAAAAAGGAGAATGCACCTACACAATTCTCCTAAAAAATTATTAATTTTTTCAAAGATCATTGTGTAGATATAAATTAATTATTGTTAAATCTAGCACTACTAAGCATAACTGCTTATGTAAATTTAGCAATGCTTAACATTACTATTATTAATTTAATTGTACGAATCATATTGCTTATTGCACTTTCTGTTCTTGAATTAAATGTGCAAGATCAAATCCATTTGCTTTTGAATCAAAAGAAATTATTGTAATCTTTTTTTCAAAATATGAAATGGGAAAAATTTTAATTCATACTTATCCATTGATAGAGTTTGCTAAATACTATAAAGTATCTATTGATTGGTTATGTGGAAAAATAAAAGATTCAAAAAATTAGATAATTGAATCTTTTTTATTTTAAAAAATAGGATTGCTAATATTAATTAAAAATAAGGTAGTGAAAGCACTACCTAATTCTTAAATTGATTATTTTACTTTTCTTTATTTGATAATTTTATTACTGCTTTTGTGTATTTCATAAGTTCCTTTTTATTTTTAAAACCACATGTCATTGCAAAAAATTCAGTATAGCTAGTGTCTTCTGAAACTAATTTTAATTGAATCGATTTATTTATGTTATAACTTTCTTTTGGACTAATAGTAGATAAATCAGCATAGTCTTTAATACTTATATTATATAAAGGATCATTTGCTTTAAATTTATCATAAATCTCTTTTGTCATAATACAATTATCAATTAGTTCTTCGTTGTTTTTAAACTCTATGACAATATTATCTTCACTTTTAGTAACATTTGCAATTCTATCAATATAATTAGCTTTGCCATTTTTAATACTACCCACATTAGGAGTTTTAGTAATCATTATTATAGCAAATACTATAATCATTAAAAGAATACTTGAAATAATGATAAGTTGTTTTTTTTTCAATTTTAATTTACTTTTTTCCTTATTCACATTATCATCCTTCCTTTTACAAAAAAGGAGTTAGAGAAAACTCTAACCCATTTTTAATTTGTTTGTTTTCTTCTAATAACAAATGCTCCGGCTCCAGCTAATCCCAATAATGATAGGATACCAGTTACTACATAGAATATAACATTATCCCCAGTATTTGGATTATCAATTTCTGGAATAACACTTGCTACAGTGAATTTAGTAGTTGCTTCTCCACCATCTGAGAAAACAACTTTTAAAGTATGTTCTCCAACAGACAATGTATCAATATAACTTTGTTTAAATGTTATAACTGTACTACCACTTTCAGAAGTATAGTTTTCAGAATCTACTAATACATTATCAATATATACTTTATCATCAAATAATCTATAATCAGCATCTATTTTAAATTTAGCTTCAGTATTTTTAGTAATTGTATATTCTTGATTAGCACCTTCTGTTACTTCATATATAATTTTTTCAACTACTACTTCAAGTTCCATATTAGAAGTTATATTAGTAAGAGTTAGATTATCTCCTACCATGTCAGAAGTTTTATCAGTACCATCAACTAATACTTTAATTAATCTATAACCACTATTTACAGAAATAGTAAACTCTTTATCATCTCCATAATTAACACTTATTGCACCATTAGGTGTAACAGATGCTCCTGTAACTTCCTTAACAGTTACAACAAATGGAATTTTTTTATAACTTACTTCAACATTATAATTTTTATCTACAGTAAGATTAATACTGTTACCTGTTACATTAGTTTCTACTGAATTTACTAGTACTTTATCAATCATATAACCAGTATCTGGAGTAAATGTTAATTCTACAACACTTCCTTCTATTACATTAGTTTTAGAAGAAGTAATTGTACCATTACCTCCATTAACTGAAGTATTAACATCAAATAAATCTTTTGTAACTACTGTTATATCAATATCAGTAATAGTTTTATAATTTAATGTATCTTCAGGTGTATAAGTTGCTTTATAAGTATGCGAGCCGACAACAAGTGCTGTACTTGGTACATTCCAAGTAAATCTTCCACTTAAAGTAACATCTGCAAGAGTATCTCCTTTGACACCTGTTAAATTAGTAGGAAGTTCATAAGTTGGAGTTGCTTGAATAATTTTCCAATTAAGAGTTAAATTTCCTGTAGTACCATCGGTCCATTCATAATTGTTTTTATCTTTTAATGATACTGTAGTTGTATAATCACCTACATTAACAGCACCAAGTGTTCCAGATAATTCTTGTAAACTCCTATTATGATTATCCATTGCTGGGAAACTTCCTAAACCATTATAGACAATCTCATTAGTTCTTAAAGTTACTTTTTCTAATTGAGCTTTTTTAATTGTAAAGTTATAACTAACGCTTCCAGAATAATCAAGATTAGAATCAGCTATCTTATAAGTTACTTTATAAGAACCTGCATTAACTGGTGCAGTAGTAGAATTATAGCTATTGTCAGTTCCTTCATATAATACTTCTAATTCACTTACAGTAACTTTATCATCTGTTACAGTTAAAGTTCCAGTTGGAGTTTTTGAAGTTCCATCATAAGTGAACTCTTCATTATTGTTTAGTCCACTGATAGTTAAAACTTCTTTATCGGCTATTTCAAATGTTGCTTTTCCTGTACCTTTATAATTATTTTTACCAGTAACAGTTACAGTTGCTGTACCTATATTAGTATTATCAGTATAACCTACAGTATAATCAGTATCTTTTATTAATGTTCTACCATTTACTACTACTGTTGGTTCTGGTGTAATTTCACTACCTGTTACTCTATATGTTGCTTGTGGTAATGTTACACTTGCATCAGTAATAGTAGCTTGAATAATTTTCCAATTAAGAGTTAAATTTCCTGTAGTGCCATCGGTCCATTCATAATTGGCACTATCTTTTAATGATACTGTAGTTGTATAATCACCAACATCAGTAGCACCAGTTGTTCCAGATAATTTTTGTAAACTATCATTATAATTATCCATTGCTGGAAAACTTCCTAAACCATTATATACAATTTCATTAGTTCTTAGAGTAACTTTTTCTAATTGAACTTTTTTAATTGTAAAATTTACTTCCTTATCGCTAAAAGTATAATTTCCATTAGTTACCTTAGAAATTGTAGCTTTAGCTGTTCCAGCGTTTATATTATCTGAATATGAAACTTTAAAATCAGTTCCTTCTGTTAATATTGTTTCTCCATCTTTTACAACAACTGTTGGTGTTATTTCTAAGCCTGTATATGTTTGATCAGCAATAGTATCAACTGCTATAGTTATTGATTTTGGATTAATTGTGAAATCCTTTTGGCTAGTTGTTGCGCCTTTATAATTAGTAGTCTCACCAATTATAGCATATACTTTATAACTACCAGCGTTTGTAGGTTTTGTAGTAGTATCATTTTCTTCTGAATCAATATAGTGATATTCTACTGTACCACTTCCAGTATTACCATTTATTGTTGGGTTTACTGATGTACCATATTCTACATCACTTACACTTACTGTTGGGGTAATATCAGCTTTTTCTACTATAAATGTTACAGTTGCTGTATATATCTTATCTGACATATCAGTAACAGTTATTGTTGCTGTATAAGTTCCTGCCTCTAATCCATCTACTGGTTTAATAGTAAATGAAGTATTATCAGTTGCTTTTGAGGCAATTGTTGGTTGTGTAGTTCCAATTACAGTAAATTTAGTTGGTTCATCTACGGTAACACTTTTAACTTGTAAATCAGTTGTTCCTCTGTTATAAATTGATATACCTTTATCACTTACACTTGTATAGTCATAATTAACACTATCAAATGTTGGTGCAGTTACATCAAATCCATCTTTTTTAACAAGTTTTATACCAGCATAATTAAGATTTGTGTAGCCATCAACATTGTACCATAGAGATGAAGGAACTTCTGTGTTAACCGATGTACTTCTTTCTGCAATCAATACTTGTTTATCTTCTGATGAATTAAAAATATAGAAATTAGTATCTTCTGGAACGACATCATCAATAGAATAACTTTCATTGCCTGCAATCAAACGATTGTTACCAGATTTAAATGTTAAATTATCAAATGACATATTAAATGTAATATTGTTTAACTTCATATCGTTAGCTAGAATAATTGATGACATATTAGTAGATACATGTTCAAAATATCCTTTTGTTATTTTAAAATCAAAAGTTATTAATTTATCTTTCCAATAGTAAGAATTGTCAGTATTAAATTCAAAAAACCTATTATATGCACCGCTTTTTCCATAAAATTTCCCACCATCTATTGTTAACTTGTAATGCATACCAGTATTTGATACGTTTTGTTGAAAAACGCCAATAGGTTTAATTCCTAACTTAATCGTTCCTGTTTGAGATTCACTAGTATCTGTTATAGTTAAACTGCCTGAGGTAAAACTTTCAATGTTATTGCTTCCATAGTAAATGACCATACTAGAGTTATCATTAGTTATATCTAATGTATGCCCATTTAAATCAAATGTAAAATCATTAACAACAAGTATGGCCATACCAGATGAAGCGGGAATTGCAATATCTGCTCCTAATTTTACTTCCGTTATGCTAGTATCAGTTATATTATCGTTATGACCATTAACAGCTTCTTTAAGTTCATCATATGTTGTTACTGTTACAGTCGATGCATCTACTTTTGTAATACCTACAGCAAAAAGACATACAAAAGCAAATGCCATTACTTTGAAATATGTTAATATATTTCTCTTTTTCATATTCTATCCTCCTCCTCTTTAATTATAGAATATTTTACATTATTTTTATAGATGAAAAAAGTCATATTTTAGTTTTATAAAATATGATAAAAGTCATAAAATTTTTCTTGATAATTAAAAAAATAAGCGAAAATTAAAAATAATATGCTATAATATATATTGTATTTTGGAGTGATTTTATGTCTATAAAGAAAAAAATTATGATTATTGAAGATCAGGCTCTACTTAATAATATGATGCAAAAGATATTATCTAACGATTATGATATAGTTTGTACTTGTACCAGCGCTAAAGAAATGATGAATTTATATAAAATATATACTCCAGATTTAATTCTGACTGATGTTGTTACTAAAGATGGTGCAAATGGTATAGATTATGGTAAAGAAGTAAAAGAAAAATATGGGAAAAAAGTCAAAATTTTAGCTATCACAGGAATACCAGATATAACATTCTTAGATAATGCAAAAAAATATAATTTAGATGGATTAATTTATAAAGATATTGATAGCGAGTCTCTTCTAGCAAGTATTAATCAAATTTTAAGCGGATATATTTTATTTCCTGATAATTATATTTACAACGAAGAAAACGAGAAACTAAAAAATCTTTCAACTAAAGAAATTAAAATATTAAAATTATTATGTGAAGCAATAGATAGAGAGGCTATTGCTAAAGAATTAAATATAACATCTGGCACATTAAAAAACTATATTACCAATATACTTAACAAAATGGGTTTTGATAGTATATCTAAACTTACCATGTTTTGTGTCAGTAATGGTTATATTGTCCCTAATATAAAAAAATAAGAAAATCATCTTAATGACTTTCTTTTTTTATACAATAATTTTTAAAACAAAATAATTTTCAGTTGAAATATTTAAACTACCATTTATTAAAGTCAATTTTCTTCTCATACCTTTTATACCATCATTCTCGTAAATAATAGAACTTGGTTTTTTGCCATCGTTTGTTATAATCATTTCAATTCTATCTAAATATTTAGTTATGATTACTTTAATATTTTTACTATCTGCATGAATAATAGCATTGGTAACTGCTTCTCTTATTATTTCAAAAAATATATTAGCAATTTTTTCATCTATCGGAAGTTTGCCTTTTACAATTATGTTTATGCCAATTACTTGATATATCTTAACTAAATTTTTTTGCTTTTCATCGGAAGACAATTTAGAATCAAAATCCTCATAAATACTATCTAATAAGAATAAAATACTTTTAGCATCTTTTCGTTCCTGTTCTAAATATTTTGTAAGTAACGCAAGACGATGTCCTATTATATCATGATATTCATTTTTTATTTTAAGTAAGTTTTTAGTCTTCTCTATTTTTTCTATATTATTTATAGTATTTAATAATTTTTCATTATTTGCTTTTATATTTTTATTTTGTAATTTTGCTTGTTCTTGTAATTTATATAATTTAGTTATATCAATCAAAGATACTTCTTTATCATAAAATATTTTTAATAAATATACTCTATTATTACACTTTAATATATAATCATTATCAACATTATCAGTGCATTTTTTTATTAGGTTATCTATATAATCTTTTTTTATATTTAGTTCTTTTAAAATATCACTCATCAAATTGTTCATTAGTACTATATCACCATTATCATCTAAAAACATAATTCCTGTATCAGACAAATCAATTCCATTTTTTACTGATAACATTGATACATACTCATTTTTAAATACCTTTTCATATATAAATGATATAAATATATATAAAGATAATACAATAGAAATATAAAACGTTAATTTTAAAATATTTTCTGTTAAGTTAAAATAGCTTAATATTACCATTGAAATTAAAACTACTGTTTCTATTATTATCTTAATAGATGAAATATCCTTTCTTAAAAAATATATAGATATTCTAAATGCTTGTAATATAGTTGTAACAATCGTTAATATTAATAATAATCTCATAATTTATCACTATCCTTAATAGTAAATATAAGTTCTGTATCAGTATCATAAATTTTTTCTTTTACTTTAATATTTGAATCTAATTTTAGTTTATCTTTTATCTTTTTATTAGTACCGATGACTGCTTTTAAGTTAACCATATTATTATTACTAAATACATAGATCATGACAGCATTATTTTTAGAATTTTCAATAAGTTCATAAACAATATCATATAAGTATGACATAATTCTTCCTTTAATATTCATTTTATTTTTTACAACTACTAAACCCTCTATATTTAAACTTGACATTCCCACTATTAATTCATTCAATAATATTTTTATACTTTCTTCATTATATATTTCATTATTCATTTCTGAAATTATAAGCATACTTTTCTTTTTACTATATATAATGATTCTCTTTACTTTTTCTAAATCTTCTCTCTTAATATCATCTTTCATTAAAATTTTTTTTGCTTCTAATCTTTTTTCTTCTAATTTCTTTTCTACCCTATTAATAGTATCTTTTCTTATTTTTATTTCATATAATTCTCTTTTTGTTTTTTCTTCTAATTTCATACTTTCTTGTTGTTTTAATAATTCTTTTTGTTGTTTTACCATTTCTTCTTTTAATTTAAGAATATTAGTTAAATCTTTTTTTAATATTACATAACTATCTTTATTTTTCTTAATATCATAGACTATATGTTTCTTTTGATAAGTTTGTTTTACTTTGTTGTTTTTAATATCATCAAGAATAAAACTTGGAACTACTTTAAATGCACAAGTAGTATATTTTGTATTTCCATCTAACGATATAATTGACATATCTAAATTGGAATTGAAAAATTTTTGGATATATTTTTTATTATTTGGTATTAAGCCTAAATAAAAAGCAAGCTCAATTCCTAAACAAATCAAAACACTATTAACTATTGACATATTCGTTTCCCTAATATATGGAACATCTAAAATATAAAGATAAGTATAAATTAAACCAAGTAATAAAACTACTAAAGGTAGAAAAACTTTTAAATCTTTTTTAATTTTTAATCTATTTATTGCTAATTTTATCATACCTCCACCAAATAAATAAAATATCCAAATAAAAATTAAATAATAACCAATGTAATG
>ENA-OPCO01000825-OPCO01000825.1-human-gut-metagenome-genome-assembly--contig:-NODE-825-length-21997-cov-3.862820_pt1 | contig 21997 bp, 17 predicted proteins | sample MGYA00241562_ERZ501475 | MGnify/ENA primary metagenome ERZ501475 (study PRJEB25962, sample SAMEA2042627) | human gut metagenome | biome: human gut; feature: human-associated habitat; material: faeces... | reverse complement strand
AGTATTTACATTATATGCAAGATGACGTTACAAGAGTATTCTTGCAAATAGATGATAACTTTTGTTACGAAGATTTCGATATATTTGTATCTGATAGTACTAAGGATAATCAGGCAATCGAACAATTACATAGTTTGATTCAACCCGCAATGCAGAATGGTGCATCATTGTTAGATGCTGCTGAAATATTTACTAGTGACAATCTGAGTGTAATTAAATCCAAATTACAAGATATAGAAAACAACAGATTGGAGCAACAACAAGCAATGCAAGAGCAAGAAAATCAACAACAGCAGCAGCTTATTGAAATGCAAAATCAAGTTAAGGAAGAAGAGCTTATGCTTAAAGAAGCTGAACTTGATCTTACTAAATATAAGATTGATCAAGACAATGCTACTAAGATTACTGTAGCTCAATTAAATGCATACAGAGGATCTGAAAATATGGATCAAGATATGAATGGCATACCTGATCCTATTGAGATTGGTAATCAAGAAATAGCTAGACAAAAAGCTGTGTCTGATGCTATGAGCAAACAAATGGATTTAGCAAACAAGGCTAGAGCTGAAGAAAATAAGAAAGAACTTGAAAAGCGTAAAATTGCTGCACAAGAAAAAGCTGACAAATTAAAGGCCACCATCGAGAAAGAGAAAATAGCTCTTGAGAATAGAAAATTACAAGAAGCTAAAAGATTGCAGAAGATGAAAGATGATGCAGCTTATAAGAGAGAACAATTAAAAGCAAAGACTGCTTTAAAAAATAAAGTAGTTGGTGAATCTAAATCTAAAAAATAGGAGGACTAATTATGGCATGTAAAGGAGGCTCTAAAAAGGGCGGAAAAGGTAAACCAGGTAAGACAGGTAAGTAAATATTACTAGTATGAAATGGAAAGATTTATCTCTTAAAGAGAGAAAACAAATATACGATAGTGTCAGGGTGAATAACCCTGATGCTACGTATCTTGATATCAAGCAACAATTTGATTCCATTCCTGCGTATGAAGATGGTAAGGGTAAAACTATAAACAAAGCAGATTTACCACCAGAATATAGAACCGGTACTCCTGAATACTTTGAAAGACAAAGGAAAATATCAGGTGCAGTTAATACAGTTCAACCAGAAGCTTACATTACTCCAGCTGGATACATTAAAGATGCAGTTAATTTCATTGAAGATTTAGGTAAGGGAGATTATGCTGGAGCTGCTATTGATGCTGCATTAAATCTAATACCTTGGGGAGTTGGAAAAGGCATTAAAAAACTAAAGTCCAAAGTAGGAAGAATAGTTGAGGGTACTGAAATTGATGGAGCTAGTGTCCACAGTTTTGCTCCTACTCAAACCAAAAAGAAAACTAAAAAGAAAACGGAAGAAGATTATGATTCTGAATTTTCTGAAGTATTAAGAAAGGATAGAAATTCTAAGAAGTACCAACAAGAAATTTCTAGGACAATAGAACAAGCAATTTTTCCAGATGAAAGAACTCGTGAATTAGTAGAAAATGTAGACAAAACATATGGAACTAACTACAAACGAGCTTATTCTAATATTGCATATAAAGACATGACTAAAAGAGGTAGTTATGTTAAATGGGGTAATACGGACAAAGACGGTTATGGGCAAATAAATATAAAAAATATTAAAGATAACGTATTACCTACAGATATAAATGATTATAATATAATATTAGATAATAATATTTATATGCCTGGAACTGCTAATCATGAGTTAGGACATGTGGCAGATGGTTTAGCAGGATCTAGAAAGATTCAGGATTTTGATAGTGGTAAAGAATATATTACAAACACTTATCTAAATTATTTAGCAAATTCTAACAATACATATAGTTCTGCGGAGTTAAGAAAAATGGGATTATTTGATGCTGCTGGAAGTAGATCATACTTATTAAATCCTACAGAAGCTAAAAGTCATATGTTAACTCTAAAGAGATCATTAAAAGATTCTGGTAAAATTACAAACTGGAGTACTCCTGTAGACGAAAATATGATTTTGGAATATATGAGAAATCCGACATCAAATAAAATGGTTAAGAATCAATATGATTTATATAGAAATAAAAACGAGTATATTGATAGATTGAACAAACTAATTCCTATGGAAATTTTAATGCCATTAGGTGGTGCTGGATTTGTAGGTCATGAACTAAATAAAGAATAATCAATATGGAAAATTTATACCCAGTATACCCAATTCCTTCTTATAAAGACGGAGGTATACACATCAAGAAAAAGAATCGTGGGAAGTTTAACGCACTTAAGAAAAGAACAGGTAAAAGTACAGAAGAGTTAACGCATAGTAAAAACCCATTGACTAGGAAGAGGGCAATCTTCGCACAGAACGCCGCAAAATGGAATCATAAAGGCAGAAAGAAAAAATAACAATTACAATCTAATTATAATTAATTATGGAAAACAATAGTAACGATACACTATTTGGATTTACAGCTATAACTGATATGTTTACTGAACAAGTTGGCAACAACATTCATCAAGATGATGATATTGATGATGAAGAATTAGAGAGACTGAAACAAGAGTCTGCTAAAGCTAGACCTGCTACTCCTGGATCTAAAAATAAAAAGACAGAAGAAATAGAAGAAGAGGAAGAAGTAGAGGAAGAGGAAATCGATGAAGTTGAAGAGGAAGAAGTAGAAGAACCTAAGAAATCTAAGAAAGCCTCTAAGAAAAAGGATAAAGAAGAGACTGAAGAAGAGGAAACCGAAGAAGAAATTGAAGAAGAGACTGAAGAAGATGAAGTTGAATCTAAACAAGTATCTGCTTTATTTGATGCAATTGCTGAAGAATTAGAATGGGATTTTGATGAAGAAGAGGAAGAAGAAAAACCAAAGACTGTAGAAGAATTGGTTAAGTATTTTAAAGAAGTAATCGAAGAACAATCTACTCCAGAATATGCAAGCGAAGATGTTGCAAAATTAGATGAATTTGTTCGTAATGGGGGTAAGTTAGAAGATTATTTCTCTATTACTCCGGACATTGATGTTGACAATGTTGATATTGAAAATGAAAATGAGCAAAAGATAGTATTGAGAGAGTTACTAGCTAGAAAAGGTTACAGTGACAAACAAATTGCTAAGAAAATCGAAAGATTTGAAGATGCTGGAGTATTAGAAGATGAGGCTAGAGATGCGGTTGAGGAACTTCAAGAGATTGTTGCAAAAGAGAAAGAAGAGCTATTAGAGCAACAAAGAATCAAAAAGGAGGAAATGGTGCAGCGCCAACAAAAGTTTTTTGATGACGTTGTCGGTGAAATAAAGTCCTTGGACAATATACGTGGTATCAAAATACCAGCTAAGGACAAGAAAGAATTATTGGCTTATATATTTAAAGCCGACGCTAGTGGAAAGACCCAGTACCAAAAAGACTATTCCAAGAGCGTAAAGAATTTAATAGAGTCAGCTTATTTTACAATGCGAGGTGACACTTTGTTAGATGCTGCCAAAAAACAGGGTACTAGCTCTGCTATTAAAAATCTGAAAAATAGTCTCAGATCAACAGGCGTTAGTAAAGGTACTAAGAGAATTAATACAAGTTCATCTAACTCTATTTTTAGTCGTGCAGTACAACTACTTTAATTAAAAATAAATTACTAACATTTATATGGATAACGGAATTTTAAATAATTTACAGATCGGTAGAGGTAAATGGTTCTCAGATCTTGTTGATGAGAATATGATTTCAAATGCAATGCTTACTAGACCGTATGAAGTAACCCGTGTTATTTCTTATGTATTCGGTTCTAAAGATGATGGTTATAGCACTTCTTTGGATGCGATTACTGGTGGTCTTGGCAATGTAATGACAATTGACCAAAGAGACTACGAATGGTCTGTAATGATTGATAGCGATAGAGCTGTGACAATTCGCTCTGCAAAATGGCAGGGAACAGAAATCACTGCTACAAATGCTAGCACAGTTATGGCAGGTTTGGGTAACACACCTATCATGTTGTGGTTAGAGGACAAATGGTTTGGTCCTGGTGCAATTTTGGAATTTGATAATAGAGAGTATCAAGTACGTGTTTCTGGTGCTCCTTATCAAGATGGTAATGAATGGGTTTATACTTGTTTCATTGCAGATGGTCAATCTAACTCTTATATTCCTGGTGAATATTTGTTAGCTGGTCGTCAAGTATCTCGTTTAGCTTCTGCTTACGAAGAGTATAGTGAAGAGGGTGATATCCTGAATTATAATACTCATTTCAAGATGAGAAACTTCTTGTTTACAACTCGCTTGGATTATGATATTACAGGTACAGCTTATTCTACAGTACTTTGGATTGCTTTAAAAGATCCTAAAACTGGTAAGACTTCTTATTTGTGGTCTGACTATCAGGAATGGAAGGCAATGCGTGAGTGGTCTAAGAGATGTGAGAGAATGATGGTTTACTCTAAGTCTAATGTAAATAAAGACGGTTCTACTTCATTGTTAGGTACGAATGGCCGTCCGGTTTATATTCCTGCAGGTTTGTTGCAACAGATTGCTCCGTCTAACAGACGTTACTATACTGAATTGACTCCGGAGTTGTTGGAAGACTTCTTGTTTGACTTGTCTTACAATATCTTAGGTACTAACGAACGTAAGTTTGTTGCTTTGACTGGTGAAATGGGTATGAGAGAATTTGACCGTGTATTGAAACAAAAAGCAGCTACAATGAACTTGATTGATACGAAGTTTATCAGTGGTTCTGGTCAGGCTTTGGTTTTAGGTGGTCAGTTTGTAACATACAAGATGACAAATGGCATCGAGTTGACATTGAAACATTTCCCGTTGTATGATGATACTACTTATAATCGTTTGTTACATCCGGTATCTGGTAAACCACTGGAATCTTATAGAATGACATTCTTGGATCTTGGTAGACGTGATGGTCAAGCTAATATCGTTAAGGTTGTTCGTAAGGACCGTGAGATGGTTATCTGGAATACTTCAGGTTCTGTAGCTCCGGGAACTGGTTACTCTAAGAATAAATCCACAGTAAGATCTAATGCAAAGGACGGTTACTCTGTTCACTTCTTAGGTGAGATGGGTATTATGCTTCGTGACCCCAGGGCATGTGGAGAATTGTTGATGGAGGTCGAAGATTAGTTCAAAATAATTGGAACTTATTATGGAAGTTGACGTTTATAATAGTGAGTTTTAAAAATTTACTATTATGCGAACATACGAAGTATATAAGATAACCAACAAAATAACTAATAAAATTTATATAGGAATAACAAATCAGGGCTCCGGTGCTAGATACAGACATCATTGGTATGAAGCTCGCATCGGAGAACCTGCTCCTATTCATAAATCCATGGCAAAATATGGAGAAGATAATTTCACATTAGAAGTCATCGACTTTGCAGAAAATGCCGAGGAGTTAAAAGAAAAAGAAAAGTATTACATAAAATTCTTTAACAGCAGAGATAGAAAAATAGGTTATAATTTAACCGATGGAGGTGATGGAACTTTTGGTAGAAAACACTCTGAGGAAACCAAAGAAAAATTAAGACAAAAAGCTTTAGGTAGAAAAGCTTCTGATGAAGCAAAGAAAAGAATGTCAGAAACACACAAATTAAATTATTCTGATGAACACAGAAAAGCGGTTGCCGAAAGTAACGCCAGACGTACAAAAAAAGTATTAATGTTTGATAAAGATTTGAATGTAATTAAAGAATTTAACAGTTTAAAAGAAGCTGCAGCAGAAACTAAAATTCATTCTACAACTATTAGAAAATCCATAAGAGGAAATAAAATAAGTTATGATTATGTATTTAGATTCAAAGATGCAGTGTAACAACAAAATACTATGGATATTATATTAAAATTCGCCCGTACAAATCCATGGGCTGGAATAGCTAAGTATAAGAATTGTAAAGATTATATCAGTACTTACTGGACAAGATCCGGTAATAGATATACCGGTTTAACTCCAGAAGATGCTAGACGTTTGGAGAAAGAAATGGGATATGAAGAAGGACATTTATCTCCACAAAGTGGATTCTGGAAAACATATGCAATCGGTTTAGGCGCAAGAGATAAAGTTTTACATACAGAAAGGCCTGAAGATGAACTTGCATATTTATTTTTAAAAGGACACAAAAGAGTAGCAAATGGAATCAATAATCTTAAGCCTACTCATGATTATGTTCTTGTAAATAAAGAAATTGAAGCTGAAGAAGCTAACAAAAGAAATAAAGCTAAACGTGAGGCATTCTCTGAATTTAATAAGATGTCAATTGAGGAAATGCGCAAATGTTTACGCTTATATGGTCACAAGACTGATAATATCAGTAATGAGCTAGTTGAAAGTAGTTTATTTGATCTCATTGAAAACAATCCTGATAAGTTCTTCTTGATTTGGGTAAACAACAAAGTAAGAGATACTCAATACATTATTGAAGCAGCTATTTCAAAGAATGTAATTCGTAAATCTAAAAACATCTATTACTATGGTACTGATATCATTGGTAGAAGTTTAGAAGATGCAATTGCTTCATTGAATGATAAAAAGAATCAGGATATCAAAATGACTATACTTCAAGAAATCGAATCTAAGTAAAAGTAAACATGACAGTATTAGAAGCACATATAGCATTTAAGATTGAAGCAGATAAAAATGCCGTTAATATTGGTATATCTGGTTGTCCATCTTTCTTACCTGAGGAAATTGATTATTGGTTATACACAGCGTATCTAAGTAAGATAGCTACTAAAGCTACTGGTAACAATACTCTTAGAATACCATTTGAAGGTAATGTAAAAAGAGTAGCAGACTTAGAAGGTTTAGTAAAAACTGATAAGGGATTGTCTTTACTAAGTGAATCTATAAGTAATAGACTTACTATGAATAATTTCAAATCTAGTATTACTTATGGTGATGATACTCAAGATAAGCGTATGTACTTCTTAGAAGGAATTTTACATTTTGGTAGTAATAAAATAGCTACAGTAAAACTTATTAGTCACGAACAAGCTACTAGATTCTTAGAAACTTATAATAATAAACCTTGGATTGAAGAACCTGTAGCAATACTAGAGGATAATAAGTTAATAGTATTTATAGATAGGGATCTCATGGTAGGTCCCTACACTATAGATATTACTTATCTAGCATATCCAAGAAAGATTAATAATCAAGATATTACGTCTACTCTAGATGAAATTCCAGAGTATATGCAATATGAAGTAGTTAAATTAGCTGCTGACATGGCAATTGAGAATATTGAATCTCCAAGAACTCAAACACATCCACAGTACGTAGCACAATTATCAGAGTAATATGAGTAGTAAGGAAATGCAAATGGAATTCGAAAGACGAATTCAACTTATTAGCCCAGATCTTATTATAGATGAGAAACCTAACTCTGATCTTATATTTTCAATACTAAATGAAGCTCAAGATAGGTATGTAATGATGAACTATGTTGGTGACGACCAAATGGAAACTGAAACCAATATACATACTAGAAATACAGATTCTATTAAGAGTTTATTAGTAGAAAAAGAGTTAACTGCAACAGGTACTACTCTTAATGGTTTCACAAGATATAGATTACCATACATGTCTACTGAAGAATATTTCTTATATGTACACTCCTTTAGTAAAGTAAAAGGTACTTATAAACAATATAAAGATTTTGTTAGAGTAGATAATCAACTGGTTAAGTATAGAGATCTTGGTAAGTTTATTAAAACTGCATACAATACTCCTATTATTAGACAACCTGCTGTTGCATTAGTATCAGATCCTACTACTAAATATAATTATATAGAAGTAGCAGTAGATGCATATACTACATTAGGTAATGTTACATTGACTTACTATAGAAAACCATTAAGGTTTAATACTACTGATGGAGTTAGTAAATGTGAATTACCAGAATCAATTCATAGTGAAATTGTAGATTTAGCAGTTAATATGTTTATTACTGAAGGTAAATATAGATTACAAGTAAAACAACCAAATAATCAACAATAATGAAGTATATTGAATTACAAACAGCATTTGAATTAGAAATAGATCAATTAGATGACAATCTAACAAAACCTACTACTTCAGATATTGAGTATTGGTTAATGGCTGGATTAGATAAATTTATCAAAACTAGATATTCTGGTATTAATTTCAAGCAAACTGGATTTGAACAAGACCAAAAAAGAATTGATGATCTTCGTACATTAGTTACTAGAAAATCTTATCAATTTACTACATATCCAGAAGAGTATACAGTTACTCTGCCAGATGATTATATGTTTACTGTAGGAGAGACAGCTGTAATATTTAGTTACGATCATTGTTGGCCTGTGGGCCCAAGTGGTCAACCAAGAACTAAAAACACAGATGTGTTAGAAGCCACAGTAGAAAACATAGACAGACAAAGACAAAATACTTTGTCAGAATATAGATTACATGGTAGATCCGCCAGACCATTAAGATTATATGAAGGAAATGAAATTCATTTATATACAGACGGAAATTACAATATAAGAAATTATATTCTCACTTACTTGAGAACTCCTAAAAAGATTAGCCTTACTGATGCACCATTTGATGAGTACACAGATATGCCAGTTGCAACTCACAATGAGATAGTTAAGTTAGCGGTAGAGTTGTATTTGGAAAATAAGGCTAATCCAAGATATCAATCGTATATGAACGAAGTTAGTACAATGGAATGATTATACGAAAAATTTTCTTAGTTTAATCTGACGAGGAAATCTGAAACATGAAAGTAGAAAGATTAAACGAAGCGTTAAACTAAGGATATCCAAAAATAAGTTTAACTAAGCTTGATAAAATTATGTCTGAAACTTATATTTGCTCTGTTTGTAAAAAATACAAAACTGCCTCTGAATTTTCTAAGTGTTCGAGAAACAAATATAGAAATTGTCTAAATTGTACTTGTAAAAAGTGTTTCAAAGATATATACGGAAAAAACAGAAGGCAAGTAAAGGAAAGCGAAGCATTAGATAAATTATTAAAAATAAGATTACATGATGCACAAGTTAGAGCAAAAAAGAAAAATCTATATATAGATATTACTTTAGAGTATTTGAAACAATTGTGGAATAAACAAGAAGGCAAATGCGCTTTAACTAATTTTCCTATGAGTTATCAACAATCAAACGGTAAACGCAATCCTTATAGTTTGAGCATCGATAAAATTGACCCAAATAAAGGTTATGAAGTCGGAAATGTTCAGTTTGTATGTTTTGCTGCAAATATGATGAAAGGTGAACTTTCTTTATCAGAATTAAAAAAATTTTGTCAGGCAATAATAAATAATTAAAATTATGCTTAATCATGTGAACACAGTACTTATTGGTACTGAAGCACCTGCATCTTATACGACAGCAGATGCATTGACAGAAGGTCAGATCGCATTATTTGATCAAAATAGAGCAATTGTAAAAGATGCAGCTGGTGCTAAAGCTGCTAGTTCATTGTATATTGGTGTTTGCGAAGGCAAAGAAGATGTTTACAATGAAGCAGGTACAAAGTCAACTAAGTCAGTTATTCGCTTCTCAATGCCTATCATGAAAGGTTCTAAACCTCACATGGTATTTAGTGAATATGTAGCTGCAGCTGAAGATGAAATTGTAATCACAGCTACTAATGTTACTCCGGAAGTTGGTCATCGTTATGTATTACGTTTAGTATACAATGACATCTATGAGGCACCTGGGCAATTTACTCATACTTATGAAGTAATTGCAAAGAGTACCAATGCAACTGATTTGATTACAGCTTTCAAAAACAAAATCAACAAACACAAAGAAGCCAGAGTAGTAGCAACTAGTGATGCTGCTGTTCTTACATTGAATGCAAAAGAAATGCCATACAATGAAGGCATCATGTTGGATTCAAACTATTCTCAGGTTTCTGTAGAGGCATTTATGTGGACAACTATTCCTTCTGGTATTTTGAGCAATGCCATGTATCCTATCTCTAACTTGACAATTGCCAAGACTCAAGGTACTCCGGGCAAAGGTAATCCTAAGATTGTACGTGATCGTGAAAATGCAGCTTTAGGCTACAGAGGTATTACTCATCGTGCAAATGGTATCTATCCGTACGTTGCTCCAGAGTTTAAGAGCGATTTGGATGCTACATATGATACTTTAACCATTGAATGGGATAACAAGTATCTTAGTGATGACAACCAATATATTAAGACTACTCCGTTAGCTTGTGAGTTGTATGTAAATGCTGGTGAACTAGATGAATCTGCATTTATGACAGCCTTGGAAGCTTTCATTGCTGAGGCTTAATAAAAACACATTACAAAACCAAAAAGGGGATTGGGAGTAATATCCCTTTCCCCTTTTATTTTATATACGATTGATATGGAAGCAAATGAATCATTATACTATGCAGAAGTGAAGTTACTAACCACATACTGTCACAATTGCTTAGACAATAAAATGAAAGATAAAATAATGATGTTCTTACTCAAGAAAACATTATATGATAATGCTATTGCTCTGAATCTTACAGATGATGCAGAACAGTATTACAATGAAATGCTGAATTTACTTGATATGAGAACATGTAATTGTACTATTAACGATTGTAAAAACTGTAAAGATGGATACTGTCAATTATGTAAATAAAGTAGGTAAACTAGTAAATGATTCTACTAAGTACAATGTTAAATTAGACAGAACATCTATTGAAAATGTAGTACTAATATCTCATTTTGGAGATCTTGTGAAACAAATAAGTGCTGATACTAAGCTTACTGAGGAACAAAAAACTAAGGCTTTAAAAAAAGTCAATAGATATATAAACTGTCTTAAGAAACAGATGAATTTCTATCCAGAAAAGAACATTGCTCCAGATTGTATTTTGACCGAAGTAGAAGAACACATAATTCAAGAGTAATATGAATAAAAAGATATCACAATTTGAACTAACAACTAAACTGCAAGAGCAAGACCTCATTACCCTTGTACAAGATGGTAGTAATAAGAATATTACTAGTGGAAGTTTTACTACATCACTATCAGGTACATTTGCCACTAATGAGAGAGTAGATGCTGTAGAAGAAGATGTTGAGATACTAGATACTAAAGTAAATGATAACTATAAAGATCTTAGTAATAAGATAGTAGAAGGAGATACTAGTGTAACTACTAATCTTAATAGTACTATCACTAGTTACTATGATGTATTGAATAATAAGATCATTACTTTAGATACTAAGCATGACACCGATATGTCAGAGATTGGTGGTACTATGCAAGAGTGGATAGATGATATTGACAATAGATCTACATTACAACAATTACAGGATGCTCTCAATAGACTTACTGTGGCTGAAAATACTATTACTGCTTTAGCAGAAGTAATTGCTAATGGCGGGGGTAGTAGTGGTGATGTACCAGGTTATCATACACAACCTTCTAGTACTATTACTTCTTTACAAGGATATTATAAAGGAATAAGTGCTGATCCCTTAGTAAGTACTGATACATTAAATCAAGCATTATCTAAACTTGAAAATCAAGTAGAAGCAGTTGCAGATGGATCTGGTTCTTTACCTGTAATCAAAATGGGTGAAAGTACTACACCTACTGATAGCTATATTTATACTGCCGGTAAAGTAAAACAAGACTACGTATTTAAAAGTGGGGATACTGTACCTGGAAGAATAATATATACTACAGGTATACAGGGAGGGCAAACATTCCGTTCTGGTTGGGATGGAGTTGGAGCTAGTTTGTATCCATCAAATTCTAAATGGAATCTAGAATTAGATAACCTATTTGTTAGAGGTAATATGACAGTTAATGAATTAACTGTAAATGAAATAAAAGCAGTAGGTGGAGATATTTTAGTTACATTAGGTGATATGAAATGTATTAAAGTAGAGGAAAAAGATAATGGATACAAATGTTACTTTGATACAGAAGATGGCACCAAGTATAATGAATTTATTGTAAACGACCAAGCAATATGTCAAAAATTTGATGGACATAATGTAAAAAGATATTGGAGAGCTGTAACAGAAGTAGGTAGTGATTATATATTACTATCTAAGGATGTGTGTGAGCCTGGTAGTAGTACGCCTTCTGCGGATGATGAAATATTATTATTAGGTCATAGAGTAGAAGGAGATGCTGAATATGACAAGCAAATGGAAGATAGACGTAATGCTATTTTCATTTCTGCAAAAGGGTCAAATGCTCCAAGGATTGCCTTTTACTCAGGAATCAATGATTTTACTTTGGAAGGCAAAGATAAAACAGTAATTGGAAAAGATAGTAAATTTGTTGGTACAATCACAGTAGTATCTAAAGATGGAACTGAAACTGGTATCCCTATTTATAGAGGTACGTGGTCAGTGGATAAACAATATTATTATTATGACTGTGTAACATATAATGGTAGTACTTGGATAGCCACTCAGGATAATATTGGCAAAGAACCGAAAGAAGGAAGCCCTTACTGGACAATTTATATTGCAAAAGGAGAAAATGGGCAAGCTGGTGATGATGTTGCAAAATGGGTAGAAATTGTTGGAAATAGAATGTTTTTATATGATTCCCCAGATTTTTCTGGTACTCCTACCCCAAATAATTTAGGATTAAATGCAAATGTATATGGAATTGTGCAACCATCATATCAGTGGACAAATGTAACGAATAATAGTGAAATCGTTGGCTATGGCAATTCCCTAATAGTTACACCTGATATGGTTGCTGATAGAACTGCTATTTTTAGATGTACAGTGACCGATAGTGATACTCAAGCGACATATTATGACGAAATACAGGTTGCTAAATTAGCAAATGGTGCTGAAGGTCTGGATGCATATTATATAGATTTAACAAATTATTCTGCATCTGTCCCATTTGATAGTTCTGGTACTATACTAATAGACCCATCTACAATATATACTGATGTATTTGCATATCATGGAATTACTCAGATACCAATTATTTCTATGACTGCCAAGTTTACTGAGGGTTCTGGTACATGTGAAGTTAAAGATAATAGAGTATCTTTGAAAACATTAACTTCTACTAGTGCAAGAATAACTCTTACAATTGAAGTAGACGAAGGTGTAACAGTAACTAAAGATTGGTATATTAACCAAAGTAAAAATGGAGAAGATGGTTTTAATGGAGAGGATGCCGTTAGAACATATTTAACTGGAGAACAATTTTTTCACTATGCAGAATATGCAAAAATACCAACGCCACAATCAATAACATTAAAAATGGATACTACATTAATGGATGTAGCTTCATATAAATGGTATTGGAAAGTATCTGGTACTTCTGAATGGACCTTGTTAGAAGGAGAAACAAAATCTGAATTAGTTGTAGTTTATAATGGAATCTATTTTCAAACTGGTGAAGATGAGATTACGTTTAGATGTGTTGTAACTAGTGTCAGTGGAATGTCCTTTGAAGATATAATTACAATAAATAATGTTCGAGATGGAGAAAGTGCATACAGAGGAGCGTTAGACAATGAAAGTATGACTGTTCCTGCAAACTACGAAGGTGTTGTTAGCGATTGGTCTCAAGCTACTACTTATGCTAATTTAAGAAGGGGTGGTACAAAATTTGCTAATACTGAATATACTTTAACTTCTTCTCAACTAAGTGGGGTAGGTACATTAAGTATAAATCAGGAAAAGAAACAAATTACTGTTAATAGCTCCAGTATTCCAGAGAATTACGTTACTGTACAATGGCAAATAGATTTTGTACATGAAGGAAAAACTGTAGATACAGTAGTGTTATCTTTAGTAAAAAACGTTACTGGTAAAGATGGGGATATTGGTAATTCTTCTATACAAATATATTGTAATACCAATAGTACTCCAACACGTCCTACTTTTACAGAAATGATTTCTTCCAGTGGTGGTACATCTGGATCTTTTGCTTGGTATCCAGATCCTACTAATAGTACTACTACTCTTACTTGGACAAGTACAGGTTATCTTAATCCAAATACAAATAAGATAGATTTATTACCTGATAAATCAGGGTATAGATGGACACAACCTGTGATTTTTTCTCCGTTGAATGGAGAAAATGGTTCAGATGGTAGAGGTGTGAGAAGTGTTACTATGCAATATTATAAATCTACTTCACCAACTTCCTTGTCAGGTGGAAGTTGGAGTTCAACTGCACCAAGTGCAGAGGATGGATATTGGATATGGACTAGATTATACATAGTGTTTGATGATGGAGATTATTCATATACAAATGCAGTATGTACTACAGGTGCAACCGGAAGTACTGGAGATTATGGTCCTGGTTTAAGTTATCGTGGTGAATACTCTTCTTCTACTAGTTATTCTTGGACAACAAACTCTCAAGGAAACGTAAGAGATATAGTAAAGTATAGTGGTTCGTTTTATGCAGTGAATAGATCTAAGAAAGGTGCTGGTGCGTTTAGTGGAAAAACTCCAAGTAGTAATGCAGGTACAGATGGTGGCAATTACTACTGGGTTAAATTTAATTCTTTTGATAATGTAGCTACAGATTTATTATTCGCAGATAAAGCAACTATTGCAGGATGGGATTTTTATAATACTAATATTCAATCTCAATCTGGTACAATGCGATTAGATGGTAGAACAACTGCTGCCGTTACAAGTAAAATTCATTTAGCAATAGGATCTAATGCAGCATCTTCACCTGGATCTGCACCGTTTAGAGTAGATACTAGCGGTCAATGTTACACATCAAAGCTAAATGCAGTAGGTGGTACTGTAGGAGGATTTGATATTTCGGGAGGTAGAATGACAGGTTCTAATTCAGACAGTTATGGAAACAAGTTCACATTATCCCCTACTATGACTATGTATGGTAGTTATGGAATTCCTTCTGCTGCTGTTGGTTTTGGTTTATCAGCAATTCCAGCAACTACTGGGCAAACATGTCCTGCAGTAGTATTGAATACTTTGAATAGTAGAGAAGGTGCTACAAATGGCTTTACTCTCATATTATATAATGGATCTGCTAGATATAGTAATACCCCACAACGTTGGTTAAATTGTCAACATTATACTAATTCAGGATGGGGATCTGGTTTTTCTGTAGAAAGTAGATACTTCGGAGATCAAAACAATATGGAAAGAACTATTGCCAATTTTGTTCAGTTACCTACTTTAACTCAACTAAAAAATTACGGTTTGGAGTCTAGTGATACTAGTTTTAATGTTAGGGTGAGTAATGGTGGATATTTATATATAGAAGGATAATATGGAACTTAATTTAAAGGAAAGAGCAATTATAATATACAACTTACTTTGGAAATATGATTCTTATGTTAATTTACAAACAAAAGAGTCTATTAAACAAAAAGTTGACTTTACAGAAGAGGAGCTTGAAGGGATTAGCCAATATACTGGCGTAGATGGTAATGTGTATACACAGTTTAGTGGTGTCTTGGATCTAGAAACTACCCAAAACTATGAATTTACTGAAAATGAAATAATTTATCTTGCAGATAAAATAATGGTTTTAAATGCAACTAATAGGTTGAATGATGAGGGTATGTCGATGTATGAAAAAATTGAGAACATCTACTCACAAATACAAGCAGAAAAAGGGTTTACAAAAATAGGACCGTGGCAATATGCTAACGCAAAAGAACTAAATAATAACTATTACAATGGTTAAGAATAATGTATATTATGAGTGGTTTGCAAGTATAACCGTACCCAATCCAGATCAGGTTGGGTACTGGGTTGACTTGGGAGCAGATTCAAAAGGTAGAATAATTAAAGTTTACAATCGTGATATAGAAAAATGGGTTGTACTCTTTGATGTAAGTAAAGATGACTATGTACCACCATTTATTGGTTCTAATGGCAACTGGTGGGTAGACAATAGAGATACTGGAGTAAAAGCTACTGCAGAGACTCCATATATAGGTGAGAATGATCATTGGTTTACTTATGATCCTATCAACAAAGTATATGTAGATACAGGTATAGAAGCTCGTGGTCTTAGTGCTTATGATATTGCAGTTAAATTAGGTTTCGAAGGTAGTGAACAAGATTGGATTGATAGTTTAAGTAAAGCATCTGAAGATGCTGCTGTTGCTGCACTAGATGCAGCTAACAAAGCAAATGAAGCTGCAGATAAAGCTAATCAAGCTGTAACAGATATTGAAGGTATAGTTGATGATGCTGTAGCTGCTACTGATAAAGCTGAAGAAATTGCTAGTAATCCACCAAAGATCGTAGATAATGATTGGTGGATTTATGACTACGATACTAAACAATATGTTAATACTGGTATAGCTGCTATTGGTGATGCTTTCACTTACAAGAAGGAATATCCTTCAGTAGAAGCAATGGAAGCTGATTGGGGTACTGCTGATGTAAAGTTAGGTGAATATGTACTTATTAATACTAATAATGTAGAAGATCCTGATGATGCTAAAGTTTACTTAAAGACTCAAGAAGGCTGGAAGTTTATTGTTGACTTATCTGGTATGCAAGGTATTCAAGGTTGGTCAGCATATGAAGTTGCAGTACAACATGGTTTTGTAGGTACTGAAGCAGAATGGATTCAATCATTAAAACAACCTGCATTAGATGCAGCAGCAGAAGCATTAGAAGCTAAAGCACAAGTAGAAGCTACTGAACAAGCTGTTAAGGAAGCAGAAGCATTACGTGTTACTGCGGAACAAGGTAGAGTAAATGCTGAAAATACCAGAGTAAGTAATGAGAATACACGCATATCTAATGAAGCTAATCGTGTATCTGCTGAAAGTTCTAGAGCTAGTGCAGAGACATTAAGAGCTTCTGCTGAAGCTGAACGTAACACAAATGAGCAGAAAAGGATTGAGGAAGAAACAAAAAGAATCAGTTCTGAAGAAGGAAGAGTTGCAGCTGAAACAGAACGTGTAGATAACGAAGATGCTAGAATAGCAGCTGAAACTACTCGTGATACAGCAGAACAGGAAAGGGAATCAAATGAAGCCACTAGACAGGCAAATGAGGCGATTAGAGAGACTCAAGAGGCTGCAAGGGAAAAGAATACAGCTGACGCTATAACTGCCGTAAATGAGGCTAAAACAGCCGCACAACAGGCTACTACAAATGCAACTACTGCTGCCAATAATGCTAATACTCAGGCTAATAGAGCTAAAGAATATGCAGACAATCCACCCAAAGTAGGAGAAGATGGTTATTGGTATCTTTGGGATGAAGTTAATGATGTATATGTAAACACAGGTTGGCCATCCTCAGGTATTATCTTAAAAGGTAGTCTTGATAGTCCAGAAGATTTAGATACTATAGTAGATCCACAACTTAGTGATTCTTATATTGTTGGTACAGACTTATACTTTTGGAATGGTACTGAATGGGTTAATATGGGTAGATTTCAAGGGCCTCAAGGAGAACCCGGTAAAGATGCTGAACTTAGTAAAGCAGCTATTGAAGCTGTGTTAGTAGGTGAAGTAACTACTCATACTCATGATACTAGGTATTATACTAAGGATCAAACTGATGCTAACATAAAGGTAGTAGCAGATGACCTTGCTAACAATTACTATAATAAATCCCAAGTAGACAGTAAATTTACTTCTGTATATATTTTCAAAGGATCTGTAGATACGATTGAAGATTTACCTACTGAAGGTAATATTATTGGTGATGTATGGAATGTTCGTAAAAATGATACTAACTATGCATGGACAAGTGAGGGTTGGGATACATTAGGAGGTACTGCTGAATTAGCATCATTGACAGCTAATGGTTTGATGTCTAAAGAAGACTTTGCAAAGTTACAAGGTATTGAAGCAGGTGCACAAGTCAATAAGATTGAAACCATTACCAAAAGGGTACTTCTGAATGCTGTAGATAAGAATGTAACTATACCAGAGGATATTAAGATCTCAGATACTGAACCTACTGAGGAAGAGATCATGTGGTTGGATCCTAGTGAAAACTATGATTTTACATTTGATGGTTATAGCCAAGCACAAGCAGATGCACGATTTGTACAGAAAGAAGAAGATAAAGGTCTTTCAACAAATGATTATACGAATGCAGATAAAACTAAAGTAACAAACTTAACTAATTATGTTACTGGTGGTACTGGTGCTGTTACAGATGCTAATGCAGCTACTATTACTTTATCTAAAAAGAATCCAGTGAATGGTTCTGCAAGTACTGATACAGTAGTAATTAACAAAGCCACTACTACTACTGCGGGTGTAATGTCTGCTGCTGATAAGACTAAGCTTGATGCTGCATTAACTGCTTCTGATAATATTGCAACTGCTACTAAGTTAGCTACTGCTAGAACTATATGGGGACAAGCATTTGATGGTAGTGCAAATATTAGTGGTAATATGACTAATGTGGATCACATCTATATGAACAATTCCCATACTATTTATGTAAAAGATACTAATGGTAATAACCTTGATTCCTTTGGATTTAGTGATACTAATAATCTTCATATAGGCTACGACCTTGCAGCCAAAGGATATAATACTTATATAAATGGCAACGAAATCTATTTTAGAACTTCGGCAAATAACGTCGAAAGAATGAGGATAACATCTGATGGTAAAGTTGGTATAGGTACAACTGCTCCAGAAAGAATATTGGATGTTGCTGGAGGTGTTCAATTTAAAACCAACATAGATAATGTTATTAAGATTCCTGTAAAATCAATAGGTTCTGGTCATGCCCCTGGCATGCACTTTTATACAAATGATGGATCAACTAGAATCGGTGGTATTGGAGGATATGTAAGCAATCCTAGTTCTGAAAACTATCGATCATATGTCGGATGGGGTGATAGCCCATTTGATTTAAATTCATCTTTAACAGTATCAAATAGTTCTATAACCTATAAAGGAAATAAAGTATGGCATGCTGGTAATGATGGTTCAGGTAGCGGGTTAGATGCTGATTTGTTAGATGGTTATCAATTAGTTACTATTGGAAATGCTACTGGTCCTCATTCTGTTTTTAGTAGGCCATCTATTGGAAATGGATTCAGATCTTGGCATATAGGTAATTTACCAACTGTAGCTTCCACTGATACTGGAGAAGCTAAAGTAGTATTCAACATTTACGGTTTGACTAACTTTGCTTCTACAGAAGAAATATTTACTACTATTACTGCCAGTACAAGAGGAAAAATTGGAGTTGAGGTTGTAAATCACATAGGAGATGCAAGTCAATATAAAGTTGGTTATGTAGCTACTGATTCAGAAGTACAAATTTGGGTAACAAATCTACAAAGATATGGAGGAACTTCCAGTTTGGATATCTGCGTTAGTAAACAATTTACTTTAGTAAATTCTGTTCAAACTACTGTTCCTGAGAATATTGTATATGTAAATGTAGGTAAAATTGTAACTACTTCTAATCTAGAAGATACTCTAGCATACTGGTATGAAAATAATGAAAACAATTCATCCACAACATGTGCAACAGGTGGTAATAGAAATGTAATTGAATCATTAAGAAGTAAGTTCAAGAGATGTATTGCTAAACCATATGGAGATGATGCTGCATTGATTAGTTACTTAAACGAAATAGATAGTAATAAATGGCCTGATGGTACAGGTGCTACTTACGAAACCGTTAGAAAGGAGAGTTTAATGGTGCATTTCCCTAAATACTATCACAAAACTATAGAAAAAAGCCCAGGTATTTGGAGAACATACATATCAGAACAACAAATTGATAATGACTACATTGAGGAACCAGAATTATTATTAGGTACATTTGAAGGAATAATTTCAGATGAAAATGGAGGAGCGTTGACTAGTACTGGATCTTCTATATCAACAGCATCTAAAACTATGGCACAGTTCGTTGCAGCAGCAAAGGTAAATGGTTCAATGTATGGTATTGGTGATTATAGGTCTCATGCTACTATAGCTAGAATGTTTTGTGCTTACTATAAGACTACTAATATTAGTACAAGCAATAGTGCTATTCCTTGTTCAGGAGGTACTAAGAGATATAACTACGGTTGGACTGGTGGAACAAAGGCTTTAGGTAATAGAGATGGGAAAGCAGCTGTAAATAATGATGCTGGATACTACTCAACTAACTTCTTAGGACTTGAAGACTGCTATTACAGTAAGTGGGAGTTTGTACAAGGAATAAACATTTTAAAAGGTAAATACGTTGTATATGATGGAGGTTCATTCCCAGATAAGGATGTATCAGATCTTGAAGCAGCAGGTGCTACTAATATTAGAGTTGTAGGATATGAACCCAATCCAGCTGCAACTGAAGGATATAATGGATGGATTAAAACCATAGCTCATCATGGTAACGGTATCGGTCTTTCCTTTGAGAACCGGAAGTTTCGCTACCATGGCCTGGGTCTCAGTGAGCTGATATTTTCCGCCGAAGGGCATCAGCACGGTGCCCGCGCCGATGGTGGAGTCGAACCGCTCGGACAGACCCCGCTTGGAGCAGGTGTTCAGGTCGGAAGCCACGGCGAGGAAGTTCTCGGCGAAGCTGCCGGTGACGGCCTTGCCGTAGCTCTGCGCCTTCTCGGCGGCGGCGTCCATGTGCTTGGCCGCACCGTTGGAGTTCAGGAACTCCCGGCTGATGTCGCAGATCTTTTTCCCGTTCCAGTTCATCACCAGACGGGGGCTTTCCGTGACCACGGCCACGGGGACGGCGTTCAGGTTCTCCGTGGCGGCCAGTTCGAGGAACCGCGCCGCGTCCTTTGCTTCCACGACAACGGCCATCCGCTCCTGAGATTCGGAGATGGCCAGCTCGGTGCCGTCCAGACCGTCATATTTCTTGGGAACGGCGTTCAGGTCAATTTCCAGACCGTCGGCCAGCTCGCCGATGGCCACGGACACGCCGCCCGCGCCAAAGTCGTTGCAGCGCTTGATGAGACGGGAGGCTTCGCCATTGCGGAACAGGCGCTGGAGCTTCCGCTCCTCGGGGGCGTTGCCCTTCTGCACCTCGGAGCCGCAGGTTTCTACCGACTGCTGGGTGTGAGCCTTGGAGGAACCCGTCGCGCCGCCGAAATCGAGATACGCGAGGATGCCGGTACTCAGCCCGTGCTGCGCGGAATAGCCGTCCAGCCGCACGATGGGGCAGCGGTAGACGTCCTGATAATAGCTGTGCAGGATGGGCATAGCGGGGCACCTCACTTTCCGTAAACAAAAGTATTCTTATTATAGCATAGTTCGGCAGGGTTTGCCACGGGTCTGGCAAAATATTGTGGAGCAATGCTGTAGGGGCCGCTGCGGAAGGTCCGCGGATTTCCTCAAAAAATCGCAGGAAATCGGCACAAAATCCGCCCGGACCCCTTGACTTTTCTCCCTGCGCCTGTTATAATTCAAAGGCTGATGTAAAGAAAAATACTTTACACGGTCTTCACAAGCAGCAAAGGGGGCGCGGGCATGGCCGGCAAGCCGCAGAAAAACCTTGCCTACTCCGTCCTGCTGGACTTCTACGGTCCGGTCCTGACGGACAAGCAGCGCGTCATCCTGACAGAATACTATGATGAGGATCTGTCTCTGGCCGAAATTGCCGAGAACCTCGGCATCACGCGGCAGGGGGTGCGGGACGCCATCAAGCACGGTGAGGCCGCGCTCGATGAGCTGGAGCAAAAGCTCGGCAACGCCCGCCGCCACACCCGGATGCAGGCCGACTTAGACCGCCTGCGGCTGCTCGTCACAGAGATTCGCTGCTCGAACTCCGGCTCCTTCACGCCGGACCCGCGGATTACGAACGACACCGCGGAGATGCTCACGATCTTACACCGCTTGGACACGCAGGAGGATGCCGATGGCCTTTGAGTCTTTAACAGAGCGCTTGAATGGCGTTTTCAAGAAGCTGCGCGGCAAGGGCAAGCTGAACGAGGCCGACATCAAGGCCGCGATGCGCGAGGTGCGCATGGCCCTGCTCGAGGCCGACGTCAACTATAAAGTCGCCAAGGACTTCTGCGCCCAGGTTTCGGAACGTGCCATGGGGCAGGAGGTCATGGAGAGCCTG
>ENA-OPCO01000807-OPCO01000807.1-human-gut-metagenome-genome-assembly--contig:-NODE-807-length-22202-cov-3.562333_pt1 | contig 22202 bp, 21 predicted proteins | sample MGYA00241562_ERZ501475 | MGnify/ENA primary metagenome ERZ501475 (study PRJEB25962, sample SAMEA2042627) | human gut metagenome | biome: human gut; feature: human-associated habitat; material: faeces... | reverse complement strand
CAAAGACAACTTCTGCTTCCACCGCGTCCGGCTATCAGATTACCGGCGAAGGAGATCCGGAAATTGATGCTCTTGTTCTGAAACGATATGAGGCAAAAAAAGCCAAAAACTTTGCAGAAGCAGATAAAATCCGCGATGACCTGAAAGCCCAGGGCATTGAAGTTGCTGATGTACGCGGCGGAGCCGTCTGGAAACGGATCTGATCTGCACGAAAGAGGAACTCTGATTTTCTTCTTCATTTCCTACGAAGGAAACAGGGAATTTCATGTGCTGAAAGCAACAACCGACCAGTATATTACCTGTGAAAACGCGGCTGCACTTTCTATTAAACTTCTTCCAAAGAGAACTGCTCTGATGCGGCAGTTCTCTTTTTTATGCTTTTTCACCTGCTGCTTGCGGCTTCCTTCGGATGCATGGCATCGAAAAAAGACGGCATCCATTTTCCGGATACCGCCTTTTTTGTTTCTTTCGGATGGCTGTTTCTTTATTTAATAATACGAACCCTTAACACGCCGTCTACTGCTTCCAGCGCTTTTACGATCTCTTTTGTTGCTTCGCTTTCCAGATCCATCATGGTGTAAGCGTAATCGCCTTTACCTTTGTTTGTCATGTCGCTGATGGGAGTAAAGTTGCCATACTCGTCAAGGATGAAGTTGACACGGCGTTCCAAACGCCCGCCGCGCCTGTCTGCCGCCTCTGCCAGAAGCTCATATTGCTGCGACACAATGAGAGAAGCAATGGGATAAAAGGTGGTTTTCTCGTCGGGCAGGATTACAAACAACGCTTGCTTTTTACTGCCCATATCTGCAAGGGTAAAATCGCTGGTATGAGTGATAGCGTAGATGGACTTCGAGGTGAACAGCCGCAGGGTGGTCAGGGCAGAGGTGTAGAAGCTGCCTCTGGTACGGGACGGCGCCACATCAGAAATAGACAGAAGCGCCCGTGCCGGGTGGGACGGAGAGAGTTTCTTGACATACTCCAACAGCGGCATCTTATTTCCGATGGTACGGCACATTTCCGAAATGAACCAATACACATTGGTCATGTTCTGAAATTCCGGCCGTTTTTGGTTGTCGCACACCACGCAAAGAATGGCAGCCGCTATGATGGAACATTCACCGTTCGTCCAAATCTTTTCGCCCTCCGGCTTACCAACCAGATTGTTCGTCAAGTCCCAGGCCAGCATTTCTGCACGGTCGGTGTCTCCCTCACTGATGGCGTCAATGATGGGCTGGAGCAGATTGTAGCGCATACTCTTTTCGGGGTTCTTGAAGTCCAGCACCAAAACCTCATAACCCAACTTTTTCAGGAAATCAGCGGTGTAGTGGAACAATTCGGCTTTGGGGTCGGAGCAGAAGATGGATTCTCCGGCGAGTCCCAAAAGACAGATACTTTCCAGAACCAGACATCTTGATTTACCGGAACGAGTGGCGCCAACGCAGAGCAGGTGGCAGTCATCACCGACAAAATAGATTTTTTCTTTATCACCCTCCTTTCGCATACCTACCACCACGCCGCCTTTTTTCAGCGGAGTATCCGCTCCCAAAGGTTTCTGCTTGGGAATACCTTTGGGGTGAAGGTTCAACTTCAATTTATCGCCTCCTTATTTTTCTTTGAGAAAATCCAAACCATCGTATCCGGTATCTAAGAGCTGCCGGATCGTTGGGTTGTGCGGGTCAAGAATATAGCTGTCAAATGCTTTGTCTTTCTCGGAATCGGTCATCCACCGGGCTGAACCATGCTGGTATTGGCCCACGGCTCTGGGTGTCTGAATTTCCGGGGTGATCGTGTCCAGGTCTGATTCATACGGCCTCATGTTGGTCAGGAAGAACATAACCGCCAACACACTTACAAACCCTTGCAGACACAGATACAACATCATGTGCTGGCGGTTGGAAAACAGACTGGCAAGGCAGTCCCCGATAGGGAGAAGCGACAGCCGGGTAATCTCTCTTGTCAGCAGGCCATGAACCGCTGTGGAGAAAAATAGATTGAGAATTGCGCCAGAAACGAAGATCAGCGCACATACCATCAGTTTAGGCTTTGTTTTCAAAATGGAAGTTCATCCTCCAAATCTTCATGGGCATGGAACCCATCCTCATACTCGAAAGCATCCAGAAGTGAATCCAGATACGCCTTCTTCTCTAAATTCCAGGCACTCACCATATCCGACTCGTACTCGGTAAACGGCAAAATGTGTTCCGTACCCTCCTGAACACGTTGCTTTGAGTCGAAAAGACCAATATCGGCAAATTCATTATTGGAAATGAGAGTACCGTCATCTGTGCGAAACATGATTGGCATATTGTTGCTGTCCGTGTAGTAAAGGAACCTATTCGTTGCATACGCAAGCCGGGCAATATCGCCATCTTGAAAAATGAAATATGGAATCGTTCGTTCTCCGTTGATTGCCGGATACTTTTTGAACACATCAAGAAACTCTTGAAGTTCGGGACAGACCTCACGCACAGTCAGCTTGCCGGTTTCATTGCGGGTAATTCTTTCAACTACATCTTCCAGTGCATGATTGGCAGTTATTGGGCAGCCATACCAGGTGACAGCAGTAATTGGGAATGGCGAAATAACCCCGTCTGTCTCTTTATAGACTTGTGTATTTTCAAAAAAACAGCAGGGCCAGTGACTTTCCATGTTATCGTCTGCCTTTTGGCGCAGCGATATGTCTGCTTCGATGATGAAGTGACTTCCTTCCAGGTCGAAATCCAGGATTTTCATTGTAAACTCCTATCTTTCCAAGTCCAGCCCGTCCAGCTCATAGTCTGAAACAGGCGGTTCAAAGGCCGTATCATAGGCCACATCATCAAGCTGCCGGATTGCGTCCAGACGGGCCGCTGCCTGCGGATCAGTAACAAGTTCCTGTTCCAGCAGGGCGTCCGCAACGATGGCGTTGGAAACCGGATCGGTAAAACAAAGGTTCTCACCGTCCTGTGCCGCCTGTTCCATCACAGATTCCGGCAGGATTTCTTCGGCAAGGGCCTTCGGCACTTCCAGCCCACGTTTCTTTGTGCCGACGATCTCGTAAATGCCCACGGCGATCTCCCCGCAGGTGATGATGTTTCCCCAAATATCAGGATTCGGGCGTCCATCACGCATACTTTGTCCCTCCATCTTCCTCATAAGGCATATAGGCTATGACGGTGAGGTAATCCGTACCCAGGCGCCGCAAAAGAGCATCCTGATGTTCCATGACCTGATCGACGATATGCTCCGGGCAGTATTTCATCAGGTCGGCTACATATTGCCCCACATCCAAGCCAATGGGATGTGCCAGGTATTCTTCGTCCGTCATGCCCTCAAGCTGCTGGTTCAGCCCGTATTTATACATCAGGAAACGGGCGATAGCGATGGTCTGATTTCTCTTGCTGCTCATTCTTGCTATCCTCCAATCTCCATTTCTTCCTGCTGGCCGAACTCCATATCAAAGTCAAACTCCATTTCCTGCTCCCGCAGCTCCGGGATAATGTCCTCGATTTTGTCAAGAATCCGTTCCACAGATTCACGGGCCTCGTTGGAAACATCCTGATCGAGTATGCTCATCTTAACCAAGCCCGCATGAAGGACCCGGAGTTCTTCTTCGGTGAACAGCGCACGTTCATCCACCAAACCGCTCCGTTTGGCGAAATCCTGTCCTGCAAATTCCTTGTTGTAAAAAATCTGGCGGGCCATCATTTCGCCGGAATCCGGGGCGGTGCGGTAGGTGGAGAACACATAGCCAAACAGATGATGCTCCTTGCAGGCGAGAGTCACGCCATTGTATTCTGCCAGCTTATAAGAGCCATTGGGAAGTTTCTCATTGGCGTCAGTATAAGGACAGTCGCGGCAGATACCCGCTTTGTTCGCTGTGTCCTGGGCCGTATCGTTGATAAGGCGAATGAGTTTGTCCTTTACCGTGACAAAGGGGTTCTGGATTACCGTATCGGCTTTGGAGAAATAGGCCACAAGCTGGTTCTTGAAATAAATATCAGCGATGTAATCGGAAGATTGGGACCGCTTCACATCAAAGCCGCGCCGGGCAAGCTGTTCAAAGAACAGCCTGTAAAAATCGGTTTTACTTCGCAATCGGTTTCCTCCTTTCCTGATAACCTTTTCGCTTCATTACATCTTTGAGAACTTCAACGAAAGCAAAAATGCGCTCTGCCGCCGCCTGATTTTTGGGGTAAACCGCAGGCAGCGGAGGGCGCCGCTGTTTTTTCAGATCGTACCATAGACAGCCGCCATCCCTTCGTTCAGGGAACATACAGGACGGGACAGAGGTGCGCAGGGTATAAGGGCAGTTATGGCAGGGATGTCCTTTGGGGTATTCATATTGGTGAACCGTCAAATGGGCAATGCCATACGAACCGCTCGGAATCGACACCGGCACACCATTTTGCTTATAGGAAGTGTTCGCTGCTATCATCCTTTCTCCTTTCTGGAACCGGGCGGCCGGTCACTTTTTGATTTCCACAATCATTTGAAAACAGAAAAAGCAGCCCCGCAGGACTGCTTTCTGTATGGCAATATCAACTTTTTCAAGGGACTTTTTCCGATAAGCCCTCATCAGTTTTGCGGTTACAAACCGCAAAACTACTTAAAATTGTCTTTAGTTGCGGATTACTATGGTTCCAATCCCTTGTCCTTATGTCGCAGATACCACTCTTTTCGGGCTGCCTTTGACAAATCTGTACTCATCGCCTTTTGCCGGTCATCATATTCCATATCAAGGCTCATGGCAGTCTGCTCCAAAGCAATTAAAATCTCACAAATCATCTGTTCGGTGAAGTAGGCTTTGCGGGCCTCTGTATATTCAAAAGACTGGACCTCACGGTCTTTGCACAGCATGGTGCGGATCACGTCGAGAATTTTATTGGCAATCAGCTTATCGGCCTCCGCCACAGCCTTTTCCTGCTGTTCTTTGATGTGCGCCGGGTCGGTGTCATAGAGCATGGCAAGACGGGTCTTGCTCTCTGCATAGTCCTGTACCAAATTGCGGATGTACTCGTTGTTTTCTTTCAGGAAGGCAACAAAGGCATCCACTTCGACCTTCACATCCTCTGGCAGCAATTTGTAATACAGCCGTCCCTTTTTCGGCATTTTCTCCTTCAGCGCGAACAGGCGTGAGATAAAGGGGGCAATCTTCATTGCACCAACAACGCTATCCAAGGGGGAAGTCCCCAGCTCATCATCCGTGATACGCCCAAACGCTTCACGCAGGCGACGATATTCCTGCGGGTGAAGATGCTCCATGTACTTCTCAAACTCGTCAATCATTTCGTCTGTGATGGCCGACAGGTGTTCCTTTGCCCGCTGTTTGGCCTCGCAATACTCTTTGATACGCTCGGCAAAGGTATCTCGAATGAGCTGCTTACGGATTTTATCCGGGATGCTTGGATGCACAAAAGGGACCATTGTTCGCTGATGTTTATTCCAGAACACCACATGGATGTGGGGATGACCTTTTTCGTTATGGTGGGCAGCCACCCATTGCAAGTCCTGCACCCGGATTCCATTGAACTTTGCCAGAGTCAAAATGTGGCGGTCAATATAGTCCTCCCACGCTTTATGATCGGACAGTCCCAATTCAGCAGCCGTTTCAGGTGAAAAAGAGATAATACCACGATACATATTGACCCGACGATAGGAAAGCTCCCGAACCAGGCGGGCGGCTTCCTGCCAAGTGTCAAACTCTTTGACCGCCCCCGGCTCCAGTTTGCCAAACAGTCCGTGGCGCATCCCCTCATTCTTCACGGCACCGGGACGAGTTGCAATGTAACCGATATGTGCATAGTTGCCTTTTGGAGTTTTCTTATAGTTAGGGTGCCGGTGGCGCTGCTTATAAATCAGAATCGACACGGGAACCTCCTTGTACGGCATGGATGGCTTTCTGCATTTCCTCGTCATCCATGAAAGTACGCAGCGCATCCGCGTTTTTCTGATTGGCAAATGCCAATGCCCGCTTTCGGGCCGCCGACTCAATTTTTTCAAAAGACGAATAGCGATCTTGGTCAATGAGGTCTGCGATAATGGCAATGTTGGCATAATAGCCCGCAGCCGATATGATCGTCAGGCGATTTATCAGTCCGGCCAACCGGTTTCCCAGGGCTTTGAGCTGCCCGCTGAGTTCCTGCCGGATGACCCCGTTTATCATGTCAATATTTTCGGCGGTGGTTTCCAAATCCAGATATTCGTCAATCGCCCTGCGCACTTCTTTGGAAAAGTCCGTCCCATTCTTGGCTGCCAGTTTATTGAGCGCCCGAACTGTATCTTCCGGCAGATGGAGCGTCTTGCGCTCTGTTTTAATGGGCGATTCCTTCAAATCAATCCTCCTTTCAAATGAGTGAGTACCAGACAACAGGCCCCAACCAATACTTCTCACATTCTCGGCGTTAGAATGGTTAGAATCGGCGGGTAGAATGGCTGAAAAGAGAGGTGTGACAAAAATCACACCGGAACTTGAAAGTCATACCGATTCAAAAACCCGCAAACCCGTTGAAAGCACTGCTTTCAAGCTGTCAGCCCGCCGTCAGGTATGACGGCTATTCCTGCCTTAACCGAGAACCGCAGGGCGTGGCCTGCGGATTCCGGTTGCGGGGCGCCCCCGCAGGGGGGCGGGCAGGTACAGATGAAAAGAAAAGTGCGGGCTGTCACAGTTCAAAGTCATCTTCCAGATCTTCTTGGGCGGGCGCCCACTCGGTAAAAATCTCCGCCATGATTTCGTCCTTTGTTCCTCGGACAGAGCAGCCCTCATTGGCGTAGTCCTCCAGATTGGAGAGCCGTTCAGGGATACGGTAGAACGCAAACTGCCGTCCCGGTGTCTGAATGAACAGCCGCATTTCATACCCGTCCTTCGGGTTCATTGCGTCCATCAGTTCATCCAGGGTTCCAACCCGTTCGCAGGCTTCGTGCAGGATGGAGTGCAGCATATCTTTGGGGATTTCCGCAGACCAGAGAGAGTAATCGTCTTTCCCGTGACAGGTGATGGTCTGGACTTTTGCAAAGGCAATCCGGTCGATCTTCTCCAGCGCAGAGTTCAAAATTGCCTCGGCCTCCGGCGGATGGTGGCCGCAGAGTTCCATATCCACCACAGTCCCCACGGCCTCTGCTTCTTGCTCGGTCAGAACGATGTCCACTTTTTTCTGTTCATAGGTATTTCCACGGCCATTGAGCATCAGGGAACATTCGGCAGCAATGCGGAACATCCTGTAATAGTCGTCCGCAGTTTCTCCCAATGTCTTGCCGGTAGCAAAGTTTTGAAAATAGCGCTTGCCATCTTTGTCGCGGCAGGCCAGGGAAATGTCCAGATAGATACCTTCGCTGGCCCCAAAATTGGGAATACAGAGCGCCTGGTCAAATTCAGGCAGCTCGCCCGTCAGTTCATCGGAGAACAGGAAATACTCATCCGGGAGCAGACCTTTCAGTTCCAGGTGCGTTTGCAGTCTGTCAAAGGTTTCTTTTGCGTCGGCCATGCCGATGTGCCGGACACGCCGCTTTTCATCCGGCTCACTCCAGCGATCCAATTCAAAGGTTTTGATTTTTGCCAATTTTACACCTCCATACCTTGTTCCGGTTCTTCCTCGGCGCTCTGTTCAAATGCGGTTTCCAGCTCCGCCATACGCTGACGGTCTAAATCCTCCACAGAACGCCCCTTCCGCATTTCCACCAGGTCGGTGTTAAAGTCATTCAAATGCGGCACATGAACCGCGCAGGCATATCCCTTTTCGGTGTATGCCTTCATCCATTTTGCCGCTGTAAGCTGCCCCCAATTTCGCAGTTGCCCATTCTTGTCACGGGCCAGATAGTCATTGTCCACTGCAAACACCAGTCGCTTGATCTGCGGATGGCCTTCCAGATAACGGTCAATGGCTCCATTCCAAAGGCAACCGGTAGAGATACGGTGATCTTGCATCCAGTCACGCCCATAAAAGTCAGCGGCAATAGAAGCATGGCTCATCAGGTCGATGGGCGCCTCGGTGACAATCAGCAGATCGGTTTTGCCCTCGTGGAAGAAGGGGTAGCTTTTATCAGAGCCGGTCGCATCCATTTTGAAGGAGCTGTTATCTCTGGCCGCCCGCATGGAGCAGTACCGGGCGGTTCCTTCCGCATCGTAGCCTACAAACACGCAGTTGCCATACTTCTTTTCCTGATAAATCATCTTCCGATTCATAAAGTGGCTTACGATTTTAGGGCTGATACCTCGGACAGAAACCAGATACCAATAGGCCCGCTTCATGTTGTCTGCCTTTTCGGGCAGCACCAGCGGCTCCCGTTCTTTTTTCTCATAGGGAACCACCTGCTTTACGGATGGAGAGAACTCCTTGCCGATCAGCTTGCCCACCGCTTCGGGGAAGGACAGGTTTTCTTCCCGCATGACAAAATCAATGGCGCCGCCTTTGACTCCATCATCAGGACCCGTCCATTGGAAAAAGCGATTGTTTTCGGGGAAGATGTAAAGCCCGCCGCTGTGCTTCATGTGGACAGCTTTGCGGCCTGCCTTTTCCGGCTCATATCCATAGCCACGGGCCAGGGACAGAATATCCACGCTGTTTGCCTTCCTAATCTCATCCTCGGTAAATTTCTGATACGCAGCGGCGCTTCTGCTCATATCACATCACCTCACAATTCCAAATCAGGCTCCTGTTCTTCGCTGCTCTCAATCACAGGCTCCTGAGTCATATCCTGATGAAAATGGTCAACGCCCGGAATAAGCGCCAGCGAAGAACCATTCTCCCAATGGCAATGAATTTGCCCCAGATCGTCAACGGAATCTACGATGCCGGTCAGTCCCGCAGGCATTTCACGGTAGGGATCTTCCATCTTTTCATCCAGCACAACCTTGGTTCCGGGCTGGTAGTTCTGCCGGATGAGCTTTGCCTGCTCGTACTGATATTCCGGCGATCTGGTGGGCGCTTTCTTTTCTCCCGGTTGGATCGGGATGCCCTCTGCATCGTAACAGGCAGGATCGGCAGCAGGAACATTCCAGCCAAACATGGAACCGGCCAACATAGCTGCCGCCTGTGCCTTTGAAATGCCCTCATGGGCATTGAAGTAATTTGCCAAAACCTTGTTATACTCACGGTCGCCGGTGGAGTAGGCACAGGGATAGTAGCCCTTTTCGCCGCGCCTGACCTCTATGAGCTGCCCGGAACCGGGAAGAACTGCATAGCAATGTTCCGGCAGAGCAGCAGGATTAAAGTTCTTCGCCATAGTCAGCCTCCACTTCATACTCCGCAGAGTCCGCCGCTTCGTCCTCATAGAACTCATCCAGGTCAAATCCGGCTTTTCCGATTTCCTCGTTGCTCATGCCGAGTTCATCTCTCAAATGGCGGTATAAGTCCCATCCGGCATAGTTCTGTGCCGCCCATGACAGCGCCTTATCCAGAATCAAACGGGTGCGATCTTCGCCCAGGCTCTCCAGAGAACCATTGCGGATGGCATTGAACTCATGGTCGGACAGGTTCAGCAGCCGATATGCTTTCTCAAACTGCGGCTCCTTTGCACAGTCCGGGAGCATCAGATTTTCCGTCTGCTCCACAAAGCCATAGTCCAGATTGCTATACTGAACATCACCGGCACGGCAGGCCGCCCGGAACTGTTCAAAGCCCTTCATATTGCTGAAGCCCCGGTAGTCCATTGTGCCGCCGAGGATTTGGGCGCCGATGATGGTATGCAGCATTTCTTCATCCGTAGTGGCGGCCACGATTCGCATGGAACTTCGCTCCTTGCTCAAGGTGCAGCCATACAGGATGAAAACATTCACTGTGTTATCCAGGCTCACAGTCTAATCCCTCCGTTTCTTCCTGCAATCGCTCCAAATACTCGTCGATGTCCAGTTCCTCATACTGAAATTGGAGCGATTCAACGATTGCCGGATTGCAGTCCTCCGGCAGATGCTCCTTTACAGCATCCTGAACATCCCGGATTTCCCCCAGGAATCCCCAGCAGCTATCCACCTCCACATCTTCCTTGAAAAGCTGGAATCCATAGCACTGGTTGGTCAGGTAGTAATCGTACTCCTTGACTTCAGCTTCCAGGGTTTGACGAACCTTCTCCAATATTTCAGGGGTGATTTTCCCGTGTTCCTGCTCGATCATCGCTTTATCTGCGTAGATCCAGCCAACCTGACCGGAATCCCACGGGCAAGAAAAGCCGCAGGTGTTCATGGTGATCCCGCTGTGATCGTACAGGTAAAGCGGAAGAATCACCATGCCATCCATTTGTTCTACCAGCGAAAACAGTTCGCCGGTAGTGAGGGCAGAAAGGCAATCATCCAAAAACCAGTCCGGGACTTCATCTTTCAACGAGGCCGCATAGCTGGAGGACACATACCAATCGCTGTCTGAACTCCAGTGCTGATTCTCCCGCAATTCCCACTCCCGCGTGGAGCGGTTGTATTCCAATCGGGCATCTTTGGCCTTGCCAGATTTGAGAAATGCAAAAACCGGATTGTTCCGGTCATGGCCGCTGGAGTATTCAGAAAACAGCAGGTTCCGCAGGAAATCGCTTGGCTCATCATAATCGTGCTTCTCGCCCAGGCTGTATCTGCTATGCCAGCAGACCATTTTTCCCAGGCAGTCGTGATCCTCACGAGGGTTCAGAGGGGTATCATCATCCAGTATGAAAAGGGTGTAGGGCGCCATTGTCGCTGTCATCGGCATATCGCTTCACCTCCCTCCAGACAGGTCGATTCGCTTAGTTGGCGCCGTGGCGGTTGCGATACCAGCCAAAATAGAAAAGGCCGCCAATCATGGCGGCGGCAGCGGATACGCTCAAAATTGCTTTTTTCATATTGGCTCCTTTCAAAAACCAGATTTACAGTTCCATATCCTGTTCTTCCTCACAGTCCAATACAGGGCTGTCCGGCGGGGACATCCCATGTTCTTCAAACTGCTGTCGGGTCTGAATCGCAGCGGACAGTTTGGAAAGCAGGTCAAACATTTTGGTGCTGTTCCGGCTGCCTTTGAAATAGCGGTAGTTCCATTCTCCAATTTGGGGGTCGTACCGGATACTGTGAAGCGAATTGATGATCCAGCCCTGTGTTTTGAGAGGAACAGGAATTTCATGCTCACGAAAGAGCTGCATAATGAGAGATTTGCCGTTGATCTCCCGGTTTATCACCTCCTTTCCCGCCATAATATTTCCTTCGGCCTCACGGATGGCGGAATCGTAACGGGCCTGTCGTTCTTGTGCCAACTGCTGTTCACGGGCGTCTTGCTGCGCCCGCCTTTCATCAGCTTGCCGCTGCCGTTCCGCAGCAATGGGGGCATTGTGGGCTTTTGCTTCCTCATACCGTCCAAGCAGATTGGCAAATCCCAGATCAGCCCACCGGTCCGGGGCTTCCATACTCTGATTGAAAACCCTCTCGATCTCACCCCGGATGCCATGCTCCAGCGTGGGCAGCCATTTCAGAACTTCTTCAAGTCGGTGCCGCTGGTCAATGCCCACCATAAACCCGTCACATGGAATATAAACTGTTTGGAAGAACTCCCGTTTCTTCTCCATTGTGTAGAGTTCAATGCCGTTTTCGTTGTAGAAGCGGTAGTAGTAGTGCTTGTTGCCCATCAGGTCTTTGGCAAAGACCCGGTTCTCGTCTTTTTCCTTTGGCGGAAAGATGTCCTTTTTCTTTTCATCCGGTCGGGTATAGCGGGGAGAAAGACCGGTGCGCTCCAAACTGTCTGCAATCAGCTTTTGGACTTTTTCAATACCGCCATGCTTCTCAACGAAACCGGCCAAGTCCTCCGCCTGCTGGAGAGAACAGAATTGCAGTCCGGTTTTTCCTTCATAAACGGAGCCTCTATGCTGAAACAGGTCCAGGCCAAACTCATTGCGGACCGGCTTTGTTTCTTGGGCTGGCAAAAAAGCACCTTCTCGAAAGAGATAGCCGACAGCCGAATGTTTCTCGCCCATATATCACCACCTCACATCACTGCTCCAGCTCATGCTCGTTGTCATCGTCCAGGCGCAGAGCAAGGAACTCTTTGATACAGTGTTCTGCCGCCTCGTCGGTGGGGTACAGCAGTTCCAGCGTCAGGTCATCCAAGTTCTGATCTTCCAGACGGGGATAGCCCGCCAGAGTGTTTTTGATATACGCCGTGAGAAGATCGTGGGGGCTGAATGCCTCCAGCAGCATGATCTTATACTTCGGCAGAAGCGCAGGCAGGAACTCTTTCAGAATCCCAATCTTCCTCGCCATCAGATCGTTGTCCGTTTTCATCCAAAATCACCTCGCTTTCCTGTAATGATTCAAACTCCAACTTAGTGTTGATTTCCGTGAGTTGGGCAACCTTTTCCGACAATTCTTCCTCATAAAGAAACGGCTGTCCAACCTGCTGTTGGGCAACCGCCAGTTGTTTTTGTGTTTCTTTCAATTCGCGCCGTGCATCTTCAAGATAGTTGGGAATCCGTTCAGCAAGATTCTCGATACGGGTAATCGTTCCCTGACCGGAATTGCCTATATCCGTCCCATACAGCAAAGCGCCCCGCAGAATAATATCCCTTTCAAACGGATTGAAGTTCACGAAAAGAGAAAAGCCACGATACGAACCAATTTCAAACTCATATTCATCTTTTCCACGGCCTTCACTTATCATCCGATAAAGAAGGGCAAATGCTTCGCCCGCTGCCGGTCGCTCCGTATAATGCTTTCCATCCAGCACGATGGAGAAATCCTTGCCTTCGGTCTGACCCAACAGAGAAATGTCCTGCGTGACTCGCTCAATTTTCTGCTCATATTCCCGGATGCGGGATGGATATGTCAAGTTAACCTTGTGTTCCAAAGCAAGCTGTTCATTGCTCCACGCACCACGCAGAATTTTCAATTCCGTGACCCGGTTTTCCAATTCCATCTTCTGTGCGACCATCGGATTGTCGGTAGCGGCCGCCTTGAACTGTGCGGCAGACAGGACGGTTTCATCCACATCCTCACAAGAGCGGGCAATGTGTTTTCCGGTGAGAATCTGCGTGATATAGCGCAATTTCTGCTCCTGAATCTGCCAGAGATACGCATCAAATGTTCCTTTGGCTACGAATTGCTTTATCATAATTTCAGGGTTTTCGTTGCCCTGCCGTACCCCACGTCCATTTCGCTGTGTAATGTCAGAGGGCTTCCACGGACAGTCCAGATGGTCAATGGAGATTACCTTATTCTGAACATTCACGCCGGTTCCCAGCTTGCTGGTGCTGCCGATTAAGATACGGACTTTTCCTTGGCGGGTACGCTCGAACAGTTCCTGCCGCTGTGCTTCAGAAGTGGCGTCGTGAACAAAGGCTATCTCCGATTCCGGCACACCCTTTGCCAGCAGCACATTTCTTATTTCATCATATACATTGAATTTCCCGGCTTTGGGAGTGCCAACATCACAAAAGACAAGCTGCGTGGAAGCAGAGGCAGCGGTGTCCTTCCAAACCTGATAAACATCCTCAATGCAGACACTCAACTTACTTCCTGTACCATCCGCATCCGGTCGAATCAGGCGCGGGTCAATCGCCATCAGGCGGGCCTCACCGGTCAGCTTCAGCATATTATCTTCTTCCGGCTTCACTCGGCCGGTTCGGATTGCTTCCGCCCGCAGAATAAAATCGGCCATGATCGCCTGCTGTGCGGGTGTGGCTTCCACCGAAACAATCTCCGCTTTACCAGTGCGCACAGCCGGAAGTCCGGGAATATCCAACATATCCGCTGTTTTGATGTCAGCGACCTCACGAAAGACAGCCATCAGTTCAGGGAGATTGTAGAAACGGACGAAGCGATCACGCATCCGATAGCCGCCGCCCTCCGGCTTCAATTCCAGCACAGAGGCTTTCTTTGCAAAATGGGCGATCCAGGTATCGAAGTAGGACCAGCCGAAGCGTTCCAACTCCTGCGGCTGCAAATACCGCTGCATGACGAACAGTTCGGAAATCGAGTTACTGATTGGCGTTCCGGTCGCAAATACTACGCCGCGCCCCTGATTCGTTTCCTGTAAATACTGGCATTTGAGCAGCATATCAAAAGCGCGTTGACTGCTTGAGGTTGTAATACCAGCCACATTCCGCAGCTTTGTAAAGACAAAGCAGTTTTTGAAAAAGTGTGCCTCGTCCACCATCATCATATCTACGCCGAGCTGCTCAAAGGTCAGCAGATCGTCTTTCTTTTCCTCGGCAGACAGCTTTTTCAGCCGCTCATCCAGATTTTTGCGGAAAATGACCATCTGCTTGACAGACCAATTCTCGCCATTTTCGCTCTTGATTTCATGGATTGCATTTTCAATATCGTTGATCTGCCGTTCCAGCATAGCAATCTGCCGCTCTGTGGAGATTGGGATTTTCTCAAATTGGCTGTGCGCCAGAATCACTGCGTCATATTCTCCGGTGGCGATTTTAGAAATGTAGCGGTTGCGGTTTTTGGGAGTAAAATCCTCTGCGGTGGATACCAAAAGGTTTGCGTTGGGGAAAAAGCGGTAGAACTCGGTTGCCCACTGGCCCACCAGGGGATTGGGAACCACAAACACCGCCTTGTGGATCGCTCCCAGGTTCTTGAGGTACATCCCGGCGGCAATTAAAGCAGCGGTCTTTCCGGCGCCTACCTCATGTGCGGCAAGCCCCGTCCCGGTATAGATGACACGGGCAGCAAAATCAAGCTGGTGCTTCCGCAGCTTCATCTCCGTGTTCATGCCGGGAAATACGAGATGGCTCCCATCAAACTCACGGGGGCGAACTGTGTTGAAGGTTTCATTGTAGATACGCAGAAGCCTATCTCGGCGCTCCGGTTCTTTCCAAACCCAGGACGCAAATGCTTCCTGAATCTGTTGCTGCTTGGCACGGGCAATCATGGTTTCCTGTGCGTTGACTACATATTTAACCGACTTGTTGCCCTTTTCATTGATGTATTCCTGCCGGTCACGGACAGTAGTGGACTGCATATTAAGGCAATCCTCAAAAATCTCATAAGCATTTTTCCGCTTGGTTCCGAAAGTCTGGTTGACCATTACGGAATCCGGTTCCGCATTTTTATTGGTGACACGCCAGGTCGTGGTATAGGAGAAATACTCAATGTCAATGCGGTGTCGGTTGTCGCCGCCCTCGATGACCTTTTCATATCCGCTGGTCTGGAAGGTTTCATACATGAATTGGCGGTAATACTCAATGGGAACCCAGATGGCACCCATATTCACTTCGATGTCGGCAGGAGTCAGCGGCTCCGGCTGTACTTCCTCCAAAGCCTCTACATTCCGGGCAAAGAGTTCCGGTTCTTCTGCTGCCTTCTGACGTGCGTAGAGCAGTTTATCCCGCACATGACCACTGAGATATTCTTCTGCAAGTTCCCATCCTTCCAGCGGATTACCGTAGTATTTCTGGGGATTGAGATAGATGCGAGTATCCAGCTCTTGCACCAACTCCTGTGGGGCTTTTCCTGTCAGGAAGGACATATAGGGCAGATCCACCCGCAGCTTGTGATTCAGGCAGATTTGAAGGGCGTCCTCGGCGGTGTCTGCATGGTTGACCTGACGGAAAGGACGGATGGTGGCTTTGGTGAAGATCGCTGATTTATCCCAACCGGTCTTGTCTTTCCGCTCATCCTCGATAGAGCGCAGCAAGGGGAATTGGTCATCATCAGAAAAAGCGAGGATGTTTCCTTTGCTGTTGATGGCTCCATACTTTGCAACGAAGCGGTCATATACCTGATTGAGTGTGTCCTGTACTTTCTGGAGATCAACCGGGTCATACTCATGGGACTGGATGTTGATAACCTCCAGCAGCGCAGTACGGATTTCGCACAATCCCTTGATTCTTTCGGCCTTCATGCCGGTGTAAGGTTGCGGGATCAGCTTATCTTTTTCACAGAAGAAGATCTCGCCATTCCGCACAACATAGGTGAAGTTTTTGGTTCCGGCCGGAGCGTCCTCATACTCTGTATTGCTTTCTTCCGGTTCGTCTGCCTCAATTTCTTCATCTGGCTCTGCTGTGAAACGGGCGTACAGGGAGTCAACCGCTTGGGTAAGATGCTGGTTCAGGTCAAAATCTTCCGGGGCAACACAGGCCGTCCCATCTTCGTTGCCGTACATATTCCGGCTGCTCACCATCTCGCCCATGAGCATTTCGGGATTATCTTTGAAATAGCGGTTATAGGCGATCCATTTACTGCGGTCCAGGTCAGTTTCAATCCAGGACGGAAGATTCGCGCGATCAAGTTCTATGGGCTGCGTTCTCTTTTTCAAGAAAACAACATCCGCTGTTACATCGGTTCCCGCCAAAGCCTTGAACGCTGTGTTGGGTAGGCGAATGGCGCCGATGAACTCTGCCCGCCGTGCGATATATTCCCGAAGGCTCTCGTCCTTGCGATCCATAATTCCTTTGCTGGTGATAAAGGCAATGATACCGCCCGGTTTTGCAAGGTCCAGGGACTTGATGAAGAAATAGTCATGGATGTACGGGTTCAGGTCATTGTAGCGCCGGTCATAGATTTTCACGGAGTTGAACGGGATATTGCCCAGAATCACATCAAAGCTGTTGTCCTCAAATTTGGTGGCTTCATATCCCATGATGGAAATATCCGCATCAGGATAAAGCTGCTTTGCGATTCTGCCGGTGATGGAATCCAACTCTACGCCAAACAGCTTGCTCCCTTGAAACTGCTCCGGCAGCACAGAATAGAAGTTGCCGGTTCCCATACCGGGGTCCAGGATTTTTCGGTCAGGGCCGCCCTCGAAGCCAAACCGTTCCAGGGCGCGGTAAATGTGCCGGATCAGGTCAGGCTCGGTGTAGTAGGCTGTGATGGTGGAGTTCATGGCCGCCTTGTATTCCACATCAGTCAGCAGGGACTTCAATTCCTGATATTCGTTCTCCCAACCAGAGGCCGTACTGGAGAAAGCATTGGCAAGCCCGCCCCATCCGACATAACGGGCAAGGATGATTTGTTCTTCCGGTGTCGCTGTCCGCTTTTCCAGCTCAATCTGCTTGAGCAGCTTGATTGCCATGACATTGTTTTTATATTTGGTTTTTGCTCCACTTGGATACAGGTCATAGTCCTCAGAAAAACGGAAGTTGTGTGTGGCGACCTGCGGCGCCGCAGGCGGCTCACGAAGGGGCGCCAGATCAGTGGGGGTGGCTTCATCCATAACAGCGGGCGCCTCTGCTGCTGTACCATCGCCCATTCGTACAAAGGCGCGAATGGGGCGCAGTTCTTCCAGCTCTTTTTCCAGCCGGTATTGCGTGTCCTCCAGATCGTCCATGTCGGCAGCTTCTTGGGGGGAGAGAATAGCCCCACCGTCCAGGCGCCGCACATAAGCGTCAAATTCCCGCGTAATATCTTCAAGGTCATTTTGTACCCGGAGATAGTCGGGATTGGGCTGTTCATCCACCACGGCTTGGTACAGGGCCGAGCCATCCTCGGTCAAATACCCCCATACAATTTCCTCATTGGGATATTGCCCTTGCAGATAGCGGAGCATCTGGGTTGCGATACCTTGGCGGCGGTAGTCCTCCAAGACTTCAATCATGCTGATATGGGGCCGCCCCTCAAAAATGCTGTACCGGATGGTTCCAACCGTCAGCTCACCTCGGACCGCCTGCATCAGCATATCAATCTGCCCATGATGGGCGTCCAGGGCTTCGTCTAAAATCTGTGTTTCCTCTGCTTCATCGTGTTCCCAGGGAGCCATACGGGTTTCATAATCGTCAATTATTTCTTTGGTTATCCCTTCCGGCTTTTCCGGGAGCAGATCATACAGCTCTCGCATTTTAGCTATCTGTGCATGGATGCTACCCGCCCACAAATGCTTTTCGTGCTGATGGCCTTCACTTAGAAAATACTCGCAGTCCGCTTTAAGGCGCCCTAAAAGGCCATATTCAAAACTGTAATCATACGGTTCTGTTTCTCCCTCAAGCGGCTCATCGGTTTCCGGCTCCGGCAGACTGACAACAGGGGTTTCCAGATAGCGGCCTTCATCCACCAGGCGTTGCACGACACCGGCAGCCCGCGCCCAGGACAGCTTTGTTTCCTGTGTTTCGCCCTGCTCATCCTGCCATTCGATAGTGACACCTTCACTATTGAACATGGCGTATTTCACGCCCATTTCATCACCGGAGAACCCTTCATATCCATATAGCTTTTTTAGAAAAGCAGTAAATTCTGATCCGGTGGGGTGGGTCTGAGCAAACTCGTAGATTTGTTCTTTTTTCCCTGCGGTAAGGGGGCCTCTTTGCATGACACGCTCAACAAGCAGATCTTCCGTACTCTTTTCCAAGGACAGAAGGGAGAGCTGCTCCGGCTGTTCTTCTTCCACGACCGGAACAGCTTCGGCAGCCGGGCGCAAATCCACATCGACTTCTTCATCGTTGACCATCATAGAGGCCCGCACCGGCTCATAGCCTTGGCTGCGGATATTGTTCAGCCAGGTGGCAAAGAAACTGTTGAACCCGTTGATTGCTTTCTCGTATGCGGGGTCGTCGGGATCAGCCTCGTTATATACACCAATGCCGCTGTTCTCATAACTGAAAGCCCGAAGTGTCCCAGCCTCTTTGTCGATTTGGAAGTCCATATAAGGGTCATACATCCGGTCGCCGTTCTGCATATAGTAATGCTCCATGCAGTAATGGGAACCGTATTTATGGTGAATGACCAGAGGATAGTAGGCTTCTCCGGCCTCCAGCCGCAGATACTCATATTGACCGGACACAATCTCCGGGAACAACTCTTGAAAGCGGCGGAAATTCTTGTGCGCCGTTGTGTTTCCTTTGACGGGCGGCGGTGTAGGCTGCTCCGCTGTATCTGTGGGGAGAGCCGTTTCGGGGGCCTCCACAACAACAGGGGGATTTTCGTCAGGAACGGATGCAGGCTCGTCACCGGCTGCTGGCGTGTCGTTTTCCATTTGAACAATCGCCTGCGGCTTGACCGGTTCCACTACGGTTTCTCCGGCTTCATAGGCAACAGCATCCAGAACATAATCAAAATCCGCTTCTCCAATGGTCATTTGCCGGTGAGGACCGCCCATTTCATCAACTTCATCAGGGATGTTATAATCCCCGATGGGGTCAGGTTGCTCCTCTACAACAGGATTGGGATAGTCGCCATCCTCGATCATGGCATCCAGTAAAAACGCCAGCCCGTTCCAGGGAATGTAGGTATAGCCTTCATCAAAGAAAAATGAAATGCCATCTTCACCATGCAACCGGGTACGATAGAGAAAATCGCCCTGATATTCACGGTCGCCATAGGGAGTAAAGAGAGCCGCAATCTGCCGCCCTTTGTCTGACCAGTCAGGATTGAGCGGCGGTTCTGACAATACGCTGCGAACCGCGCTGTGCAGCTCTGGGGGGTATAGATTGGTGCTGGTCAGGATGTACTCATAATTGCGCCGGACTTCTGCATCGGTAAAATGGCGTGTCGGTTGTTCCGCAGGAACAGAAAAAGAGCCGTCCTTTTCAGACGGCTCTCCCACAGGTGCGGCGCTCGGCGCCACTTCTGTATTTGGCTGTTCTTCGGTCAGCGGGGAATCAGGACTACGCTCTGGAGTACGGTTTCCTCCGCCATCAGTTTCAGACTGTTCAGGTGTCGCGTCCGCTCCATGATGTCCTCGGTCTGCGGAAGCGGCTCCTGCTGGAGCATTTGCTGCGTCAGGGCTTCGATCTTCTCGGTCGCCTCGTCCTGTACCCGGTGCATGATCTCCATCAGACTGCCATCCATTTTCAAAGTCGTAAATCGCTCCGGGTGATTCTCTCTGAGGTATTCCAGGGCCATCCGGCCGTACCTGCCCAGAGGTTGATCTGCTTCGCTGCTGTTGGAGATTTGCAGATCGGGAAGCATCATCCCGTCCTGCTCCCTGTATTTCAGATTGATATTCGGTTTGCTCATGTTGTGCCATCCTTTCACGATTGATAATCTTGATGTTCCGTTCCACTTCTAACAGGATACCTTTGGAAAGGGCGGTTACTGCCGTACCCAGATGTGCAACCAGCGGGAGTGTATTAAAATGGCTGACCGTCGCCATGCCGTCACTCAACTGGATTTCTTCATCCGGCAGGTGACACTTTTTGCCGATGAAATAAGAAATGCTGTCGGTCAAAAGCTGGATGTATTGGGCTTCAAAACCACCGGCCGGGATCTCGGTGAACAAATGGCCTTTGGTTTCCTGCTTGAGTTCCTGCAAAAAGTGGTTGTAATTCTCTGCGACAGATTCGCTTGCCATCGCATACAGCGCTTGGGGAAAATCCTGCTTGGGGAAACCGTGTGCATACGACAGGCGCTCGGTCAGGGCCTTTTTCATTTCATCGGAAAGCTGCCAGTCCGTAGGATGAATCTCTTTGCCAGTAGTTTGGCTTACATCAAAGAGATAGTCAAGAGTGAGTTTGGCATTCCGGTAGACGCAAACGGCTACGCCCTTTGCACGGGGAATCAAATTTCTGCCTATGGTGGCCCATTGCTTTCGTGTTGCCAGAATCGAAACATCCTCGTCCTGTGCGTACACAAGAAGTATGTTGTCAAAACTGTGCTTATGGAACTGCGATGCAAATGCCAGATAATCCCGCCAGTTGTGTTCATTTCGGACAATATAGGGAGCCATGACTTCATATATCGTCCGCAGGCGTTCATCATTTCTCAACGGTATCTGACCTCCTTCCTGTATTGGTGATTATGGCCGGTTATCCGGCCTCTTGCTCGGACTCATGTCCTTTCTGAGCAAAGTAGAGGGCAAGCGCCTCGTCCACAATGCTGTCGAACTCTTTCTGGCTAATGCTGGCGGTAAAGTATTTCTTGTAAATCGCCGGTTTGACCTTGAACGCCGTAGCCGTGGATTTCTTGGGTTTCCGGTTAAACTCGCCGGACAAAATCTGTTCGGTACGCTCCGGGGTCAGCTTTCCGGTATATTCCCGCAGCAGGACAACCTTTCCCTCATTGACCTTGTACTCGCTTTCCGAAAGCACATCGTCAACCATCTGCTGTTCCTGCTCGGTCAGATAAGAGAGCTGCACAGCTACCACAATCGGGAACTCGGCATCATCAATTCGCCTTTTCAGCGGAGTAATCAACTCATTGATGCGGAGATAGTTTGCAACAGCACGGCCTTTCAGGTCATATTCTGCGCCCACAACATCACGGCTTTTCGACTTGTGGCACTCAATGCCACAAGTCCCGGTTTCCCTGATTTCATCAGGGTTTTCAAGCCGTTTCAACTCCTCGACAATATCGTTCCGGCGCCCCTGACAGATCATTTTGGAATAGCGCAGAGTCAGCACCGCCGCTTTTTCAGAGGGCAGCATTTCGGAGAAGGAGCGTTGCAGGACATTGGTTTCGATCACATAAATCCAAGCATCTTCATCGGAGAGATTTTCCTTGACGATACAGGGAAGTTCACGGTTTGCAATGGCTGCGGCGTTCTGCCGGTTATGACCGGCCAGCATTTCATACTCAAAGCCATCTTCATCCCGTTCGATCTTGCGGATGATGGCGGGATTCAGGACCCCATGTTCCGAAATGCTTTCTACCAGATCATTGAGCCGGTCGCCCTCATACAGCCGGAACGGATGATCATGAAAAGGATGTATTTCCTCAACAGGAATAGAAACAATTCCATTCACAGCCACTGGCGTATTCTTCACCGGATCCTCATCAAGAAGATCCAGTGCGTCTTGAAATACTTTTCTTTTTGATGCATTAGCTTTCATTCCCAGTCACCTCCTCTGCCAGATTCCGATATGCTTTACAAGCCTTATTCTCCGGTGCATACTCCAGAAGCGGCTCACTGTAATAAATTGATTCTCTCACCTTTACTGTGTTTGATATGATGCTCTTGAAAATCCGAATCTGTCCATCAAAAGTATCCGTCAGCTGTTCTGTGATTACCTTACAGAGATTTGTTCTGGCATCACACATAGTCAGCAGGATCCCTGCAATCTGCAGGCGGTCATTCAGTCTGCTTCTGACTTTCTTCACTGTCCGGATAAAATCCTGCAATCCCATCATTGCCAAAAGCTGCGGATTGACGGCAATAATCACCTCATCAGCCGCCGTCAGCGCGTTAATCGTCAATGTTCCAAGCGATGGACAGGTATCTAGTCATACAGCTCTCTCAGCGGCTCCAGAATGCCGGTCAGCATCTTCTCTGAACCCATCTCCATCCGCAGCTTACTGTCCACTGCTGAAAGCATCATGGATGACGGAATAAAGTCCACGCCATTTCTGCTCTGAATAAACTCTGACAGATCCGGCATTTCCTCATCTCCCAGCCGAT
>ENA-OPCO01000776-OPCO01000776.1-human-gut-metagenome-genome-assembly--contig:-NODE-776-length-22779-cov-4.359752_pt1 | contig 22779 bp, 20 predicted proteins | sample MGYA00241562_ERZ501475 | MGnify/ENA primary metagenome ERZ501475 (study PRJEB25962, sample SAMEA2042627) | human gut metagenome | biome: human gut; feature: human-associated habitat; material: faeces... | reverse complement strand
CTCGTAAACAAACTGTACGTCGTACCAACGAGATAATTGCCGGGTAATATCCGACAACGGCATCCGTTCGCGCGAAATTTTCACGGGAGCCGGGCCTCCGCGCCCTTCCACGGCATACGACACCTCGACCTGCGACAGATCGCCCGACTTCACCTTCCGGGCCAGCACGTAGAGCGCCAGCGGGTCAGAGATTTTCAGTTGCCACAAGGTCCGGAAGCTGTCCGTCGTCCGGCGGGGCGCTTCGACCGCCTCGCGCAGGACGACCGTCCCCACACGGCCGCCGGCATAGTAAACGCCCATTTCCGCGGCATCGAGCACCAGCTTGTAACCCGTATCGTTCATCACCCGCACGACCACCTCGGCGCCCGTCAGTCCCTGACGCTCGACCCTTTCAATGCCCTCGAAGCGGATGTTGCGCCGGGCCTTCTCCACGGCGCGGCGGCACGAAGAGAGCGACACCGCGACCGCCAGCAGCAATACGTACACCGAATAACGTTGTATCATCTTCATCTTTCTCCTATATATATTTGTGCGATACCGAAACTCTGGCTCCGCGCCCGGCAGTTGCGAAATCCCGCCCGGGCCATCATCGCCATGAACTCCTCCGGCGCGGGAAACTCCCCGACCGAGGCCGGAAGATACTCGTAGGCCCGCTTGTCGCGCGACACCAGCCCGCCGATGCGGGGCAGGATTTTGTAGGAATAAAATTCGTACAACGCCCGGAACACCCGGTTGCGGGGACGCGAAAACTCCAGGATAACGACCTTCCCGCCGGGCTTCAGCACCCGGGCGATCTCCCGGAGCCCCGCTCCGAGATCCCCGAAATTACGCACTCCGAAAGCCACCGTCACCACGTCCACCGACGCATCCGCCACCTCCAGGCGCTCCGCATCCCCGAGCGAAAGCACCACCCGTTCGTCCAGTCCGCAGGCCGTCGCCTTCCGGCGGGCCTCCGCAAGCATATTTTCCGAAAGATCGACGCCCAATACCTGCACGCCCCGCATGCGGCGGGCCATCGCCAGCGCCAGGTCGCCCGTACCGGTCGCCACGTCGAGAATCCGCCGGGGCTGCATCCGCCGCACGATCCGCACCACATGCCGACGCCACAATTTATCGATCTGAAACGAAAGCGTGTGGTTCAACCGGTCGTACGCCGGAGCGATGCGGTCGAACATCTCGCGCACCTGTTCTTTCTTGTCCTGCTCTGTATCGTATGGTTTCATCTTTTATGTACTTTATGAATCGTAACGGATCGCCTCCACCGGTTTGACCTGTGAAATGATCGAAGCCGGAAGCATCAGCAACGTTAAAATCACGGCCACGACTCCCGCATTGAGCGCCAACCACCACCCCACGCCGAACGCGACGGGCACCTCCGACAGCATATAACCCTCGGGATCGAGCGGGATCAGGTGGAAATAATATTGCAACAGACAGATTCCCAAACCGATCGCATTGCCCCACACGACCCCTCGCAAGATGAGCATCAAGGCCCGGTAGAGAAAAATCCGGCGCAGCGACGCACTGTTCATTCCCATCGTCTTCAACAGACCGATCATACGTGTACGCTCCAGCACGAGCGTCAGCAACGCGGTCGCCATGTTGAACACGGCCACGACGACCATGATGACCAGGATCACCGCAGCATTGACATCGTGCGTCTTGAGCCAGTCGAACACGGTCGGGAACCGCTCCTGCGCACTGCGGGCCGTCAGGTCCCAAAAAGCCTCCCGATCCGAATCCAGCAACATATCGTTCAGCCGGCGGGAGAAATCTTCCGCCTGCGAGAAATCCGCGAGCGTCACTTCGTAGCCCGACACCTCGTCGGACGACCAGTCGGCCAACCGCTGCACGTTTCTCAAATCGGTCATCGCCACGCTCCGGTCGAATTCGTCCATCCCGGTCGCATAGATACCCGACACCTTGAACCGATCGCGGCGCGGACTCTTCTCCGACTCGACGAAAAGCATCTCGACCTTATCGCCGGGCACAAGCCCCATCTCCCGGGCAACGCTCCGGGAGATCAAAATCTCCTTGGTGCGAATCGAATCCCCGACACGGGGCAACTCGCCCTCGAGCAGATGGTCCCGAAAAAACGACCAATCGTAACCGCCGTCCACCCCCTTGAGCATCACGCCGAGAATCGCATCGGGCGTCTTCACCACGCCCCCCTTCACGGCATAGGGAGCGAGCCGTACGACCTCGCCTGCCGAGCGGATCGCCCTCTCGAGCTGTTCGCTGCGGGGTACCGGCACCGACTCGATCGACCCGGCGCTTCGCAGATCAGCGACCTCGACCTGGGCCGAGAAGCCGGTGACACGATCCGTGATTTCCCGCTTGAAACCCATGATAACGGCCAAAGCCAGAATCATCACCGTCACGCTCAACGCTACCGCGACCACGGCGATACGAACCATCACACCCGGACGGTTGCCGGGTCCGTTACGCGCGATTCTGCGCGCTATGAACAGTTCGAGATTCACCCTCTTCCGATTTTGCACGTATTTTTCATGCAAAGTAACATAAATTTTTCTTACTTTTGTTCGATAAACCGACCATTATGAAAAAACAAGCTTTAATTACAGGGGCCACTTCGGGCATCGGACACGCTACGGCGCTACGGCTCGCAGCCCTCGGATACGACATCATCGCCACAGGGCGCCGCGCCGAACGGCTGGCAGCGCTCAAATCTGCCATCGAAGCGCAGGGCGGCAGTTGCCGCACGCTCTGTTTCGACGTACGCAGCGAAGCCGAATGCAGAAAACACCTCGAACCGCTCGATCGGGTCGATCTGCTGCTCAACAACGCCGGGCTGGCCGCCGGACTCGAACACATCGACCAGGGCTCCACGGCCGACTGGGACGCCATGATCGACACGAACGTCAAGGGACTGCTCTACGTCACCCGCATCATCACACCCAAAATGATCGCCGCAGGCGGGGGACACGTAATCAACATCGGATCGATCGCCGGAACCGAGCCTTACGAAAACGGCGCCGTATATTGCGCGTCGAAACACGCCGTACACGCCATTTCGCAAGCCATGCGTGCCGACCTGCTGAGCCACCGCATCAAGGTCACGGAGATCCGTCCGGGCATGGTCGAAACCGAATTTTCGCTGGTGCGTTTCCACGGCGATCAAGAGCGAGCCGACAAGACCTATACCGGCGTCGAACCTTTGACCGGCGCGGATATTGCGGAAACGATCGCCTGGATCGTACAATTACCGGCCCACATGAACGTTAATGATATAGTACTGATGCCGGCTCAACAGGCCGGTGCATACTACACCTGCCGGAATACGAAATAACAACCCTGTCCGTCTTCGAAATCCGGGGCCGAATATGTCCGGGAAAAATCGAAGCGCAGACACTGAAATTGAAAAATTATGCTGCTGATTTTCAACCTGCTCCAAAGCGGTTATTACACCACGGAGCCCGTAGCGTCGCGGTACGACGCCGCCACGATGGGCATGTTCGTGCTGATTATCGTGATCGGCGTAATCGGCTACATCGTGCAGGCCCGCCTGCAACACGTCTTCAAAAAATACTCCGAAGTGCCTTTCCCCGGCGGACTCACCGGTGCGGAAGTCGCCGAAAAGATGTTGCGCGACAACAAGATCCACAATGTGAAGATCACCCACGTCAGCGGACAACTGACCGACCACTTCAATCCGCAGACGATGACCGTCAATTTGAGCGACGCGGTCTATTCGAGCCGCAGCGTCGCGGCGGCCGTCGCCTGCCACGAATGCGGGCACGCCATCCAGCATGCACAGGGCTACGCTCCGCTGGCGTTGCGTTCGCAGCTGGTACCCATCGTGCAGTTCTCCTCGCGTATGGCAATGTTCGTCATCATCATCGGCCTGGTGATCCTGGCCTCCACGCAGAATGAACTGCTCTGCTGGATCGGCGTGGGCATGATCGGCGTATCGGCTCTCTTCTCGATCATCACCCTGCCGGTGGAATACAACGCTTCGCAGCGGGCCCTCGCCTGGCTCCAGAGCAGCCACACGCTCGAAGGCGCACAGCTCGGACAAGCCAAGGAAGCCCTCTCGTGGGCTGCCCGCACCTACCTGGTAGCGGCCTTGAGTGCCGTAGCGTCGCTGCTCTATTACGTTTTGATGATTTTAGGACGCCGTGATTGATGGCCCCGGAAAAGGACTACACACACCGGAGCTGGATCGCCGTCACCCTGCTCATCGCCGTTCTCATCGGATTGAGCCTGATACCGCCGCAAACGCTCGGCGGGGTCAGTCTGCGCAGGGCTAACATCCTGTCCGACCTCATCTCTTTCGAAGAAGACCTCGAAAAAGCCGAAAAAGCGATCGATCTGGACGATGCGGATTTCCACATCGACCTGACGCAGGTCGCCCGCCAGATCGCCGACACGGTGCCTCAACACGCCCCGACCACCTACGAATGGAACCTCCGGGAAGAGGCGGACGATACGACTGCCCAACCCCGGCTTCCGGATTCGGTCCGGCTGTCGCCGACGCTGATCCCGATCGAAGATTTCGACACGACGGGACACAGCCGCCTCACGGCCTTCTATGAAAAACTGCAGAAAGGCGACGCTCCTGTCCGTATCGCGGTCATGGGCGACTCGTTCGTCGAAGGCGACATCCTCTCCTCGGACCTGCGTGAAAAGCTGCAGCTCCGGTTCGGCGGTTCCGGGGCCGGTTTCGCTCCGATGGCTTCGCCGCTGACCGGCTTCCGGCGCACGATCAAAACCCAGTCCAAAGGTTGGGACTCCTACAACATCATGCAACGGCGAAACACCCCCGCCGCTATCAGCGACTATTATTACATCTCGGGCTGGCTCTGCCAACCTTCGGACGGAGCCTCCGTTCGCTGGGAAGGTTCATCGGACCGGGCTTGCCTGGACAGTTGCCGCACGGCCCGGATCCTGTTCGTCAGCCGTGACGACAGCCGTATCGAGGTGACCGTCAATGATCGGGACAACCGTACGTTCGACATCGAAGGTTCGCCCGCCGTGCGACAGATCGTCGTCCATGACGACATCCGTTCGTTGAGTTTCAAGGTACTGTCGGGTGCCGCAGGAGCGATCGGCTACGGTGCGATCTTCGAATCGGCGCCCGGCGTGGTGGTGGACAACTATTCGATCCGCAGCAACAACGGACAGGCGATGTTCTGGACCTCGCCCACGGTCAATGCCCAGATCAATGAAATGCTCGGCTACGACCTGGTGATCCTGCAATACGGCCTCAACATCCTGGAACCGGGCATCCGCTCCTTCGCCAAATACGGCGAACAGATCGAGAAGATGATCGCCTACATCCGGCAGTGCTTCCCTACGGCCGCCGTATTAGTGATGAGCGTCAGCGACCGCAGCGTGAAGTCGGACTCGGGATTCGTCCCAATGGATTCGGCACCCTACATGGCTGCGGCCCAACGACAGGCCGCGCAAAACAGCGGGGCAGCCTTCTGGAGCGCCTACGACGCCATGCAATCGCTCGGCGGCATGGCGCAATTCGTGGCCAACGGCTGGGCCGGAAAGGACTACACCCACATCAATTTCGCGGGCGGTCGTCGCGTAGCCTGGGCTCTGTACGACGCCATCAACCGAGGTGCCGAACAACATCCTCCCTTCACGCCCGTTGCGCATGACAACGTCATCGACACCCGGAAAATCTCGCACCTGGAAATGATGCTGCGCCAGGCAGCCAGGCCCCGTATGCAAAAACCCTAACGCCCGGACATGATCCAGACGGTGGAAAATATCGGGGAAAAGCTGGTTTCGATGCTCACGTACGACGCATCGCAGCCGTTGATCTTCAGCAGCGGGCTGTTCCTTTTCCTCTTCGCCGGATTCCTCTTCTTCTACGGATTCACCCGCCGGGCTCCGATGGCCCGCATCGTCTATGTCATCCTCTTTTCGCTCTACTTCTATTACAAGTCGAGCGGCATCTACTTCCTGCTGCTCGTCTTCGCTTCGGTGAGCGACTACTGGATCGCCCATGCCATCTACAAAGTACGGACGCAACGGGCGAAATACTGGCTCGTGGGATTGAGCGTGTTGGTCAATCTGGGCATGTTGGGCTATTTCAAGTACACGAATTTCCTGATCGAAATCGCCAACAACCTCTTCGGACAAGGGTTCCTCAACTTCCAGAACATCTTCCTGCCGGTCGGTATTTCGTTCTTCGTATTCCAGTCGATGAGCTATACGATCGACATCTGCCGGGGACAACTCAAACCCCTAAACAACTGGGCCGATTACCTGTTCTATCTCTCGTTCTTCCCACAACTGGTAGCCGGCCCGATCGTCCGGGCCAAAGACTTCATTCCCCAGATCCGACAAAATCCGCTGCGGGTCACGCGCGAAATGTTCGGCATGGGCGTATTCCTGATCCTCATCGGCTTATTCAAAAAAGCCGTCATTTCGGACTATATCTCACTCAACTTCGTCGATCGTATCTTCGACGAGCCGCTGCTCTACTCCGGGTTCGAATGCCTGATGGGAATTTACGGCTACGCCCTGCAAATCTATTGCGACTTCTCGGGTTACTCGGATATGGCCATCGGCATCGCCCTGCTGCTGGGCTTCCGCTTTCCGAAGAACTTCGACGCCCCCTACAAATCGGCCACGATCACCGAATTCTGGCGCCGGTGGCACATCTCGCTCTCCACGTGGCTGCGCGATTATCTCTATATCTCGCTGGGCGGCAACCGCAAGGGGCGTATCCGCACCTATTTCAACCTGCTCGTCACCATGCTGCTCGGCGGTCTGTGGCACGGGGCGGCCGTGCGCTTCATCCTTTGGGGAGCGCTGCACGGCATAGCGCTGGCCCTGCACAAGCTCTGGCTGAGCGTCGTTCCCGGCTCCAAAGCCACAGGAGCCGAAATGCGGTGGTTCTGGCGTATTCCGGGCATTTTCTTCACCTTCAATCTGGTCTGCTTCGGATGGCTGATGTTCCGTGCCGAATCGATGAAAACCGTGCAGCTGATGCTCCACCAAATTTTCACGAACTTCAATCCTTCGGTCATCCCCCAGGTGCTCGAAGGTTATGCCGGCATCTTCCTGCTCGTCGGCATCGGCTACCTGCTGCACATGCTTCCCGACCGCTGCGACCGCTGGGCGCAACGATTCGTCACCTCCCTGCCGACGGTCGTACAGGTTCTCCTGGCCGCGTGCGTCATCTGGCTGGTGATGCAGGTCAAGTCGAGCGATATCCAGCCTTTCATCTACTTCCAATTCTAAACGACCTATGCACTCCTGCGACGAATCCCTGTTTCTGGCTCTCAATTTCGACGGCGGTCCCTGCCTGGACCGGATCATGACCCTCATCTCGGGCATGGCGATCTGGATTCCCTTTTACCTGCTGATACTCTGGCTGGTCTGCCGGCGCTACGGATGGCGCAACACGCTGCTTTTCCTCGCGGCGCTGGCTCTCGCCCTGGTGCTCTCGGACATGCTCTGCGGCATCTTCAAGCACTCGGGTCCCCTGAAACACCTTTGGGCCGATTTTCCTCCCCGCTGGCGCCCGATGTTCTCTCCGGCCCTCGAAGGACTCGACATTCCGGCCGACTCGCTCTTCGCCTGGCGGCATGCCGGGCTCCCCACACCGAACAGCCTCGTACACGTTCCCGCCGGAGCCGTCGCCGGGAAATACGGCACCGTATCCTCCCACGCCGCGACGATCGCGGCAGTCGTCGTAATGTCGGCCGCCGTCATCCGCCGCCGCTGGTTCACATGGCTCGGGATCGCCGCAGCGCTGCTGATCTGCTACTCGCGCATCTACCTGGCCAAACACTTCCCCGTCGATCTGTTGCTCGGCACCGGCGTAGGCATCCTGACGGGTCTTTTCATGCTCTGGCTCTATAAAAAATCGGGAAGAGGCTTTTTCAAGCCCCTCGATCCGAGCGGGAAGCAACAGGCTGAATAGCTCCCGACCAGCTTGCACCGCTGATCCGACCGCTCCGGTCGGCACCCCGAAAGACACAGCGCCCTGCCACCTCTCCGATGGCAGGGCGTTTCCGGTTCTTCGTTCGAAATCAGCCCCGGCTCCTTTTCAATAACGGCACCAACCGCACCAAGCAAAAGAGCGCCGCCAACAATGCGATCGTACCCCCGGCATAACCGATCCGGGCAATCGAAGCGTGCGTACAGACGAATCCTCCTACGAGTGCCCCGGCACCGATTCCGACGTTGTAAATCCCCGAATAGACGGACATGGCGATCGCCGTCGCCTCGGGAGCCAGACGAATGATCTCCGACTGAAAAACCAGGTTGAAAATCGTAATGGCCAACCCCCAGCAGATACACAGGGCGACAACCGGAAAGTGCCCGAAAGCCGAAAGGCGCAGCAACAGCAGGAAAAACGCAATACCCACGACGGCAAACCGCATGAAGGCGTAGGGACGTTTTTCATAATCGCGCGAAAACCATAAGCTTCCGACGATCCCCACCAATCCGAACGCCGTCAGCACCCAAGTTATCCAGTCGTTGTCCAGCCCGGCCACCTGTGCCAGGAACGGTTCGATGTAACTGTACCCCGTATAGTGGCCCGTTACCATGAGAACGGTAAGCACATAGAGGCCCACGAGAGCGGGGTTTCCCAGCAGAGAGGGCACCTTGCGCAGCGAAATGGTGTCGCGGCTCGGGACCCGGGGAAAGATCGCCGCCAGAAACAGCCAAACGGCCGCCGCGACCGCAGCAATGAAGAAGAAGGTCGTCCGCCATCCCACGTAAAGTCCGATCACGCGACCCAGCGGCAGACCGACGATCATGGCAATCGACGTTCCCGTGATAATCAATCCCAATGCAGCCGATTGCGCTCCCTTCGGTGCGACGCGGACCGCCAGCGGCGAAACGATCGACCAGAACACCGCATGCGCACAAGCCACACCGATCCGCGAAGCCATCAGCATCGCATAGGAAGACGAAAGTCCTGACAACACGTGGCTCGCAATGAAAAGCCCCAGCACCCCGAGCATCAGCCGCCGGCACTCCATCCTCGCTACCGCGAGCATCAACGGCAGCGAAACCAGCGCCACGACCCAGGCATAGACCGTAATCAACAATCCGGCCCGGGCCTCGGTAATCCCGAAATCGGCCGCGATGTCGCTCAACAGGCCGATGGGAATAAACTCCGACGTATTGAACACGAAAGTACAACACATCAACACGATAACCGGCATCCACTCCCGCAGGGCGATACGGCTGCGGGTCCATCCGTTTCTCTTCAGCATAGTCAATTACTCAAAGCAGTCAATACTGAAAAATACCGGGTGTCGCCCGGGCAAAGCCCCGCCGCTCACGGATCCTGTCTGCGGGTTCGTCCCGGCCGCAGCAACAGACGGCCACAAACGCATATCGGATCGCTCCGGAGCAAAACTGCGCCACCCTGTTCGGACAGAATCCGATCCGCCCCCCGCAAAGGAGATTCAGGAACCGTCCGATGCGGACAGTACATCCGGCGCATACTTTTTCAGCGGGGCAAAAATAACCGATATTTTGCCGTTTTGTCCGTCCCATCCCGATTTTCTCGTCCGGCAGGTTCCGAAACTTCCGGGGTTCACCCGTTTCAAATCCGAAAAACGAGGGACGCATCCTTGCAGAATGCGTCCCTCCCCGAAACAGTTATCACTCCAAACTCAGAATCCCCACTCTTCGGGCACGGGGATCCGTGTCTTCACCTCTTCGGGAACCTCGGGGAAGAAGGTCATGCCCATCTTCTCCTCGATGAAGCTGACCGGCACCGCGATACGGCGCAATTCCGCGCGGGCGCTGGTTTCCGGACTGTCGGTGAAGGTCTCGATCCAGAAACCGACGGCCTGCAACTCATCGGCCGTACACTGCTGAATCCGTTTACCCGTGCTGCCCGACTTCGTACGCAACGCCATCTTGAACTGATGGGTCGGCATCGTACAGAGTTTCTGCGCCGGGTCCGGCTCGGCCTGATTGGAGTCCGAAGAGTCGTACTCCTGCCAGTAATCATGCTCGTAGTAACAGCCCGCCACCACGAAAAGCGTATCGGAAACGATGTTCATATTTTGCACGCCGTCGTCGGCTACAATATCGTTTTCGCTGTTCCGCGTCCCGGCAAAGAGCGCCTCGACATACCCCCAGACTGTTCCGAACGTACCGGCTTTGGCACTCGGCTGCGGAGCGATGTTGGTCGGATAGAACGTCTGCATGTTGATCTGCTGGTTCGCACCGCCGCGTTCGCTCGACATGCAGAGATGTCCCTTCCCCCAATATCCCGACCGCTGGAGATAAGCCATCGTATTGCTCGTCCAATACTGATAGGGATCCGAACCGGAGGGACCGTCCTTGCGGTAAATCTTCGACTGATACGCCACATCGAGCGACGGATCCGCCGTCCACGGATCGGGATCCGTACGTCCGAAGCCGCCCTCGCGGTAGCAGGCATGCATCGGATAGGCGACCCAAATCGGGTTATGGCGCCGCGTATCGTAACAATAGGAGTAATTCCGCAGGTTTTTCCGCGTATTGACGGTCTGCGTCCAATGCGTAAAGAAGGCATAATCGCCCGAAACGACAGCCTGGGACGAAGTCGGAGCGGTCCAATTGGACGGCAGCTCGGGGAACCGGTAGTCGCCGCCGTCCAAATCGACCGTCTGTCCGCCCGGCCCGGTCGTGAGCTTCAAGTCGTCGAAATTGACGCCGTAGCTCTGCGAACCTTGCGGCGTAAAGCGGATGAAGAGCCGCTGTACGGGAACAGCCAGGGTAAAATCGACGGAGATCTGTTCCCAGATATTATAAGCCCTCGATCCGGTATAATCGATCCGCTGCCAATAGGAGCCGTCGCCGCTCAACTCGATCAGACAGTCGGCCGCCGTGAACGAAGCGCCCAAAGAGAGGGTCAGATCGACCTGGTCGGGCGTAAGCGCGATGTCATTCACGATGAAATACGGACCGTTGTCGAACCAGATACGGACGTAGTTCGCACCCGAAGCTCCCGGATAGCGGCCCGACGATCCGAAATTATCGTTATTGATACGAGTCCGGGCGGAGGTATAGGTCACCCCTGCCGCCCCCGGACCGGTCGGATTCTGCCATGCGGCGCTCGCATCGGCCCATCCCGAAAAAGGCGTCTGATCGAAGTCGTCGTAATAAATCGTCTCCTCCGGAACGGGAATCTGGTTCTCGCATGTAATCTCGACCTGCCGCGTCACGGTCTGCTCGCCTTCGCCGGCGGTCACTGTAATTACGGATGTTTTACCCGCAGGAGCCGCCGTAACGGTAATCGCCCCGTCGTTCTCGCCCGATGCCGGAGAAAACACCAGCCCTTCGTCGCTCGCAACGGCGCTCCACACGGTATTCGACCGCACCTGAACGGTATTGGCCGAAGCGTCGTCGGGATCGAACGTCAGTTTCTCGGGAGCAAGTTCGAGGGTCGGCTCGAGCACGGCTTTTCCACGGGTTATCCGCACCGAATTACTCTTCAGTTGCGTACCGTTATTATAAGTATGGACCGCTTCGATTTCGATGCTGCTATCATCGGGCATCTGTTCGACCCGAAAAGAGCCGCTGCCCCGGCCGGACGATGCACTGAACTTACATCCGGCAGCCGACGGCTTCACCTGGAGCACCCAGGTCAGTCCGTCGGTCACAGTGACCGTGAACTCGTTTTTTGCAGGATCCTGCTCGTCGAAAACAAGACTCGACGGCGACAAAGCCAACTGATCCGCCGGAGGTGTTTCGTCCACCGAACCGCTGTCGCTGCACCCGCCGCAGCACACAGTCAGCAGAACAAACAGACAGGCAGCCCGAAAAGGCCGCAAAAAAGCAGTAAAATTGGAGGTCATAGGCAAAATAATTTGGTTGAATGAATTGATAGGATAAAAATAACGCCTTTTTAGCTTATCGTTTCTCGCATTCCATACATAATTCCTCGCAAAAAGTACATTATTGCCCGAAAAAAGAGTATCCCGCATCGTTTTTTCCCGGTATCAGCCCGTCCTGCAAGCCCCTGCAGATAACTTGCCGAAACGCCCCATCCTTTCCGCAGTTTCGCCGGGAAATCCGCCCCGGACAAAATAATCTTCGATCCACCGCAAATAAATTTGGCACTGCCCGGGGCTTTCACTATCTTTGTAGAAGATAGGAGGCGGCCCGGACAATTTCAGCCGACCGACGACCGCAGCGGACGCGCGGTACACTCGCGGACTTCGCCCCGCACGCAGACAGGAAGTCGAAAATTTTCGACGACCGGAAGCACAGCCTGCAAACGGTCTTTGCCGAACGTAGCGGACGAAGACAGAAGTTCGAAGTCAAGTTTGGCTTATCGCCCTCCTTTTCTTATCTTTGCAAACTCGAAATCAACACCCAAAAACATTCAATATGAGCATCGAACTCAGTGAACAGGAACAGTTACGACGCCAATCGCTCGCCGCACTGCGGGAACTCGGCATCGACCCCTATCCCGCCGCCCGCTACGAGGTGACGGCCACGGCACGCGAAATCGCCGAGAATTTCGATCCGGCGAAGAATAATTTCCAGGGCATCCGCATCGCCGGACGCATCATGTCGCGCCGCATCATGGGCAGCGCCTCCTTCTTCGAACTGCAGGACCACACGGGCCGCATCCAGGTCTATATCCGGCGCGACGACATCTGTCCCGAAGGAGATCCGACGCTTTACAACACGGTGTTCAAGAAGCTGCTCGACATCGGCGACATCGTCGGAGTCGAGGGTTTCGCATTCCGCACCAACACCGGCGAACTGTCGGTACACTGCCAGAAGCTGACCCTGCTCTCCAAATCGCTGCGGCCCCTGCCCGTCGTGAAAGAGAAGGACGGACAGACCTTCGACGCCTTCACCGACCCCGAAATCCGTTACCGCCAGCGCTACGTCGATCTGATCGTGAATCCCCACGTACGCGAGGTTTTCATCAAGCGTTCGAAGATCATCTCCACGATGCGCGAATATTTCAACCAGTTCGGGTACGTCGAAGTCGAAACCCCGATTCTGCAGCCTATTCCGGGCGGTGCGGCGGCACGTCCGTTCATTACCCACCACAACGCGCTCGACATCGACCAATACCTGCGCATCGCCAGCGAGCTGTACCTCAAGAAGCTGATCGTAGGAGGCTTCGACGGCGTGTATGAATTCGGCAAGAACTTCCGCAACGAAGGCATGGACCGCACGCACAACCCCGAATTTACCGTTATGGAGATTTACGTAGCCTACAAGGACTACCTCTGGATGATGGAGTTCACCGAACGGATGCTCGAAAAGGTCGCCCTGGCCCTGCACGGGACCACGACCGTGCAGATCGACGGCCGGGAGATTTCGTTCAAAGCCCCGTTCCGCCGCCTGACGATGACAGACGCCATCCGCGAAAAGACCGGCTACGACATCACGGGGCAGAGCGAAGAGCAGCTCCGCGAAGCCTGCAAACGCCTCGAAGTCGAGATCGACGACACCATGGGCAAGGGCAAGCTGATCGATGCCATCTTCGGCCAATACTGCGAGGAGGAGTTGATACAGCCCACCTTCATCATGGACTACCCATGCGAGATGTCCCCCCTGTGCAAGCGCCATCGGTCGAATCCCGACCTCACGGAGCGTTTCGAGCTCTTCGTCAACGGCAAGGAGCTCTGCAACGCCTACTCCGAGCTGAACGACCCGATCGACCAGTTGGAGCGCTTCCAGGAGCAGTTGCGCCTCTCGGAGAAGGGCGACGACGAGGCTATGTTCATCGATATGGACTTCGTCCGCGCCCTCGAATACGGTATGCCGACCTGTTCGGGTATGGGTATCGGTATCGACCGCCTGACGATGTTCATGACGGGCAACAGTTCGATCCAGGACGTGCTCTTCTTCCCGCAAATGCGCCCCGAAAAGAAGGCCGTAAACGATCCTGCCGAGAAATACACCGCCCTCGGTATTCCCGAAGAGTGGGTTCCCGTCATACAGAAAATGGGCTACCTGACAGCCGATTCGCTCAAAAAGCTCTCTCCGGGCAAGTTCTTCAACGACCTGTGCGGTTTTAACAAAAAGAACAAACTGGGGCTGAAGGCTCCTTCGATGGAAGAGGTTAAAAAATGGTGCGAACAGGAGTAAACTCCGGAAGGTAATGACATCGGGAAGAAACATCTGGCTCGCAGGCATCTGCGCCGCAAGCGTACTCGCTGCGGGACTCCGGCTCGGCGACATCGTACCTGGCTGGGTATTCCGCACACTTTGCACGTTGGCGCTGGGTACGATCTGGCTCCGCCTCGGGCAGCAGGTGTGGCATCGGTTGCGGCAACGGCAGCGCCCCTGGTTCCTCTTTTGGAACTATGCACTTCCCGTGCTGGTCGCCATCCCGACGCTGGCCAGCCTCTCCGACGACGTCGTTCCCGTGGACCAGCGATTTCTGGCCGCTGCTGCGACCGGAGCGGTTCTCGCCTGCATCTATCGTCTAATCTATCTTAAAAACAAAAATATGAGAAAGAAAATCGTTGCCGGCAACTGGAAGATGAATACACTTCCCGCCGAAGGCGTCGAATTGGCCGAAAACATCCGGGCCGACAGAAACCAGGTTTGTTCCTGCGTGAATTTCATCGTATGTCCGCCCTTCACCCACCTCGGCGGAGTCATCGAGGCACTTCGGGGTTCGGACATCGAAGTCGGCGCCCAGAACTGCGCGGCCGAAGACAAAGGCGCCTATACGGGCGAAGTATCTGCCGCGATGCTCGCAGCCTTGGGCTGCCGTTACGTCATCCTGGGTCACTCGGAACGCCGCCAGTACTACGGCGAAACCTCGGCGACGCTCAACAAAAAGATGGCGCAGGCATTCGCCAACGGTCTGCAACCGATCTACTGCGTGGGCGAGAACCTCGAGGAACGCGAAGCGGACCGCCACTTCGACGTAGTAAAGACACAGATCGAAGAGGTTATCTACAACCTCACGCCGGCCCAGTTCGCCCGAACCGTAATCGCCTACGAGCCCGTCTGGGCCATCGGCACGGGCAAGACCGCGACGGCAGAGCAGGCACAGGAAATCCACGCCTACATCCGCACGATCCTGCGCGAGAAATTCGGTGCGGCGGCCGATGAAACTCCTATCCTCTACGGAGGTTCCTGCAAACCGTCGAACGCCCCGGAACTCTTCGCCAAAGAGGACGTGGACGGCGGCCTGATCGGAGGAGCGGCGCTGAAGGCCGCCGATTTCCTGGCTATCGGCAAAGGTTTTCCGCAAAAATAATTTTGTGTCTTAAAGTATTGACAGACCGGATAATATCCGGTCTGTTTTTATTTTATCCGAAATCTCTCGCTGAAAAAAAATCAAAAAAAAGTTGCATTGTGAAAAAAACGCGTACATTTGCATCCAAAGAACAGTAGAAATGACAAGATTTTCGACGCAGAACTGGTGGTGGCACTCTTTGTTTAAGGTAAACAATGAGTCCATTGGTATTTGTATGAAATAAGCCGAGAAAATCCGATCCATACAGTCAAAAATATCAAAAGCGTTGTTTGCCGAGCAGACAACGCTTTTTTCGTAACTTCCACGCAACACTGAAAATTACAATCATAATAAAAACAAACGATTATGAAAACGAAAAAAATTATCCTACCCGAATCCCAGATGCCGACCCAATGGTATAACATCGTCAGCGACATGAAGAACCGACCGCTGCCGCCGCTGAACCCGGCGACCAAAGAGCCGGTGACGCTCGAACAGATGAGCGCCCTCTTCGCCGAGGAGCTGATGAAACAGGAGATGTCCACCGAACGCTACATCGACATTCCGGAAGAGGTGCAGGATCTATACAAGATCTACCGCTCTACCCCGCTGGTACGTGCCTACGGCCTGGAAAAGGCTCTCGACACCCCGGCCAAGATCTACTTTAAGAACGAGAGCGTATCGCCCGTCGGCTCGCACAAGACCAACACCGCGATTCCGCAGGCTTACTACAACTACAAGCAGGGAATCCGCCATCTGACCACCGAAACCGGAGCAGGACAGTGGGGAGCCGCGATGTCAATGGCTACGCAGCACTTCGGCATCGACCTGAAAGTCTTCATGGTCAAGGTGAGCTTCAACCAGAAACCCTACCGCAAGCTGATGATGAACACCTGGGGCGCAGACGTGTATGCCTCGCCGAGCGAAATTACAGCCGCCGGACGGGCCGCCCTTGCAAAGAACCCCAACGATTCGGGCAGTCTGGGCATGGCGATCTCCGAAGCCGTAGAAATGGCGCTGCAAAATCCTCAGGATACCCGTTACTGTTTGGGTTCTGTTTTGAACCACGTACTGTTGCACCAGACGATCATCGGCGAGGAGGCCGTGAAACAGATGGAGCTGTTCGGGGAGTACCCGGACGTGGTGATCGGTTGCTTCGGAGGAGGCAGCAACTTCGCCGGCATCAGCTTCTCGTTCCTGCGCGATAACCTGACCAAAGGTAAAAATACCCGCGTAATCGCCGTCGAACCCCAATCGTGTCCCAAGCTGACGCGCGGTGAGTTCCAGTACGACTTCGGCGACGTGGCAGGCTTCACTCCGCTGCTCCCGATGTATACGCTGGGACACAACTTCCACCCGTCGGACATTCACGCCGGAGGTCTGCGCTATCACGGAGCCGGTTCGATCGTGAGCCAACTGCTGAAAGACAAGGTCATCGAAGCCCAGTCCGTGCCGCAGACGGAAACTCTGGCCGCAGGCGTTCTCTTCGCCCGTACGGAAGGTATCATCCCGGCTCCGGAATCGGCTCACGCCATCGCACAGGCGATCCGCGAAGCGAAACGGGCGAAGGAGGAAGGCGTTTCCAAAACGATCCTCTTCAACCTCTCGGGGCACGGACAGATCGACCTATACGCATACGAGCAGTATTTCGCCGGAAAACTTCGGGATTATGAAATTTCGGACAACGAAATCCGCAGTACGCTCAACGAGCTGGACAAAATTATCTAACAGCGTAACTTTTTGTTACTAAATTTTAACGAAAGCTGCGGATGAAATATTTCATCCGCAGCTTTTTCATCCTCGATCTGTCCATTCATCCACAAAAAACTGAACAAAGAGCTTCCGCGCCCGCAAGTCTTCACCTCCTCCCGATGCGGTCCGCTATCCCTCTTTTATAGAAAATCGTCTGTCCAACCGGCTGTAACAAGCAATACGATACGTCTCATCGACAGTAACTCCTAAAACGAAACCCTCGCAACACCACGTAATGAAGGAGTAACCTGGAGTCGAGTCCTACCATTACCGATGCAGTGAACGCCGACAGAACCGGTATCACCTTTACCCCAGATTTACCCTCCGCCCGCCGAACGGTCCGTACAAGAATCGCATTGGCACCGACACGGTATAGATTATTAAATTCCCTTGCACAAAATTCCGTGCAAACCAGAATGACAACCGAATAAATGAAAAAACTATAGCGATTTCGATCGGGTTAAAGTTGTGAAACCGTTACGAACCAAAATAACGACAGTCCTGGGAATACCAAGCAACGGAATCAGTTTCAGCGGCCAAAAGCGCCATGCATCCGAAAAACAGATACGAACCGGGCGTGAAACGAAACCGGGAACAAGGAGCCATCACAACGAAAAAAAGATATGGAAAGGCGCGTCGAAATCGGCCTGAAAAGAGATCTATGCCGCTTCGATTTTTCCGAATGATCCGAAACGAAAAAATGAATTCAGGTCCGACGGCACCATAGAAAAAGGACGATGTCGAAACACCGTCCTTTTTCTTCCAACGTTATTCGGAATTACATCTTCTTGCCCACGTTGGTCTTCTTGGCAACCTTCGGAGCAGCGACTTTCTTCGCACCGGCCGCAGCCTTGGAAGCAGCCGGCTTCGCAGCCGCAGCTTTCTTGGCAGCCGGTTTCGCAGCTTTCTTCTCCTCGCCGCCTTCAGTGGCCGGAGCTGCTTCGGCAGCAGCATCGGCAGCCTTCTTACCGCGCGAGCGACGGGTCTTGGGTTTCGCCTCGGCAGCCGTCGGAAGAATACCCAACGTGTAAGCCTCGTTGAAATCGACAAATTCGATGATGCACATATCGGCGGCATCGCCCAACCGGAATCCGGTCTTCAGGATGCGGGTGTAACCGCCCGGACGATCGGCGATTTTCGGAGCGATCGTGCGGAACAACTCCGTCACGGCCTCCTTCTGCTTCAGATACGAGAATACGATACGACGCGAATGGGTCGTGTCCTCTTTCGACTTGGTCACCAGCGGCTCCACGAACTGCTTCACAGCCTTCGCCTTGGCAACGGTGGTCTCGATACGCTTGTGCAGAATCAGCGACGACGCCATATTCGACAACATAGCCTTGCGATGGCCGGCCTGTCTGCCCAGGTGATTGAAATTCTTATTGTGTCTCATTTAAGTTAGTCTTTATCAAGTTTGTAGATAGATACATCCATGCCGAACTTCAGATTGAGCGACGCGAGCAGCTCGTCGAGCTCCGTCAGCGACTTCTTACCGAAGTTGCGGAATTTGAGCAGATCGTTGCGATTGAGTTTCACCAGGTCACCCACCGTATCCACATCGGCGGCTTTCAGACAGTTCAAAGCACGAACGCTCAGATCCTGATCCGAAAGTTTCGTCTTGAGGAGTTGGCGCATGTGCAGGATATCCTCGTCGAACTCCTCCGCACCGTTCGTATCCTCCATATTCACGGTGATCTTCTCGTCGGAGAAGAGCATGAAATGTTGGATGAGAATCTTGGCTGCTTCCTTCAAAGCATCCGTCGGGTGAATTGATCCGTCGGTAGTAATCTCCAAATTCAACTTCTCGTAGTCGGTTTTCTGTTCGACACGGTAGTTCTCGATCGAATATTTCACGTTCTTGATGGGCGTGAAAATCGAGTCGATCGGAAGCGTACCGAACTCACAATCGGCGGGAGTATTCTCCTCGGCAGGCACGTAACCGCGTCCTTTGCCGATGGTGAGCGTGAGTTGCATTTTAGTACCGGGTGCCAGATGACAGATAACCAATTCGGGATTCAATACCTTGAAGAACGAGAGGTAGTTCGAAATATATCCTGCCGTCAGCTCCGTTACACCCGCCACATTGACCGATACCTTCTCGGCATCCTGGTTGTCAACCGTGCGGATAAAACGAACTTGCTTGAGATTCAGGATGATGTCGATCATACCTTCCATCACTCCAGGGATAGCGGCAAACTCATGGTCCACGCCGGCAACCTTGACGGTCGTAATCGCATACCCCTCCAGCGAGGAGAGCAGGATACGGCGCAAAGCGTTACCGACGGTCATACCAAACCCAGGCTCCAGCGGTCGGAATTCGAACTTTCCGAACGACGAAGTGGATTCGAGCATGATAACCTTTTCAGGTTTCTGAAATGCTAATATTGCCATAATATTGAATTGGTTGTTTAATTACTACTTGGAATACAACTCGACGATAAGCTGCTCCTTGATGTTTTCGGGAATCTCCTCGCGCTCGGGACGCTGCAGGAACTTGCCGGCCATAGCCGCACCGTCCCACTCGAGCCAAGCGTAGCGGCTCTTCGAACCGCCGGCCAGAGATCCGACAATGACTTCCAAACTTTTCGACTTTTCACGTACCGACACGATGTCGCCCACTTTGAGCGAGTAGGACGGAATATTCACCACGTTGCCGTTTACGCAGATGTGGCAGTGCGACACCAACTGGCGGGCAGCGGCGCGCGTCGGAGCGATGCCCAGACGATATACCACATTGTCCAGACGGCATTCGAGCAGCTTCAGCAGGTTCTCACCCGTGATACCGCCCATACGGGCAGCCTGCTCGTACGTACGGGAGAACTGTTTCTCCAGAAGACCGTACGTAGCCTTCGCCTTCTGCTTCTCGCTGAGCTGCTGGCCGTACTCCGATACTTTTTTGCGCTTGCGTGCAAGACCGTGCTGTCCGGGAGGGAAATTCCGCTTCTCGAGAACTCTGTCCGCACCGAAAATAGCTTCGCCGAACTTTCTGGCGATCTTGGATTTAGGTCCTATATATCTTCCCATTGTATTAACTTTTTAAAATCAGATAAAATAGTTTTTACGTAACACCTGCCGGCCGAATTATACACGACGGCGGTTAGGAGCACGGCAACCGTTGTGCGGCATCGGAGTAACGTCGATGATCTCCATCACCTCGATACCGGCGCCGTGGATCGTGCGCACGGCCGACTCGCGACCTGCACCCGGACCCTTCACATAAACCTTCACCTTGCGCAGGCCCATGTCGTAAGCGACCTTGGCGCAATCCGCCGAAGCGGTCTGTGCTGCATACGGAGTATTCTTCTTCGAACCACGGAAACCCATCTTACCGGCCGAAGACCAGCTGATGACGTCACCCACCTCGTTGGTGATGGTGATGATTACGTTGTTGAAAGTGGAGTGTACATAGACATTGCCCAGCGCACCGACCTTAACAACCTTTTTCTTAACTGTTCCAGTTTTCTTTGCCATAATTCTCTAAAGATTACTTTGTTGCCTTTTTCTTGTTTGCGACAGTCTTCTTGCGGCCCTTGCGGGTACGCGCGTTGTTCTTGGTCGACTGACCGCGGACGGGAAGACCCAGACGGTGACGGATGCCGCGGTAGCAGCCGATGTCCATCAGGCGCTTGATGTTCAGCTGGACCATCGAACGGCATTCGCCCTCGACTTTCAGACCCAGGTCGGCGATCGTCGAACGGATCGCACCGATCTGGTCGTCCGACCAATCCTGTACTTTGAGATCGTAGCTGATGCCAGCGGTCTCGAGAATCTTACGAGCCGTCGAACGACCGATACCGTAGATATAGGTCAGGCCGATCTCGCCTCTTTTGTTTTTCGGTAAATCTACACCGACTATACGTGCCATATAAATTCTTTTTCTTTTTTGACTTGTCTAAAAAACATTACCCCTGGCGCATTTTAAACTTGGGATTCTTTTTGCAAATGACATAAAGTTTGCCTTTACGCTTCACAATCTTGCAATCCTCGCTTCTTTTCTTGATGGATGCTTTAACTTTCATGATTTTCAAGCAATCTAATTATTTGTACCGGAAAGATATACGTCCCTTCGTAAGGTCATAGGGCGTCATCTCCACTTTTACTTTATCTCCGGGAAGGATCTTGATGTAGTGCATACGCATCTTTCCCGAGATATGGGCCGTGAGAATGTGGCCGTTGTCCAGTTCGACGCGGAACATCGCGTTGGACAGCGCCTCGATAATCGTCCCGTCCCTTTCAATAGCAGTTTGTTTTGCCATAGAGTCTTAATTGTTTATTGCCTTTTCGATGATACTGAAGTCCGTCAGGACATCGGGTCCCGATTTGCGGACCGCAACGGCGAACTCGTAGTGCGCCGCCGGTTTGTGGTCCCGCGTACGGACCGTCCAGCCATCCCGTTCGAAAACCACCGCTTTGGTCCCCATGTTGATCATGGGTTCGATGCAGATGACCATGCCCTCCTTCAGGAGCGGTCCTCTGCCGCGTGCGCCGTAATTGGGAACACCGGGGTCTTCGTGCATTTTCCGACCCAGTCCGTGTCCCTCCAGTTCGCGCACGACTCCGTAGCCGAAACTTTCGGCGTACTCTTGCACGGCTGCCGACACGTCGCCTACGCGGTTGCCGGCTTTGGCCTGCGCCGTACCTTTATAAAGAGCCTCTTTGGTGACGTCCATCAGCTGCCTAACTTCCCCGGCAACCTCGCCAACGGCAAACGTATATGCCGAATCACCAACAAACCCCTTCATAAACGTACCGCAATCGACCGAAACGATGTCGCCCTCTTTGAGAACGCATTTCGAGGATGGGATACCGTGAACTACCTGTTCGTTTACCGATATACACAACGAAGCGGGAAATCCCTGATACCCGAGGAAGGCGGGAACTGCTCCGTGCGCGCGGATGAAATCCTCGGCAATCGAATCCAACTCCTTGGTGGTGACGCCCGGACGGATGTGGCGACCCACTTCCGCCAGCGTCTCCGACACCAGGATGTTGTTCTCCCGGAGCAGCTCTATCTCCTCGTCTGTCTTTAAATAGATCATTTCTTCGCTTAAGAACTCTTCGGAAAAACTCCTAATGACGACCCTGAATACGTCCGGTCTTCATCAGACCATCGTAATGGCGCATCAGCAGGTAGCTCTCGATCTGCTTCAGAGTGTCGAGCACCACGCCGACCATGATCAGCAGCGACGTACCTCCGTAGAAGTAGGCGAACGACTGCTGGATGCCCAGGAACTTCATCGCCAGCGCGGGCAGGATCGCCACGATCGCCAGGAAGAACGAACCCGGAAGGGTGATACGCGTCATGATGGTGTCGATGTAGTTCACGGTCTGCTTACCCGGTTTCACACCCGGGATAAAGCCGCCGTTTCGCTTCATGTCATCGGCCATCATTTGAGGGTTGATGATAATCGCCGTGTAGAAGTAGGTGAAGGCGATTACCAGCACTGCAAGCGTGAAGTTGTACCAGAAACCGGTCATCGAGCTGAAAGCAGCCGCGAAGGCCGTACCGGAGAACAGCGCCGGAATAAACATCAGAGCCTGCGCGAAGATGATGGGCATCACATTCGCAGCATTCATCTTCAGGGGGATGTACTGACGTACACCGCCGTACTGTTTGTTACCGACGATACGCTTTGCATACTGTACAGGGACCTTGCGGACCGCCTGTACCAGAGCGATCGTTGCCATGAAGACAAGGAACAGCAGCACCAGCTCGAGGATCAGCATGATGGCGCTACCCGAGGCAGTCTGGAAGCGGGCGTTGACCTCGGCCAACAGCGCGTGCGGGAGACGTGCCACGATACCGATCATAATGATCAGCGAGATACCGTTACCGATACCCTTGTCGGTGATCTTCTCGCCCA
>ENA-OPCO01000772-OPCO01000772.1-human-gut-metagenome-genome-assembly--contig:-NODE-772-length-22822-cov-3.107217_pt1 | contig 22822 bp, 30 predicted proteins | sample MGYA00241562_ERZ501475 | MGnify/ENA primary metagenome ERZ501475 (study PRJEB25962, sample SAMEA2042627) | human gut metagenome | biome: human gut; feature: human-associated habitat; material: faeces... | reverse complement strand
GTTAAATATCTGATTTCTGATTGAACTTGTTGTGCCATGATTAATCCTCCTTTTTGTTTGATTTAACACTTCTTCTTTTAGCAGCATATTCCGCAGCATACTTGTCCATTTTGAAAGTCAAGAAGCGGATAACGCGTTCATCACGACGGAAGTTAAGTTCCAACTTGTCAATTACAGTAGGATCTGCATTGAACTCAATCAGTTGATAAAAACCTGTAGACTTTTTCTGAATTGGATAAGCCAATTTCTTCAGTCCCCAGTTTTCTTCATTGATAATCTCAGCACCTTCAGCTTGAAGAATACCTTTGAATTTGTCTACCGCTTCCTTCATCTGAACATCAGACAAAACGGGAGTTAAAATGAAAACGGTTTCGTATTGATTCATACTCGTTTAATTAAATAAATAATTTATTTTATTTTAAATTGCGGGTGCAAAGTTAGGCATTTTATTTTGAACTACAAATATTTAATCTTTTTTTGTATCCGAATGTAGGAATTATCCGGGAAGAGGCTTACCTTTGCAAAGTTGTTTAAACAATAATTTCATGATAGAACAATTTAATTTCGATATCCGGCTTATATTCGCCATCTTAAATGGTAAGGTTTCCGCTGCAATCAACCGGAAGCTATATCGTAATTTCCGTCAGAACGGTCTGGAAATCAGCCCTGAGCAATGGACGGTACTCATCTTTCTATGGGAGAAGGACGGCGTTACGCAACAAGAGTTGTGCAATGCAACTTTTAAAGACAAACCCAGCATGACCCGCCTCATAGACAACATGGAACGGCAGCATCTTGTAGTGCGCATTTCTGACAAAAAAGATCGCCGTACCAATCTGATCCACCTGACAAAAGACGGAAAAGAACTGGAAGAAAAAGCGCGCATCATTGCAGGACAGACTTTGAAGGAAGCTCTTCATGGCATTACCCTGGAAGAACTGAGCATTGGACAGGAAGTCTTAAAAAAGGTATTCTACAATACCAAGGACTAGGCAGAAAAGCAATCATTTAATTCATAAAATCCACTAAATCTGTCTTTATAATGGATTTTTCACCTAAATTATTTCGCCCGTTAAAGAATTATGCTTTAATTTGTGACTGGAATATTATAATCTATTAAAATACACACGCATGAAAGGCTTATTAAAGAATTTGGGATTGATATTAATCTTGATCGGAGTGGTCATCCTGTTGGCTTGTTCCTTTACCGGCAATGTAAACAACAACGCGGTTCTGGGCAGTTCAGTATTCCTTGTAGTACTGGGACTCATTTCTTATATTATCATTAATAAGAAGATCGCTGATTAATTTATTAGAAATCAATAAAAAATCCCGGGAACGAATGTTTCCGGGATTTTTTATTTGTGGTTATCCGAATACTCATTAAGATTCAACTTCCGGTGTAATCAGCTTATAGCCTTTTCCGTGAATATTGATAATTTCGATTGAATCGTCTTCTTTCAGGTGCTTACGTAGTTTCGTGATATACACGTCCATACTACGGGCATTGAAATAGTTATCGTCAATCCAGATTGTTTTCAGAGCAAAGTCACGCTGCAAAATCTCATTGGCATGTGCGCAAAGCAATCCAAGCAGTTCAGACTCTTTGGTAGTCAGCTTAGTTTGTTTGCCTTCTGACGACAGAATTTGTTTCTGTGTGTCGAAAGTAAACTTACCAATCTTATAGATATTGCTTTCTTTGTTCTTCTTTCCACGAACACGTCTCAAGATAGCTTCAATTCTGAAAGTCAACTCTTCCATACTGAATGGTTTAGTGATATAATCATCCGCACCAATCTTAAATCCTTCCAGAATATCTTCTTTCAGCGTTTTTGCAGTCAGGAAGATAATAGGTATCTCAGCATTCGCAGCACGGACATCCTGTGCCAACGTAAAGCCATCCTTTTTAGGCATCATAACGTCAAACACGCACAAGTCATATTTATTCTTCAAGAAAGCCTTATAACCGGCTTCTCCATCAGGATATAACTCAGCAGAATAACCTTTTGCCTGTAAATATTCTCTCAAAAGCATGCCAAGATTTTCGTCATCCTCGCATAATAAAATACGCAGTTTCTCGTCCATATCAATTATTTTTTAATAAAGGTAATGCAATAATAAATTTAGTTCCCACGTTCAGGTCGCTTTCCGCCCGGATGGTTCCCTTATGATCCAATATAATTTTTCTCACATAAGCCAATCCCAGTCCAAAGCCCTTCACATCGTGCAGATTACCCGTATGCACACGATAGAACTTTTCAAATATCTTTTTCAGGTTTTCCTTCTTGATACCAATACCGTTATCTTGTATCGAAATCATCAGTTTACCCGATTCATTCCACGTTTTCACCTTCAGTTCCAGATCCTCTTCCGCTTTTTTATATTTTACCGCGTTATCCATCAGATTGAAGATCACATTGGTAAGATGCATTTCATCTGCAAATATAACAGGATCGGCAGCCTCAAGGTTCGATGTTATCTTACCATTATATCGTTCCACTTTCAGTGCAAAGGTATTGATCACTCCCGATATCAGTTCGTTCGCATCGATTTCCTTCATCTTCAGCGTTGCCTTCTGCCGGTCAAACATTGACATCTGCAGCACCTTTTCTACCTGAAAGCGCAAGCGCTTGGTTTCATCATTAATCACTCCCGATATATGCTGGAACATTTGCGGTGATTTTGCTACCGCGGGGTCCTTCAACATCTGCGCTGCCAACGAGATAGTTGATATCGGAGTCTTGAATTCATGCGTCATGTTATTGACAAAGTCATTCTTCATCTCCGTCAACTTCTTCTGTCGAAATACGATATAAATCGTAAAGATGAATGTCACCAACAACACCAGCGTAAATATCAGCGACGGAATCATGAAACTGATCGAATCGAAAATATAGTCCTTCCTTCCCGGGAAATGTACTTTCAGAATGCTCATCTTTGCAGGCGGGTCGTTTTTAAACAATGCCTGCTGATAAGACTCCTCACTTCCTTTTGTTTCATAATCCGCACAACGGTAGACTTCACGTCCATCCTTGTCAATCACAGAATAATGAAAAGGCAGATCTATACTATTATTATATAGATTCGATTTAAGATACCCGTTTAAGTCTCCAAATCGTACCCTATCGCCAATCGACCTGTCGCTTCCCCGATAAATCATCTGCCAGGCTACTTCATCCAGCAATGCCCGTTGATACATATATCGGTTTTTAATAGCTTCTACCAGTGAACGCGAAGTTTCCGGAATCGTCTTTGAGCCTCTATAAGGAGAAATCATAGCTTTAGGAAGCTCAGATGGTTTGGTAGTCATCACTTTCAGTTCAAAGTCCGAATACACTCTGCCATCTTTTGACTTTACTGTAAAACGTTGCGTTTGCTGAATCAAATTGTTTTGTTGTATGGAAGAATTGTTCGCAGTCAACGCTTTTCTCTCAGCTTCTGAAATATCTTCGATTAACCAGCGTCTTGTTTCTGCATATTCCACATCCTTGGAAACCTGATCCAAGCTGTTGCGCACAGCCGCATCAAATTGTTCCTTCCGGGTTTTCATCATTTCCTCTATATAACTGACCTGCAGATACAACAGACTAAGGAAAGAAAGCCCCATTACAATACTTAATATCCAAATTGTTGACTTCTTCATAGCAACAAAATTAACACTCCCTAATTAACACTCCTAGCACATTAACTTGATTTAACCGGAAGTTCCCGGAAATTAACCGTAAAGAGCTATTTAGGTTGTATTCTGATTACTACAACAATATAACTCCTTCTTTGGTTTGCAAATTTAATAAAAAATTAAATCTTTTCCTTGCGATTTTCCATCTTTATTAATCATAGTTAAACAAAAACCGCCACCTTTTACTTAAAAAAGGCAACGGTTTTAACAGTTTTGAGAGAATTATTGTTTATTCTTCCGTTTGTTTAGCCTCAAAATCTTTAATCAACTTCTCCTGAACATCTGTCGGAACAAGTTCATAACTAGCGAACTTCATGATAAATGAAGCACGTCCACCGGTGAGTGAACTAAGTGCTGTCGAGTAAGAAGACATCTCCTTCAAAGGTACTTTAGCAACAAGTTTCTCAAATCCCTTTTCGCTGCTCATACCCATAATCATGGCACGACGTCCCTGAAGATCTCCCATCACATCCCCCATTCTGTCAGACGGAACAAACACTTCCACATCATAAATCGGTTCCAAAATCTTCGGACCGGCATTTTTAAAGGCTTCACTGAAGGCATTACGTCCGGCAAGCATAAAGGAAATTTCATTTGAGTCTACCGGGTGCATCTTACCATCATACACAATTACACGCACATCACGCGCATACGAACCAGTCAACGGACCTTGTTCCAGACGAGACATGATACCTTTCATGATAGCAGGCAAGAAACGGGCATCGATAGAACCACCTACGATACTGTTAATAAATACCAGTTTACCACCCCATTCCAATGGAATTTCCTCGGTACCTCTCACGGTAATCTTGAATTCCTGTCCATTGAATTTATAAGTATCGGGCACAGGCATACCTTCTTTATAAGGTTCCACGATCAGGTGAACTTCACCAAACTGGCCGGCACCACCGGATTGCTTCTTATGACGATAGTCAGCACGGGCAGCTTTCGTAATTGTTTCACGATACGGAATCTTCGGTTCCTCGTATTTCACCTGAAGTTTCTCATTATTTTCCAGACGCCACTTCAATGTACGCAGATGGAACTCTCCTTGTCCGTGAACCAGTGTTTGTTTCAACTCTTTCGACTGTTCAATCACCCATGTCGGATCTTCTTCGCGCATACGATTCAAGATAGTCATCATCTTTTCTACATCCGCTTCATTCACCGGTTTGATAGCACGGGAATATTTAGAATTCGGATATTTGATAAAGTTGAATTTATAATCGCAGTCCTTACCGTTCAGTGTATTTCCTGTTTTCACATCCTTCAGTTTTACAGCAGCACCGATATCACCGGCCTGAAGTTCTTCCACTTTCACACGGTTACCACCGGCTACGACATAAATCTGAGCAATACGTTCTTTCGAACCACGGTCAGCGTTCAGCAAGTCATCGCCTTCACGAACCTTGCCACTCATTACTTTAAAGTAAGATACCTCACCGATATGCGGTTCGACACTCGTCTTAAAGAAATACAAAGATTCCGGTCCGTTAACATCCGGGGCCACTTCTTTACCGTCTGTATTTTCGACTTTCGGCATTTCAGAGACGAAAGGAACAACGTTGCCCAAGAATTCCATCAAACGGCGAACGCCCATGTCCTTACCACCACAAACGCAGAACACCGGGAACATACCTCTGGCAATCAAACCTTTACGGATACCTTCCCGCATTTCATCTTCTGTCAGAGAGTCTTGTTCAAAGAATTTCTCCATCAGACCTTCATCGTTTTCGGCAGCGGCTTCTACCAATGCTTTGTGCATTTCCATAGCCTTATCCATTTCTTCTGCCGGAATATCTTCAATCGTAGGAGCGCCACCTTCGGGTTTCCACGAATATTTCTTCATTAACAATACGTCAATCAAAGCATTAAAGCCCGGACCTGTAGCAATAGGATATTGGATAGGAACCACTTTAGAGCCATATGCCTCTTTCAGTTGTTCAAGGATGTTATCATAGTCGCATTTTTCATTATCAAGCTGGTTGACTAGAAAAATAACTGGTTTATTCAATTTTTCAGTATATCGGAAGTGATTTTGCGTACCGACTTCGACGCCGTATTGGCCATTGAGAAGTATAATTGCTGTGTCGGTCACATTAAGTGCAGTTACCGTACTGCCAACGAAGTCGTCCGATCCCGGACAGTCTATAATATTAAGTTTTTTATTGTTCCATTCTACGTGGAGAACGGTAGAGAAAACGGAGTAACCATACTCTTGTTCAACAGGGAAATAATCGCTAACTGTGTTTTTTGCGGCAACAGATCCGCGACGTTTTATAACACCACTCTCGAAAAGCATTGCTTCCACGAGAGTGGTTTTCCCAGAGCCAGAACTTCCCAACAAGGCAATGTTCTTGATTTCATTAGTCTGATATACTTTCATAATATATAAGATTTTAGTAATTACTCAGTATGTTTCTCACATACCATTAATTTAGTGACGCGCAAATTAGGGATTTATTGGGGGAAAAGCAATATTTATGACAGTGTTACTAAACAATGTTATGTAACATAACCCCTTATTGAACAAAATAAACAATCACCCCCGATACCTAATTATCCACCATCGCATACTTCATTTCTTCAAGTCACAGCAGTCGGTTCGTTCCACAGCTATGGAACGAAAGGATAACAATAGTGGAACTAAAGGGAAACAACTATGGAACGAATTCCGGAATACGACTCAAAAACAAACAAATGCCTGAAAAAATACTAAGTTATCCAATAAATAGCCTTATTTTTGCCAGCTAGAACTCTTAAACAATGCAATTATGGCAGGTATTTATCTTCATATTCCCTTTTGCAAAACCCGCTGCATCTATTGCGATTTCTATTCCACTACCCGCAGCGAATTGAAGACACGTTATGTACGTGCCCTTTGCCGTGAACTGGAAATGCGAAAAAAATACCTGAAAGGAGAATATGTAGAAACCATTTATTTCGGAGGAGGTACCCCGTCCCAGTTGGAAGAAGAAGATTTCAGACTTATATTTGATGTCATCCGCGAACAATATGGAATGGAACATTGCCGGGAAATAACCTTAGAAGCCAATCCCGATGACTTGACACCGGACTATCTGAAAATGCTCGCTTCTCTCCCATTCAACCGCATCAGTATGGGAATACAGACATTCGACGATACGACACTCCAATTGCTGAAACGCCGCCATACTTCCCGGACAGCCATCGAGGCAGTCCACAGATGCAGAGAGGCAGGGTTTCAAAACATCAGTATCGACCTTATATACGGACTGCCCGGAGAAACCAAAGAACGTTGGGAAAATGATCTCCGCCAAGCCACCAGCCTGAACGTAGAGCACATTTCCGCCTACCATCTGACTTACGAAGAAGATACACCTATATATAATATGTTGAAACAGCACCAGATAGAGGAAGTAGATGAAGATTCCAGCTTACAGTTCTTTACACTGCTGATCGAACATTTGCAGGAAGCGGGATACGAGCATTATGAAATATCCAATTTCTGTCGTCCCGGCAAATACTCCCGTCACAATACCTCGTACTGGAAAGGAATACCATATCTGGGCTGCGGACCGTCTGCACATTCGTTCAATGGAACAACACGCGAATGGAACGTGTCGACCTATATATAAAAGGTATAGAAGGAGACCGGCGTAACTTTGAAACAGAAAATCTGGATCAGACGACCCGTTACAACGAATTTATCATTACCACCATACGCACCGTATGGGGTACCCCTATAGAAAAACTAAAACAAGAGTTCGGTAATGAACTGTGGGAATATTGCCGGAAGATGTCTGCCCCCTATCTGGAAAATGGGAAACTGGAAATGCACGAAGGGGCCTTACGCCTGACACGAGAAGGAATTTTCATCTCCGACAGTATTATGAGCGACTTGCTTTGGGTTAACTAAAATATTAAAGATCAGCCGATGACCGAATCAGAAGTAAGAAAGTTATTACGGCAAATGAAGGAACTGGACTCACAAACAGCCTTCCGCGACTTCTATAACATGACTTACGACCGACTCTTCCGCATAGCCTATTATTACGTGAAACAGGAAGAATGGTCGCAGGAAATCGTGCTCGATATCTTCCTGAAACTATGGAAGCAGCGCGACACCCTCCTTGATGTAAAAAACATCGAGGACTATTGTTTTATTCTGGTCAAGAACGCTTCTCTCAATTATCTGGAAAAAGAATCAAAGTACACCACCATTCATTCCGATTCTTTGCCGGAGCCACAGGAACAAAGCTATTCTCCGGAAGAGTCATTAATCAGCGAAGAATTGTTTGCAATTTATGTGAAAGCGCTCGACCGGCTTCCGGAACGTTGTCGGGAAGTATTTATCCGTATTCGTGAAGAGAAGCAAAGCTATGCACAAGTAGCGGAAGAACTGGATATCAGCATAAAGACGGTGGATGCCCAACTCCAGAAAGCTGTTACCCGACTGAAAGAGATGATTCTGTCAAGTGGATGATTAAAACAGCCAACTACCCCCAGCGGCACGTTATTAAACCGGTTCTTTTTATATTAACGTTTATTTGCAAAAAGTGCGTAGGGAGTTTCTGTCAATCCCCTGTCTTTATCAGCAAACAAACCTATTAATCACTAAAAAAGACAGAAATGATGAAAAAGTTTAATGACACAAACGTTGGGCTCTTTGTCCTCTTAACAACATGTCTGAGTCTGTTTTCCTGCAACAACGACAATGACAACTTCCCCAAGGATTATGTAGGATTTGAGAAATCCACCCGAACCATTGAGTGTGACAAGAATCAATCCGAAAGTGAGTTGCAGATTAAAATTATAGCTGCCGACAAATCAAAAGAGGACAGGACAGTATTGCTCACTACTCCTGCTCTTCCTGCGGGACAGGCACCTATCATGAAACTGACAGAAAACAAAGTAACCATCAAGGCGGGACAGAAATCAGCTATGACCACCATCAAGTTTTATCCCCAAAAGATGATACTGAAACAACAGAATGTTACCTTATCCTGTACTCCCCAATGGAAAGAGGGCGGTATCAGCAAACTGACAATTCTGCTAAAACGAAAGTAGAAAGAAAGCTAAATAGAAAAAATATGAAATATACCGATAGAGAATTAGAAGAAATACTGAACAAGCTCATAGCTTCCACCCGCTCACCGAGAGGACGTTTTTCAGCAGCATCCAGCTATCCGCAACTGGAGAAGAAGCTGAAATTCCATCATCGCCGGTTATATCCGGTACGCACATTTGTGGCAGCAGCAGTAGTCTTACTTTGTCTATCGGTATGGGCAGCTTATCTATATATGCAACCGGCATCCATACAGACAGTTACCACTCTGGCAGAAACACGTACCATCCTTCTGCCCGACGGTACTTCTGTCACGCTAAACCACTATTCTTCCCTTTCCTATCCGAAACAGTTCAAATCGGATAACCGGGAAGTGGAGCTGAGCGGAGAAGCCTATTTTGAGGTAAGCAAAAACAAAAAACACCCGTTTATAGTGCAGACTGAAACGATTGACGTACAAGTATTGGGTACTCATTTTAATGTCGATGCCTATCCTGACAATCCGGATGTAAAGACGACTTTACTGACGGGATCGGTAGCGGTCAGCAATAAAAACAACTCAGTACACATGGTTTTGAAACCAAACGAAGTAGCTATATATAATAAGGTGGAACAAAAGCTTACCTGCAAGGTACTGGAAAATGCCGGAGACGAAATTTCCTGGCGCCACGGAGAGTTTATATTCGACGATCTACCTCTACAGGAGATTGCCCGCGAACTGTCCAACTCGTTCGGAACAACTATCCACATCACCGATTCCACCTTGCGAAATTATCGGGTCACAGCACGATTCCGCAATGGAGAAGATCTGGAAACGATTTTGTCTGTATTGCACAATGCCGGTTATTTTAACTATTCACGAAACACTCAACAGATTACTATTACTCCAAAACTAGACTAAATGAAAACTATTCCTCAAGGACACCTGCCTGTCAGAACACTCGTTCTGATAGGTATGGTGATCCTTATCACTGCACAGGCATACGCACAAAAAGCCAATGCCCGACTCACGCTCACGCTGCGAAATGCTACATTGAAGGAGTTCGTTAAGCGGATCGAGAACTCGACAGGATATTCCTTTATCTATGGCGAAGAAATCAACATCAGTCATAAAATCAACCTGAAAGTGAAAGATATGCCTTTGCATGAAATATTGGATCTCGTATTCAAAGATGAACCGATAAGTTATCAGTTCTCCGAGCGCTATATCCTCCTGCAAAAGAAGAAAAAGCAAAAGCCGGTAAGCCGCAAGTTTACTATCAGCGGATATGTTACCGACGGAACGTCTTCCGAGACGTTGATTGGTACTAATATCATTGAGAGTCATCAATATCAAGGCACTACTACCAATCCTTACGGCTTTTATAGTATTACTTTACCCGAAGGAGAAACGGAATTACGTTTCTCCTATTTGGGATACGCCACAGAGACACATAAATTCACTCTCTCACAAGATACACTATTGAATATCCGTATGAGAGGAAACGCACAATTACAGGAAGTAGTAGTCGTTTCGGATAAAGCAGAAGCAGGTACAGTAGCTACACAGATGGGATCAATTGAAATACCAATGGTTCAGATCAAGAACACTCCAAGCATACTGGGAGAAGCAGATGTAATGAAAGCTATCCAGTTAATGCCCGGAGTACAGGCAGGCGTAGACGGTTCGGCGGGATTATACATACGCGGTGGCAGTCCTGACCAAAATCTGATATTACTTGACGGGACCCCGGTATATAACGTAGATCATATGTTCGGATTCTTTTCCGTCTTTACCCCCGAAGCTATCAAAAAGGTTACTCTGTTTAAAAGTTCCTTTCCTGCACGTTTTGGCGGGCGTCTCTCCTCTGTCATTGATGTACGAACCAATGATGGAGATATGAAAAAGTATCATGGAACACTCAGTATCGGCTTACTGACCAGCAAGATAAATCTGGAAGGGCCGATCGTGAAAGACAAAACGTCATTCAACATATCCGCAAGACGTTCGTATGCAGATTTAATAGCCAAACCATTCATACCCGATGACGAGAAATACAGTTATTACTTTTATGATATCAATGCAAAGATCAACCATAAATTTTCCGACCGAAGCCGCCTCTATTTAAGTGCTTACAATGGAAAAGACCATTTTGCTGCTGACTACGACAGCAATACAGATTATAAGGACGGCAGTAAGATGAATTGGGGGAACACAATCATTTCCGCCAGATGGAACTATATTTTCAATAACCGTCTGTTTAGCAATACAACCGTTTCTTACAACAACTACTTATTCGACATTAACGCATATACGAGCAATCAATATGCTCTCGGCAATGACGAAACCTTTACCAACCGATATTCTTCCGATTACCGCTCCGGCATTAACGACTGGAACTATCAGATAGACTTTGATTACAACCCCTCGCCCGTACATCATGTCAAGTTTGGTGCCGGATACATCTATCATCGTTTCCGTCCGGAAGTAATGACTTCCAAGATTTCTGACAGGACAGATGATCAGACATACCGTGACACCACTTACCATAACATGAATAATAGCCGGATTTACGCACACGAAGTATCCGCCTATGCAGAAGATAACCTAAAGATCAGCAGTCGCCTCCGCCTGAATCTCGGACTGCATTTTTCTTTATTTCATGTACAAAAACAAAGCTATTTTTCGCTACAGCCACGCATATCAGCCCGTTATCAACTGACGGATGACATAACGCTAAAAGCATCTTATACCAAAATGAGTCAGTATGTACATTTACTTTCATCCATGCCGATAGCTATGCCGACTGATTTGTGGGTTCCTGTAACAAAAGAAATAAAGCCGATGCAATCTCATCAATATTCTCTGGGAGGATATTATACAGGAATTAAAGGTTGGGAATTCTCGGTGGAAGGATATTACAAGGATATGCGCAATGTGCTGGAATATAAGGATGGAGTCAGCTTCTTCGGGTCCTCCACCGGATGGGAAAACAAAGTGGAAATGGGGAAAGGCCGCTCGGTAGGAATTGAGTTAATGGCACAGAAAACACTTGGAAAGACAACAGGATGGCTGTCATACACCTTATCCAAAAGCGACCGCAAATTTGCCAAAGGCGGCATAAACAATGGAGAACGTTTTCCATACAAATACGACCGCCGCCACAACATAAACCTGACAGTCAATCATAAATTCAACGAACGCATTGACATCGGTGCTTCATGGGTGTTTTATACGGGAGGGACAAGTACCATTCCCGAAGAAAAGACCGCCATAATCCGTCCCGGCAATGGGGCAAACAATGGTTATACTCCAGGATACGAGGACTACTACAATCCTGCTTACAACAACTCTCCCAATATCGGAGAATCTAATTATGTAGAACATCGCAATAATTACCGGTTACCGGCAAGCCACCGACTGAATATAGGAATCAATTTCAACAGAAAGACCAAACACGGAATGCGTATCTGGAATATTAGCTTATATAATGCATACAACTCCATGAATCCGGCATGGGTATACCGTGCATATAATTATGATGGAAAAGCCGTCATCAAAAAATACACCCTATTGCCCTGTATTCCGTCTTTTACCTACACTTATAAATTCTGAACCAACATGAGAACTTATACATATCATCCACTTATCCTATTAGTTATCATACTGTCAACAGTATCTTGTGAGAACGAGCTTCCTTTTAATATAAAAGATAATCCTCCCAAGTTGGTAATGAATGCCTTTATCAATGCCGACAGCCTGACCAATGTCTTATTTCTCAACCTTACGGGAAAAGACAATAGCACCCACATTGAAAATGCCACAGTTGAAGTGCGCGTCAACGGACAAATCAGAGAGACCCTGCGTCCTCTCCCTCCGGAAACAGATTATGACCAGCAATGCCGTTTCAACATGAACGGGACATTTTCTCCCGGTGACGTGGTACGCATCGATGCCCTTACAGATGACGGAAAATATCATGCCTGGGCAGAAGTTACCGTGCCACAGCGTCTTGATGAAATAGAAAACATTGATACGCTCACTGTCCCCTTAACACAAAATGGCTTCACTCAAGACTACATGCGTTACAAAATTACTTTCCGCGATCGTCCCAACGAAGAGAATTACTACCGTATAGTAGTAGACAAGCAATTGACACTATGGGGATACAACCATGAGGAAGGAGGAGAGGACTATATTTATTGGACAAGACAGCTTGGCTATTCATTTATCGGTCGCGAAGATGTTGTGCTGACAGACGGACAACCGTCAACAGGAGATGACGAAGACAACGGACTATTCGACACAGCCAAAAACATTTACGGCGTATTTGATGATTCACGGTTCAGAAACTCATCCTACACCATGACGGTTTACAACAGTCCCAGTGTTAATAGCAGTTCTGGTTCCGACGGATATGGATATTATGATTCATTGGATGTCATCATCCGTTTATTAAGCATCACAGAAACGGAATATTACTACCTGAAAGCTCTCAATTTAGTAGATTCTGATGTTTACGATGAAACGATCAACGAACCCATCAGATACCCCAGTAATGTACATGGAGGTACCGGAATGGTAGGAATCAGCACGGAAGTCAGTAAAAAAGTACGGATCAGGACATGGCAGCGTTAACTATTTTACTACCTTCGCAGCAAAATCAAAAACTGACGTTTTACTATGTTTATTATCATTGGAATTATGCTAACCGGGATGCTCGTCGGCTACCTGTTGCGTAATAAAAGGCTATTATGGATACATAAGATAATCACTCTCCTGATATGGACCCTGCTCTTTCTCCTCGGAATTGATGTGGGAGGAAACGAGGCTATCATCAAAGGATTACATACATTGGGACTCGAAGCAATCATTATCACACTGGCAGCAGTGACTGGCAGTGTCCTGTATGCATGGGGACTCTGGTACCTGTTATATATAAGAAACAGGAGAAAGGAGACAGAAGCATGAAAGGAAGTCTGATTATCGTCTCATTTTTTATCATTGGTACTCTTTGTGGATTTTACCATCTGATTCCTTATGACTTTACCGATAGCAAACTAAGTTATTATGCCCTCTGCGGACTGATGTTCTGCGTAGGCATCAGTATCGGTAATGACCCCAATACACTGAAAAGTTTCCGTTCCCTGAATCCCCGCCTGATGTTTCTTCCTGTCATGACGATACTGGGAACGCTGGCAGGTTGTGCCGTAGCGGGGATTTTCATGAGTCAAAGAACCTCTTTAGACTGTATGGCAGTGGGAGCCGGATTTGGTTACTATTCCCTCTCCAGTATATTCATCACCGAATATAAAGGCCCGGAATTAGGAACAATCGCATTGCTATCCAATATCATGCGTGAAATTATAGCATTGCTGGGTGCCCCGTTACTTGTGAAGTATTTCGGTAAACTGGCTCCTATCTCCGTAGGCGGAGCTACCACCATGGACACTACTCTTCCTATTATCACCCGATGTTCCGGAAAAGAATTCGTAATCATTTCTATCTTTCATGGTTTTGTCGTTGATTTCAGTGTCCCATTTCTGGTCACCTTTCTTTGCTCAATATCATTTTAACAGCAATATTCCTTCAGACTGAATTATATAATAAGAGAAAGGGTGGAGGCCGACTGAGCTCCCCACCCTTCTTTTTTTATCTCATCCCACCTGTCAGACTGTATTCCGGCAAGTATACCGATATTATTTAATAGTTACCATAGTAGCTCCGAAACCATATTCCTGAAAAGACGCATCCTGATAACGGTAATTGCTGTGCTTCCGTTTCAACTCATCAAGAATAGCTTTCCTCAGTACTCCGTCTCCTTTTCCGTGGATAAACACAATTTTCTGTTCACGCTTATCTTTATTGGCTTCTATCACTTCCCGGAATTTATCCAGCTGATAGTTCAGTATTTCACTGTTACTCATGCCTTTCGTATCATCCAACAAAGAATCGATATGAAGATCGATTTCAATAATTCCATTTCTCCCGCCTTGACCGTGATTCGGCTTTACAATAGGCTGTGACTTCGGTTTATCGACAAACTTTTTCTGCAATAAAGCCGACTGAATCTCTTCTGCCGATACATATACCTGCTTGGCAGGCACATCATCTTTCACAATATCATAAATCAAAGCAGGTTCTTCGAAGAAGTCGGAAGCACTGAACGTATGCAGTTTATAGAATTTCACCGTATCGATCCGCAGCTCCACACTAACGGCAGGTTTGATGGCAGCAGGCTTTCCGTCTTTGAAAGCGATCAGCTGGACAGCTACCCGTTCCATCTCATTCAACACATCTTTGGTAAACTCTTCCAATAGCAGTTTGGTATTCGGTTCTACCAGTCCATGCGAGCGATTGTTCCAGGCCTTTCCCTCCGCACTCAAATATGTGTAGTACAGATAATAGTTGCTGTCATTCACCAGATAGGCTTCAAAAGGAGTAGTCATCATCGCCTTGGCATCTTCGGGCACATAAGCCAAAAACACATTCAGCGTATCTCCGCCACGCACCTCCGGCTGGCGTTGTATAACCGGCATTTCCGGTTTTACCGGTTTCACAGGTTCCTCCTGCTTCGGAGCTGTCGCACCGGGTTTACGCTTTATATTATAATCATCCGCTTCAATCACGACACATTCACGTATCGGCATCGGAATGTCAAAACCATCCGCATCTTCTACCAATACAAAATCTTTTCCTTTGAATCCTGTTACGACTCCACCGCCTACCTCACTGAGGAAGCGTACTTTATCTCCTATTTTCATTATTGTATCTCCTGTTAAAATTCAAAATTAAAATGGGTAACAAAGATAGGGATTTATATGAAAAAACAGGAAGATTCGGTTCTAAAAACAAAATGAGTGCCTTTATTCCCCCTTTTATATTAACTTTGTCCGCAAAATATAAACGGAATGCAGATCATTTCATTTTAGTTCTCTATTAATGACAAAACCGATGAATGAACTTATTAAAGTCATAGCTTTTGACGCGGACGATACGCTGTGGAGCAATGAACCTTTCTTTCAGGAAGTAGAAAAACAATATACACATCTACTGAAATCTTATGGCACTCCCAAAGAAATCTCAGCAGCTTTATTTCAAACAGAAATGAACAACCTGCAAATTCTGGGATATGGCGCCAAGGCTTTTACCCTTTCGATGGTTGAGACGGCACTACAAATCAGCAACCGGGAGATTGCCACCGACATCATTCAAGAAATTGTCGATTTAGGGAAATCTTTGTTGAAAATGCCTATCGAACTGCTGCCGGGGGTAAAGGAAACACTGAAAGCACTGAAAGAAACGGGAAAATACAAGCTAGTGGTCGCCACCAAAGGAGATTTGCTGGACCAGGAGAATAAACTGGAACGTTCGGGACTTTCCCCTTACTTTGACCACATCGAAGTGATGTCCGATAAAACGGAGAAAGAATACCTCCGGTTGCTGAATATCCTGCAAATAGCCCCTTCCGAACTCCTGATGGTGGGAAACTCCTTTAAATCAGATATTCAGCCTGTATTATCTCTGGGCGGATACGGAGTACATATTCCTTTTGAAGTGATGTGGAAGCACGAAGTGACAGACACGTTCACGCATGAGCGCCTGAAACAGGTGAAAAGATTCGATGACTTACTACCTTTGCTTGGATGAATACGCTGCCGGACAAATCCTGAAAGAAGAGAATATCACAGCAATTTCATCAATTCCGCCGCCCGACAGGCTTCTATCGAGTTGCCGACAGAAAGTTTCTCCAGAATATTCTGCCGGTGGCGGTTGACAGTATTTACACTGATATAAAAAGTCGCAGCTATTTCTTTGCTCGACAGTCCTTTCCGTATGCAGCGCAGTATTTCCTTTTCGCGTTCCGAAAGGATATTGCGGTGCTCTTCCGAAAGGAATAATGTTTCTACTTCTCCACTTTCCATCTGTGTGATAGTAGCATAAATGCCCTGTTCCGGTCGCTGGTCGGCAGATAAGGAATAAAGGCAGAAGATCAGCCATACATTTCCGGAAGGAGTATTCTCCATAATCTGCACCAGATTATCAATATACTGGTAAACACCTTTCTCATTCATCATGCGCAATCTGCATCTTCCCCGGTATTTGAGCCGTTCATCGGGAGACATGGAGAAAGTCTTCTGAAAAAACTTATATTCCAGCAAACGCTTCTCCACCAAATCTTCGGGATGAATACGCCGGTAGATACAGTCTTCGTCCATCGAATCAATTACGCTTAAAGCAGCCTCTTCGGGAGTGAGTCCCAGAAAATGAGCCCATGGATGAACAGTAACGTAGCTCTTTCGGTTCGAAAGATCGGAAATGACGGCACATCCTCCATTAATCTCCGTCAGTGAACGGATAAACCGCTGGTGTTGTTCCACTACCCCGTAATCCAGCGTTTCATGTGCTGTCGGTTGCGTGGCATAAACTTCATCTATTTCTTTTTGCAGTACGTCCATCGTATAAAATGGTTATTATTCAGTATTGTCGCACGAACAGGTATGGCCTATCTTTGCACCACAAAGATAAATAAATAAGAAACGACCATGAAACATTTGAAAATCAAAATCATGTCAATCGCGTTATTGGCAGCAACAACTTCTTCTATGGGACAAAGTCTGAATAAAATGAACTGGCTGAATGAGCCTCAACAATGGGAAATAAAGGAAGGCAAAACTTTGGTGATGGACGTACCTGCCAAGACGGACTTCTGGCGGATTTCCCACTATGGATTTACGGTAGATGACGGGCCTTTCTACTATGCCACTTACGGTGGGGAGTTTGAAGTAAAGGTGAAGATAACGGGCAACTATGTGACCACATTCGACCAAATGGGATTGATGCTGCGCATCGACCACGAGAACTGGATAAAGGCAGGAGTTGAATACGTAGACGGCAAGCAGAATGTCAGCGCTGTAGTTACACACCACACAAGCGACTGGAGCGTAGTGCAACTACCGGATGCCCCGCGTTCCTTATGGATCAAGGCAGTCCGCCGGCTGGATGCAGTGGAAATCTTCTTCTCCCGTGACGATAAGGAGTACACGATGATGCGTACTTGCTGGTTACAGGATAACTGTCCGGTCATGGTAGGGCTGATGGGAGCTTGTCCGGATGGAAAAGGATTCACGGCTATATTCGAAGAGTTCAAGGTAACTCCGCTGGCAGATCAACGAAGACTGGAATGGGCTAAAAAACAAGCAAGTAAATAGGTAAGAAGAACCAATAAAAGGATAACATAGCGGAATACCCTTTCTGTCACATTCCCAAAGATACTGTCCGAGAAAATGAAAGAATAGAGATTACCTTCTTTTATTTTCCCGGACAGTATCTTTTCTTATGAAGAATAAAGCTATTTCCCAAGAAATTGAGCAAACTTCTGCTTTGCCTGATGCAACATTGCTTCATCCATATCGGCTTCCTGCCTGAAACACGAATATTCCAAATCGAGTCCTTTCTTCTTTGCCGATTTATTCCAGTTCCCGACAACCTGCCCTTTATGAAGGATAATCGGAAAGAATAGTCCATTGTTGGTAAACGCTTTGGGGTAATGTTCAAGAGGTAAAACATCCGTCCGGTCCTTATATCCCAACAAATATTCATCATAAGAAGGCAAAAGATGTATATCATCCGTCAGTTTGCCGCGAGTCCGGCAAGCGTCATGAATATACCATGTCTGCTCCTTCCATTGCTCAGTTGTCAGTTCCGATGCTATCAGATAAATAGCCTGCTTTGCATCCGAAACCGGCAGCCCCGACCACCAGACAAAGTCCTGCAAAACAGCAGGCGAGTGACTGCGGAAGTAGCTCCGTGCCAAACGTGCCAAAGACTCGTCTTTCGTTAACTCGGGCATCGGCGGCACCCGTTCTTCCAGAAGCGCATACGTACATTTACTTCCTTTATCTTCTCCACTACAAATAATGCCTTCTTGCTCCGCACGTGCCATAAAGCGGGTCATACGGTGGTTATCCGCCAAAATTCCCGAACGGTTAAAGTGTTCGGCGATTTCCTGCTTTGTCAGACTTTTCTTTCCACACAGAATCTTCTCCAACAGTTGATGACCTTTTGCATACAGTTCATCAGGGATATCCAGATCGTATCCTTTCGCAAAAGAATCATTGGCCGAAATAATTCGTTGTGCCGAAAGTTTCAGCATCCAGCGGATATCCTCTGCCGCCACCAGATGCCACGTAGGACGCATCACATGAGTTCTCAGAATTTTCCCTTCGCGCAAAGCCTTCTCTACCGCTTGAATCGTAGCTGATTTCAAACGCATTCCCACTGCCCACTTCACCATGGGGTAATTTTGTGCCTGCATAGCTCCCATCCATGACACCAACTCTTTTGGTTCGTGGAAAAGCGGATTTACTAACTGCTGGTTCAGCAAACGAATATTCGGTATATTCATAGTTGATTATTTTATTTGCTACAAATATAAAGTTTCTTTGCTACAAATCATCATAAAACGATTAACTGATAAGCAAACGATCAGCAGAAACACCGATACCGATATTACTTCAACTCACTTGATAAGAGCAGGAAGCAGTTGGAAGTCTCCGAATAAATCTCTACTTTTGTACTTCATAACAAAGAATATACTTAGAATGATGCTCTATAAACTTATTTCCCCTTCGATGGTAAAGGCGACGATCCAGTTGCCGGCTTCTAAAAGTATCAGTAACCGTGCACTCATCATCAATGCGCTGGGCAAAGGTATTTATCCGCCGGAAAATCTGTCCGATTGCGATGATACCCAAGTCATGATAAAAGCCCTGACCGAAGGAAAAGAAACGATTGACATCATGGCAGCCGGCACCGCCATGCGCTTTCTGACTGCTTATCTGAGTGCAACTCCGGGAGAGCGGACCATTACAGGCACCGCACGTATGCAGCAACGCCCGATACAGATTCTGGTGAATGCCCTTCGCGAATTGGTTTCCAGCGTCGCGCCGGCATAGATCGCGTCCGACATGGCGCGAACCATCTCCGGATACCCGCCGAAGCGGATCGCGCGAAGGCGCTGCTCACGTCCATCCGGTTCAAGGACGATCGTGTCTGCATATGCACTGAGACGAATTTCCTGCTTGGGGTTGAAATAGCTGATTGGCATTAACCGGCTCTTTTCTGGCATTCATGGTTTCACTCCTTCCATCATTTTGGGACACAAAAAGACCGTAACTGCCAAGCGGCAATTACGGTCTTATAGGTCCTGTTGTATTTTGGTATTCACTGGCCTGCGCGCGGAACCGGGGCATACCTGTCCCCAAGCTTTCACCTCCGCCCTTCATCTGCTCCGCCCTGATACTGCTCTGACCTGGAATACAGATTTATTGTAGCGCAGCAGCAGACAGGTGCAAACTTGCGGATTACTCAAGTGTTGTATCGCATAACCGCTTTCTCCGTGCTGCCCGACGAATCCAGCTTGCGGCTCTGCGCTGCTCCGTATCATCATAATAGGCGATCATGTCCGACGCCGACGCAAGATAGCACAGCTTCTGCGTCAACCCGATCCGTCCTGGCCAGAGCCAGCAGCCCTGCGGGTACAGTGTGTGCAGATAGTCAAGCTCCGGCTCTGCCGGTCGCTCTTTTCGCAGTCCGCATAGGATCACTGTATAGTCCAGCAGCGGATAGTCCTGCTGCAAGCGCCGGATCACGCGGAACGCAAGCCGCTCAAACGGACCGAAATAGCCAAGAACAAACGCGGAAACATGCTCCTGCTCAATCAGCGTACGAAGCCGCAGCTCCAAACGCTCTTCATTCAAATTTCTGATCGTCTGATCTCCAATTAGCGCGCAAATCATAGCTGTTTCCCTCCGCTCCCATTTCAACAGGACGATTGTCTGCTTATTATAAAGCGCATGCGCCATATATTTCGGCGAATTGCATAATATAATTATATAACGCTCTATAAATAAGTCAATCGCTTTATAAGCGAAGCTGAACCAAAACGCCGCAGCTTCTATAATTTTCACAGAAGGGGGCGTTTACTATGAGCAAAGACGAAATCAGCTTCAAAAACCGGGACCGGTTTATCCAGATGGGCATTGCAATCTCCTCCCTGCGGAAGATGCGCGGGATGTCACAGGAACAGTTAGCCGAAAAAGCAAGCATCAGCCGCTCTCATCTGAGCGCGATCGAAGCACCGAATATGGTCCGTGCGTTCTCCATGGAAGCGTTCTTTAACATCGCCGACGCGCTTGATGTAACGCCTGAGGAGCTGATCCAGATCGCATTCTTGCAGGATAAGATTTTGAAGCGGAAACAGTAGCATTTATCTATCAGGTTTTAGCCTAATAGTTTTCTGATAATTGGGGCGATGAAATGAAATCAAATAAAACTGGCGCAAAACATACGAAAATAACAAATATAAGGAAAATCGGAAAATTCTCGAACCCATATGTCAACGAAATCGGAATCCATCACTTTGACGATGGAACTGAGGCTTTGATATTTGACGTCGGCAATCCAAATGCATTAAATCAAATAATTGGTTATGCAAAATTCATCAATGCAGATTACGGTAATGTCTACTATCGTGGAGAAACCGAATTACATTCGTCTGTCCTTCCTAGTATAGCAAGAGAAGCTGGACACCAAAAATACGAAGAATCGCTTAATAGAGTTATTGCGGCCGCAATCGCTGATGAGTAATTTACAAATTGTGCTAAACTATCAAACCTTAGCAACTCCAAAGCCTCGAAACTAATTGCAGAAGCAATGCTGCAACATTATGGGTTTTCCACGCATTTTGTCGATGTTGTTGATAATCATTGGATTGCATTATGGTTTGGCCTAAATCAGTACGCTACAATTACAAACTTGTCAACGTATTCATTTTATAAACAACGTAGAATCACCCCAGTAGAACTCTATCGCCACAAGGAAAAAGTGATATTTATCAATATATGCTTCTTATTGCTGTCGACGATTCTGTGGTTCCACTTGAGCGAGGGGTATATCAAGGAAATGACACCACAACGATCGACTTGCGCTCATCACTTCCGTCTGTTTTCATTCGTCCACATGCCCAGCATGGATTGGTGATAAAGAGAAATGCACGTTCGCCGGCTGATTCGTTTGATTTATCCTCTCATGTGATTGCAATTATACGTATGCGAATAGATCACGTTGCACAGTGGATAGGAACAGGACAATTATTGACTAGTTCAAATCTTTTTCCATCCCCCGCGTTTGACTATGGGTATGAAATTCTTTTAAAGCGAACAGATCTATTTGAAACGGCCTATCATCATATCGCTCAATATATTTAATTTTTATCAAAACAAAATCGCAGCAATCACCTTCCCACAATCTTCCCAAAAATTTGTTTCTTCCCCTCGTCATACCGCTGGATCACGACCATGACAGTATCGCCGGTTTTGAAATCCGAGTCCTCGTAATGGAACGAGTACCGGCACATAGCGACTGCGCCGTCGGGGAGGTTGCAGAACACGCCTCCGGCGTATTTGCCCGCGATGCTTGCCCTGCGGCGGCAGCCGATAGGATGCCGCAGGCTGGCTTTGTCAAAGGGGTTCGGCACCGTCTCCTTGACGGAGATCTCCAAGGTACCGGTCTTGCGGTCAAACTGCTTGACCACGCAGGTCAATTCGTCGCCCGGATGATACTGTTCCCGCAGGTCGGGAATAGCCGCATAGCTCATATCGCGCTGCGGCTGCCTGGAGCTCTTGTCAACACGGGAAGCTTCGATGAACAGCCGCGTCAAACTTCTGCAACTCCGTGTATTCCGGGAGATTTTGATTCTGTATTGCTTACAGGCACGTATATCCGCCGTCAACGGAGAGGACCGCGCCGGTCGTGAACGTGGACGCGTCGCTTGCAAAATAGAGCACAAGGCCGACCATTTCGTCCGGCTGGGCGACCCGGCCCATCGGCGTGCCGCCGAGCCACTTCGCGACCGCGGGGTCGTTCGGCGTACTCAGCCGTCTGGCCGTGAGCGGCGTGTCGGTAAAGCCGGGGCAGATCGCGTTGACGCGCACGCCGCGCTGCGCCCACTCGTTGGCCATGCACTTCGTCAGCATGATGACGCCCGCCTTGGATGAATTGTATGCGCACTGCTGCTGCGGCAGCGGGTTCACGACCAGACCGGACATGGACG
>ENA-OPCO01000767-OPCO01000767.1-human-gut-metagenome-genome-assembly--contig:-NODE-767-length-22902-cov-6.152011_pt1 | contig 22902 bp, 21 predicted proteins | sample MGYA00241562_ERZ501475 | MGnify/ENA primary metagenome ERZ501475 (study PRJEB25962, sample SAMEA2042627) | human gut metagenome | biome: human gut; feature: human-associated habitat; material: faeces... | reverse complement strand
TTAAGCTCTCGACCAGTTGTCGCTGTTTTTCAATCCGGCGGTCAACAAGAGAGAGGAAGTCGGCGATTTTTTTTTGTTCTTCTATGTCTGGACTTAAAAAATGTATGGTAGCAAAAAAATCATCTGTTGGAACATTAAGGAGACCATGATTTCTTGCTCCTTCTGCCGAAATAATATAGATTTGACGATACCATTTTAATGAATCAAAATAATGCTTAATATAATCAGAGCAATGTTTTTTCAGAGAAAAACAAATATAGAGAGTAGATAAAGCCCCCATTTCGTATCGTTCTAATCTTTTTATTGAGCCAAAATCATATCCATTCGAATAGCTTTTATTATATGCAAATTCTCCATTTTTTAGAAGATAATACCCCGACATATCCTTGCTAGATACTTTTTTATTAAAGAATGTAACTTGGTCAACTAAGCCATCTTTGGAAGATATTGTTAAGGGCAATTCTGTTTCATTATTGCTATTTTTTCGCATAATTCTTGAAGTAAAGTCTGACAGTTTTTCCTGCCTCCAAGGATGGGTGAACTTTCGAAATCTTAATAAAGGAGCCTTCGCTTCAAGACCATTAATTGGGGATTATTTTCTCCTCTTTTAATGGTCTTGAGCCGAAACTACGCTTCAAAGAATTTGATGGTAAGTGGAGCAGAAATATTTTAGGAAATTGTTGCGATATAATAATGGGACAATCACCTGATTCTTCGTCATATAATAACAATTGCATTGGCCTCCCATTGGTTCAAGGAAATGCTGATATGTGTGAACGTATTGCCACACCTCAGCGATATACCTCGCAGCCCACAAAAATATGTGAAGCAGGAAGTATTATTTTGTCAGTAAGGGCACCTGTCGGAACGGTCGGAAAAACATTCCAAAAAATATGTCTTGGACGAGGAGTATGTGGGATTACAAGTAAAAATATTGAATTTATGTATCAATATTTGCTTAATAACGAAAATTCATGGCGGCATATAGAACAAGGTGGTACATTTACAGCTATTAATTCTGACGATATAAAATCGTTTCCTATTATTTTACCATCACTTCCAGAACAAAAAAAAATCGCAGATTTTCTTTCACTCATCGACCAACGTATCGAAAAACAACGGCAGTTGGTCGAGAACTTAAAGAAGTATAAAAGAGGGTTATTATCCGCCATTTTTGACCGTAAGTTACGATTTAAGGATACAGATTTTTCTTTATGGAAAAATGTACGTCTTTCAGAATGTTGCTTAGGATTTGATAATAAACGACAACCAATTTCTTCTGAATTAAGAGAAAAAGGCACTGTTCCATATTATGGAGCAAATGGAATTCAGGATTATGTTAAAGATTATATTTTTGATGGAGAATACATTCTATTGGCAGAGGATGGTGGACATTTTGATGAATTTCAAACAAAACCGATTGCACAGTATATAACAGGGAAATCTTGGGTAAATAACCACGCTCACATTTTACAAGCTACAGAAAAAGATTGTACCAAGTATATTTATTATGCTCTTGTCCATAAAGATATCAGAAAATATATAAATGGAAGTAGTCGAGCAAAATTAAATCAGGAAGATATGTGGCAAATAGTAATATTGCTTCCAAATTTAAAGCAACAAATAAAAATAGCACAATTTATGTCATCAATTGATAAAATATTATCTATTGAAGAAAAAATGTTGACTGTTTTAGAAGAAAAAAAACAAGGATTACTTCAACAGATGTTTATATAAACATTTTTTGTAAAAGACCTTTTTTTATATCTTGTAAAAGATTCAATGTATTTTCAGATAACAGAATCTTATCATCTAAAAATTTAAAGGTTTCATATATTTTTTCCTGTTCCTCTATATTAGGTATTAATAATTGTATTTCAGATAATTGCGGATATTTTAAATTCCACGTATCAGATGTTAGTCCCTGTGAGAATTTTTGAAAGATTTGAATTGTTTTTATATACTTAAAATAATAACCGAAAAAACCTATTTTAACAGGGATTATGGTCGTAATAACCGTATATGCTGGGCTTACTATTCCTTCATATAAAGAAACCCCACTTGCTCCTTGCCACATTCTCATGGTATTATATGCAATATCATTAGGATATAGTTTTTTATATTTGCTTTTATCATCGCTCGAATTATCTTTTACATCAACTTCACATCTCTTCTTTACCCCACTATTGATTGTAACAGATAACAATTCTTCATTACCTATAGCACGCTCCGTTCGTTCTTTAAAAATAGTTCCAAGTGATTTCTTTTCCCATTTAGGATAAAATTTATTATTACCATCTTTAAAACGACGTTTTTGTTCAAATATTTCAAAAAATAACCCTCTTTTATACTTCTTTAAGCTCTCGACCAGTTGTCGCTGTTTTTCAATCCGGCGGTCAACAAGAGAGAGAAAGTCAGCAATTTTTTGTTGTTCCGGCAGAGATGGAATATTTATAGGCATTTCAAAAAAAACATCATCTTTTATACTTACCCTATCGTATCGAGCTCCACTATCTCCGGCAAAGTAAATATATTTATGCCAAACAGAGGATTTGAAATACATTTCAAAATATCTAGGGTGAATTTCTTTAGTGGCTCTAAAACAAAGATAAAGAGGTGAAACAATCCCTTTGTCTTTGTATTTATACATGCTTATTGGCCCATATGGAGCTTCGTTGGATTTACGTGGATTATATACAAAATCATTTTCCTGAATGATGTAATATCCGTTTGTGTTTTCTGTATTAGCAATATCTTTATCAAAAAAATCTCGCTGAGGCATCAATCCATTTTTTGCAGAATTGCAAATAACATTATCAACGAGGCCATTTTTATTTTTTTCCAAGCATTTTTTAAAGAGAGATGAAAGTTTACTTTTTTCCCAATTACCTACAAAATGTCCAAAACGAAGAGACGGTTCAAGACCATTACTTGAGGATATATTTTGTTCATCAGAGGCTATTTTTTGCAAAACTTCATTTGTCATAATTTAGTTCTCCTCTGCGAACGGAAAATCTAATCCTAATTCATCAAAATAAGGCTTGAGTTCAGTATTGATGCTTTTTATTTCTGTTTGTAACTGCTTGATTTCGGCAGATACCGCATTAAGATCGATTTCTTCCTCTTTTTCAAAAGTATCAACGTATCTCGGAATATTCAAATTAAATCCATTTTCTACGATTTCTTCCATCGTTGCAACGTGGGCGTATTTTTCAACATCTTCACGTTTTACATAGGTTTCAACGATTTTATCAATATCGCAATCTCTTAAAATATTTTGATTTTTGCCGGATTCATAATCCTTAGATGCATCAATAAATAAAATATTATTTGCGTTGGCATTGCGATTTTTCTTTAATACAAGCACGCAAACAGGAATACCTGTTCCGAAAAACAAGTTGGCAGGCAAACCAATAACGGCATCCAAAATATTTAATTTTTCAATTAAGTATTTACGAATTGTTTCTTCGGATGAACCGCGAAAAAGAACACCATGAGGAAGAAGAACTGCAATACGACCATCTTCATCCATGTGATAAACCATGTGTTGTACGAATGCAAAGTCAGCCTTACTTTTGGGCGCAAGTTTGCCATATTCGTTAAAACGTTCATCTTCTAGAAATTTGTCATCAGCAGACCAATGAGCAGAATATGGTGGGTTTGCTACCTGAATACGATATTTTTTATATTTGGCCTTTTCTTCAAAATAGTCATGTTCTAAAGTATCGCCATTATAAATTTCAAAATTTTGATAGGGAATACCACGCAAAATCATATTCATTCGGGCGAGGTTATAAGTTGTGGATGTCAATTCTTGGCCATAATAGTTGCGGACATTTACATATTTTTTCAAACGTAACAATAATGAACCTGAACCACAAGTGGGATCAGCGGCAGCTTTTACATCCGTCAGACCGTAGCAGGCTAAGCGACACAATAACTCGGCTGGAGCTGCAGGAGTATAAAATTCGCCAGCTTTTTTACCTGCTGTAGCCGCAAATTGTCCGATTAAGTATTCATATGCATTACCTAAAATGTCAATTTTAGTATCCTCAACGCCAAACTCAATTTCATCCAAAGCGGATATGATTTTTGCCATAACAGAGGAGCGGTCTTTTACTGTATGTCCCAGCTTAGTTGAATCGAGTTGCATATCAGAAAACAGTCCGTCAAAATCTTCTTCTGACTCATTACCCTGAGTAGATGCCATAAGATTGTTAATTGCTTTTTGCAGAAATTCGATATCAAAAGAACGGTTTTCGACCATATTAACCATTTTTCGGAACAAATATTGCGGCTCAATAACAAAGCCTAAATCTCGCAAAGATTCTTCAATGACGGCTTCTTTCAATTCCAGATTATTCCATGCCTCTTCATAACTCAGGCCGTCATCATGTAAAATTTTGGCCATGTATTTTTCTGTTCTGTCAGAAAGGTAATAGTAGAAAATCATTCCCAAAATGTAGTTTTTAAACTCATAGGCTTCCATGTTGCCACGCAAAGCATTGGCCATACTCCAGAGTTTATTGCATAATTCTTTTTGATGTGTTTGAATATTATCCATCGTTTAGTTCCTTTACTTATTGAAATTTTTCTGCGAGATTTTTGATAAAACTGACGATGCGAGAAACCAGCGATCTCTTTTTGAGAAGAGGCATAGGTGTTTTAATTTTGTCGCGGATATCTCCGGTATTGATAACTCCTGAGAACTCAAATTCGGAAATTACATCAGTCAACATTTTGGCATCTATATTTTCTTTTTGAGCAAACTCTTGAATTTCTTTGTTCTTTTCTGCATTTTCAAAATCATTATAAGCGGCATCGATTTCATCTCCGTTACTTAAGCCTTTGACGACCTGATCTAAGAAAGAGCGCAGGAGCTCAACTTTGCGCAACAATAATGGGTTATCTGTTCTATCCAATTCATCTTCAATTTGTTTTATATCATAGCTTTTTTGCTTTGGATCCTCAAAATGAATATTACGGATAAGATTCATAATGTAAGCTACATTAATGCGGTTGCTTTCCATTAATTCGATACAAAAATCGACATCATTTAGAACGGATACGACCTCTTTTTCTGTTATAGTTTTGTGATAAAGCATTAAATACTTGCTTTTATAATCTTGATATTCCTGATCTCTCATTAATAGTGCTTCACTATCGATGCTAAATTCGATAAATGTACGCAGGGAGTTTAAATATTTGGTCAGTTCACGGAATAATTCTACAAATTTTCGTTGTTCATTCTCATCCTGCAATGTATCAATTGCTGATGGTTCTAAGGCAATATCTCTGATTTTTAAGACAACTTCGTTATATTTGTTCACAAAGTATTCATAGCCCGGGGTTAATACGCCATCATTTTGTCCTTGAGAAAATAATGCTATAGCATCGTCGGTGTTTTTTTTCAAATTTCGATAGCAAATAATGATTCCAAAAGGTTTTGTTTCTTTTTCTACGCGATTGGTTCTAGAATATGCTTGAAGTAAATCATGATATCTCAAATCTTTATCAACATATAAAACTGATAATGGTTTACTATCAAATCCAGTCAAAAACATATTTACAACAAGCAAGATATCTAAAGATTTGGTCTTTTTTCCTTTAACACGGTCAGAAATATCTTTGTGGTATGCGTGGAATGTGTCTGTGGAGAAATTAGTAGAAAATGTTTGGTTATAATCATTAATAATTCGTTCCAAAGCGTCACGACTATGTTCGTCTTTGCCTTCAGCATCCTCATTTTGACCATATGAAAAGATACCACTAATCGTTAATTTATGATCTATTTTTTTGAAAATATTATAATATTTAATGAGCATCGGAATTGATGATACTGCAAAAATAGCAGTGTATTGCCCATTTCTTGTCTTGGCCATATGGTTGGAGATAATGTGATTGGCAATCATTGTCATACGTTCGGCAGCCATATAAAGTTCATTAATATCAATCGCTTCTGCTTTTGTTGGGTCATTTTCATCAAAATTACCCTCAATTGTTTTGATGTATTCAACATGAAACCCAAGAACATTATTATCAAAAATGGCATCTTTTATAAGATAATTATGCAAACAGGAGCCAAACAACTTTCCGGTTGTTTGTAGGATTTTTCCTTCAATTTTTCCATTTTCTTCAAAACGTGGTGTTCCAGTAAAACCAAAAAATTGTGCTTTATGAAAATGTCTTACAATGTCTTTATGCATTTCGCCAAATTGACTACGATGGCATTCATCAATAATAAACACAACCTTTTCATCTTTATACAATTCCATTATTTTTGTATGTTGCGGACGCTTAATAGCATTAGACATCTTTTGAATGGTTGTGACAATAAGTTGTTTGTTTTTGTCTTTTATCTGTTTTACAAGTATATTTGTTTTATCTGTAGCGTCCACAGAGCCTGTTTCGAATTTGTTAAATTCTTCTGTTGTTTGAGAATCTAGATCTTTACGGTCGACAAGGAATATTACTTTTTTGATATTTGGATTAGAGGCAAGAATTTGTGCTGTTTTGAACGATGTTAAAGTCTTACCAGCTCCAGTAGTGTGCCAAATATAGGCATTTTTATCAGTTAATGTTGCCTGTCTCACTAGAGCTTCAACGGCATACACTTGATATGGACGCATGATCATCATTAATTTATCAGTATCATTCAAAATTGTAAATTTTGTAAGCATTTTGATAATATGATCACGGGCCAAAAAACTAACGGAAAATTCTTTTAAATTAGTAATCCGAATATTGTTTTCATCTGTCCAGAAAAATGCGAGGCTGTATAATAGTTCCTTATCAGAATTAGCAAAATATTTTGTATCTACACCATTTGATACCACAAATGTTTGAATAAAATGATAAAGGCCATTATATGAATGCTTTTTGTATCGCATAACTTGGTTAACAGCCTCTTTAATATCTATGCCACGACGTTTTAATTCTATTTGAACTAGAGGGAGACCATTGATTAGAAGCGTCACATCATAACGATTTACATATTTCCCAACAACAGTTGTTTGATGTGTAACTTGAAAAATATTCTTTGTATGATCTTCATCAAGAAGCGATAGATAAACTTTTTTACCATCATCTCGTTCCAATATAAATTTATCACGGAGAATTTTAGCACTTTGAAATACGCTCTTGCCTAAGAGATGATTAAAGACACGTTCCCATTCCTTATCTGTCAATGGCTTATCTAATTTTGCAGCATTAAAGCGAGCAAATTGCTCTTTAAAATTTGCCTCTAGTTCTTCGTAATTTTGGATGTTTGCTGATTCGTATCCCTGATTTTTCAGTTGTTCTATCAACAAATTTTCCAATTCGGCTTCACTCTGATATGCCATAAAACACTCCGTAATATAATAATCCTCAAGTATAATACATAATAATATTTTTTATTGCAAGTGAATGGATAAAAATACTTACAGATTTGATTTTTCATAAAAACTTTTATTTTCAAGTATTAAGTCATAACTTTATTATAAAATTGTATTTAAATTCACTTTTTTCTCCTAAACTTACATAACCTCTAGGATTACAAACCACGCGACAGTTGCCTATATGATAGTCGCAGGCAGTATGAATGTGGCCATGACACCAAAGTTTAATATTGGGGCGGTTCAAAATAAATTGTTCCAGATCGCTGGCAAAGGCCGGAGTTGTTTTGTCAGAAAGATAGACATCTGGAATGGACTTTATGCTTGGAGCATGGTGCGTAACCACAACAATTTTTTTGTCAGGAAATTTTTGGCATGCATGATCTATGCTTTTCAGAGTGGAGTTAAACATTTTTTCAGTATCGCTGGGACGAAGTTGGCGAATCCATTCTTTGGTCATCAATTCCTGAAAGTTTTTCCCGTTTTCTTCTTTGATATGCTTGGTGTTGGTGTAGTTATAGCGGAAATCATTCATCAACTGAGAAGCATATAATTTATGCAGTGTCTGAAATGCTTTGCCATATAAGTTAAAATCCGTCCATAAAATTCCACCGACAAAAACAATGTCGTTTACCATTTTGAAACCATTTTTGAGGTATGTCACCGTGGCGGTGGTTGGATACTCGGCGGACAAGAGGTTCTCTATATACTGGATTGAATGTTGTGAATCGTAGCCAATGTGGTTGCCTTCAACAAAAACGCCTTGTTTTATGTTTTGATTTATCCATTCTATTGTTTGTTCGGGATTTCCTGAAATATCACCGCATAATACTGTAAAAATTTCCTTGTCTTCCAATAAAAAGGGAATTTTCTGGTTTATATCCAGATGCAAATCAGATAAAATGCGTATTTTCATATAATTGTTTCCATCATTCCCCCAAATGGTTAAAATGTCACTCTTTGAATAAGGCTGTCATTATCGGTATTGATGCTGTCAAGCTCCACAATAGAGGCAAACTGCTGATAAATTTCCGGTTCATGCGCTTTGAGGTATCCAACAACCTTGGAATTGGCGAAAATACTTCTAATGTATCCTTTTACCAAAGTTAGATTGAGGACATCAATACCGTATTTGTCTTCCATAATTTTGTATTCTCCTTGGATTTTAGACACTTCATTTTCGAGCCGTCCAAGCTTTTCCATGTCTAACGTGCAAGAACGTTTAATAGGATTTACCAATTGTTTGTCAGAACTTGCCAACCAAATGGAACGAGCGAATTTTGCGCTGAAATTTCCCATGTCCGTCATAAGGTACGCGGCTTCGACCTGGCGTTGCGGCTTCATTTTCTTTAAATATGTGAAGACACTGCCGGAGATGATTTTATCGTTGAGTATTTCCGCTGCTTCGGTACAGATACCATCTAACAGGTTCTTTTTTCTGATAATGTTTGCAACGTCAAAATCCAAGGCTTTTGCGAGCCGCTCAGGCGTGACTCCGCGTTCTATGGCTTTGACGATCATTTTGTGCTCTTGGACATTGGAAAGACGATTGACATGTTTATTGTAGGTAAAGGCTTCATCATCTTTGGACATTAGACAACTGACCGTTGAAAAACCAAGTTGTTTGAGCGCTGAAACTCTCAGATGTCCATCCAGCAAGAGATATTTTCCATTTTTCACCGTAACAACGGGAGGTTCGATAATTCCTACTTCCTTTATTGAGGCGAGAATAACCTGAAATTTTCTACCCATTAATAATTGAGGAGGAACGTCCTTAGAAAAATGCAATTCTTCAATATTAATCTCGAGAATTTCGTTTTCAAAGGCGGGAAGCAATAGTTGTTCAGACATCTTGATTGACCTTTTCCGATATAAATTGCGGCAATTTTTCTAAATTTTCAGCTTTTAGCAGGTTGGCAAAATTACTGTCTGCCAAAAGTTTCTTAAAACTTTCAATCAAGAATATAAGCGTACTTTCCACTTTATCCGCTTTCCTGATCAGCAAACGCTTTTTGCTTATTTCCTGTTCATATATCTTGTTTAAATCTGCCGGAGACAAAGGTTTGTGCTGATGCGCTCTTGAGCGCAGGCCTTTTCCGCTTTTTTTACGCTGTTCTATGATTTTTTTTATTTGTCCGATTTTATTTCCGCGGATTAGATTTTGTTCATAGGCATCCTGCAACAGTGATTGCATTTCGCTGTCCGGCGTTTCTATGATTTGAATTGCAACGTTCAGCGGCACTTTGTTTGTTTCAACGGCATTAATTAATCTTTCTTCGCCACGATCCTGCAATTTTAACATTTGGTTGATGTAATCCTTTCCCAATCCTGTTTTCTCCGCTATTTCATTGGCATTGTAACCATTGTCTCTCAACTGTTTCACATTTTTAAACAGTTCATACGGCTGGTAATTTTTGCGGGCGATGTTTTCAACCAGACTCATGATAAGAGAATCTTCCTCATTGGCATCAACAATGATAGCAGGAATAGTTGTTTGATTTTTTGCCATATAGGCTTCAAGCCTGCCTTGTCCACAAACTAAATCATATTCATATCCATCTTGTGGAACAGCTTTTTTGGAAATCGTAATCGGGCGCTTTAATCCAACATCTTCAATATTTTGACGGATTTCTTTGGCTATTTGTTTGTTACGTTCTCTGGGATTCAGCACGAAAATTTTATTGATTTCCACGTTGCGCAATTCTCTGTTCATTGTTTTACCTCTCGGATAGATATGCATTTCGCCATTTCATAAAGATAGTCCATGTTCTCAAAACGGTAAGAATCGATAAATCCCGCATTGTGTTCATCCAATTTTATATTTGGAAGTCTAAAATCCAGTGAAGGAAGCAGGTAATAGTCTAACACGCTGGCATTATCCGCCTTCATCCTGACGGCGATGGTTACATCCGGATTGAGAATCGTGTCGAAGCGTACTTTCCAGCGGTATTTTCCGTTGTTTAGGCTGTTGCATCGGCAAATGACCAAAGATGCGGAAAACATATCGTTAACATTAAGCAAATTTCCACTTTCATTTAGTTTAACCTTCGCTCCGCAATTCATAAGCTTTTGTATGGTGTCTTGGATATTTTCCTGATGCAATTCCCGCAGATATCTGTTAATCTCGACATATCTGAAATCCCGTCCCGGATCAAAACCAATCAGCCGGTAGGCGCGCACCAATCCGCCAAACCGTCCCGAATAAGCTGCGCTGGAAGGCATGTCTTCAGCCTCATCTATGACTATGGCTGATAAATATCCTTTTTTATCCTGCAATTCTTTAAGTTTTTGCAACATTTCTTCATCGGAGAGTTTCCTGCATCGGGCGGCAAATATTCCTTTAGCCATAAAAAATAGACTGGGATCGACGATACCCTGAAAAGCCTGATCTTTCCTGATCCACATGTCTTCTGGATTGCGTACCCTTTTTATTTTTAACTTAAATGATATGCGGTTGAATATATTGTTCCCTATATATTTTTCATTGCTGAGAACTTCCCGAACCGTTGCTTTGGTCCACTCTTTGTTTAGATCCGTTCTAACACCCCTGCGGTTCAGTTCATCAGCTATCCATCCTTCATTTCTGCCTTCGCAGACAAACGCCCTGTACATCCAACGGACGTTTTCCTGTTCTTCTTCAGATCCCGGCACCAAGATTACCCGATCTGTTGCAATGCTCTTATGTTCACCCCGCGCCAAAATTCCCTTATGATTTCCATGTTCATCAATCAACATTCTTCTCAAGCCGTATCCGGCGGGGCCGCCCTGTCTGTATCCCAGTGTTATAAGTCTTGACTGTCCCGTAAATACTTTGCCCGACAGTTCTCGGCTGTATTCTGCGGCCATTGTTCTTTTCACGCCTTTGACAATAGTGGATATCGGACTGTCGTCATTTTCAAATTGCTCGGCACAGTACTGCACGCGAACCCCGGAACGCTTGCATATATATTCGTAGTAGGCGCTTTCGTCCGCATCTTGGAATCTTCCCCAACGCGTGACATCCAGAACCAATATGGCCTTGTATTTGACGTTTTTGTTTTGAACATCATCAATCATCCGTTGCAAAGATGCTCTACCGGCAATATTTAAGCCGCTTTTCCCCTCATCAGAATATATTTGTATTATTTCGTAGCCGTGCTTATCTGCATAGTCTCGTATTGCTGCCATTTGATTTGCCGGGGAATATTTCTGGTGTTCCGTCGACATACGCACATATGCGGCCGCTTTTGTTTTCTCCTCCATTTTTGTATAGTTTAACAGCATATTTTTCTCTTCTTAACATTAAAAATTTTCAATGGCATTGTACCATTTCTTTTTAATTGTTAATGAAAGGATATAAAATGTCTAATACTAAAAAGCACCAGAAGTGGTGCAAAAAAACACTTGACGTCATTGTTTTTACAAACAACGGGGATTTATCTGAAGCGCTGAAAAAAATGCTCGCAGAGCATTATCGGCGCAATGTATCAAAACATGTCGCTCATGATCTTTCTCTAAATTTGTATACAGTGCGCAACTGGTACAACAAAGGTACTGGATTGAAGGCCTATGATTTGCTCAAGTTGTTGGAAAACTACGACTTTATTCGTGATTTTCTCGGTTTTAGAAAAATCATCCCCAATAATCGGATAACAGGAAAGAAAAACAGGGAAGAAATACGTAAGAAAATCCTTGATTTACTTTCAAATAATCCGAAAATGACAATGAATGAGCTGGCACTGGCTCTTGAAATTACGCCAAAATCGGTGGAATGGAGGCTGTATCAGCTTGTTAAAGAGAAGAAAGTCGCCCGAATAGGCGCTGCAAAAAACGGCATGTGGCTGGTTCGGAGATAAAATTTCTTTATTGATTTTTTACATTATTATTGTAGTGTATGCATAGGCATGGGTTTACTGTCTGTGCTTAGCGCCGGAAAAATGGCGCGGAGGTCGTAAGAAACCTTTCCTTATGCGGCGTGGGATATTCGCCGTTAGATTTGTCGCCTGCATTTTGCGGGCGGTGATGAATATATCCCCGATTGAAACTGTGTTTTGGTCGGGGAGCTTTTAGCGTATGCAACAGGAGTCCCCGGACTTCAAAAGGCTAAAAGGATCAACTCATAAGGATGATTTCTTAACTCTCCGGCCGCCTTAATTCCAAGGTGGTCTTTTTTATATGTGGGTTGATGCTAAAAATATTTTTTTATGCACTTTTATATTACTGCTTAACGGTTCAGACCGCCCATCCCGTGGTGGAAATAGCTTTTACTCCGTCAAAAGTGTGTGAAGAAAAAATTATCGAACTTATTAATAACAGCCAGAGCTCTATTGATGTTGCTGTGTATTCCATAAACAATCAACAAATTATAGATGCCCTGTACAGAGCCAGACAAAGGGATGTTTCCATTCGTATCTTGACAGATAAGTTGCAAGCTTCCGGAAAGTACTCAAAAGTTGAGGAAATGCATAGCAATGGCCTGAATATCCGAGTGCATACAAAAAATAAGATTGAACATAACAAATTTGCTGTCTTTGACGGAAAATCCGCATCAACCGGTTCGTTCAACTGGACGAATGCCGCTACCAGCAAAAACAGCGAAAACTGCTTGTTTTTGATAAATGAACCTGATTATGCAAAAATTTATCAACAGCGTTTTGAGGAATTATGGGAGATGAATACGGAAACCAAATCTGAGCAATGGTTTGAAAAACGGAGAATAAGAAATGAACTTAACAATTAAGTCTCTTGAAACAGGCATTCTGAATGCCTAAGGAAGCGCGCATGCAGATGGATAAACCGAGAGATAGAAAGGTAAATTAAATGAGTAGAACAAAAAGAATATTCGGATTGGGAAGTTTTTTCCTATCAGATGAAGAAAGAAAAGAAGTCCATAGATATTTAATGATGCAGTTGCAAGGCAAACTTCCACGGCCTATCGAAAATTTAACCTTAAACAAATATTTTGAACTGGTTAAAGAAATAGAATTGGCTTTTTGCGATGAGAATGGTTTTTCAAAACGTTTTGGATATGAAGACAGACTGGTTAATTTCAAAGACATGGAGCCGGAAGAAGTTGCACGAAGGACAATGGATGGAAGGCAAATGTTTTATTCTGACTACGGACATCCGGAAGGTGTTTTGGCCGACCGAGATCACGATAGTCCAGAAGAGTTTAAGTGGTGGCTGTTTAACTATGTCCATCTGGGACATCCCTGGGAAACATCTGTAGGTAACTTTAATCCAGGCTTTTTATGGAAGCAAGGCTATAATCACAAAAATGTAGGTTATGATAAAAAGAATTATCAGCAGTATGCCTCCAACAAATGGGTTTTCTATTTTTCCCGCTGTCACCGCAATACTGTTTATGCCATGCGTGCATTTATACGGCTTAGAAAATTAGGCTATCCTGTCATTTGGGACCAAGGAGAGTATGATTTGCGAGAACTGACAAAAAAATACTTCGTTGATCTGTCTGAACAGCCGAATTGGTATGATATGGACGAAACAACGTATGATATGCTAATAAATAAGTTTATCCGCTGAAATTGCTTGTAATTTGTCTTGTTAACTTGATTTTTACCGTCTTTTTGGTTATACTTAGCCAGTTATTGCCGGAGGTATTATGGAACATTTTGAAGAGTATAAAAAGCAGGGGGAACCGGAAAAATCACAAAAGGCTGAAAACTGGGGTGTTGCCATTGGTTTACAGCAGGTTGATAATCTGACCCCGTCCAAATATCTGATTGAAGTTGCAAAGAATAATATTGAAGGAAAGATCTCTATTGATGAGGCCGGCGAGCAGGTCAGTCAGTATTATAAAAAAAATCCGGCTAAGACTCTCAAGGAGCATAATGAAAAAGAAGCAGATGAGGTTTCTGCTCGAATTGCAAAACTTTTAAGCACACATACTTTTTCTTTCAGTCCCGCTGAATTAATTTCTATTCATAAGGCGTTATTTAGCGGAATATTTGACGATGAAATTGCCGGCAAAATCCGCACATATGATATTACCAAAAAAGAGCCGATATTAAACGGTGATACGGTTATTTACGGTCGGGCTGACAGTATTATGGAAACGCTTGATTATGATTTTGAGCAGGAAAAAAAGTTTAATTATAAAGGGCTGTCTAAACGTGAAAAAGTGGAACGACTGGCTAAATTTACGTCAGGAATATGGCAAATTCATCCCTTTGGCGAGGGAAATACCCGTGCAACCGCGGTTTTTATCATTAAATATCTTTATACTTTGGGATTTGTAACCAATAACGATCTTTTTGAACAAAATTCCAAGTATTTTCGTAATGCCCTGGTACGGGCAAATTATCAAAATCTGAATCAAGATATTTATTATACAATGGAATATCTAAATAAATTTTTCGGGAATCTGTTGCTGGGTGAAAAGAATCTGTTAGATAATCGCGAAATGCAGATAAAGGACAGTACGATGTCCGGGAAAGAAAGTTCACAGAAAAGTTCACAGAAAAGTTCACACAAAATTTTGGAACTGATGAAGCAAAATCCGGCAATAACCACCACGGAATTAGCCCAACTTTTAAATATTTCCCGCCGGGCTATTGCAAAACAAACTGCCTTATTGAAAGAAAAAGGGCTTATTCGTCGTATTGGCCCGGATAAAGGGGGCCGTTGGGAAGTCTTAAATGATCAGAAATAAGGTGCAATGATTAAAGTTTTATTTGTTTGTCTTGGAAATATTTGCCGATCGCCGATGGCGGAGTTTGTACTGAAACAAATGGTCGCGGAAAAAGGACTGGCAGATAATTTTGAAATAGATTCCGCGGCCACGGAAGGATACAACGAGATGTGCCATGCCGGTATTCATCATGGAACGCGCCAAATGCTGAAATCCATGCATATACCGTTTGAAGAGCATTATTCCCGTCGTATACGCCCACATGATTATGCGTATTTTGATTATATCCTGGCAATGGATGACAGCAATATTGAAGATATTCAATCATTGGTCGGCATGGATACCGAACACAAAATCTATCGTCTGCTGGATTTTACAGACCATCCGCGTAATATTAAAGATCCGTGGTACACCGGGAATTTTGACGAGACTTACAGGGATATCGTTGAGGGTTGCCAGGCTTTTTTAGAGTATTTAAAAGGAAATTTGAACAATGACCTCTGAAAAAAATTTTGTTCCCCAGATTAAACAGGCCTTAACTAATATTATAGGAACTATAGAATTTAAGAAAACTAATAGTACAGCGCTTTTATCTCTGAGAATTTTATCTAGTGCAATTTTGGCTCTTTGCCGAGATGCTTTTTCTTTATTGGAAAACAATCGTATATTTACTGCTTGTTCTTTAGTCTGTCAGGCAACTGAAGCCCAAATACAACTACTGTGCATTGATAAACTATATGATACCAAAGGTCGTGATTACTATGAATTTGCTTTTATAGAACAACTGAAAAGTTTACCTATAAATCCACACTGGCAAGAAAAAACTCTACAACGTATGCACTATTATAATTGTGAACGATTTTATAATGGAAAAGGTAAAAATACAGCAGATTTCAATAGTTATAATAAAAATTGGTATAAAAGCTTTGCAAATAGCATCAAAGATTTAAGCAAGATTGCTTTTCCTCATTTTAAAGAATTATTTCATAATCAAGGTATTAGTTTTTTTGAAGAAAACTTAGATATTGATCTACTCTATGAAAATTATCAAACTTTGTGCTCTTTTAAGCACTTATCCCCCTTTATTGTCGGCAATACATTTTCAGTACAGGACAAATTATTTGAAGAACAAATGATGAACCATCGAAATGTCGCATTAACAGGTATATATACAGCATTAATATCTGTAATATTCGTTCTTAATAGACATAATGAACAAATACCTACAAAAGGATGCTTGTTTTAGGTACTGGCAAGTTCAAAAAATATTTTTGTTTTCTGTTTAAGACAATTTTATGCAATAATTTAACTTGAAATTTACTTGTCTTATAATATAGTATGCTTGTTGCTTTTATCAAAATATATATTGTAATGAAAAATTGGTTTAAATTGTTAAGAATTAGTATCTACAAATGTTCTGCTCGTCTTTGTGGGGTACTTTGTGTTATCTTTATTTTTATGATAGGTGCATGTTGTTTTTTGCAATGGACTAAACCTCAATATGAGAAATTTTATTTTAATAATTTTGTTGTTATGGAACCAAATAACTTAAATAAGAGAGAAAAAATATACATCGATAAATTAATAGCTAAAAATAGAATCATACCAATTGATGAAATTTATGGAAAAACACTAAGTTATTATGATTCCTTAATATCTGTTCTCACTATTTTTATTGCTGTTTTAACAACTCTTTTAGGGCTTTTGGCATTTACATCGTGGTTTTCATTAAAAGCCAAAGTAAGGAATGACGTTCAAGAAATAAAACACGGTTTAAAAGGAGAAATTGATACAGAAATACAAAAGGTTGTATCTTCTGAATTTTATAAAACCTGGTTAACAACGGAAGTATTTGGAAAATATATTGCTGAGAATAAAGATAAGTTATTCCCCGATGCATCTAATGTTAATATTGATCAATTGATTAATGATATAATTGAAAGAATAAAACAAGATATAAAAGATAACAAAAAAGAAATTAAGCTCCCTGAAAATTTGGAAGAAGGAGATTAATATGGCAACAAACTTAGAAAACATTGAGACTTTTTTTAATGAAAATCAGCCAACAAAACAAAAAACATCTATAAATACTCCTTCAATGGAAGTATTATCAATTAATGATATATTAAAAAAAGCACATGATCTTAATATTGAGACCGATCCGTTAGATATTAAATCAGTTGTTAAGAACATTTTTAATATTGAAATTAAAGAAGATAAATTTGATAAAGGGGTATCTGGATTTTTGGAAAGAATTGGGGGCAAATGGTGTATTTTTGTAAATAAATATGAAAGTGAATTGAGAAAACGCTTTACTATTGCTCACGAGCTTGGTCACTTTATAAAACATCGTGATCGCTATATGATTTCGGGAAGCTCTATTCCTGATTTGATTTTCTTCAGAGATAATACTGTTGATCTTACAGAGAAAGAAGCAAACGATTTTGCTGCAGAATTATTAATGCCTAAGGATGTTTTTATAGAAAAAATAAAATCTGGCTGTAATACATTAGATAAACTATCAGAGGCGTTTCAATTATCTACGTCTGCAGTAAAATATAGAGCTTATAAACTAGGGTTAATATCGGAGTATATCTAATGATAGAGTATCTATACTGTCCAATATTGAAAACTCGTCAATCAGAAATTGATGCTTATGATATGTTAGCTCCAGCAGTTAAAGATGCAATATTACCAATAATCGAAATGACTGGAGCTCTAGGCTATACATATCCCAAAAATTATAAAATTGAAAAATTACGGCATACTCATAGAAGTGGCGATATATATAAAAAAATAAATAAAATATTAGACCTTGTACAAAATAGGCATTTTATTTTAGACATTACAGATGATGAAAGCCTTATGTATGATGGATTAAAAGAAGATGGGGGATTACTAGATCCTAATAATGGATATGAAAAATGGATTTCATTTTTAAATAAGGATGATAAATTTAAAAAATTAGTAATACCAACAATACAATTCGACACTAATTATAAAGAAGATTTAATTGAACAGATAAAAAAGTTAGATAATTCTTTTAAATATCTTGCTGTTAAATTACCTGCATTTACTTCATCGAAAAATGTATTTTCTTCTGATATTGTTTTCAATGAATCAATTCAGCGTATTATATCTTGGATTGCTCAATTTATCAAAAGCAGAAAACTGATATTGATTATTGATTTTGGTTATATTAAGAATTTTGATATATATGAGACTATAATAGATAAAGGAATGCAACAATTTAACAGTCTTGATATAATAAAGGCTATTGTTCCTGTATCATCAAGTTTTCCTAATTTTGTTGTTTCTGTATCAAAGCCAATTAGATCTTTTGAAAATACTATAAGTAGTGTTGTAAAAAAATATGTTCAGCATTTTGATATTCCTGTTGTACATGGAGACTATGCTGCTATACATCCTACAAAATATGAAATGGGAGGAGGAGGATGGATTCCTCGTATAGATTATGTTGTTAGAGATGAAATAGGGCAACCAATTTGTTATGATTATGCTCGAGGAAACAAAAAGAATACAAGTTCAGAATACCCTATTTTAGCACGTCTGGTTATTGATAGTTATAATTATAAACCTATAACTGAAATTATCACAGAAGGGGACATAAGGATAAGAAATAGAGCAAATAATGGCGAAGAAGGAAAAGCGCCCTCATATTGGATTGCAGTAAGGTCAAATTTATATGTTACAGCACAATATCTCTATATTAAAAAAGTAACATTTGGGAGTTTATTCTTGTAATTGTTCTTAAATCTTCTATAGTTGTGTAATTTCCTCTATCAAGAAGAAAATATTTATATTTTGCTCCATAACGATTATTTAATGAGGTAAGTATCTGGGCTTTTATTTTATCTACGGTAAGGATATTTTGTGCATTTTTTTGCAACTGATCTAAGTCTAATTTTTTACTATTTAATAGCATTTCTAAATCTTTTCTCCACAAGAGTAAAATAAGATCATTTTTTTTAAATTTTTTAATTTTTTTAGCCTCTCTTTTTATCATTATTTCCTTGTCATATACTAATATTCCAATTTGGGACGGTAACTCTGCTAATTCTTTTGAAAATTTAAATTTTTTATCAATAACAACATAAACGAAATCAAAAATTTTTTTATAATCTAAAATTTGAGATTTTAAATTTTTTAATGAATCAAGCTCACTTTTAATTTCAAAGCCTAATAAATTATTATTGCTTATCATTATTAAATCGGCTCTACGATTTCCTTTAAAGAACGGTACTTCATTTGCAATTAAATCAGCTGTATAATTTTTAAGCCAAAAATCAATTAAAGATGTTTTCACAAATGAAGCATCATTTTTTGTAATATAATCCATCAAAATATTCCTTACAAACTTTTCTCAATTTTTCTTTAACCTGCGTTTTCTTCAAAGTTTTAACCTATTCAATAAACTTACTGAAAACTTCACGATTATAATTTAATATATATACACGTTAGAGTTTTGGGCATATTTTATTCCTTTTGATAATAATACGTTTGGGAAGCTTTTCACTACTTAACGCCTGTCCGACAAAGTCAAAAGCAATATCCGCAATATCTTTTAGCCGGTCTAACATTCCCAAAACATAAAGAGCTGTAGCATAAATTCCCATTGACACAGTCGGCCGTCCATCTTCAACGGATTTTAGCGTAACACGAGAAATACCGACACGTTCTGCCATCAGGGCTACTGGGATACGGCGGCGGATACGTGCTTCTCTTATATCTTTTCCAAGCTTTTTCAAAGCCTTTTTAACAGGTATCGGCGTAGTCAATTTTTGTTTCATGTTTCACCATTATGTAAAATATATTTTACTTTATTTGCTTTAATGTATAATATATTTTGTTTTATGTCAATGAGTTTTATTTATTAAAAAAATTTCCACCGAGAGATAACTAATTGTGATTTAAAGGAGTTATATATAATGATTCTGATAGATTCGAGATTTTGAAGATCTGAGGTGATGGATTTGGGATAAAGGTTTGATATTTTTTAATATTATGCAGAATCAAGGCATTATTTCTTATATTTTTCCTCACTTTGGCTTGAAAGCACAACCAATAAAATCAAGGCTTTCAGAAAATTCTGGAAGCCTTTAATTTTTGCCAGTGCTACGCCGGTGCTACACATTTTTTGGTAAATTTAATCTTGGTTCGGTTGCTTAAAAGCGATTAAAAATCCCCGATTCCCCTTGTGAATAAAAAATGTTAAAGAAGATACATTTTTTAACATTTTCTCTGAAAAGCTTATAAAATCTATACTTTTGAAATCGGCTGATATGCCGATAATAAAAAAATGTTAAATTTTGTTGGAATTTCAAACATTGTTTAACATTTTCAGGAAATTTTATAGTTTTGATTTTTTATTCTTCACTTGCTTTCAATTCCTCAAACTTTTTTGCCATTGTCGGATTATTTTTGGTTAAACGTTTTACAGATAATTCTTGTGCTTTGTTATTTGCCAAACGCAAATTATTCTCCGATGACAATAGCGCTTCCTTTGTCTTGTTCAAATGGTCTATTGTCTTATCAATTTCTTCAATGGCTTTTTGGAACTTATCACTCGCTAGTTGGTAATTTCTTCCAAATTTATCCTTAAAATCATTCATTTCGGCTTCAAAGTTAGAAATATCAATGTTTTGATTTCTGAACTCTGTTAATTGTTGCCGATATTGGATAGAGTTCATCGCTGCATTACGTAATACGGTTATCATTGGAATAAAGAACTGCGGACGTATCACGTACATCTTTGGAAATTTGTATGATACATCAATAATTCCCGAATTATAGAGTTCACTATCAGATTCCAAAAGCGATACCAATACTGCATATTCGCATCCTTTTTCATTGCGGTCTTTATCTAGCTCTTTGAAGAAGTCCTCATTCTTGTGCTTTGTTGCGGTTGTATCCATTTCATTTTTCATTTCAAACATAATGGATATAAACTCTGTGCCTTCTGGTGTTGATTCTCTATAGATATAGTCGCCTTTACTACCTGTTTTAGCATCATTATCTTTTTCAAAGTAAGCATTTTGAAAACCTGTAGCACGGAGCTTATTGAATTCTATTTCACAATGTTGCTCCAAAGTTTCACCGACCATCTTGGTAGACATTTTTGTTTTTAAGTCCTTATAAAACTCAATTTGGCTATCTTTTTCCTTCAATTTGAGCTCATAGTTTTCTTTTAGATTTTGTTCCCTGACCAATATATCCTTTTCAGCTTCCTTTAGTTTGGTATTTAATTCAGCAATTTGCTTGTCTTTTGATATAATTTCTTCATTTTTAGCTGTTTCAGCAGCATTTACGGCTAATTGCTTATCTTTGTCATTAGATGATATTTCAGCTTGACAAATAAAGGGTTAAGGAATATAATTAGATTCAGTATTATACAAGGAGTTAATAAATATGCGGCAAGGTATTCTTAAATAAACTGTCAATTTGATAGTGGGAACAAAAAGTAGCAGTCCCGTTTCACTTTTAATATGGGGCTTAGTTTTTTGTACCCAGTTTAAGAATACTTTTATCATGTAATTTTATATGCCCGAAAACATATAAGTGTTTTGGGGCTATTGGAGTTATTTACCCAGTGATAGGAGTATTTATCACTGGGTATTTTTATGCCCTTTTTTGGGTGTTGATAGGAGGAAAATCACATGAAAATAATTAACTTAGGCATTCTGGCTCACGTTGACGCAGGAAAGACAACATTAACGGAAAGTTTATTGTATACCAGTGGTGCAATTGCAGAACTAGGGAGCGTAGATGAAGGCACAACAAGGACAGATACAATGAATTTGGAGCGTCAAAGGGGAATCACTATCCAGACAGCAGTGACATCTTTTCAGTGGGAGGATGTAAAAGTCAACATTATAGATACGCCAGGCCATATGGATTTTTTGGCGGAAGTATACCGTTCTTTATCCGTATTAGACGGAGCAGTATTATTAGTTTCTGCAAAGGATGGCATACAGGCACAGACCCGTATACTGTTTCATGCACTACAGATAATGAAGATTCCGACAATTTTTTTCATCAATAAAATTGACCAAGAGGGGATTGATTTGCCAATGGTATATCGGGAAATGAAAGCAAAGCTTTCTTCGGAAATTATAGTGAAGCAAAAGGTTGGGCAGCATCCCCATATAAATGTAACGGACAATGACGATATGGAACAGTGGGATGCGGTAATTATGGGAAACGATGAACTATTAGAGAAATATATGTCAGGGAAACCGTTTAAAATGTCAGAACTGGAACAGGAAGAAAACAGGAGATTCCAAAACGGAACGTTATTTCCCGTTTATCACGGAAGCGCTAAAAACAATCTGGGGATTCGGCAGCTTATAGAAGTAATTGCCAGTAAATTTTATTCATCAACGCCTGAAGGTCAATCTGAACTATGCGGGCAGGTTTTTAAGATTGAATATTCAGAGAAAAGGCGGCGTTTTGTTTATGTGCGTATATATAGCGGAACATTGCATTTGAGGGATGTTATTAGAATATCTGAAAAAGAGAAAATAAAAATCACAGAGATGTGTGTTCCGACAAACGGTGAATTATATTCATCCGATACAGCCTGCTCTGGTGATATTGTAATTTTACCAAATGATGTTTTGCAGCTAAACAGTATTTTGGGGAACGAAATACTGTTGCCGCAGAGAAAATTTATTGAAAATCCTCTCCCTATGCTCCAAACAACGATTGCAGTAAAGAAATCTGAACAGCGGGAAATATTGCTTGGGGCACTTACAGAAATTTCAGATGGCGACCCTCTTTTAAAATATTATGTGGATACTACAACGCATGAGATTATACTTTCTTTTTTGGGGAATGTGCAGATGGAAGTCATTTGTGCCATCCTTGAGGAAAAAT
>ENA-OPCO01000757-OPCO01000757.1-human-gut-metagenome-genome-assembly--contig:-NODE-757-length-23129-cov-4.483748_pt1 | contig 23129 bp, 16 predicted proteins | sample MGYA00241562_ERZ501475 | MGnify/ENA primary metagenome ERZ501475 (study PRJEB25962, sample SAMEA2042627) | human gut metagenome | biome: human gut; feature: human-associated habitat; material: faeces... | reverse complement strand
GCAGTATTTTTGCGGGAACGGCTTTTTGCCGGTAAGGGATAAAAGCGTTCCATAGAAAATAGGTGCTCTTTACAAGAAAAAATCTTGAAACGCTTCTGTTATAATGTTACAATTATGCTACATAATAGGATAGATATTCAAAAAAGCTGCTGACAGCAGAACGAGAATGATATTGCAAGCACCTTCCTGAAATCGGTGAAGTGAAAATAAAGCCGGAATGAGACCGTCTGGGGCGGAGAAAGATTGGGAAAAATGAAAAACTTTGGAACGAGCGAAACCATGCAGACGCTGATGCGGAAAAGCGCCTGTGTGATGCTGAGCCTACTGTTGCTACTATCAGCCGTGCTCCCTGTGAAAGCTGCCGAGGAAACCGCCCCTGCAAAGGTCGTCCGTGTCGGCTCGTTTGAGGATACCTTCAACTATGTCAACGAGAAGGGTGCAAGAAAGGGCTGCAGCACATAAGAATACTGGCAGCCCGCCTCACCCTGTGCGTTGATACAAAAAGCTGCATTGACTGGCGCAAAGAAATCGGACGCGCTGCTTTTATGAATCAATATATGAAATTTTATTGAAAATCCATCATGGCGGTGGTAAAATAATCCTATAGTTCTGTTGTGCTGTACCTATGCCTTTTTGTGGTATTCAGGAGTGCAGAACGGCAGCTGCCCAAGAGCTGTGAGGAGAACGATTTGATGAACAAAAGAACATTGCACCGCCTGTTTTCCGTGCTTGTGGCACTGGTGATGGCGGTCTCTCTGCTGACCGGCTGCGGAACAAAAACCGCCGAAAATGTGGAAAAGCAGGAGGATGCCCAGACCATTCAGGTGTATCTGTGGAGTACCAGCCTGTACGAAACCTATGCGCCCTATATCCAGTCCCAGCTGCCGGATGTAAATATTGAATTCATCGTGGGCAACAACGATTTGGATTTTTACAAGTTTTTGCAGGAGAACGGCGGTCTGCCGGATATCATCACCAGCTGCCGCTTCTCGCTGCACGATGCGGCTCCCTTGAAGGACAGCCTGATGAACCTTGCCTTGACCAACGAGGCGGGCGCTGTGTACAACACCTACCTCAACAGCTTCAAAAACGAGGACGGCAGCGTGAACTGGCTGCCGGTCTGCGCCGATGCCCACGGCTTTGTGGTCAACCGCAGCCTTTTTGAGCAGTACGATATTCCTCTGCCCACCGATTACGAGAGCTTCGTTTCGGCCTGTCAGGCGTTTGAAAAAGTGGGCATCCGCGGCTTTACCGCCGATTATACCTACGACTACACCTGCATGGAAACGCTACAGGGGCTTTCCGCTGCTGAGCTTACCACGACTGATGGGCGCAAGTGGCGCACTGCTTACAGCGACCCTGCCAGCACCGCACGGGTGGGTCTGGACGACACCGTGTGGCCGGGGGCGTTTGAGCGGATGGCGCAGTTCATTCAGGATACCCACCTCACGGCAGACGATCTTGCGTTGAATTACGACGATGTGACCGGGATGTTCCGGAACGGAGAAGTTGCCATGTACTTTGGCAGCTCTGCCGGTGTCAAGATGTTTCAGGATGAGGGCATCGATACGATCTTCCTGCCCTTCTTCAGCCAGAACGGCGAAAAGTGGATCATGACCACCCCGTATTTCCAGATCGCTCTGAACCGTGACCTCGAGCAGGACACCGCGCGCCGCGAAAAAGCCATGAAAGTGCTGAACGTCATGCTCTCCGAGGAGGCGCAGAGCCGCATCGTTGCTGACGGGCAGGATGTGCTGAGCTACAGCCAGAATGTCCCTCTGCGCCTGACCGAGTACATGAAGGACGTGCGCGATGTGGTGGAAGAAAACCACATGTATATCCGCATCGCCTCCAACGATTTCTTTGCCGTCTCCAAGGACGTTGTCTCCAAAATGATCGCAGGCGAGTACACGGCACAGCAGGCTTATCGTGCGTTCAATGCCAGGCTTCTTGCCGAAGAAACGCCTGACGATGACGAGATCGTGCTGACCTCCGGGAAGAGCTATTCCAATGTCTTCCACGCAAACGGCGGCAGCGCCTCCTTCTCCGTCATGGCGAACACGCTGCGGGGCGTTTATGGCACCGATGTGCTGCTTGCCACCGCAAACAGCTTTACCGGCAGTGTACTGCGGGCAGACTATAACAAGAAAATGGCCGCTTCCATGATCATGCCCAACGGTCTGATGTCCCGCCAGCGCACCATGACCGGCGCAGAGCTGAAGGAGACCGTCCGCGCCTTTGTGGAGGGCTGCGAGGGAGGGTTTGTGCCCTTCAACCGCGGCTCTCTGCCGGTGGTCAGCGGCATTGCCGTGGAGGTCAAAGAGGCAAGCGGCAGCTATACCCTGACCGGCATCACCCGGAACGGACAGCCGCTCCGGGACGACGACACCGTTACCGTGACCTGTCTGGCAGCGGAAAAACAGATGGAAGCGCTGCTTGCGAGCGAGAGCGGCACGTCTTTGGACGGAGATACATGGGTAAAAAACAGATGGCGCGATTATGTCTCCGGCGGCGGCGCAGCGCTTGCAGAGCCTGAAAACTACATTACGTTGAGGTGAGCGGGATGGTAGACGAAAAGCACGAATCCAAACGAAACTGCCATCCCCGGCAAAAATGGCTCCCTGTTGCTGCCATCCTTCTTCTGATCTTTCTGGCAGTCGGTTTCAGTGTCCAGTACATCTCGTTTGTGTCCCAGACCATCTATCAGGAAAGCACCTCGCATCTGGAAGAGGTGCTGCATAAATCCAATAATATGCTGAAAGAGATGGTACGCAAGAACCTGACCTATCTGCATCTGTACAACGGCTTTCTGGAAAGTACCTCGGATGAGGCCGAAATACAGGCGTATATCAGGGCGGCACAGCAGGAGGCTGGGTTTGCCGAATTCTACTTTCTTACCTATGACGGCAACTACATGACCGTGACCGGGAAAACGGGCTACCTTGGCCTGCAGACAAATCTGGACGAAGAGCTTGCCGACGGTAACGATATTGTGATGAATACGGCTCTGCCCGGCAAGCCCCAGATGCTTGCGTTCATCTGTCCTGAAACGCAGGGCAGCTACCGGGGCTTTGCCTACGATGCCGTTGCCATCACCTATTACAATGATGAGGTGCTGAGATTACTGGACAACTCTGCCTTTCAGGGCAATGCCAGTAACTATGTCATCTACCCGGATGGGCGGGTGGTCATCGACAATTCTGTAAACCGCAAGGAAACGATCTACAACTTCATTGCGATGCTGCGCGACCATTCCGATCTTTCCGAGGCACAGATCCTGGATCTGTCCAATGCCTTTGCACAGGGCAGCAGCGGAAACATGAAGGTCAAACTGGGCGACATCAGCTATTATCTGGTTTACGAGGGTACTGCTGTCCAGAGCTGGACGATGGTGGGGCTTGTGCCGACTAAGATCGTCAATGCCAATCTGGATAAGCTGTGGTTCCATACGGTGCAGATCGTAGCGGGCATCGCCGCAGGTCTTGCGGTGCTGGCCATTCTGCTCATTGTGCGCAGAAGCCATGCCGCACTACGCCAGAAGAACACCAAGCTCCTGTACCGGGATGAATTGTTCCAGAAGCTCTCGCTGAACGTGGACGACGTTTTCCTGATGTTGGACGCAGAGACCTCCAAGGTGGATTATGTCAGCCCGAACATTGAGCGTCTGCTGGGCATCCCGTGGAAAGAAGTCCGGCAAAATGCCTTTGCTCTGGACAAGCTGGGCGCCCCGGAGCACGGCGAAAACTTTCTGGATGGGCTTCTCAGCGGACAGCAGCGGGAATGGGATTTCGAGTTTGCGCATCTGGAAACCAAAGAGCGCCGCTGGTTCCATAACATCGCCATAGGCAGCGAGGTGGAGGGCAGGACCAAATACATCCTTGTCATGTCCGACCGCACCGCCGACAAACAGGTAAATCAGGCGCTTTCGGATGCCGTTGCCGCCGCCGAGACTGCCAACCGCGCCAAGAGCACTTTCCTTTCCAATATGTCCCACGACATCCGCACCCCCATGAACGCCATCATCGGCTTTACCACACTGGCGATCAGCAATATCGACGACAAGGAGCGGGTGAAGGATTATCTGGCCAAGACCCTTGCTTCCAGCAACCATCTGCTCTCGCTCATCAACGATGTGCTGGATATGAGCCGCATCGAAAGCGGAAAGCTCCATCTGGAAGAAGTGGAAGTCAACCTTTCGGATGTGCTGCACGATTTGAAAACCATTGTCAGCGGGCAGATCTACGCAAAACAGCTGGAGCTTTATATGGACGCGATGGATGTGACCGACGAGGATGTCTACTGCGATAAGACCCGGCTGAACCAGATCCTGCTGAACCTGCTGTCCAACGCCATCAAGTTCACCCCGGCGGGCGGCACGGTCTCGGTGCGGGTGCGCCAGCTTGCCGGGCAGGTGTGCGGCTGCGGGCAGTACGAGTTCCGCATCAAGGACAACGGCATCGGCATGAGCCCGGAATTTGCCAAAAAAATCTTTGAGCCGTTTGAGCGGGAGCGCACCTCCACGGTCAGCCGTATCCAAGGCACCGGCCTTGGCATGGCTATTACCAAAAACATCGTGGATATGATGGGCGGCACCATCGAGGTGCAGACAGCGCAGGGCAAGGGCAGCGAGTTTATCATTCGTGTGCCGCTGCGGGTGCAGACAGAGCACCGCCCGGTGGAAAAGATCACCGAGCTGGAAGGCCTGAAGGCTCTGGTGGTGGACGACGATTTCAACACCTGCGACAGCGTGACAAAGATGCTGGTCAAGGTGGGAATGCGCGCGGAGTGGACCCTTTCCGGCAAGGAAGCGGTGCTGCGCGCGCGGCAGTCCATCGAGATGAGCGATGTCTACCACGCCTATATCATCGACTGGCGGCTGCCGGATATGAACGGCATCGAGGTCACCCGCCAGATCCGCAGCCTGAACGACGATACCCCCATCATCATCCTGACGGCTTATGACTGGTCTGACATTGAGGTAGAGGCAAAGGCCGCCGGTGTGACCGCCTTCTGCTCCAAGCCCATGTTCTTGTCTGACCTGCGCGAGACTCTGATGAGTGCTCTCGGCCAGAAGCTGACAGATGCGCCGCAGGAGCTTTTGCCGGAAAAGAACGCCGACTTTAAGGACAAACACATCCTGCTGGTAGAGGACAACGAGCTGAACCGAGAGATCGCGCAGGAGATCCTGCGCGAGTACGGCTTCCAGGTCGATACGGCGGAAAACGGTGAAGTAGCGGTGGAAAAGGTGAGCACCGCAGCGCCAGGCAGCTATGATCTGGTGCTGATGGATGTGCAGATGCCGGTGATGGATGGCTACACCGCCACCCGGAAGATCCGCGCATTGGATGACCCTGCCCGGGCAAAGCTCCCGATCCTTGCCATGACCGCCAACGCCTTCGACGAGGACCGCCGCAACGCATTGGAAAGCGGCATGAACGGCTTTTTGTCCAAGCCCATCGTGATCGGTGACCTTATGCAGGAGCTGCACAAGATCCTGTAAGCCAAACGCCTGTCAGACAAAAAATAAATAAAGCACCCGCAGCATTCGCTTCCAGAGGTCAAGAGCCTCTGCGAAGCCTGCTGCGGGTGCTTTTGCTTTTGTCGGCTGGCAGCCGTTATGATTTCAGTACATCTGCGAGGACCTGCAGCAGATGCGGAATATCCAGCGGCTTTGCAATGTGGCCGTCCATACCGGCCTTCAATGCATTCTGACGGTCTTCTTCAAAGGCATTTGCCGTCATTGCAAAGATGGGAATGCCTGCCTTTGCAGCATCCGGCAGGGCGCGGATCTGCCGCGTTGCCTCGTAACCGTCCATCTTGGGCATCTGGATGTCCATTAAGATCAAATCGTACTGCCCGGGGGCCGCCTGCTTCATCTTCTGGACAGCGATCTCGCCATCCTCAGCGGTGTCTACCGTAAAGCCCGCTTCCTTCAGGATCTCCAGTGCGAGCTCGCGGTTCAAGGCATTGTCCTCCACCAGCAAAAGATTCTTTCCCCTGAGCTCGGCGGCAGCTGGCTGCGCTGGCTTACAGGCAGGCTCTGCACCGTACGGCTCTGCCAGCACTCTGCGCAGTTCGGAAAGGAACAGCGGCTTTTCGCAGAAGGCGGTCACTCCGGCAGCGCGGGCTTCCTCTTCAATATCCGTCCAATCGTAGGCCGTCAGAATGATGATAGGACAGCTTTTCCCGATCACCTTGCGGATCTGCCGCACGACCTCGATGCCGTTCATATCGGGGATGAGCCAGTCGATGATGTAGACGCTGAATTCGTCGCCCTGCTCCATGGCGTATCGGGTGCGGATCACCGCTTCCCGGCCGGAGATCGTCCACTCCGGCCGCATCCCGATCTTGGACAGCATGGTGCTGACGCTCAGGCAGGTGTCGGTATCGTCGTCTGCAACCAATGCGCGCAGCCCTTCCAACTGCGGGAGCTGCTTGGGCTCCACCCTTTGTCCGCTGAGTGCGAAGCAGAGATCTACGATGAATTCGCTGCCCTTGCCCGGTTCACTTTCAATCGCAATGGTGCCGCCCATCATATCCACAATGTTCTTGGTGATGGACATGCCCAGGCCGGTACCCTGAATGCCGCTGACGGTGGAGCTTTCCTCCCGGCTGAACGCCTCAAAGATGTGCTTCTGGAACTCTTCGCTCATACCAATGCCATTGTCCTTGATGCGGAACTCATAGCAGCCACGGCCCTTGGGCGCACCGTTCTTCTGGGCAATGCGGATGCTGATCGTACCGCCTGTGGGAGTGAACTTGATGGCGTTGGACAAAATGTTCAGCAAGATCTGGTTCAGCCGCATCGGGTCGGTGATGATGTCCTCGTTCTCCACGTCCATGGTATCGATGAAAAGCGACAGCCGCTTTGCCGAAACATCGGGTTGGATGATGGAGCGCACATCGTGGACGAGGTCCGGCAGATGCACCGCTTTTTCTTCAATTTTTACTTTTCCGCTCTCGATGCGGCTCATATCCAGCACATCATTGATGAGAGAAAGCAGATGCTGGCTGGAGGTAGAGATCTTTTTCAGGTAGTCCAGCACCTGTTCCTTATTATCAATATGGGTCGCAGCCAGCGAGGTGAAGCCGATGATGGCGTTCATGGGGGTGCGAATATCGTGGCTCATATTGAACAGGAACTCCCGCTTGGCACGGTTTGCCGCACCCTCGTGCTGGAGTGCGATCTCCAGTTTGCGGTTCTGTTCCTCCAGCTGAGCCTGATACTTCTTCTCCTGCTCTTTCTTCTGCTGCTCCATCTCCTGCACGGAGCGTCTGCGCAGCACCCAAAGGACCATTACAAGCAGGATGTAACCGGCCAGCGCCATCAAAATCAACGGAAACGATTCACGGAAGACGGATTTTTCATCCGTATACGCGTAGAGATCGAAAGACCTTCCGTGGCAGTACATTCCAAAATAGCAGCCGGAGCCGTTCCAATCGTGGGTATGGGTCAGCGTTTTGGCAGCCCCGGCTTTGCGGATCTCCCGCACCGGCGGACTGTCCGCAGCATCCTGCCCGATGAGCTCCGGGCGGTTAGAGGCAATGACCTGATTGTTCTGCACGATGAACAATGTGCCGCTGGTCTCAACCGAGTAGCCGTCCAGTACGCTCTGGATGGACAAGGCCGTTCCCTCTATAAATTCTGCCGGGGTATAGCGGTAGGCAAGCAGGATGACCTCTTTGCTTTCTGCCCGGTGTGCCGCAACATCCACGGCAGACCCATCCTCCAGCAGGACCCGCTTCAGGTAGGTCTTTTGCGGGTAAGAGAAAACGTCCAGAACCATATCATTCTTGAGCTGATCTCCAAACCAGGCATAGCCGATGCCGTTCGTTGTGGATTCGCACAGGAGCGTACCGTCCGGAGACAGAACTGAAATACCTGTGAGCCAGAGCAGCTCTGCCTGCCTGTTCAGGCACTGCGGGTCGGAAAGGTCGAGCGCAGGGTCCTGTGCCAGCTGATGCACCGATACCGCCGTGCGGCGGAGCGTTTTGGCCACAACGGTATCGTTGTACTTTTCAAAGCTGGTGGATTGGGATTTGACAAAATCAAGAATCTGACAGAAACGAGCCTCCGTTGTGCGCAGCGCCCGCCAACCTGAGAAAAAAACGACGACGGCCATAAAAAGCACGCCGATGACCAGATAGATCCCCCATCTCCATGTATCCGGAGTGGTTCTGTTTTTACGTGCCAATGGTGTCCACCTCCAGATACTGCGAAGCATGTTCAAGATACCTGCCAACGATCTGCTCCAGCGTGCCGTCCGCGCGCATCTGCGCAAGGGTGTCGGTCAACTGGCTGTCCAGACCGCGGGTGTCGTTCTTGGCAAAGGCGGCGCCCAGCCCGGTGACCAGCAGCGGTTCCTCCAAAATGCGGAACTCCACGGAATTGTCCTTCATGTATTGCAGAATGCCTGTCTCGTGGGCGGCGATGGCATCCACATAGCCGCAGGACAGCAGTGCGTACTGCACGCTGCGGTTTTCGATGCTGAGCACCTCCACCGTCTGCGGGATGCGCGGGTCGGAGCCGCTGAGAAAGATCTCCTCCGGCTTGCCGGTGCTCTGCACGGCGACGGTCTTGTCGGCAAGGTCGCTGAGGGATCGGATGCTGCTGTCGGCATCCACCGCAACCACCTGACGGCTCACCATGTAAGGCCCCGCCCAGCGGTATACCTCTTCGCGTCCATCCATGGAAAAGCAGCCCCAGATGCAGTCGATGGCGCCGCTTTCCACAAGATTTGTTTTCTGCTCCCAGTCGATCGTTTCAAACCGGGCAGCATACCCCATGCGGCGGAACGCTTCGGTGGCGATCTCCACGTCGATCCCGGCGGGAACGCCGTCATTGTTCAGATAAATATAGGGCGGATAGGTATCGCTTCCCACAATGAGCTGCGGAAGACTGCTGTCCTTCGCGTTCGTTTCGCCGCAGGAAGTCAGACTGCCGACGGCAGCAGATGCCGCCAGCAGCGTGCAGCCGCGCAGAAATGCACGGCGTGAGATTCTGTGTTTCATTTGGGCTTTTTGTTCTCCTGTTTTATTGCATCCATTGCTCAGTTGCGCTGCTGTAATTCTTCTTTCAGGTCAGCCTGAATATCTGTCAGGCACTGCAGCAGCAGCGGGTTGAACGCTCCGCACTCGCTGTTCAGGATCATCTGCACGGCTTTTTCGTGGGAGAAGGCTTTTTTGTAGCAGCGTTCGCTGGTCAGTGCATCGTACACATCAGCCAGCGAGACCAGTTGTGCGCTGATGGGGATCTCATCGCCCTTCAGCCCATCCGGGTAGCCGCGCCCATCCCAGCGTTCGTGGTGCCAGCGGGCGATCTCGTAGGCCGTTTGCAGCAGCGGCTGCTCTGCAAAATTATCCAGATCATGCAGCATCTTGGCTCCCAGCATACTGTGGGTCTTCATGACCTCGAATTCCTCCGGGGTCAGCCTGCCGGGCTTATTAAGGATCTTTTCGTCAATGCCGATTTTTCCGATGTCGTGCAGGGCAGAAGCCAGCGGGATCATATCCTGCTGTTCCGCAGTGATAGAGTATTTGCTGCTGATCTCCAACAGACGGTGGAGCAGCAGCTCGGTGATGATACGGATGTGCCGCACATGGGCGCCGCTTTCGCCGTTGCGGAATTCTACGATATGACTCAGTACACCCACCAGCATATCCGTATTATTTTCACGGGCGCGGATCTGCTCAGAGACCATCTGCACCAGCCGCCGCTGCTTGGCGTACAGCTTGATGGTGTTGGTTACACGGCGGTACACGATACGAGCATCGAAGGGGCGATTGACATAATCACTTGCGCCCAGCTCATAGGAACGCCGGATCGTCGCATCGGAGTCCTCGCTGGAGATCATAATGACCGGGATATCCTCGATGGTGTGGTTGGCATTCATGGCTTTCAGCACTTCAAAGCCATCCATAACGGGCATATTGATGTCCAGCAGCACCAGTGCAATGTTTCCGGCTTCTGCCTGCAATTTTTCCATGCATTCCCGTCCGTTTTCTGCTTCCAGAATGTGGTAACTATCCCCCAGGATCTCTGTCAGCATCATGCGGTTCATTTCAGAGTCATCCACAAGAAGAATCTGCGGCTTCTCCTCCACCAGTTCTTCCTGCGCGGTCAGCGCGTTTTCGGGGAGTTCCACCGTGACGGCATTCTTGCGGCACTTTGCCTGATACATCAGCCAATCCGCCCGGCGAACGATGTTTTCCATAGGGTCGGCGAGGGACTGTATCGTTCCGCCAATGCTCAGCGAGATACGGAAATGCGAATAGCCGGGTACAGATGCCATCTGCGCGGCGGTGCGGATCTGTTCCAGTTTGGTCTGCAAAAAGTCTCCCGGAATGCAGGATAACACCAGCAGAAATTCGTCTCCGCCATAGCGGATGAGCAGGTCCGACGCCCGGATGCAGGACTGGATGGTGTTTGCCACCGTTTTCAGTGCCATATCTCCGGCGTAATGCCCATAGGTATCGTTGCAGATCTTGAAATCGTCCACATCTATCAGCGCGATCCCTGCGGGGCCGATGGATTTACGGACAACTTCTTCGTAATAGCGGCGGTTGTAAATTCCTGTCAGCGGATCTCGATAGAGTTTTTCTTTGAATGCCTGCTCCTGTGCAGTACGCTGCTCGGTGGTTTCGTCCATCGGTGCTTTCTGATTTTCGTTCAATCGCTTCAGCGTTTGCTCCGCTGCGGCAAGAGCAGCTTCCTGTCGATGAAGCTTTTTCAACAGCTGCTGCTCACGCGCTTTGTAATATTTCTCAATCTCGGAAAGTGTATTCACGTTCTGACCTTCTTCTACATTATTTACATCATTTGTGTGTTTCATCTGCGGAAACGCGCTTTTCCGCTATTTTTTAATGGGGGGGGGTAACGCGGAAGCGTTTTACGGTCTGTTCTAGCGCTGCAATGTCCACGGGTTTGGAGAGATGTACATCCATCCCAGCTTCCTTGCTCTTCTGCATATCTTCCAAAAAGGCGTTGGCAGTCATGGCAAGGATGGGGATGATCCTGCCCAGTGGATTTTCGCCATTGCGAATGCGGCGGGTGGCCTCCAGGCCGTCCATCACCGGCATCTGAATGTCCATCAAAATCATGTCGTACTCGCCGGGCTTGACGCTGGCAAAGGCATCCACGATCTCCTGACCGTTGGGGTAAATTTTGCAGTGTGCGCCCTTGGATTCCAGCAGCATTTCCAGAATTTCGGCGTTGATGGCGTTATCCTCGGCGCAGAGGAACTTCATGCCGGACAGAGGAGAAGCGGTCTCTTCTTCCTCCGGGAGCACCTGTGCCTCTTGCACCGTATCTGCTTCGGCATCAATGGGAAATTCCAGCACGACCTCAAAGCGGGTGCCCTTGCCGGGGGTGCTCTCCACGTGGATGGTGCCGCCCATCAGGTCTACGATGCTCTTGGTGATGGCCATGCCAAGGCCGGTGCCCTGCACCTTATTGGTGCCGGATTTTTCCTCACGGGTAAAGGGGTCAAAAAGGGTCTTTTGGAACTCCTCGCTCATGCCGATGCCGTCATCCTGCACCACAAAGCGGTACCGGGCGAAGTGCTCGTTCCGGGGCAGCTCTTCCACCTCCAACCGGATATGCCCGCCCTTGGGCGTATATTTGACCGCGTTGGAGAGGATGTTCATCAGCACCTGATTCAGGCGGTTGGGGTCTGCCAGTACGTTTTCGTGCTGCAGATGGGTGTTTACCGTAAAGGTCTGGCGGCGCTGGCCTGCCTGCTGACGGATGATGCTGTCCAGCTGGCTGACCTGCTGGGGCAGGTTCATTTTTTCCACATTCAGGGTGGTCTTGCCGCTCTCGATGCGGCTCATATCCAGAATATTGTTGATGATGCCCAGCAGCAGCTGACCGGAAGTTTCCAGCTTGCCCAGATGTTCGGCCAGCTTTTCCGGCTGGTGCAGCTCGTTTTTCATCAGGGTGGTAATGCCGATGATGGCGTTCATGGGGGTACGGATGTCGTGGCTCATGTTGGAAAGGAAGTCCGTCTTGGCCTTGCTGGCGCGCTCTGCGGATTGCAAAGCCTCTGCTGCAACGACCTGCGCCTGCCGCAGCTCATCATTTACCTGCGTCAGATGGATGTTGTATTGTTCCAGACGGAGGTTCGCTTCTTTTTCAGTCCGCAGCTCCTGCTGCTGCTTTTGCCGCAGGAGAAACCAGCCAACGAAAACTGTTATGACCGAGAACATCATCGCAATGACGATGATGATGACCATGACGATGTTGACCAGCTTCTGCGTATTCACGGCCACATATTCTGCCGGAACAAGGAACGCCAGTGTCCACTGGGCGTTTTCCATCTGCTTCAGGGCGTAGAAATACTCAGTCCCATCCAGCACGGCGTTGGAATAGCAGGAGCCTGTGCGGGTAAGCCGCTCCTTTGCCCCCGCAAAGGAAGAGCCGTGCAGATAGGACATCCGGGAGAGGACGGTGTATACGTTGTGTCCCTTCAGCAGCTCGGTGTCATTGGCGTTGAACAGCTTAAAGCCGTTGTTGTCCAGCACATAGACACTGTTGCTGTTTTCGTAGGCGTCACAGCGGAAATAATCGTTCAGCTGGGTCATGCTCTGGGAGATGCCAAAGTAGCGCAGGGTGATCTCTTTTTCTCCGCTTTGCAGTGTGATGGGGGTGGAGAGCTGTTCCAGAAACACCATCCAGGAGTCGTCCTTGGTCAGCGAGTTGGAAATATAGCTGACCCGCTCCGGTGCGCTTTCCAGATAGTTCATTCCCCGCAGCAGCCCCATGCGGCCATACTCGGTATAATAATATCCGGCAGTATCCACGGCAATCAATTCGACCTGTTTTTCATGGTAATTGGAAAGCTCGGGCAGCTTTTTCAGATAGCGGTAGAGATCGGTATCGGTCTTTAGCGGGGTGTAGTACAAATAATTGCACTGCACATCCACCTCGTCCCAGTGGGTGTCGATGACATCCTCCAGATTGCGGAACATCTGGTGGGTGACCTCTTCCATCTGGCTCAGCCGCTCATGGTAGACAAGGTTCTGGATGTAGGTCTGGCTCATGACAAAAAGGGTCAGGAGCGACACGATGATGACAAAGCCGAAGCCACCAAACAGCTTTTTATAGATTTTGTTGTTCACATCCAGTATCTCCTGTCCGTTTTGTTTAAGGTGTACCCTAGCTCCATGCGGTATCTGCCCGGCTGATGGTGGTGTATGCGCCAAAGAAGGCTTTTGCGGCATCCATGCCCACCACACCGCTGTCTGTGACCGTGGTCTCCGCAGCCAACTGGTCGCTCACACCGCAGATTGCAACCTGATAGGTCTTGCCCGCCTCCGGCTGCACCGGGCTTACCAGCACATAGGGGTAGCCCTTGCCGTTGCCGTAGGCATCGTAACCAGAAGCAAGCAGGTCGCTGATCTGCTGCCCGGTCAGGGAAACGGTCTGGATGGTGCGGTTCCAGCCGGTGGGCAGAATGACCGAAAGGTCGTAATCCGTAATATCCTTGGCGTACAGTTTGGCCGCTACGCCGTGATGGTTCTGATCGGTGGGGTTGCCGGGGATCCATGTGCTCAGCGAGACCAGCGCAAGGTCGCTGCCGGTAGCCTGTGCAAAGCAGCGACCCACCAGCATGGCGCAGTCCTCCTGCGAAAGCTCCTCCGTAACGGTAGTGATAACATCCGGGGTGTTGTGCACCACGCTATCCTGATCCTCGTCCATCTGACGGATCACATCCTCCATGGTAGCATCGCCCTTGATAAAGTCCAGCATTTTAAGGCCGGTGGTCACGATGGTGTTTTCCCAGCCGGAATAGATAAAGGGCGCGGTGTTGCCTGCGTTCAGGGCATCGGCGATGTCGGCATAGTAGGTGCCGTCCGCTTTTGCGTCCTTGAAGGGCAGCAGGCTGCTTTTCAGCACCGTTGCGGGCTGCAGAGCGCTGGTGCCTGCAACGGTGGAAAGCACACGCATCACCTTGAGCGCATCTTCCAGCTTCTGGGGATCCTGCTCCAGCTTTTTATTCAGACCGTAGAAGCGGTTCACATTCAGCACAAAAACATTCTGGGTGCCGTCCTCGGAAAGATACGGCATCAGGCCGAATTTATCGGCATTGCCGTCTGCCTCCACAATGCCGTTGGTGTTTCCAATCAAAAACAGGGTGTTCCCCTCAGCCATCCTCTGCCGGGTCACATTGTCGTCAAGAGCGTCGCCGGAGTCGTTCAGCATCCCGATGTCCTTCCACTTCTGGACATAGGCCATGGCCTGCATCATGCCGGGGGTATTGCTGACATTCGCCTTACCGGACAGATAATCCCGCTGCCACAGCCTGCCGTCCAGTGTGCCGAGGAAATCGGCGTCTGCAATGTTGCACAGATACTGGAAACCGTAGCCCGGATACTGGATCTGCGGCAGACAGAGATTGACCCCGGCTTCCTTTGCCTTTGCAGCCAGTTCTTCCAGCTCAGCGAAAGAATTGGGCAGCTCCCAGCCGTATTTCTTCAGCAGGGTCTTGTTGTAGGTGATGCCGTAGCAGTTGTAGGTCGAGGGCAGCAGGTAGATGGCACCGTTGTCGAACACGTCTTGCAGACGGGACTCCACATAGTTATCCGTAAAATCGTAGCCGGAAAGGTCCAGCAGTTTGTTGGAGACCAGATCGATCCGGGGGTCGTAGTGGGTCAAGGTGCAGACGTCCGGCAGGTCGCCCGCCGCAAACATATTCTGCAAACAGGTGGTGGTGTTATCGCCGCTGTAGGGCACGACCTCGATGTTCACTTCCGGGTAAACGCTGTGTACCTGCTCAATAAAGGCTTCTATCTCCTTATAAGGTGCCATAAAGGTGATGGCTTCGTGAGCAGCGTCTTTTTTAGCTGTTTCGGTCTTAGTGCCGCCGCAGGCGGTCAGTGCTGCCGTTGCCGCAGTAATACCGCAGACCTGCAAAAACGAGCGGCGGGAGATCTTTTTCATCATATAAATATACTTTCTCACATTTTCGGAAAGCAATACTACGCAGGTGCAGTAGCGAAGTGCTGCCTTAGCTATTCTTACACATCCCACAGGAACTCCGACGCTTGCGGCCTGTCCGCACGGGGCTTTGCGCCGAGTTTCCATAAAATGACAATATAATTGTACCATTGCGGCAAAGGCGTTTCAAGTTGATTTTGAACGTCTTGCAATATTTTGCATGAAAAATATGGAAAGTTCTGAATTTCGCTGACTGGAAATAGACTGAAGTGACACATATCACGACCAGATGGACCGAAAAGGGGGATTCGATGAAAAAAACTCCTTTTATTCTGCACGAAAAATTTCGTTCGGACAACAACGAACAGCGCAAAGAACGGTTTCAAAAGGAATTTGAGCGATACATCATCGATGGATTACTCAATGCTGTTCCTTCAAGATCCTGTGCCTGATGTGGCATCCCTGAATTTGAAGGAGGGATGCGTTATGCTGCGCATGGATGCTCGTGTACAAAAAGAAGGGGGCAGATCATGAAAGCAGCCATTTATTGCCGCCTGAGCAAAGAAGATGAAGATAAAATTGGTGAATCGGAGAGCATTCAGAATCAAAAGTCGATGCTGCTCCAGTACGCCCTGGAGAAAGGATTTGATATTTACCAGATCTATTCGGATGAGGACTATTCCGGCATCGACCGGAACCGTCCGGCATTCAATTCGATGATACAAGCCGCAAGCGAACATCAGTTTGATGTGGTACTGGCCAAAACGCAATCCCGTTTCACCCGTGACATGGAACTCGTGGAAAAATATCTGCACGGAAAGTTCATGGAGTGGGGCATCCGCTTCATTGCGGTGGTAGACCATGTGGATACCAACGATACCGCGAACAAAAAATCCCGCCAGATCAACGGCCTGATCAACGAGTGGTATCTGGAAGATCTGTCCACCAATGTCCGCTCGGTGCTTGACCACAAGCGGAAAGAGGGGCTGTTCATCGGCTCTTTTGCACGGTATGGATACTGCAAAGACCCAAATGCAAAAGGAAAACTCATCATCGACCCGGAAGCAGCCGAAGTGGTAAGGCGGATCTTTTCCATGGCTCTTAACGGGATCGGCGCACACAAGATCGCACGCATCCTGAATGACGAAAAAATTCCAAGCCCAACAGCCTATAAGCAGCTGCATGGCATCCATTACCGCAGTGCATTAAAGAATACAAATGCGGCTCTTTGGAGCAGTCCCACCGTATATCAAATATTACATGATCAGCTTTATATCGGAAATATGGTGCAGGGAAAGCATAAAAAGATAAGTTACAAGTCTGAAAAGACGATTTGGCTTCCAAAATCGCAGTGGATCGTTGTAGAAAATACGCATGAAGCTATTATTGAGCGAGAAATGTTTGAAACGGTCCAGAGGATGATGCAGGAGCGCACCCGGAGCGGCGAGAAGGGAACGATCCATCCGCTGGCAAAAAAGGTGGTTTGTGGATGCTGTGGCAGCTGCATGGAGCAAACTGGCCGTCAGCCGAGAGCGGATGGAACACAAAGACGCTATGTTCGCTGCCGGATGCACCAGCGCGCACCGGAAGTGTGCGGCAACAAGACCTGTACCGATATGGACGCGTTGGAGAATGCTGTACTGGAACGTATCCGGGCGTATGCGGCAGACTATTTTGACCCTGAAAAAGTTACCCTTCCAGAACAGGATGACCCCATCCGGCAGCGAGAGCAGGCCAGGCGTGACGAGCTGAAACGGTTGAAGAGCGAAGCAGCCCGGCGGCGCAAGGCCATGCAGGAGTTGTATCTGGATAAGGTGTCAGGTTTAATTGATGCCGTTCAGTTTTCTGAAATGAACCAGACCTTTCTGGAAGAAGTGAAAAAGGCAGAGACCCGGATCGATACATTGGAAACGGAACTGGAACAACAGCAGGAAGAAACCGGTGGAGTCCAGACGCAGATGCAGCGTGTCCGTGAACTGGCACAGGTTTCGTACCTGACCCGCGAACTTGTTGTACTGTTGGTCCATCGTGTTATTGTTAGCCCAAAAGATACGCTTACCGGAGAACAAAAAATAACGATCGAATGGAATTTCTGAGTCGGCAGACAGTTCGACTGCCCCGCTGGGCTATTTTCGTCAGCCCAGGTCGGATACACCTCACTGGACGCCACGTTGGCGATATAGCTGCGGAACGAGACGGTGACGTTCCGGGCCGAGGCGGCGGGCCTGCCGAGATGGACGGTGATGTTCTTCGGGATGATGACCCGGTCCAGCACCCGCGGCACACAGGCGAGGGACGGGGTCGGGCCGCTGCCGCCGTCGCCGGTGAAGAGGCTGTGGGGTGGGATGACGATGGGGACGTTGGGCGTGTCCCGCATCTCCTCGGTGTCGGGTATCATCTCGGGCTGGGCCAGCGTCACCTGCCCGGGAAAGACCTGCACGCCCTGGATGCGGACGGTGCGGTAGCCGGTCTTGGAGGCCACGAGGTCACAGACCGCGTAGGGGGGCTGCGTGGTGTTGTCCTCGTCCAGCGAGAGAGCACAGGCGGGGGTGGTAAGGGTGACGTCGTCGGCGTTGCCTTCGGCGTCGGTCAGGCGGGTGGCGGTGAAGCCGTCGCCGCTGACGGTGACGGTCACACCCTCGACAGGGCTGGACTGACGGGCCGCAAAGGCCTGGATGCGGAGAGTTCCGGTGTTCTTCATGGAGATACGCTCCTTTGCTGGTAAAAGTATGCTTCTGCCCCAGCGTATTCCGTCCGGCGCCCGGGCGTGCATGACAATGCCCGGTGCAAACAAAAAAAGCCGCCCGTAGGCGGCAGGGAATTACAGAAATCAAATTTTCTCTAAAGGCTTCCCCCGGTTGGGGGGAAGCTGTCACCGCAGGTGACTGATGAGGGCGCAAACGAGCAGCAGCTTACGGGAAATTGCCCCTCATCCGGCTGCTTTGGGACGAACTCTAAAAGTTGATTTCCGTGGCAGGGGAGAATAGCTTATTTGGCGTTGTCCTTGGCAAGGGCAGCGTCAATATTTTTTTGCAGGGCGGCAAGGTTTTCTTCCTTGTCGATGCCGCCCAGCAGGGGCTGGCCCACAACGTTGCCGTCCCGGTCAAAAACGTAGGTGGTGGGGAAGGCCATGATGTTCAGCGCAAACTTGCCGGCGTCGCTGCCGGAGGCAAAGTAGATGTTGCGGTAGCTTGCGCCCGTTGCAGCCAGCAGTTTTTTGGCGGCATCAATGCCCTGCTGGTTGCCGTCTAGCGTCTCGGTGTTGATGCCGACAACCTCGCCGCCCTGTGCCTTGACCTTCTCGTTCAGGGCGTTCAGGTCGTCCAGTTCCTCTACGCAGGGCTTGCAGCCGTTGAACCAGAAGTTCACCACCGTAAAGGCGTTGCCCGCAAACAGACTGTTGTCCACCGGGTTGCCCTCTAAATCGCTGCCCTCAAACTGGGGGAAGGCAGTGCCCTGTGCGGCAGCGCCGGAAGCGGCCGCGTCCGCGAGGGCAAGGGTGGCAATCTGCTCCTCGATGGCACGGATTTTTTCTGCATCGGCGGTCAGGGTCTTGTACTCCTCGTCCGAGAATTGGTCCTTCGTCTTTTCCACGGAGCTGCGCAGAAAATCGCCGTAGTTCGTGCTGAGGGTGGTCTCAGTCATGTTTTTGTCCATGGAAGCGAACACCTTCTCCCACAGGGCATCGTTTGCGGAAAGGATCTCGTTTTCCTCGGCCAGCAGCTGCTCCTCGGTCTTGGTTTCCGCTGCCGCAGAGGAAGCGGCAGAAGAAGAGGATGCAGAAGATGCAGAGGACGCGCCCTGCCCGCAGGCGGCAAGGCTGAAAGCCAGCGTAAGGCTGAGCAAAAGTGCGGTTACACGGTTGAATTTCATGGTTTTACTCCTTTGTTGTTTCGGTGTTTGATTGGTCTCCCAGCCCGAACTTGTACTGGATGGCGTCCGTGGGGCAGGCTTTCATACACATCCCACAGCGGATACATTCGGCGTGGTTGGGGGTCTTGGTAATGTCTACGTCCATCTTACAGGCCCTTGCGCAGGCGCCGCAGGAGACGCATTTGTGGGTGTCTACACGCATCTGGAACAGCGAGACCTTGTTCAGCAGCGCATAAAACGCGCCCAGCGGGCACAGCCACTTGCAGAAGGGGCGGTAGAACACCACGCTGCCCATAATGACTGCCAGCAGAATGCAGGCTTTCCATGTGAACAGCTTGCCCAGCGCGGCGCGGATGCCAGCATTGGTCAGGGAGAGGGGAAGGGCGCCTTCCAGCACGCCCTGTGGGCAGAGATATTTGCAGAAGAAGGGGTCGCCCATGCCCAGCTCGTTGACCGCCAGCAATGGCAGCAGCACCACCATGACCAGCAGCACCGCATACTTTAAATAGCGCAGCGGCTTTAGCTTTTTGGTGGAAAGCTTGGGAGAGGGAATCTTGTGCAAAAGCTCCTGAAACCACCCGAACGGGCAGAGGAAACCGCAGATGAACCGTCCCAGCAGCACCCCGAAAAGGATGAGAATGCCGGTGATGTAGTAGGAAAAGCGGAATTTGGAAGAGCCCACTACCGCCTGAAACGCCCCCACCGGGCAGGCACCGGCAGCGCCCGGGCAGGAATAGCAGTTCAGCCCCGGGACGCAGACGTATTTTCCATTGCCCTGATACAGCGTTCCTTTAGCAAAGTTGGGCAGGTGGATGTTGGTTAAAAGGGTCGCTCCGGCCTGTATAAAGCCCCGGAACCGGGCAAGGGGATTTAATTTTTTCTTATCCAATGCCCACACACTCCATACACAGCCGGATGGCTTTTGAAAATACGGTGTCTGCCTCGCCCCGCCATACGCCGAACAGCAGCATCAGTACCCCGGCAGCAAGCAAAAGCAGCTGCGCCTGTTTTTTTGTCATGAACATCATAGCCTCCTGTTGTTTGATGGCACCAGTATACACTATCCGGGATAAAATTTCTGCTAAGAAAATCTTAACACGAATCTTAACACCGTCTGCTATAATCTGTTATAATGAAGAAAAACGCAAGAAATGGATTTTTTACGGGAAGGGTGGAAAACAAAATGCGCCTTTTGGTGGTAGAGGACGAGCACTCCCTGCGGGAGGACATTGCCCGGAAGCTGCGGCTGTCCGGGTACGAGGTGGACGCCTGTGCAGACGGCGAAGCCGCATTGGAAGCGCTGACGGCAGAGCGGTACGACCTTGTGCTGCTGGACCTCAATCTGCCCAAGGTGGACGGGATGCAGGTGTTGCGCAGCTTACGGCAGCACGACCTTGAGACCTGTGTGCTGATCTTATCAGCGCGCAGTGAAATTTCAGATAAGGTGGAGGGGCTGGATGCCGGGGCGAACGATTATCTTTCCAAGCCATTCCACCTTGCAGAATTGGAAGCCCGGGTGCGCAGCCTGACCCGGCGCAAGTTCATCCAGCAGGACGTCTGCCTGTGCTGCGGGCGGCTCAGCTTCAACACCCGCAGCCGCGTTGCCACGGTGGATGGTCAGACCCTTGCCCTGACGCGGAAGGAGAGCGGCGTACTGGAATATCTGCTGCTGCATCAGGGACGCCCGGTCAGTCAGGAAGAGCTGATTGAGCACGTCTGGGACGGAAGCGTGGACAGCTTCAGCAACTCCATCCGGGTACATATCTCTGCCCTGCGCAAAAAGCTGCGGGCGGTGCTGGGCTACGACCCCATCCGCAACCGCATCGGGGAAGGCTACGAGATCGGAGGAGAGGTACAATGAAACGGTTGTCCCTGCAATGGCGCATCACCCTGCTGACGGCGCTGCTCATCGCCTGTGCCTGCGTGTGCATGAACCTGCTTTTATACCGCACCGGTGCAACCGGCATGGATGCCCTCAACGGCTTTATGATGCAGTATCAGCCCGGCAGTGAGGATTCCTTGACCATCGAGATCCCGCAGGAGGAAATGTCCAGCCTGCTGGCGCATTTTTCACAGGAAGTCTACGATGCAAAGGTGGTTTTTGGCCGCAAGGGCTGGTGCATTACTGCTGTGGTCACCATCCTCAGCGCGGCCATCGCTTATTTTGTCAGCGGCAGAGCTCTGAAACCGTTGCAGCAGCTTGCGCAGCAGGCGCAGCGGGTCGATCAGGACAGCATTGCTACCGTCCGTCTGGACGAAGATACCGTGCAGGAATTCGGGCAGTTGAGCCGGTCGGTAAACCGGATGCTGGATGGCCTGGCACAGTCCTTTGAATTACAACGGCAGTTTGCGGGCAACGCAGCCCACGAGCTGCGCACCCCGCTGGCTATTTTGCAGACGAAGCTGGAACTGTTTGCAGAGGAGCACCCAGCCATGGATGCCGAGACTGCCGGGCTGGTCAGCTCTCTGCGGGAGCAACTGGATCGCCTGACCGCCCTTGTGCGCACTTTATTAGAGATGAGCAATCTGCAATCGATCTCCCGTACTGACCAGATCGCCCTTGCACCGCTGGTGGAGGAAATTTTGACCGACCTGACCCCCCTTGCCCAGAAAAACAATATCTCCTTGCAGCAGGACTGCGCGGAACTGGGCATGGTGGGCAGTGATGCGCTGATCTACCGACTGGTGTTCAATCTGGTGGAAAACGGTATTAAGTATAACCGCCTCGACGGTGCGGTGCGCGTCACTCTGCGGCGGGAAAAGCAAACTGCCGTGCTGCGCGTTGCGGATACCGGCCCGGGCATCCCCGCAGACTGCCGGGAGAGCATCTTCCAGCCCTTTTTCCGGGTGGATAAGTCCCGCAGCCGGGAGATGGGCGGCGTGGGGCTTGGCCTTGCCCTTGTGCGGGAGATCGCCGTACTGCACGGCGGCAGTGTGACTGTGGAGAGCAGCAGCGAAAACGGCACTACCTTTGTCGTCACCCTGCCGCTGGCACAGCCCTGTTGAAGCAAGCAGAGCATGGAAATCGTGCTTCCGAATAAAGGCTTCCCCCGGTCGGAGGAAATCTGTCCCCAAGGGGTGAAGGCTTTTGCCCAGTGACGATTTGTGCAAGCATGGGAAGGGGGCTTTATTTTTGGCACACGGGGGAGTATACTGGAAACAGCAGGCCCCGGAAAATAAGAAGGACAAAGGAGATACTGAAAATGCAGGCGACCATTCAAAACGAATTTCTGAGCCTTACGGTGGACACTCACGGTGCCGAGGCCGTCAGCCTGAAGAACGCGGCGGGGGAGGAGCTGCTCTGGCAGGCCGACCCGGCGGTCTGGAAGCGCCACGCGCCCATCCTCTTCCCGTGGACGGGCAAGCTTAAAGACGGCAGCTTCACCCATGGCGGCAAGACCTACAAGGGCGGCCAGCACGGTTTTGCCCGGGATGTGGAGCACACCCTGCTGAAAGCGGAGGGCGACACAATCCAGCTCGAGCTGCGCCCGGATGAGGCCATGAAGGCGGAGAAGTTCCCCTTCGACTTCGTGCTCACCAGCACCTTCCGGCTGGACGGCAAGACCGTGCACCATACGCTGACGGTGCGCAACCCCGGCACCGAAGAGCTGCGCTTTGGCATCGGCTATCACCCGGCGTTCAACATCCCCTTTGATGCACAGCACACCACCACGGATTACGAGTTCCGGTTCGACCAGCCGGAAAGCCCGGTCATTCTGGACGCTTACCCCAACGGCCTGCTGAACGGCAAAAACCATTACCAGTGGAAGAACCAGCAGGCCATCCAGCTGACCAACGACCTCTTCGACAACGACAGCTTCTGCATGGCGGGCCTGCGCATCGGCAAAAAGTTTGGCACCAAGCTCTCCGGCAAGGCATCCATTCTGGGCGGCATCATCCTCATTGGCATTGGTCTGGAAATTTTTATTTCCGGGGTGTTCTGAAATTCAGACAGCATAAAACAAAAGGGCACGGCGCTGCAATGCGCTGTGCCCTTTCGTTTTATAAAATGTTCCACATAGAACAATTACTTTTCCGGCTCAAAATAATCGGCATATTCCTCGGTCAGCTTGGAGCCAAGCCGCCGGATGCCGCCGTACAGGTGCCGTTCCACCAACGGTTCAAAGGCGGCAAGGTCGCACCGCTCGATGGCGTTCATCAGGTTGCGGTGGTCTGCGATCACCTCGGCAAGGCCGCCGGTGGTCATGGTGTCCAGCATCCGGAAGCGGCTGTAGTCGGCGTGGGCGTTCTGCAGGGTGCTCCACAGGTACATTTTATCCATGGCCGCAAACCATGTCTCGTGCAGGGCACGGTCGGC
>ENA-OPCO01000738-OPCO01000738.1-human-gut-metagenome-genome-assembly--contig:-NODE-738-length-23348-cov-3.164341_pt1 | contig 23348 bp, 20 predicted proteins | sample MGYA00241562_ERZ501475 | MGnify/ENA primary metagenome ERZ501475 (study PRJEB25962, sample SAMEA2042627) | human gut metagenome | biome: human gut; feature: human-associated habitat; material: faeces... | reverse complement strand
ATCAGGTTGCACAGCGTTGTTTTTCCGCCGCCGGAAGGTCCTACCAGTGCTACCTTTTCTCCCGGATGAATTGTCAGGTTTAAGTTTTTGAACACCTGATTGTGATCATCCGGATATTCAAAGCTCACATTGTGGAATGCGATTTCGCCCTTCGGCTCTCCCATTTCCACAGCGTCCGCTTCATCGAAAATTTCGATGTCCGCATCCATGATCTGTAAAAACCGCTCAATTCCTGTCATGCCGCGCTGAAACTGTTCCGCAAACTCGATAATCCTGCGGATCGTCGCAATCAGCGTCGTCACATACAAAAGAAACGCCACCAGGTCGCCTGCCGCGACCCATCCTTTTATCATAAATATGCTGCCGAAAAGCAAAACAGACACATACATTGCGCCGTCAAAAGCGTGGGTTGTTGCATTAAATACCGCCATCAGATGATAGGAGTCTCGCTTGATGTCAAAGAACTGTCTGTTGTCTGTCTCAAACTTGTTCGTCTCCATCTGTTCATTTGTAAATGCCTTTACAACCTTCTGCCCCAGCAGGCTGTCCTCAATGCGGGCGTTTAATTCACCAATCTGGTTTCTCTGTCTGCGGAATACATCGCGCATTTTAAAATTCAGATGCATGCACACTGCAACCATGATCGGAACAATCAGGAAAATAATCAGCGTCAGAAGCACATTGATCCGCATCAGGATGATAAATGCGATCACGAGCTTAACCCCGGCAATAAAAAATTCTTCCGGGCAATGATGCGCAAATTCGGTCACATCAAACAGATCGTTCGTAATCCGTCCCATGATCTGTCCGACCTTGGTATTATTATAATAGGTATTTGACAGCTGATGCAGATGCTGATACGCGTCCCGGCGCATGTCCGTTTCGATTTTCGCGCCCATGATATGTCCGACGCCCGCCATATAATAAGTGGCAACGCAGTCCACTATGCGCAGCGCCAGATAAATCGCAACCACGCCCAGAATTATCTGAACCGAAAGCTCTGCCAGATGATACAATCCCTGATTGGTAATGTAACGCATAATCATCGGCAGCACCAGCTCGCACAGTGTCGTCAGCCCGGCGCAGAATAAATCCAGCACCAGTGTTTTCCAATACGGTTTAAAATATGGCTGAAAGCGCCGAAATAGTTCTTTTGTTGTATATTGCCTGTCTTTCATGGCAATTTTCTCCCCTCATCACTCGTATTTTACAGACGGACTATACCATCCGTTTTTTTTAGTATAACACAAAAACAGCTCTCATGTAAACGGCAGGTGAAACTGCTTCCCGCTTTGTCACCCCCTGTTTTTCCTCTTCATAAGATAAGAAAAAAGGCAGTGTCTTCCCCGTCTTTTGTAAGGAGACTTCCATGATGGCTTTCTGTTCTTCCTGCTGCCGCCCGGCCTCCACGCTGCCAACGGCCTGCCGTCCCGGCGCTTCCTGTATATCCAGACAGGACATCGAACGCCTGCTTCTATGGAAGCTCGGGCTTATGAAATGCCAAAGCAACCGGTTTTGCTCCGGTTGGCAAAAGCGCCCAGGCGTGTGCCGTTCCGATTCCTTTTTTCACTGACGCAGCTTTGGCTGCCGGGATGCCTACAGCCGCCAAATACAGTCCGTATCTGCCTATAGCGTCCTTCCGGCGGCGGTATATAACAGGGCATTACAGATTGCCGCCGCTACGTTCGAACCACCCTTTCGTCCACGCGCCACAATATACGGCACCGGATCCTTCAGAATTTCTTCCTTGCTTTCCACTACATTGACAAAGCCCACCGGAACCCCGATGACCAGCACAGGATCCACTTTTTTCTCCAGGATCAGCTCATGCAGGCGAATCAGCGCAGTCGGCGCATTCCCGATCGCAAAAACCCATCTGCCCGGAAGCCTGGCCGCTTCCTCCATACTCACCCACGCGCGGGTCGTCTGTCTTTCTTTCGCAAGCCTTGCCACTTCCGGATCGCTCATAAAACAACGTGCGGTCCCGCCAAAGCTCTCCAGGGTGCTTTTATGGATGCCGGAAAGGGCCATCTGCGTATCTGTCACAATTCCAGCCCCGGCCTTTAATGCTTCCACAGCTTTTGTCACCGCGCCCTCCGAAAAAACAAGGTTGTCTACATAGTCAAAATCCGCCGTCGTATGAATCACCCGTTTGATAACCGGCTCGTTTTCCGGTAAAAGTTTCCGGTCACCCAGCTCCTTCGTAAGGATCTCAAAACTACGTTTTTCAATCTCCCCCGGCAGTACGTATTGATAGCTCATCTGTCGCCCTCCTGCTTCTCCATCATCCGGTAAATCTGTTCCATATCCAGTGCTTTTCTGACTTCAGCTGCCAGAAGATCATACTGGCTTTCCTTAAATGCCCCATAATCCTGTGTCAGCGCCTCTGCACAGATTCCTTTTTTGGAAAGCAGCGCGCCGCACAGATTTTTTGTCAGCGACCCGTCTTCAAAAAGTCCGTGCACATAAGTACCGGCAACATTGCCGCAGACTGCGCCGTCTGCCTGCCAGTCCTCCTCTGCTTCTGTGCTTCCGTTTGTCAGCTTCCGGATTCTGGAGAACGGGTTTTTTCCATTTCCTGTTGTATGTCCCATATGAATTTCATAACCGGAAAATACACTGCCGCTAAGCGCAGCGAACAGCCCGTCTCCTGCGCCCGGGTTTTGAAGAATTTCTCCTGTCACCCGGGTCTGCACCTTTTCCTTTCCAAAAACGGTTCGAACCGGCAAAAGCCCCATTCCATGCAGGCTTCCTCCCCCTTCTTCCCCGTCCGGATCTTCGATGCTTTCGCCCAACATCTGATAGCCCCCGCAGATTCCCAGCACCGGCACGTTTGCTGCCGCAAGCTTCAAAATGGCGGCTTCCATACCATTCTGGCGCATCCATTTCAAGTCGCTCATCGTATTTTTGCTTCCGGGTACAATCACCATATCCGGCTGCCCGAGCGTTTTTACATCCCCTGCATAACGCAGACTGATTCCGGGCTGCTGCTCCAACGGGTTAAAATCGGTAAAATTCGAAATATGCGGCAGGCGAACCACTGCGATATCCACGCCTGCCCCCGCCTGTACCCGGGACAGACGAGGCGCGAGACTGTCCTCATCATCCAGTTTTGCATAAATCCACGGAATGACACCTGCTACCGGAATTTTCGTCAGCTCCTCCAGCGTTGCAAGTCCGGGTTTTAAAATCTCAACGTCTCCCCGGAACTTGTTGATAATCAGTCCTTTCACCCGGTTTCTTTCTTCCTCTTCCAGCAGGGCAACCGTCCCGTAAAGCTGTGCAAAAACGCCGCCCCGGTCAATATCTCCGGCAAGCAGCACCGGCGCGTCCACCATCTTCGCCATGCCCATGTTGACGATATCGTTTTTCTTTAAATTGATCTCTGCCGGGCTGCCCGCGCCCTCAATCACAATGATGTCATATTCCTCTTCCAGGGATCTGTAAGCTTTCATGATTTCCGGCACAAGCTGCTTTTTATATTTAAAATAAGACGCTGCAGGCATGTTTCCGAGCACATGCCCGTTGACAATAACCTGACTTCCCACATCACTGGTAGGTTTTAACAGAATCGGGTTCATCCTCGCATCCGGTCTGATTTTCGCAGCTTCCGCCTGCATGACCTGCGCGCGCCCCATCTCTGCCCCGTCTTCCGTGATAAAACTGTTGAGCGCCATATTCTGGCTTTTAAACGGTGCAGTCTTAAAACCATCCTGCGTAAAAATACGGCACAGTGCCGCGCAGATCAGGCTCTTTCCGGCACTCGACATCGTGCCCTGAATCATAATATTTTGCTTCATTGTTTTTCCTCATTCCATTTCCGCAAACGCCTTCCGACAGTCCCGACGCAATCGGGTTCAAAGCTGCTTTTTTCCCTGACACAAAAAAAGTGCCTCCAGAAACCCACGGTTTTCTTCCTCTGTGCGCACTGCAATCCGGTAGTCCCCGGGCTGCAGGTTATGATAATTGGAGCAATCCCGCATCGGGAATCCTGCTTCTTCCATTCTTTTTCCAAGCGTCGCATCGTGACTGCGAAACAACAGATAATTGGCTTTTCCCTCCCAGACTGTAAATCCTGCCTGCCGCAAACCCTTTACCAGAATCGGACGCTGTTGTTCCACCAGTTTTCTCACCCGGTCTGCATATGCCTGCTCCGAAAGTGCGGCGACTCCGGCTTCCTGTGCCAGAAGCGACACTCCCCACGGCTGTCCGCTTTCCATCAGCTGTTCTTTTCGCTTTGCATCACTGCACACGCAATATCCAAGCCGGACCCCCGCCATCGCATAGAGCTTCGTAAACGCCCTCAGAATCACCAGGTTCGGATACTGTCCAAGATACGGCAAAAGCGTCCGCTCCTTCCGATCCGGTAAAAATTCCAGAAAACACTCATCCAACACAAGAAGTGCACTGCATTCCCGACAGCGCTCCAGAATTGCTGTCAGCAGGCTGTGTTTTGTGCACTGCCCGGTCGGATTATTCGGTTCACACAGAAAAACAAGATCTGTGTCCGGCGTAATCTGTCCCAGAATATCCTCCTGAATCTGAAACTGATCTTCTTCTTTTAGTTCATAAAAATAAATCCTGCTCCCGACAAGTCCTGCCGCCTGCTCATACTCCGCAAATGCCGGAGCTGTCAACAGCACTTTTTTCGGTTTTTCCGCCTGAAACAGCCGATAAATCAGATCCGCTGCCCCGTTGCCACAGACAATCCATTCTTCCGGACAGGAAAGCTCCTCCGAGAGTTTTTGAATCAGTTTTCTGCATAACGGATCCGGATAACGGTCTATTTTCCCTGCCGCCCGGCAGATCGCCTCCCGGACGCCATCCGGCACGCCCAGCGGACTTACATTTGCAGAAAAATCCCGGATGCTGCGGTTTCCCAGACGCTCCTTTTGTCCTGCCCAGTCTCCGCCATGAATCAGTTCCATTCTTTTCTCCCTCTGCCTGCGCACAGGCTACACAGCTTTCTTTTGTGCATTCTTCTGCACCTTCCCCGCAAGCCATTTATATATTCTATAACAATATACACAGTACACATCTGACCGCAAGAAACAACACGAGCGCGATCAGGCTCGCTACGATCATCATCCGGTTAATCCGCATAATATCTGCTGCTTCCACCGTCCGCAGATCCTCTCCAATCGTCGGCTTTTTTACCAGCTTCCCAAAATACCATGCATCCCCTGCAAGCAGGATGTCCAGTGCTCCTGCCGCCACACTTTCTGTCTGGGCGGAATTCGGGCTTGCGTGATTGTAACGGTCGCGCTTCCAGATTTGAAACGCATGCTTTGCGTTCTGCCCGCTCAGACATGCTGCAAACATCATCAAAAAAGCAGAAATCCGCGCCGGAATATAGTTTGCAACGTCATCCAGCTTTGCTGCCGCGCGTCCAAAGTACAGATACCGGTCATTTTTATAGCCGACCATGCTGTCCATCGTATTGATCGCTTTATAGCAAAGTCCAAGCGGCGCACCTCCGATCACCAGATAAAAAAGCGGTGCTGCCACACCGTCCGAAAAATTTTCCGCCACCGTCTCAATTGCAGCCTTTGCAACTCCCGCTGCGTCCAGATTCTGCGTATCCCTTCCGACAATTCTTGCCACCGCGCTCCTGGCGCCGGGCAGGTCCTGTTCTTCCAGCTTTTTTTTCACCCGCATGCTCTCTGTATACAGTCCCTTCACCGCAAGCGCCTGCCAACACCACAGCGTTTCCAGCAAAAATGCCAGCACGGGATGCACCAGACCTGCCAGATAAATTGCGGCTGCCGCCATCAGAAAGCTTCCAAGCGGCAGAATCGCTGCCAGGGCTGCTCCCGCCATCAGAAGTCCCTTTTGGGTATCCGGAAACTTCCTGCGCAGAAATTTTTCCAGCGCGCTGATTGCTTTTCCCATATAAATAACCGGGTGCGGCATCCAGTCCGGATCCCCCAGGCATAAATCCATGAAAAAGCCGCATAAAACGGCAGCTGCTATTCTCATCTTTTTCCTCTCTTTTCCTGCTGCCTGCGAAACGAAATCTGCCCCTTTATCCAGAGCCTTTCGTTTTCCCAGACAAGCTTCCAGCCATCCCCGGCCTGCGTCTGTCCTTCATAATAACTTCTTTTCGGTTCTCCGAATTGTTCTAACAGAGCCATCTGCGTGCCGCCGTGGGCCACAACCGGATAAACTGCCTGCGGTTCTTTCTGCTGCCATCCCTGGGTCAACTCCAAAAAAGCGCTGCAGACGCGGCTGCAAAAAACTGCTTTGCTCTCCCCGCCCGGACAGACATCCAGGCAGCCGCTCTCCACCCAGCTCCGATAGGCGCTGTCATTTTGCATCTCTTCAAAATTTTTTCCTTCAAAACTGCCGAAATTCATTTCTTCCAGCCCCGGTACAAGGATCTGCTCTGCTCCTGGAAACAGAATCTGTGCCGTTTCCTGTGTCCTGCGTCTGTTCGTCACCCATACTTTGGAAACGGTTTCCGAAGCGCGGATAAGCTCCGCTTTTCCAGCACTTCCGAGGGAGGAATCCAGCCACCCGATATAACGGTGCTGCTCATTTTCTGGCGTTTTTCCATGACGGATCAGCCAGATTTCTATCTTCTGCTCCATATTTTCCTCTCATTTCTGCCACACCTCCCCTGTTGACGGTCGGTCCAGACAGCTGTTATCGAAGGCTTTCCGGCAGGCCGCACCAGACACGAATGACTTTCTGCGCCCGTTTTGCAAGCAGAATCGACAGCCGTCCGGCTGCTTCTCTTGCCTCCCGCTCTGCAGCATCTATCGGCACGACACCGCACCCGGTTTCCGTTGCGATGACTACTTCTTTTCTGCAAAGCTGCTCCGCCAGCTTTTCCAGCTCTTCCGGCCGATTTCCGACTTTGGAAGCCAGCTGCTGTGCATCGTAAAGCACCCTGCAGCTATCCTCTGCTTTTGTCGAAAAATCTGCTTCCGTATAGCCGAAAGTTTCCCGGACATACTCCCGTTTTCCGGCCGCATATGGTCCAAAAATATAAATCATGCCTGTTCCTTTCCCTTCCCCTGCAAAAACTACCCTTCGCCAGCGCCATTTACAAGATCGCATCTGCGATGTTTTTTTGCCGCACTACAGATACTCTGTCAGTACCACTGCTGCCAGCATGAAAAGTTCGCACATCTGGACAAACCATCCTGCCAGGTCCCCCGACAGACCGCCGAATTTTCCAATCAGCCGGAACCGATAATACAAAAAAGTCCCGATTGCAGCAATGCTTACGCCAATGCCTTTTTTCCCGCAGCAAATACAGCAAAGGACACAAAGGACTGCTGCCAGGACAGCGAGAAACGTTCGCACCTTCTTTTTATCCGCGTACTCTGCAAAAGTATATGCCAGACCACTGTTTTTCGCAAGAGGAAAGCTCGCAACTGCAAGCCCGGAAAGGCTTCTGCTGATACAATAGCCAAACGCCAGCGCCGTCAGATCTGCCTGCATTTGTGCTGCCGTCACTGCAAGAGCAAGCTGGGCGATAAAATAACAGCCCAGCCAGATCGCCGCGAACGCGCCCATATGCGGGTCCTTTAAAATCTGTAGTTTTTTTTCTGTATCCTGATGACTTGCCAGCGCATCTGCCGTATCGCAGAAGCCATCCAGATGAATGCCTCCGGTCACAAGTACCGGAAGTACACAGATTCCCGCCGCCAGTATCCATTCCGAAAACTCCATCCGCAGGCACACAAAACGCCACAGGCACACCAGCGCGCCGATCACTGCACCGATCAGCGGGAACGCGCACAACGCATAGCGCATACTTTTATTTGTCCATTCTGTCTGCGGCATCGGAATTGCCGAAAACATCGAAAATGCCACGATCACTGTCGAAATCATTGGATTTTTCCTCCCTGCTTATGCCAGATCCAACACCCTGCTGTAATTTCCGCTGCCGCATCCGCCATTTTTGCAATTTCCCGGTTGATTTTTCCGAGGATATCCAGATACCGCACCGTAGACGGATCATAATTTGTCCCGCCCTCGAACACTTCGTTGCTGACAATGATCAGATGCCTGCACTGGTTTTCCAGAGCTTTTACGCCTGCCAGAATTTCTTCGCTGCACCGATCCTCTCCGACGCCCTCCGGCGCGTAGATTTCATTCGCAGTCAGGTTGCTCATACATTCCAGTAAAACGACGCTGTCTTTCGGAACGCGCACCTGTTTTAAACCGGTATAACATTCCACAGTCTGAAAATTTTTCTGTGCGCGCATCCCACGATGTTTTTCAATCCGTGCCAGACATTCGTTGTCCATCGGCTGCATCGTTGCGATGTAAATACGGTTTTTTCCGGCTTCCATCGCGTAATTTTCCGCAAAAGCGCTCTTTCCACTCGCGCTTCCGCCCACAATCAATGTCAGCATATCCTTCCTCTTTTCCGTTTTCTGCTTCCTTACAGCTGGCTGCCCTGCTCTTCATACGCCTCGATCGAAAGCTCTCCGAATGTAGAACCCTGATAGACGCTGCACGCCATATCCAGCATCGGAATCGCGCACAGCGCACCGGTTCCTTCTCCGAGACGCATGCCCGCCGTGATCATCGGTTCCAGACCGATTGCATCCAGAATCATGCATCCGGCCGGTTCCGCAGATACATGAGTTGCCAGCATTGCCTTTTTGGAAGCCGGGCAGATTTTTACCGCCAAAAGTGCCGCCACTGCAGAGATCACACCATCAATCAGCACCGGAACCTGATACAGCGCGCCGCCAAGGTAGAGACCGACCATTCCTGCAATATCGAACCCGCCAAGCATAGAGAGCACACTGAGCGGATCTTCCGGATCCGGGTGGTGAAGCTTTATCGCTTTCTTTATTGCCTCCAGTTTACGGGAAAGCCCGCTGTCAGACAAGCCTGCACCGCGTCCCGTCACAAGCAGCGGATCACAGCCAAGCAGAACCGAAGCAACCGCGCTGGACGTCGTCGTATTGCCAATTCCCATTTCTCCGGTCACCAAAAGCTTTACCCTATCCTCTTTTGCGCACTTTGCAAGCCCGATTCCCGTTTCGATACAGCGGTACAGCTCTGCCTTTGTCATCGCCGGCTTTTGCGTAATATCCGCCGTCCCGTTGGCGATCCGACAGTTTCGGACTCCAGGATTTCCCGGATAATTTAAAATTCCGAGATCGACCGCCTCTACCTGACAGTTCGCCACCTTTGCCATCCTGCAGGCGCTGCTTTTTCCGGCGGCAAAGCTGTCTGCCATCCGCGCGGTCACTTCGCTCCCGGTCTGTGTGACGTTCTGTGCCACTACGCCGTTATCCGCACACATCAGATACAATCTGCGCACCGACAGGTCAATGTCCGCGCTCCCAGTCAGCGCTGCAATCCGAATCAGCGCATCCTCCAAAAGCCCAAGGCTTCCCAGGGGCTTCGCCACACTGTCCCATCGTTGCTTCGCTTCCGACGCTGCCTTTTTGTCCGGCTCCGATATCTGATTCAGCTGATTTGATAACCTTTCCAAATTCACAATGCCTTCTCCCTTTGCTTTTCCTGCCATTTTGCCGCTGCCCTGGCAAACCGTTCCGCCAGCCTTGGCTCCGCCAGAAAATATAAATGCGGAAAGCCTGCATACAGACTGCTTCCTGCTACGCTTCCCTCCCAGGTTTTGTTTCCGACCGGCTTTTTCATTTCAAACGCTGTCCCGTTCTGGGTACAGTCCCAGTAATGAAATTCATGCACCGGAATGCTTTCCCCTTTTTCAAACAGCATGGAATTTTCTTTTGCTGTCATGACCGCGTATCCAAAGCGCTGCAGACGGTTCGTCCGAAATCCGCTTCCATCCAAAACGCCTGTCATCTCCCAGACCTGTCCGTCAGCGTCTTCCAGTTCCTTTTGCAGATACAGGAAGCCGCCGCATTCCGCAATCGTCGGCATTCCATGACGGACCGCCTCAAAAATTGCATGACGCATCCCACTGTTTTCAGAAAGCTTCCCGGCGTGCAGCTCCGGGTATCCGCCGCCCAGATACAGTCCGCAGATGCCTTCCGGCAGCTTTTTATCTTCCATCGGCGAAAATTCCACAAGCTCCAATCCCTGTTGCCGCAGCGCCCTTTTGTTTTCTTCATAATAAAAACAAAACGCTGTGTCCTGTGCAATGCCGATTCGAAGGCACTCTTTATCCGGGGCAGAAAACTGTGGAGAATCCGGACAATCCGGGCTTTTTAACGCTGCTTCGCTTTTTATTGTCTCTGCCACACTGTCCGCTGTCGCTGCGATCCGCAGCACTTGCTCCAGATCAACATGTTGTAAAAAAGCATCTGCCAGCCTGTCCACCTTTTCCGACAGCGCTCCGACCTCCTGCGCTGTCACAAGCCCTAGATGTCTGCTTTCAAAAGAAGCATCTTCCACATAGGGCAAAAAACCAACAACCGGCAGCCCGGTCTGTTCCTCCAGCATCGGTGCAAGCAGCCGCGCCATCCTTTCCGAACAGCCATTGAGCAAAATGCCTGCAAGCTGGTTTCTTTTCCGGAAAGAAAGCATTCCCTGAACTTGTGCGGCAATCGTCAGGCTCGCACCTTTCGGACGCACAACAAGAATTACCGGAGTATTTGTTGCACACGCAACATCCCATGTAGAGTCCCGGTCCGACACGCCGCCCAGACCGTCATAATATCCCATCACGCCCTCCAGCACTGCAATTTTACACCGCTGTTCATAACAGGCAATCTGGCGCTGCAGTGTTTTTGCATCTGCAAAAAACAGATCCAGATTTTCTCCCGGAATGCCGAGCACACGCTGATGGAACATCGGATCGATATAGTCCGGTCCGCACTTAAACGAGGCCGCAGAGATTCCTTTTTTCTGCAGCGCCCGCAGGCACGCACAGGTAACAGCCGTCTTCCCGCTTCCGCTGGACAGACCTGCAAATAAAATCCTATTCATCTGCACATCCTCCGGCACTGATTAAAAAGATCGGATTATTGGCGCAAAGCATATGACCTTTTCCTGCCTTTTTCGACCGCGAAACCTGAAGCTGCATGATTTCTGCCGGCTTTAAGGTAAACGCTTCCAGACTTTCACATGCCTGCAGTGCTGTTTCCAGCAAAATCGCGGTCACAACGATCCGGACGGACGGATTTTTTTCAAAAAGGATGGATAAAATTTCCGGCAGATTTCCCTTCGTCCCGCCAATAAACACAGCGTCCGGCGCAGGAAGAGAGTCTAATGCCTGCGGCGCTTTTCCAAAAACCACATGCAAATTCCCGCAGCCAAACCGCTCCCGGTTCTTCCCAATCAATTCTACAGCTTTTTCCTCACACTCAATCGCATACACGTCTGCCTGTCCTGCCATCAACGAAAGTTCGACAGAAACAGAACCGGTTCCTGCACCGACATCATAAAGGACTTTCGCGCCTGCCGCCCCGAGCTTTGCAAGCGCAGCTGCACGCACCTCCTGTTTTGTCATTGGAACCTCTCCCCGGACAAACCAGTCATCCAAAAGTCCGGGACCATGTGTTTTTGCACGCTCCCGCCAGCAAGATCCCATAACAGAATTCTCAGAATTCTTTTTCACAGATACCGTATCGTTTCCGATATCGTCTGCCGTTTTCTCCCGCTTCACCACCAGCACCGCCAGTGGCGCAAATATCTTTTCTGCTATTTCCCGAACTGTTCCGGACACAATCCGTTCTTCCGGATAGGAAAGCTTTTCTCCGACATACGCCCGGCATCCGCCAAATCCCGCCTGCATCAGCTGTCTGCAAAGTTCCTGCGCCGTATTGTCCGGTCCGGTCAAAAAAAATACTTCCGGATTTTCTGTAACTGCCGCAACAGGATCACAGGCTCTTCCGTGGGCGCTCACCACTTTCCAGTCCTGCCACGGCAGCTGCAGTTTCGCAGCCAAATAGGACATGCTTCCGATCCCGGGCAGAATGGAGAGCTCTCCGTCCCAGTATTTTCCAAGCCCGGTACAAAGGCTGTAACAGCCGGTGTCCCCGGTACAGACCACGCAGGGAAAGCTGCTGTCAGAACCATACACTGCATCACAGACCGCCTGGGCGGAAACCGCTATTTTCCGATTCTTCGAGCATCCCTCCGGAAGTGTTTCAAGCAGGCGCCCTGCCCCGACAATCAGGTCTGCTTTGCGTAACGCTTCCAACGCTTCCAGTGTCAGGCAGGACTGGCTGCCGGGTCCCATTCCAACGACTGTCAGTTTTCTCATTCCACAGCACCTCCTTTTGCATACAGGCTCTCCAATACAAGGTTCCAGGCTTCTTCTACAGAATACCCTTCTTCCTGCGTCGGTCTGCCAATCACGACAAGCGCAGCCTTCTGCAGCCGCGCAGCCTCCTGTTTTTCCAGAAAGCCGCCCTTTTTGCCGCCATCCTTCGTCACGAGGATGCCGATATGGTACTGCTCCATCAGCGCAATATTTAACGCAGTTGTGAAGGGTCCCTGCAGCGCAAGAATGTGGCTGTGCGGAATCTGAGCCTTTTCGCACAGATCAAGCGCTTCTTTGGAGGGAAGCACCCGCACATAGAGCCGCTCTTTTTCCACGCCTTCAAACGCCGCAAGCTCCTTGCTGCCCGTCGTCAGCAGGACATTTCCAGAAAGCGTCTGCAACAGTCCTGCCGCCTCCTTTGCATCCTGCACCCAGTAACAGTCACTGCCGACCTTTGAAGCTCTCCGGCAAACCCGAAGCAGACGGATTTGCTCCTGCTGTGCCGCCTGACGAATATTTTCGCTCACCTCTGCCGCATAGGGATGGGTCGCATCAATCACAAGATCATAGCCCTTTTCCATCTCCCGCTCCATCTGTGTCCGATCCATCCGCCCTGCCAGAATCGTTGCCTGCGGCAGATCCTGCAGCAGTTCCTCTCCATATGGAGTTGCTACACTGACTTTAAAAATGACTGGAAGAGTCAACAGGCGTTGTGCCAGCTCTCTGCCCTCCGTTGTTCCGCCAAACAGCAGGATTCTGAGCTTTTCCTTTCCGCCTGCCCGATTGACCGCCACCCGCTTTTCATAGCCGCGCTTTGTTACCAACAGACCGTTTTGGAAGCTTGTCCTGCTGCTGCCGATAAAGACCGTCGTAAACATATCTACCTGCTCTTTGGTAAGCTCCTGCAGCGTGCAGGTTTTCTTCTCTTCATCCTGTCTTCCGATCATCCGCACCCAGCCACAGGGCGTATCCGGTGCATAATACTCGGATACAATCTGGCACGCCCAGCTTAAATAGTCCGCCCGCTTTTTGCTCGACGGATTGTACAGACAAATGGAAAAATCTCCCGCTGCCGCCGCACGGAGCCGCTTCTCGATCACGTCCTTTGGCGTCAGAAGGTCGGACAGGGAAATCACGGCAAAATCGTTCATCAGCGGTGCGCCCAGCCGAGCTGCCCCGGAAAGCGCCGCTGTCACGCCCGCAACGATCACAACCTCCGTCTCCGGATACTTTTCTGCCAACGACAGTACAAGCCCTGCCATTCCGTACACGCCTGCATCCCCGCTGCAGATCATCGCCGTCGTTTTTCCGCCCTGCGCTGCCAAAAGCGCCATATGACAGCGTTCGACTTCTTTTGTCATACCGCTGACCAGATATTCCTTCTCCGGATAATCTTCCCGGATTAAATCCGCATAGGCGGTATAGCCGCAGATTACTTCTGACTGTTCCAGCGCTTTTTTTGCCTCCAGCGTCATACCATCCCTGCCGCCAGGCCCAAGCCCTACTACAAAAAGACGTTTCATTGTTTTTCTCTCCGTCAATCGATATTTCACTGCATACAACTATCCTGAAATTTCTTCCCACAAAATAGAATTTTCAGGATACCATTCGCTTTAGAAGGAAATTTTGACCTCGTCCAGTACAAAGGCTGCCGTCACGCCGTTTTTCGCCATTTTGGAAATCAGAATTTTCCCATTTTGGCTGCCCGCCATGGCACTCCGTTCGCAGACATTGTCCACACCCGTCACCTGACTGACAAATGCCGATGCGGTAAACTCCCCGTCCAGGTTTCGGAGCGTTTCCGCATCGTAGGTTTCCAGCAAAATACCATGTTCTGCACAAAATAAAAGCAGCCCCGGTTCCTCTTTTTTTAAATCGATGCTGCATATTTTCTGAACCGCCTGCTGCCAGACATTGTTCTGCTCCAGCACTTCCTCAAACAGCGCATCCAGCTGTTCCCGCTGTGCACCTTTCCGGCATCCGATTCCTGCGATCAGCGCTGCAGGAATCAGATAAAGAGGCTCCTGCTTTCGGTCTGTCAGCCTGTGGATTCCGATATAAATATCGCAGGACGCTGCATCGGAAAAAACAAGCCCCTCCGGCAGCTTCCCGGAAATGGGAAATTCGCTGAACAGCTTTTTGGTCTGTCCCTGCAAAAGCCCTGCAGAAATTTCTTTAATTCCGGAAGGATTTGCAACCGTCAGCCCTTCCTGTTTCGCCCAGCTGTCCACCGCCCAGACGCCCCGCACATCTGTTGCCGTCGTAATCGCCGCCTGCGCGCCTGTCATTTTCGCAAGCTTATTGGCAAGAAGATTTGCTCCGCCGAGATGCCCGGACAAAATCGGGATGCACCAGTTTGCCTTTTCATCCATCACGACCACAGCCGGATCGCTTTGTTTTTCCCGGACATAAGGCGCGATCGCACGTACGGCGATTCCTGCCGCACCGATAAAAAGCAGATTGTTGCCCGGCTGAAAAACCCGCTTTGTCCAGTCCGACAGACTTTCGTGATCTGCTCCGAAACACTGTGTAAGTTCCCAGTCTGCAGCAAAGACATCCTCTCCCGCCAGAATCCTCAGCCCGAGCGTTGCGCCGCTTGGGCTGAAACAGATGATATGATTACTCATTTGCGTTTCCTTCCGTATCCGTGCCCTGCCGGTACTTTGTCGTAAACGCCGGGTCATACAGACACGATCTGTCATAAACATCCCCGAGGAAATTTCCGACCATTACAAGCGCCGTTTTGGATATGCCAGCTTCTTTCCCACACCGGGCAAGGTTTCCCAACGGACAGCGCAGCGTACGCTCTTCCGGCCAGCTTGCTTTGTATACAATCGCTGCCGGTGTCTGCTCCGTGTAAGCACCCTTTAACAGCTCGCGCTGTAGTCCCTCCAGCATCCCGGCGCTCAGGAAAATGACCATCGCGCAGCCGTGCGCCGCAAGGGAGGCGATCGACTCTGCTTCCGGCACCGGCGTCCGCCCCGCCATCCGGGTAATGATCACGCTCTGCGTAATGCCCGGCAGCGTGTATTCTGCATCCAGAGCTGCTGCAGCACCACAGAAGCTCGAAACGCCAGGCGTCACATCGTAAGAAATCTCCTGCTCTTTCAGGCAGTCGATCTGCTCTCGAATTGCCCCGTACAGGCTCGGGTCACCCGTATGCAGCCGCACTGTCATCTGCTGTCTGCTTTCCGCCTCTTCCATGACGGCAATCACTTCTTCCAGCGTCATCTGCGCGCTGTTGTAAATTCTGCAATCTTTTTTTGCAAACCCGAGCAGTGCCGGATTGACCAAACTGCCCGCATAAACAATAACATCCGCTTCTTCCAGAAGTCTGCGTCCCCGCAATGTGATCAGATCCGGCGCGCCGCAGCCTGCCCCAACAAAATGAACCACTTCTTTACTCCTTTACAATCACAGTTGTGAAATATCCATAAGCCTCGTTTTCCAAAAGGCCGTCCTTGACGACTTCTCCCGGCAGACCGCCTGCTTTGCAATTTCCAGCGCGGTTTTCTGTTTTCCCATCACACGTGCCGCTGCGATGACGTCTGCTTCCTTCAAAATGCGTACCGCCTTGACCGTCATCAGCTCCGGATCTCCCGGACCCGTGCTCACTCCGTAAAAAATCCCCTTTATATTTCCTGACACTGAGTTTCTCCTAACACTCCAAACCGATTGCTGAACACCAGAACCGTAACTTCCACCGTACCGCCCAGCCGGTGCGCTGCATGCTGTCCGATCTTTTTCATCAGACTCTGCATGACCGCTTCTTTTTTACCTTCCTCATCCAGAATTTCCAGACAGGCGTCCGTCGTCGCAGCCTCCATCAGTCTGCCGATCACATCCCGGCTTACGCCCGCCAGTGCGGCATGGGCGGCGAACAGCTCACACCGGCAGTCTGCGACCCTGGAATGCGTATTCATAATACCACCCGCCAGCTTGACAAGCTTGCCAATGTGCCCCACCAATATGACCTTTGAAAATCCGCTGCTGACTGCAAAATCGAAGGCTTCCCCGATATAATTGGAACACTGTACCGGCGTCATGGAGGCAAATTCCGGTCGATCCTTTAAAAATTCCATGCCGTAATTGCCCGGTGTCAGTAAAAGTGCATCTTCCCCCAATGCCCTTCGCTGACGTATTTCCAGACCGATGGTATCCACAAGCGCCTGCACGCTTTTCGGCTCAACAATCCCGGTCGTTCCGAGAATCGATATTCCGCCCTGGATGCCAAGCTGCGGATTGAAGGTCTTTTTGGCAAGTGCTTCCCCGTCCGGCACAAATACCGTCAGCAAAAGTCCGCCCTCATAGCCTGCGTCCAGGCACTCTGCCTCCGCCTCCTGCAAAATCATCCGCCGCGGGACAGAATTGATCGCCGCTGCGCCGACCGGCTGTTCCAGCCCTGGCTTTGTCACCCTGCCGACGCCGATGCCTCCGTCGATAACGATCTTGGTTCCCGCCGTTTTTTTTGCTTTGACACAGATCAGAGACTGCGCGGTGACATCGATATCGTCTCCTGCGTCCTTGCGCACGCCACAGCTGACCCAGCCGTCGCCGCTTTGAATTTCTTCCACCGCCGTCGTGACCCAAAGCCCCTTCGGCGTCAGGACGGAAATTTCTTCTGTTTTTTGTCCGCCAAGCAGCATCCGGACGGCAGCCTTTCCCGCCAGCGCCGCACACGTTCCTGTGGTGTAGCCGCAGCGCAGCTTCTGCTGTCCCTGCTGGATATAATGTTCAAACTCCATTTTCGATCCTATCTGCTGCCTCTGTTTTTGCCAGCGCCCTTTCCACCATAGATGCCTCCTGCACAGAGGAATTTCTGCTTTCACGCTGTAACCTATCATACAAAAAAATACACGTAAAGTAAACGTTATTTTTATCCAACTACCTGCCCTGCCGCAATCAAAAAGACACCGCCGTAATAAAACAGCAGCAGCACCGCGCCCTGCAGGCGGCTTTCGTAGCCGCTTAGCAGCCGCCAGATCAGAATATTGTCTGAAATGAAAAATCCAACCGCGCCAAAAGCCGTGAGCATGCTGCCAAAACTTTGCTCCTGTAGGCAATAGGTAATCGCGCCCGCCGTCATCGCACTCAGAACCAGCCCATAGGCCACAACAGACAAAATCTCCCTGCCGCTTTTTCCGATGGTATGTTTTCGGTGTATCAGGTACATCCCCGCCAGCAAAACGACAAGGCTGACCGCTGTAGCGATGCTAAAATGCGCTTCGGAAAAATACGCCGCCAGATAGCAGATATGCCCCAATGCAAACACGCACGCGCCGAAATTAAAAATCTGTTCCAGCAAGACGTCCGCGACCGCACAGCAAAGCGTCGCTGCCAGCACAAAGCATGCTGCCAGGCTGTTCTGCTGCCATACCGCTGCGCCCGCGACAAGCGCTGCAATCAGCGTCGTCCCGCCTTTTAACATCAATGTCTGTGTGGTTTTATGTTCTCTCTGCCTCTCATAAAGGCTGCCGCTCATAAGCATCAGAGCCGCCGCTGCTCCTAAAAACAGCGTCGGCTCCTCCTGCAGCCATATCCGGAAAGCTTCCATAGGAATCCTCCATTTATACACTGCGATACTTTGCTACATATACAGGGAAGCTGTCCGCTCCCTTGATTTCCTTTCCTGCTGAAATCGTTACGTTTTTGTCCGTAATGACATATTCTACATTAGCGCCCTCGCCAACGATTGTATCCTGCATCAGGACGCAGTTTTTCACCTTAGCACCTTTCGCAATTCTGACGCCACGGAACAGAATACTGTTCTCCACTTCGCCTTCGATGATGCAACCGTCTGCGGACATGATGTTCTTCGCTTTGGAGCCCTGAATGTAACGGGTCGGGTTGTCGTCACGAATCTTGGTGTAGATCGGGTTGCCGCCAAACAGACCGTCCAGATTTTCATCCTCTAACAGCTTCATATTCTCATCGAAATAGCTCTTGATATCACTGATGCGCGCCAGATAGCCATTAAATTCAAAGCCTCTGACATTCAGACGCTCCAGGTTCGGTGCCAGCAGATCACGGTCAAAATAAACCATGCCCTTACTATAGGCTTCGCTGATCATATGTACCAGAAATTCCCTTTCAATGATGTAAATGTTCATAGAAAGGTTCTGAACTCCCTCGTCCTCCGGATTGATCCGCAGCTGACGGATTCTGCCGTCATCGTCCAGTTCAAACGTGTAGTACAGATCCTTTGTAATATCAAACGGCTTTTTCATTCCGACGGGAATTTCCTGCTTCTTATATGCGATCGTCACATCCGCACCGCTTTCGATATGCTGCTCCAGCATCGCTGTAAAATCGAAGTTTACCGCAAGGTTAGCGTCAGACATCACGACATATTTTTCTCTCGCATCCTTTAACATATCCAGAATGCTCGCCAATGCTTCGATTCTTCCGTTGTATACTTTCACGGTATTGGAAGCAAACGGAGGCACGATATTGAGTCCGCCGTATTTACGGGTTAAATCCCATTCTCTGCCGGAGCCGAGATGATCCATCAGAGAGTGATAATTTTTACGGACGATCAGAGAAACATTGTCGATTCCGCAGTTCACCATGCTTGATAAAATAAAGTCTACCATACGGTAACGGCCTGCAAAGGGAATGGAAGCCATCAGACGCTCCGTGACAAGCTCCGGAACCAAACCATCATAGCTGTTGGGGAAAATAATTCCCAGCGCGTTCGCATTGGAGTTTACCATTGTTCTTCACCATCCTTTACATTTTGATCGATCATCGCTGCAGGGCCGACCTTTGCGCCGTCTCCGATATAAACACCGGAACCGATGGTTGCAACGCTGCCTGCGCCGTCTTTCGGCATCTCCCCTACAACCGCGTTTTCGCCGATCACGACATTTTCTGCAACAATACAGTGTTTGACGGATGCGCCCTTTTTGATGACGGTGCCTCCCATTACAACTGCATCTTCGATCTCAGCGCCCTCTTCTACCGATACACCGGAGAACAGGATCGAATGCTTGACATGTCCTGCGATCCTGCAGCCGTCCGTCACCATGGAATTTTCCACAACGCCGGTATCCAAAATTCTGTGACCGGTTTTCCCACTGTTTCGACTGTAGATTTTCCAGTCATCCTCAAATAAGTCAATGCCGCTGTGCTCCGGATCGAGGACCTCCATGTTTGCTTCCCAGAGAGAGCTGATGGTTCCGACGTCTTTCCAGTAGCCGCTGAAATGATAAGCGTACATATCTCTGCCGTCACGCAGCAGGCTCGGAATGACGTTTTTGCCGAAATCGTTTTCAGATTCCGGATCCGCCTCATCCTCGATCAGATATTTCTTTAAAACATCCCAGTTGAAAATGTAGATTCCCATCGACGCAAGATTTGACTTAGGTTCCTTGGGTTTTTCCTGGAATGCGGTGATCTTGTCGTTTTCGTCCGTTACCATCAAACCGAAACGAGATGCCTCTTCCCACGGTACTTCCATAACAGCAACGGAAAATTCTGCGCCCTTTTCTTTATGGAAGCGTAAAAAATCGCTGTAGTCCTGTTTGCAAATCTGGTCGCCGGACAGGATGATGACGTATTTGGGATTATAGCGCTCGATAAACGGGATGTTCTGATAGATTGCGTTAGCTGTTCCCTTATACCAGTCGGATCCGGATGCCTTCTGATAAGGCGGCAGAACATGCACGCCTCCAATTAAGCGGTCCAAATCCCAAGGCTGTCCGTTTCCAATATATTCGTTCAGCACCATAGGCTGATACTGTGTCAGAATGCCTACTGTATCAATCCCGGAATTGACACAATTGGAAAGCGGGAAATCGATAATCCGGTACTTTCCACCAAACGGAACGGCAGGCTTTGCAAGTCTCTGGGTCAATGCATACAGACGCGAGCCCTGTCCGCCTGCAAGCAGCATTGCAATCATTTCTTTTGCCATGAAGTCTTCCCCCTGTATTTATTCTTGTAATATATTCAATATTACCATAAGAGACCACTTTTTCCCAGTCTATTTTTGTACTTTTGCAAAATTTTATTCTTTCCTCACAGATCTTTTTCGTCCTGTTTTCTTTTTTTTCAATTGAATACCGTACAAATCCATGCTATACTATTATAAATGCTGTTGCAGGTGCACAGCATCAGAAAGGAATGTGATCCCATGGCAGTAAATGAATCCGCGGAAAACTATCTGGAAACGATCCTTGTCCTGAGCAAGACCCATCCAGTTGTCCGCTCTGTAGATATCGCAGAAGAACTCGGCTTCAAAAAATCCAGCGTCAGTGTCGCTATGAAGAACCTACGCGAAAAGAACCATATTACCGTAACCAAAGAAGGGTTTATCTATCTGACCGATACCGGCCGTCAGATTGCTGAAATGATTTATGAACGTCATGAACTGATTTCCGGCTGGCTGATTCAGCTCGGCGTCGATCCCGGGACAGCCGTCAGTGATGCCTGCCGCATGGAGCATGTCATCAGCCCGGAAAGCTTCGCCGCAATCAAAAAACACGTTCTGGAAAACCGCGATAAACAATAATCTTTTTCCAAAGTGCATATTCTGTTGTTCGAAGCAGCGAACATCCATCGAAAAAGGCATTCCCGCAGGGTGATGTCTTTTTTTATTCCTGACAATAGGATGTGTACTCGGCGCATAGGTAGATGGTTGCCAAAGCAACCGCGCCTCGGCGCGAGAATCTGCCAAAGCACCTTCTTTATCTGTCATAGTACAACAAAAGGACAGCTATCCTTCATGGTAACTGTCCTTTTGCTGTGTCAAAAATTTTATCAAACAGGAAATTATGGAGAATCTTTTTGTTTTAAAGTTCTCAGGCGTTTGCAGCCAGCGCCTTGCCGAGATTTTTGCACTCCTCGATCATTGCATCGTCCGGTGTCTCCTGGCAGATTAAGCCCTCGCCGTTTACTACGGTTGCGCCTTCACCGGTCACGCGCTCTGCCCACTCGCGCATCCACTGTCCGTCGCCCCATCCGTAGGAACCAAACAGTGCGATGGTCTTGCCGGAGATGGAGCCGTCAATGCTCTCCATGAAAGGCTCGAACTCGCCCTCTTCCAGAACCTCTGCGCCCATTGCGGGGCAGCCCAATGCAAATGCTTTTTCTGCAGTTAAATCTGCAACGTTTACGTCTGAAACATAAACAACCTCTGCCTCTTTTCCTGCTTCTGTGATGCCGGCTGCAACAGCCTCTGCCATCGCCTGTGTGTTGCCGGACTGGGACCAGTATACTACGGATACCTTGCTCATTTTCCTACTCCTCTCGTATTCAGACAGCCAGCTTTTTCTCCTGACCGTCGACTTCAAAAACTTCTTTTAATTTTAAAATATTCTGTCTTTCATACGCCATAGAAAGGGCTAGATCCATCGCTCTGTCGTATTCTGAAAACAGTGCAATCTTTTCCTCCGCCTTCTCGTAGACCTTCCAATAGCCTGTATAAAGACACTTTTTATATCCGATCCCCATAAAGCCCCGGACGTCCTCTGCCGGATATCCCAGCAGCAGCCCCAGCTCATGAGGAAAAGGCATTTCACCGTTTCCGTGCCCGCCGATCCGCTGTTCCAGTTTTCTGAAAATCCGGTGCAGCTCCACGCTGTCGTAGCCGATCTCTTTTAAAAGGGCTTCGACCTGTACCGTTTTTACCCATTGCTCCAGTTCTTCTCTGCGGTACAGCAACAGGGTAATCTTATCTCTGCAGCGGTACAGCTTTCTGGCACACATTTCGGAATTGCGCAGCAGAAAACACAGTTCCTTCCAGTATCTTTCCTCGATGATCAGAAGATTGGAAACCTTGATTCCCGCCAGCACCGGTGCGCACTGGAGTGCCATCTGTACGAACAGATTCCGCTTATCCATTTTCAGAAACAGCCAAAATGCCTGTTGACTCATCGTAGTACCTCTCAGATGTCAGCTTTTTATCTGCCGAAAGCCGCCTTCCCAGGATAGCAGGCAGCCTTGCCAAGCTCTTCTTCGATTCGCAGCAGCTGGTTATATTTTGCAACACGCTCACTTCTGCTGGGTGCGCCGGTCTTGATTTGGCAGGTATTCAATGCAACCGCCAGGTCTGCGATTGTGGTGTCCTCTGTCTCGCCGGAACGGTGGGAGGTGATTGCACAATAACCTGCCTCGTGTGCCAGCTTGATCGCTTCCAGGGTTTCGGATACGCTGCCGATCTGATTTAACTTGATCAGAATCGCATTGCCGCAACCAAGGTCAATCCCCTTCTGCAGACGCTTTGTATTGGTAACAAACAGGTCGTCACCGACTAACTGTACTTTGTCACCAAGTTCCGCTGTCATATGCTTCCAGCCTTCCCAGTCCTCTTCGTCCAGACCATCTTCAATCGAAGCGATCGGATATTTCTCACACAGCTTTTTCCAGTGTGCAACCAGTTCTTCGGAGGTGAACTTCGTGCCAGCCTTCGGAAGCACATATTCCCCCTTCCTGCTGCCTTTCCATTCACTGGAAGCTGCATCCATTGCCAGAACGAAATCGGTTCCCGGCTCGTAACCTGCCTTCTTGATCGCTTCCAGAATAACTTCGATTGCTTCTTCGTCGCTGCCAAGGTTCGGTGCGAAACCGCCCTCATCGCCAACGGAGGTTGCAAGGCCTCTGGACTTTAACAAAGCCTGCAGTGCATGAAATACTTCTGTACACCAGCGAAGTCCTTCGGAAAAGCTCTTTGCGCCAACCGGCATAATCATGAACTCCTGTACATCTACGGTGTTTGCTGCATGTGCGCCGCCGTTTAAGATGTTCATCATCGGAACCGGAAGCCGATTTCCGTTTGCGCCGCCCAGGAAACGGTACAGCGGAATATTTAAGGACTGTGCTGCCGCTCTTGCAGCTGCGATGGATACTGCCAGAATCGCATTTGCGCCAAGTTTGGATTTATCCTCTGTTCCGTCTGCTTCGATCATCGCAGCATCTACTTTATAAGTGTCAAATGCATCTACTCCACAGAGTACATCGTTGATTACAGTATTGATATTGTTGACGGCTTTTAAAACACCCTTGCCGCCAAATCGGGATTTATCCTGATCACGCAGCTCCAGCGCTTCGAACTCGCCGGTAGAAGCTCCGCTGGGTGCCATGCCTCTTCCTACGGTTCCGTCCGTTAAAACAACTTCTGCCTCAACAGTCGGATTTCCTCTGGAATCAATAATTTCTCTCCCGATTACTTTTTCAATGGTCA
>ENA-OPCO01000711-OPCO01000711.1-human-gut-metagenome-genome-assembly--contig:-NODE-711-length-23791-cov-6.560541_pt1 | contig 23791 bp, 21 predicted proteins | sample MGYA00241562_ERZ501475 | MGnify/ENA primary metagenome ERZ501475 (study PRJEB25962, sample SAMEA2042627) | human gut metagenome | biome: human gut; feature: human-associated habitat; material: faeces... | reverse complement strand
GTGGCAAGGCGAAAGTCACCGATTCGGGGGAACGGAAAGAGGTGGCAGGCTCCGGAGGCGAGCACTGGTATTGGGAAAGTGATGACTGGTACTACATTGATCGGAATGGTGACATTGTTGGAACATTAATGCAAGATAGTACTCGCTTTGGGAGAAGTAAATAATATTGTTTATGACAATAGGAATACAGAATACAACTCACGTTGATTAAGAAGTTACTTGAATGTAATTCTCAAAGGAACATCAATCCATCTTTTATGATCATGAAAATGTAAATAGATAGAATCTCCCTCGAAGAAATTATCAATAATATATTTAAAATGGTTATTGAATTCTTTTAAAGAAACATGAATGGTGTCTTTATTTTCTTTAATTATCTTTTTATAATACTTATATAAATGTGTTTGGATTGTATCATTATTTTCAATGGTAAATAATACCCCTCCATAAAACTTCTTATAAGAATAAGTTAAATTATCATTTTGATTCTCTGACTTTAACCAACATTCGCCAGTTCCAGGACATAATTCATCATGTTTAGCAAAGTAAGAGGATTCAAAATAATATATCTCTCTTTTATCATTCTTCTTAAATTCAAAAGATAATGGGTATAGCAGACTATGAATGAAAGTCCTGTCCTTTCTCATTCTTAGCACAACAGGTTTATCACTTTCAATTTGTCTTACTGAAACGACATTCCCGTTAGAAGCACATCCAACGAAACCACAAATAGCCAAAATCAAAATAATGCGAGCCATGTTTTACATTATCAATCAATAAAAATAAATTAGAACCGCAGTCATCAACGGCTCCCCAACTTCCAAAAGCCGAAATGAATCATCAGGAAGGTTTCGAGGGAGCATATAGCGGCCATCACCGCACCTATCGCCAACAGCCGCCTGCCCATGTGCCTATGCTCATGGAGCCTTGTCCAAATCTTATCCCGCCGTTTTTCCGTGTATCTGAAACGGCAGAAAACGAACGGGGCAAGCAACAGGACCGGATCGGCGACAAGATAGAATCCCCAGCCGTTTACCACCCTGTGGGAAAAGGTCAGCAACGGCAGGAACGCACCCATGTACCAGCATCCCATCAGCAATGCCTCGCCGTCGCCCGGAGCCCCCTCACGCCGGTGAAAAGCCTCTCCGACAAACCATATATAGTCTATCCATCCCAGCATATCCGCACAGGTTATCGAAAACTGAGCGGAAATGTACTATTTTTCCGGCTTTTACGGCAGGATTGCGAGGTGTTTTTTATAATTTTGTATGCAAATGAAAGGCAAGATACGAAAACATATAGCGATTTTAATGTGGAAGACGCTGCACATTTGCGTGGGCGCATTGCTGGTCATCGCCCTGGCAAGCGTGGCGTGCCTTTATTTCGCCACGGCGTAGGAAACGAAAAACGGAATGCCTTATGAGGAAACAGGAATATAAAGAGCAAGAGCAAAAGCGGCCACGACGCTACTATTTCTTCGACTATTTGTTTTGGTTGGGAGAAATGGCGCAGCAGCATTACAAAGGCGAGCCACGTCGGCCCGACGGGGATAGTATGCTGATGCTTTGCATCATGGTTGTTGTCCTTGGGCCGATAATAACCATCGTCTTATGTTTCGACCCTCCTGTACGCGATTTCCTTGCAATCGCCATGATTATCTGTAGCGTGGTAATAGTCTATCTGCCCGGCAGGATATATTCACCCGCTCGGCGGAAGGCGGTCATGCGGCACTATGCGGGACGCAAGTTCAGCCCTGCCCGGTGTTACTTTTTCCTGTTCTCTCTTGGCTTTTTGCTTATCGCCAATATACCCTTATGGGGAGCAGTGCTGAAATGGATAGACAAAACTATCAAATGACAGACAGTCGGAACGTGTTTTGCCGCTTCTTCTACATATTAGTGATGCTGCATAAAATCATGCATAGCCATTTCACCGATTGGAACAACAAAAGGAAGCGCAAGGCGTTGGGGGCCGGGATATATGCCCTGACCATCCTCCCCGAATTGCTCCTGCTGAACGGCACTCTGTTCGCGGCGGCGGGGCAAGACGGGTATGTGCATATGGAATCCGACTGTCAGAAGGTCGTCTTTTACGGCGTGTCGGTGCTGGCTTTGCTGCTGATGGTCATTCCCTTGGGATTTCTGGATGACAAGAAAATCCGCAAGGAAGTCCGGCAGGAACTCCGTGAGCGTCCCCGCTACTGGAAACGGGCGATGTTGATTTACATTGCGGCTATCGTGGCGTTGGTGGTAGCGGTGAACATTGCGTTTCCCTACTTATAATACTAAGCCGGAGTCAGCGCTGAAGTTCCACAACGGTGGAAAGGTTCATTGAAATAAGCGGAAAACTTAAAGTGTTGAAACGGGTCACAAACAGCTTCCTAACTTCCAAAAGCCGAAATGAAGCATCAGGAAGACTCCAAGGAAGCATATTGAAAATTGAGCGTAAATGTACCATTTTTTCGGCTTTTACGGCAGGATTGCGAGGTGTTTTTTATAATTTTGTATTATTCTGACATGGGTGGTACTTTTTAAGTCGATAATGTTAGTGAATTGATATGAACGTCTGGAAATACATATATATCAAGTTCTTCAAGATACGCCGCAGGATAATCGGGAAAGACGGTGCGGACGATTTTGCGGCCATGTTGTTTGTAGCATCTTTTGATTCGCTTTTGTATTTTGGAATACTGATACTTATCGACAGATTAGTGGATAATGTATTGTCCACGAAATACGAGCCATTCTTCTTTGCTCTTTATGCATTGGGGATGCTAACCATTGGATGGCTTCGCAACCGTTCCTTGTGCAAAGGAGATGCGTTCGAGCGCATAAGAAAAGAAGTCGAAGCGGAGCCTCGGAAGATGCTTTGGGGGATTTTGTCCATCCTGTATATGATATTTGTGGTTTTCTTTTTCTTGTTTTGCTGCTATGTTGGCAAATACGGTTTGAGATTTTTAGAACCCTTGTAGCAACGGTAATAACCTTTAATGCTGAATGATATGAATGTTTGGAAATATACCTATATTAAGTTTTATAAATTTCTGACGAGCCTTATTGTATTCCAGTCCGGATATCGTTTGGTTCACACAGATGGCATTGGTTGGAGCATGACATAAAGTCAAATGGAATATGGAGAAAAGAAAAACGGAAGGATTAAAATAAAGACGAAACATATATGATGAATGATGATTTATTTGAAATATTGGAGGATGCCACCCTCGGCACGGAGTGGCAGGAGTGGATGAAGGAAGCGGAGAGGGCAAGCGTCCTCGTGAACCTGCGACGCCCGGAGACATGGGCGGTGCTGAGACAGCCGGCGAAGAACATCGCCGCCATGCGGTGGCTCACGGGAAAGTTGCGCAGACTGCGCCCGTCGCTGTCTCCCAAAGCCCCGTCGGAGTGCGCCCTGTACATACTGGCCGCCCATTGCCGGGACAACACCGTAACGGGCTATGTGACGGACACCTTCGTGAACAGCTACCGCACCCAGCACCGTGCCGGGACGCTGTTCTGCATGGAGGTGGTCGGGCGGATGACGCTCCATGACGAATACCCGCACCTGAACGCCCTGTACAACCTGATGATGGGTCTGGCGCTGAAAGAATGGCGGCGTCTGCTCGAAGGGGACGAGGACTATCCCTGCTTCCTGACGGAAGCGGACTTCCGCCGGGTGGAACGCAGCCTGCCGGACTTCCGGTACGGCGGTTTTAAGGAGATGGTGCGCATCATGACCGGGAACAGGCCCGTGGGTACCCTGACCGCCGGGGAACTGGCGGCACGCTGCCACCAGTCGGAAACGGTGTTCCGAGAACGGTTCAAGGAGGAGTTCGGGCAGCCGGTGGCCGAATGGCTGCGGGAGCGTCGCAAGGAGGACATCCTCGCCATGCTGTCAGATACCGCCATTCCGCTGTCCGATGTCTCCGAGCGCAACGGCTTCCACTCGCTATCGACCCTGTCGGACTACTGCCAGCGGAACTTCGGGAAATCCCCCTCGCTGCTGCGGAAAGACACAGCCGGATGAGCGTCCGCCGGAAATCAGAAATTTTACGCAGAAAATCAGAACAAGGCTTCACCCATACCCTCCTAACTTTGCGCTTTTGTAGAATCCGCAAAGTTCATGGGAAAACGACATACAACCCCCACACCCCGCCCGAAAGGAACCTTGCAGGTCAAGATCCTTTCGGGCTATCTGCTGCTTACCCTGCTGGTAGGCGGCATCGTCTATGCCGTGTGGAACGAGAAACAGGTGTTCCAGGAAGCCGAAGAGGAGGAACGGGCGATGCTGGAGCAACGGCGTCTGACAAACTCGGCTTTCAAGAGCCTTATCGCCCTGCTGCTTTACAGCGACGGCGCCCTGCTGTGGGACAAGGACGACCTGCGCTCCTACGAAGAGAAGGACCGCCGGATGTCGGAGATATTGGAAAAGTTAGGCTCCGTCTATTCAGACACCCTGCAACAGAGCCGCATTGACACGGTGCGGCTGCTGCTTGACGAGAAGAAGGCCCAGATATACCGCCTGGCGGAAACGCCCTCGACGGCCAGCCGCATGGACAGCCTGCTCAGCGAGCGTCTGCCTTCGCTGGAACATTCCGCCTCCGTGCCGGAACGCGTGGCCGGCACACCGGAGAATGAAGGCGGGAAGAAAGTCAAAAAGAGTTTCTGGGACTGGCTCAGGCCCAAAAAGAAAAAGGAAAAGGACGGGAATGCCGGAGCGCATGGAGCGGGCACCGTGCGTGTCGTGCCGAACACCCGCCATGTGCGTGACATGCGGCAGTTCCGTAACGACGTGTTCGCCGCCCTCCGGGAGCAGAAGGAGATGTACCATGCCCTTTCCGACTCGCTGGAGCGCCGCAACCGGGTGCTGAACCGGCATATCAACCGTCTGGTGAACGACTTCGAGCGGGACGCCATGCTGCGCACGGAGGAACGGTTGGAACGGGTGTCCGCCTTGCGGGAAGAGGCCTTCGCCCTGATATGCGGCATCTCGTCGGCGGGGCTGCTGTGCGCCCTGCTGCTTTACGTGTTCATCTACCGCGACATCCGCCGCAAATACCGTGACCGGCGCGAGCTGGAGGACTCGCACCACAAGAGGTATGAGTTGCTGGAGATACGCAAGCGCATCATTGTGACCTTGTCGCACGACATACGCGGCCCGCTTAACACCATCAGCGGCAGCGCGGAACTGGCGATGGGCACCAGGGACAGGAAACGCCGCAACGCCTATCTGACGGACATCATGGATTCCTCCCGGCATATCGCGCGGCTGGCCAACAGCCTGCTCGACCTTTCCCGGCTGGACGAGGCGAAGGAAACCCTTAATCCCGTGCCGTTCCGGCTCATTCCATTCCTTGACGGGATGGCAGACGAATACACACGTCCGGCCAATGACAAAGGGCTGCTCTTTTCCAAGAATGTGGATGTCCCGGACATCGTGGTTTCCGGCGATGCCGACCGCCTGGAACAGGTATTGGACAATCTGTTGTCAAATGCTGTCAAGTTCACAAAGTCCGGTTCGGTAAATTTTTCCGCCTCGTATGAAAAAGAAATACTGACAGTCCGGATACAGGATACGGGCATAGGCATGGACGGGAAAACCGTGGAGCGGATATTCCAGCCCTTTGAACGGGCCGCACCCGAAGTGAACGCCGACGGGTTCGGGCTCGGCCTTGCGATAACCCGTGGGCTTGTCAGCCTGCTCAAAGGAGAGATTTCCGTATCCAGCCGTCCGGGAGAAGGCAGTTCCTTTGAAATACGGATCCCTCTTTCTCCGACGGACGAACCGGTAAAAGACACCGCCATTCCGGTCGAGGGCAGGCTCAGCCTTCCGCAAAAGGTCCTTGTGGTGGATGACGACCCGATACAGCTCCGTATCGTCGGGGAAATGCTGGAAAGAAACGGCGTGTCCTGCTGCAAGTGCCAGAATGCCCAGGCCGTGGTAAACGAACTGCGCCGGGCCCGTTACGACATCATCCTGACAGACATACAGATGCGTGGCACGGGAGGTTTCGACCTGCTGTACCTACTGCGGCAATCCAACATAGGCAATTCCAGAACGGTACCGGTCGCGGCAATGACAGCCCGGAATGACGGGAACGACAGCCGCTATTGGGAGGCCGGCTTCTCCGGCTGTATCCGCAAGCCGTTTTCCATGAACGAACTGCTGACGTTCCTGTCATCCGTTACAGAAAAGAAAAAAGCCGCACCGACCGTTTCGGCCGACTTCTCCGCATTGGCCGCCGACATAGAAGACAGGAAATGGATTCTGGAGACATTCATCGGAGAATCCCTCAAGAACAAGGCGGAGCTTCAGGAATCCCTTTCGGACATGGAAGTGGATTTCGGACGGATGAGGGAGACGCTCCACCGCATGTACCCGGCGTGGGAACAGTTGGGCATCGCCCATGAGCTTGACGAGTACAGTGAAATCCTGCAGGACGACGGTCCGGACGGAAAGGCGGTCCATAGGCATACGGAAGACATGGTCGGCCGGATATGCCGGCTGATTGCCGAAGCGGAACGGCTGTTGTCGGAAATGGAAGATGGGAAACAGGAAACAATAGAAAACAAAGAACAATGAAACACAGGATACTTATCGTGGAGGACAACATCATGCTGGCCGGCCAGCAGAAGAGATGGCTTGAGAAATCCGGCTACGAAGTCTCGACGACGATAGACGAGCCCGGCGCCAGGAAGCGGATAAAGTCGGAACATTTCGACCTGGTCCTTGCCGACGTGCGCCTGCCCGAAGGGAACGGCATATCCCTGCTTGAATGGCTCCGCAAGGAAAGGATTGACATCCCTTTCATCGTCATGACCGGCTATGCCTCCGTGCCTGACGCTGTAAAAGCCATCAAACTCGGCGCGGACGACTATCTGGCAAAACCCGTACAGATGGATGAGCTTCTTGAGCTGATCAAGGATATACTTCGGCCGAGTTCCCAGGTTTATGACAAAGACAAGAACCTTTTCCACAGGAACAGCCCACAGATGCTTGAGGTGGAAAACCTTGCCCGGACTGTAGCCCCGTTTGACATCTCCGTGCTTATCCTCGGGCCTAACGGTGCAGGCAAGGAATCCATCGCGCAACGCATACACTATTCCAGCGACCGCAAAGATAAGCCGCTGGTGGCGGTCAACTGCGCCGTCCTTCCCAAAGAACTGGCTGCGACACTCTTTTTCGGGCACATGAAAGGGACTTTCACCGGTGCGGACAGCAACAAGGAAGGATATTTCGACCAGGCGAAAGGCGGCACGTTGTTTCTGGACGAGATAGGCACACTGTCACAGGAAGTGCAGGCCATGCTCCTGCGTGTCTTGCAGGAAGGGACCTATCTCCCGATCGGCAGCAGCCGGGAAAGAAAGGCCGATGTGCGGATAGTGGCCGCCACCAACGAGGACCTGCAGTCGGCCATTAAGGAGAGGCGTTTCCGCGAGGACCTGTACCACAGGCTGTGCGAGTTTGAGATAATGATGCCTTCCCTTCATGAGTGCCCGGAAGACATCCTTCCGCTTGCGGAGCATTTCAGGAAGAAATTCTCCAAAGAGCTCAAACGGCAGACGGAAGGGTTCTCCCCCGAGGCCGGACAGCTGATGCTTTCCTACAGGTGGCCGGGCAACGTGCGTGAATTGCAGAACAAGGTCAAGAGGGCTGTGCTGATGGCCAGGCAGCCGGTGATAGAGGCGGCGGAACTGAACATAAGGATGGAATCCTGGAGTACGGAAATCAATATGTTCCCGCAGACGGAGGCGGAAGAGAAACAGTCCATACTCATGGCATTGGAGAAAAGCGGGGGACACCGCAGGAAAGCCGCCGGCATCCTGCATGTCGATCCGTCGACACTATACCGGAAAATGAAGAAATACGGCCTGCTTGACAAATGAAAAGCCTCTTTTTCATTGTGCGGGCGTAAGATATGAAGCAAAAGGCATTATAGAATGGAAGAAAATGCCTACCTTTGCACAAAGGCCGGAATTGTGTGCCATACATGTTCCGGCCGTAACATACTGAACCGATGACGGCAAGGGCTGGAGTCCTGCCGTTTATCATACATAAGTCGCAAGACGTCTCAGGTAGAAATCTGGCAAAATTTCAAAAACAGAGGCTTTTGCGTGAGGCTTATGCTATACCTTATAGCGTGAGTCCATGCAGATCTGTTTTTGGGCTTGCCAGAGCCTCTGCCTGATAATGCGTGGATTTCACGCTATTTTTCATTTAAAGGCAGAAAAGCATGGCGAAGTTACAGGCAGTGATAGCAATGACATTGGACGGGGCCGTCCCACCGGAAGGCGAACCGTTGTTGGAGTGGGTAAAATCGGACAGGAAGGGCTTCCCGTACTGGAGGGGACGCTGCACAAGACGCCTGTTTCCCGGTTACCCGCTGGTCGATCTTATCTGCGAGAAAGACACTGCCGGGCCTTCCACGGTTTTCCATGCGGAAATATACGATGAGAAGAGCGTGGAATTTCTGCGGGGGCTGTCACTTTACAGCCTTGTCGATGAACTTGTAATCTTTCTTATTCCCTCGGTCAGTACCTTCCCTTTGTCCGTCTCCGCTCACCTCCCGTCAGGCAACTGGCGGCTCGTCAGATCCAAGACCTTCCGGAACGGCGTGTGCCGTCTGCATTATTGCAGGACGTTGCAATAGACCGTTGCAGGACATTGCAAATGCAATATGCCCGTCAGCCCTCTTCCTGGAAGGCTGATTTTTTATTTCTATGATATTCAGCGTTTTGCCTGTTTTCGGAAGAATAATCTGCCGCGTTGGTCTGTGATTTGGCCTTTATCATAATGAAACCTGTTGCGCAACAGTGTGAGAAACGAAGTATTCACGCACTAAAACAGAATTCAGTATGATACAGATAGACCGGGAGACATTCCAGATGATGCTCCACCAGATTATGGAACGCTTTGACAAGATAGAGGACAGGCTGAACCGCATGAACCGGCAGACGGCCGCCCTTGAAGGTGACAAGCTGCTCGACAACCAGGACATGTGCGAACTGCTCGGCGTGACCAAGCGCACCCTTGCGCGTTACCGTCAGAAAAAGCTCGTGACCTACTACATGATTGACGGACGCACCTATTACAAGGCTTCCGAAGTTCAGGAGTTCCTGAACCGGAAAGGGAAGGCGCTGCCCGCAAGGATCAGGAAAGAACTGGGTATTCAATCTTAATCAGAAGACGTATGGAAATAATATGTATAGACAAAAAGACTTTTGACGAGTTCCGGATCCGTTTCTGCGAACTTGAAAGCCGGCTTGCCCGGTTGTGCCGTTCAGGCAAGGACATGGGTTTGAAGAACTGGATGGACAACCAGGATGTATGCGACGTGCTTCACATATCGAAGAAGACATTGCAGGTGTACCGTGACAAGGGGCTTCTGCCTTTCACACGCATCAAGCACAAGATGTTCTACAAGCCTGAAGATGTGCAGAACCTGTTGGAATCAAGTTATCACCCCTTAAAAAGAAAGCCATGAGTTACCATTTCATAGAGAGGAAAGACCCTCACGTTGAAGTCCTTTTCCAGGGACTGGAGAATTTGGAAAGAATGTTGTCCGATATGGAAAAGACTCCCAAGCCGATGTTCAAGGGAGAACGTTTCCTGACGGACGAGGAACTGTCCGGCATACTCCGGATAAGCCGGCGGACTCTGCAGGAGTACCGCACGCTCGGTGTCATCCCTTATTACCTCCTTCAAGGAAAGGTGCTCTACAAGGAATCCGACATACATAAAATGCTGGAGGATGCCTACAAGAGATGCCGGGAAGAACAGAGGTGGGTATAAGTGTAAGACAGGAAGATGGAGAAAAAGGCCGGGCTGCCGCTTCTCCATTTTTTTCATCATCCGGCACGTTGCCGCCGTTTCCGCCTTTTCCCTTCAAGCTCTTCCTCATAAAGGAATGTTTCCCGGTTGACGGAGGAGTCCTTCAGTTTTTTCATGTCCTCTTCCACTTTTTTGTCAGTGACTTTCGCATAAATCTGCGTGGTCTCAATACGCAGGTGTCCCATCATGCGGGCCACCGTCTCAATCGGGACACCCAACGAGAGCGTGATATGGGTGCCGAAATTATGCCGGGCCTGGTGGAAGGTCAGCGGAAAGCCGTATGTCTTTCCCAGCTCCGTAACGAGTGTGAGGAAATACTTGCGGCAGTAAAGGTTGAACACCCTGTCGCTGTTCCTTTGGTCCTTGTACTTCTTGATTATCCTCAACGGGATGTCCAGCAGCCGGACGGAGGACAGCGTGTCCGTTTTCTGTCTCCGATAGTGTATCCACCATGTACCGTCTTCCGCCTGCGTGATGTTGTCCGTCTTCAGACTTTTCAGGTCGGCAAACGCCAGCCCGGTGAACGTTGAGAAGATGAACATGTCCCTGACAAACTGAAGTTGCGGCTTTTCCACCGGCGTTTCCATTAGCTTCTTTAAGTCCTCCAGCTTCATGTGGCGGCTTTTGCGCCGGGGAAGTTCCGGGTGCAGCCGGCAATAGGGGTCCCTGCGGAGCGTCCCCTGGCTCACGGCCCGCATGGTCATCTTCTTCAGCCTGTAAAGATGCTCATGCACCGTTTTGGGAGCCAGGCCGAGTTCCATGCGCAGAAACACCTCAAAATCATCATAGAAAACACGGTCAAGACTGCGCAATGTCACATCCTCCACACCCTTTTTCTCATGCACGAAGGCGGACAGGTGCTTGTACGACCGCATATAGGAATCGTAGGTCTCCTTGATTCGGTCAACTCCTATCCGTCTCCTGTATTCCTCGTTGTGCTCCCGGAAAAGGGCGAGCAGGGTAAGCGGCTTCTGTCCGATGCCCTTCACCGCATTCTTTACCAGTTCCGCCGTGATGAAGCCGAGGCTGTCCTTTATCCGTCTGTAATGTCCCTCAATTTCGGCGGTCAGGTCGTCTATGGCCCGATTCACGGTCACGGCGTTTGCGCTGCGGCCGTCGGCGCGTCCCTTTTCCGGGTTCCATATGGCCGGATTGACTGATACCTTCGTGCCGATCTGCTCCCATTCGGCATCTATGCTGACCTTGCACAGCAGCTGGCAGGTCCCGTCCTTGCGGACTTTCGTACGGTTGATATAGAACAGTACCGCAAAGGTGCTGCGGTGTTTGATGTCGTTGTTCTCTGTATTCTTTTTCATATTACCAGTGTATTTAAGTTATTATATGACTACGGAGAAACGCTCCGCGATTCTTTCATTCAGGGCGTTCGTGTCAGAGTCTATCTTGTCGTCAGTCACTTTGGCATAAATCTGCGTGGTCTCTATCCGGCTGTGGCCGAGCATCCTGCTGACCGTTTCAAGCGGGACTCCGTGCGAGAGGGTGATCTCCGTGGCGTAGGTATGGCGCCCTGAATGGAAGACGAGTCTGCGGTCTATTCCGCAGATAACCGCAATGCGCTTCAGATAGAAATTCATTGTGTTGTTGGCATACATCGGCAACAGCCGGCCGTCCGGTGCGGTGTCGCGGTACTTTTCGATAATCCGCAAGGGAAGTTCCAGGAGAGGGATTTCAAACTCCACTCCTGTCTTTTCCCGTGAACTCCGTATCCACCATGTCCCGTCATCGGCCAGGGAAAGGTTGTCTGTCGTCAGCAGCCGCATGTCGCCATACGGGATACCGGTATAGCAGGAGAACAAGAACATGTCCCTCACATGGTACAGGGACGGATTGTGAAGCGGTGTGGTCATGATCCGGTGCAGTTCCTCGTCCGTGAGGTACTTTTGTTCCGGTTTCGGATGCACGGGTTCGTAACCGAAGAACGGGTAGGCGGTGATGATGCCGTCAGCGATGGCTTCGCCTACCACGGTCTTCAGCCGGACCGTGAGATTGATGACAGTACCCGGAGCCAAACGGCATTCGGTACGCAGATGCAGGTCATATTTCTCAATGAAGGAAAGGTCCAATGTCGAGAACGGGACATCCGACACCTTGTATTGTGACCGGATGAACCTTTCCAGATGTCTGTATGCGTTTCTATACCCTCCGAGACTTTTTGCCGTGCGGTTTATCCCGACCCGTTTCTCAAAGTTGCCGATGAACTTCACGAAATAGCCCAAGAGGGTTTCCTGCTCGGAAGCCATACCGAGTAACCGGTGCTTCACATCCTCGGCACTGACCCCATCACGCACGGCGGACAGTTCCGCATATATGCCGAGCGCTCTTGCCCGTATCTCATCCAGGCGGCTGTTGATTTCCTTAGCCGCCACGCTCTTGCCCGTAGCCCGGCCTGCCGCCCACATCTTCTGCGGCACCCTCAGCTTCATGCTGAAAGCAGACTCCGAGTATTTCCCGATGTTCAGCCTTGCCATCACGGGACAATACCCGTCGGCATCGGACTCGCTCTTTTTAAGGTAGAACGACACCTTTACATTCGTCTGATTCATAACCTTTTCCTTTCTTGCAAAATTACCGGATAAAGGTCAAATGAGAGGCATGACGAATATGGCAGAATATAGAAACAAGTCCCATGCTCAAAAGAACCGGCCCATATTTTTCCCGCTCTGCGAAAAAATGACTATCTTCGCTAACGCAAATATGCAGGGACAGCGTTCTTTACGGTGATATGACAGAGGAATCGGGAGTCCGTTTCGCGTGGATTTTCTTCCCCGAAAAAGGCAACGGATAGGTAGCAATTCATTTTCCTAACCCATCAAAAAACGGCTGATGCACTCCAATGATGGATATGGAATACAACCGCACATCACCTTTCATTTCCAACTGTTTGCATTATTCCTCCGAATTTCATCCGTATGTGGGCGAGTTTTTGTATTTTTGCAACGTCGAGCGTAGTAATGCGTTCGGCAGACATACTGAAAGTGTTTTCGCACTGTCCTTGATAGAAAATCTGACAGTTTTCACAAGCAAAAGGATGGACGAACAGCACTCATTTCTTGTTTAGATTATGGCAAGGGATACGTTTAGTGTTCCCATACTCCATATCTACTCAAGTGTGGGGTATTGCGTCGTTTATTTTTGCTTGGGCTTTGTCAGAGCCTTCTATCAGATAAACGAAATCGACTCCACACTTTCTTTTTATAAACGGGGTCCGAGGAGCCGGGACCGGTCTTTATAAATTTTTATTATGAAGAAATTTTTGTTCTTTTTGGCTGTCACGGTATGCCTGGTTACGACCGGTTGCAGCGATGAGTACGATGATTCGGTTCTGACGGAACGGATCGAGGCGCTTGAAAACCGGATGAAGGAGCTGGAGGAGTTATGCAAACGGTTGAATGAGAACGATTACATCACTTCGGTCGAGCCTGTGATCGAGAACGGGAAGACGGTCGGATACGAGTTGTCTTTCGGTAAAAGCGATCCGATTACGATTTATCACGGCAAGGACGGGGCGGACTCTGCGATTACGGAGGTGACGCAGGATGAACAGAACGTCTATTTGACATTGCAGGACGGAACAGTGATTACACTCCCGAAAAAGGAGTCGTCCGGTGGTAGTGGCGACGGGGGTGAAGAGGCGGATCCGACGAAGGCCTCCGTCGAAGTTCCGAAGGCCGGCGGGCTGGATTTGGCGCTGGAGGATGCCGATTTGCTACGGATCGAAACGCTTCGGGTGTCGGGATTTCTGAATGACGACGATATTCGTTTTATATATCGGAATTTGCCGCGAGTAGCCTGTCTGGATCTGTCGCAGGCGAAAATGGAGGTGTGGGAGAGTGCCATTTTCGATGAAAAAACGAGTTTGAAGCATATTTCACTACCGCAGGTGGCAGAGGTTATGTCGATGGCTTGTTACGGCTGTTCCGCGTTGGAAGAGGTGGTTATTCCCGAAGGGACGACCAAGATCGGAGGTCAGGCTTTTTATGAGTGTCGGGCATTGACGGATGTTTATTGTCGGGCTGGGGTGCCTCCTCTGCTGGGTATACAGGTGTTTGAGGGTACTTCGATAAAGAATCTCTATGTTCCGGAGGGAAGTGCCGATGCGTACCGTGAGGCAGAGGGGTGGAGTCGGTTCGAACATATCGAGGAGCGGGAGTTCTGATTGCGGAGCGACCGAAGCGTAAAAAACGGCAGGACATCGTTTGGGGTGTCCTGCCGCTTTTTGCGAAATATGTCGCCGGACCTCCGTTTTATGTGAAGGGAAGACCGATCGGGTTGGAAAAAAAACGCTATTCCATCGGCCGGATGCGGATTTCCGTTACGTCGGTCAGTTCCCGGGACAGTCGGTCGATGTCGGTTTTCTCCTCGACTTCGCCGTAATGATAGGGGTAGAAGATCGCGGGACGGATCGCCTTGACTGCATCCACGGCTTGATCGACCGTCATCGTGTAGGGTTGATTGACGGGCAGGAAGGCGATGTCGATGCCATGCAGGGCTTTCATTTCGGGTGTATTTTCCCCGTCTCCGGCGATGTAGATGCGTGTACCTCCGATAGTCAGGACGTAACCGCAATCCTCTCTTTCGCGGGGGTGGAATTGCTGACGGTCTTCGGAGGTGTTGTAGGCCGGAACAGCTTCGATCGAGAGGTAGTCGCGCGGGGCGAGCGTATCGCCCGGCTTCATCGTCAGGCACTTGCCTCCCAGCGTTTCGCTGCTGGTCCGGTCGCACACGACGGTTGTGGCTGCGGTGGAGAGAGCGGCGACGGCCGCGCTGTCCAGATGGTCGTAGTGCGAGTGGGTAATGAGGATCAGATCGGCCTTGGGCAGCGACGCATAGTCGGCGTATTGGCTGATCGGATCGATGTAAATATGGCGGCCTTCGGTTTCGATGGCCAGCGATGCGTGTTTGAAAAAGGTAATCGTCAGCTGACTCCCGTTCTTCGTGGTCAGCGTGTCCGTGGGATACGTTGCCGCCTGGTGCTTGCATCCCGAAACTGCAAGTGTCGTCATAATGGCGAAAATGAAAAGTTTCGAATGTTTCATAAAAGGGGTGTGTAACCTGCTCTATTTTTGGGTATAGTTGCGGGCCAAGCCTCCTTCGGAGGTTTCGCGGTAGAGGCTCGGAATGTCCTTGCCGGTTTCCTTCATCACCTCTACCACGCGGTCGTAGCTGATCATGTGGTGGCCGTCCGAGAGGTTGGCATAGCTGTTGGCGTCGAGCGCACGGGCTGCGGCGACGGCGTTGCGCTCGATGCAGGGGATCTGCACCAGTCCGCAAACCGGGTCGCACGTAAGTCCCAAGTGGTGTTCGAGGCCCATTTCCGCCGCATACTCGATCTGCGAGGGAGTGCCGCCGAAAAGCTGGCAGGCTGCGGCGGCAGCCATGGCGCAGGCGACGCCCACTTCGCCCTGGCAGCCGACTTCGGCGCCGGAGATCGACGAGTTGGTTTTGGCGACGTTGCCGAACAGTCCGCCCGTAGCCAGGGCACGCAGGATGCGCAGACGCGAGAAGTTGCGCGTGTTCACCAGATGATAGAGTACCGCAGGCATGACGGCGCTCGATCCGCAGGTCGGAGCCGTGACGACGGTGCCGCCCGAAGCGTTCTCTTCGGCCGTGGCGAGGGCGTAGGCATAGAGCTTGGCGCGGGAGCGCAGCGTGTCGGTGTAACTCTCGGCCTTGACCAGGTAGGTGCTGGCCTTGCGGGAAACTTTGAGTCCGCCCGGAAGGACTCCTTCGGCAGTCAGCCCCCGCACGATGGTTTCGCACATGGCGGTCCAAATCTCATCGAGATAATCCCAGATTCCGGGGCCTTCGCACTCTTCGACATACTCCCAGAAGGTTTGCCCCTCGCGGTTGCACCACTCCAGAATCTCGGAAATATGGGTCATGGGATAGATGTTGGCAGGAGGATTCTTGGCGGTTTCCTCGTTGGCCAGAGCGCCCCCGCCGACGCTGTAAATCACCCATTCGTCCACGGGTTTTCCCGCTTTGAAGGCTTCGAAACGCATGCCGTTGGGGTGGAACGGCAGGGAGATGTCGGGACGCCAGACGATTTCGGTTGGAGCCACGGGCTCCAGCACGGAGAGGATCGCCACGTCGGTCATGTGCCCTTTGCCGGTAGCTGCCAGCGATCCGTACAGCGTTACCTTGTACCGGTCGGCATCGGAAGCCCGTTTGACGAATGCTTCGGCTGCCTTCTTGGGACCCATCGTATGACTGCTCGAGGGTCCGGTACCGATTTTATAGAGTTCCTTGAGTGATTCCATAGTAATTAGTCTTAATAGAACAAATATAGTAAAAACCGCGAGAAATCGAGAACTTGCCCATAGTTTTTCCGAGGCGCATCCTATCTGGAGCAAAGATAATGAAGGGTAAGAGATAAGCCAAACTTGTTTAAGCTCTTTTGCTTCTCTTTGCAGATAATATGATCTGTATCGTTCGGAGGTTGATCTGCTGAAAATTGTGGTGTTATGCTTTTGGCTTAAAGCTATTTTTAAGAAATTTTGTTTATATTTGTAACAGTGAAATTTTTAATATCATTTGCCTATGAATAGATAACGATAATAGCTTTTTTGATTTCCCGTACCGTTCACGCACGAAAAGTGTCGGTACATACATATAAAAGCGTTAGCTTTATTTCTTGCTTCTGAAACTTCGACAATTTCAAAAGTACGTCAAGAGTAAAGTGTGAACGCTCACGCACCAGCGTGGGCTTTACTCATTTATTTGACGTACAGGTAGTCGAAGACCTCAGAAGCAAATAATAAGTTCTGTCCCACGCTTTTTTATATTTCTATTTCAACCTGTAAATAAACCATGCCGAGGGGACACGGAATTATTTATGCTAAACAATGAAACCGTTTATTACATTGATTTGCGTCGGGTTGTTGATGAGTTCTTGTGCCTCTATTTTCTGTGGTTCGAAAGCCAAAGTTACTTTTGACGGAGAGATTTCCGAAGAGGCTACTCTGACAATCGATGGGCTTAAACACACCAATGTCACTTTTCCCTATACGACAAAAATACGAAGAGGTTTCGACGAAACAGTCGTAAAGATCGAATCACCGAACTATACGGCCTCCCCGATCATTATAAACAAAAACTTTAACGCCGTATCGGTTATAAATCTGCTCGATGTTCTCGGCTGGGGTATCGACGCTGCGACGGGCGCTATCACTAAGCCCGAATTCAAATTCTATCAGATCGATTTTCAACCCAAAGAGGCGAAGACGAAAGCATCGTCGGTGGATTAGACGTAACTTTTCGCCCATTTTTCCATAAGTCATTTTCAGACCGCAGCCACCATAGGCTGCGGTCTGAAAACTTTAGGGCGGTCGGTGCTATCTCCGGCTGAAAAAACGTTTCTGTCGGGGGGCTCGGTGAAGACAGTTATGTCCGGGAAGCGATTTCATTGGTATTTTTCCGGCTATCGTTATCGCTCCGCTGCGGTCGTCCGAATTGGAAACGAATCCGGAGCAGGAAGGGGGATAAAGATTCAGGCGGGAACGGTCTTTCGATCGTTACCCGCCTGATTTGCGGTCGGAGAAGTCCCGGATCGCTCCGCGGATTTCGACAACTGCATGGCCTTCGTAACGTCGGCATCGATGCCGACGGACGGCGCCTGCTATTTTACTGCATTAACTATTGCTTCGAATGCCTTCGGCTCGTTCATTGCCAGATCGGCCAGAACCTTGCGGTTGAGGACGATGCCCTTGGCGTTGAGTTTGCCGATAAATTGCGAATAGGTCATTCCCTGCGCGCGGACGGCTGCATTGATACGCATGATCCACAGGCTGCGGAATGTTCTCTTCTTGAGCTGGCGGTGTGCGTAAGCATACTGCAAACCCTTCTCGACCGTGTTTTTGGCTACGGTCCATACGTTTCCCCTTGAACCAAAGTTACCCTTGGCAAGTTTCAAAACTTTTTTTCTCCTTGCGCGTGACGCAACAGCGTTGACTGAACGTGGCATAGTAAATAAGTTTTTGACGGACTGTCAGCGACGTGATTCTCTCACGTTCTTCGGGGCTGATTTGTCCCTTGATTAATAAAATTGCGAATCCGGCCCGATGAATTATTTCACCAGCAGATTCTTGATCTTTGCCTCATCGGCAGCGGAAACGGTGCCCGAATAGCACAGGTTACGCTTTTGTTTAGTCGATTTTTTGGTCAGGATGTGACTGTGATAAGCGTGTTTGCGCTTGATCTTTCCTGTGCCGGTGAAAGAAAAACGCTTCTTTGCAGCGGCATTGGTTTTCATTTTAGGCATGTCGGTAATAGTTAGTTTAGTTATACATAGCCCACAAAGATACGAAAAGTTTTTTATTCTGTCATTCTGCCGGGGCGAAAAAGTTATCTGTATGGCGTTATGGGTAAAAATCGGGATTCATAAGAAGAAGGGGAGGAGCCGTACGAATATCCCGGGGATCTGTGGGGTTGCCGGCGAAGGGCATCGGATATATGCCGGTCCGTATCGTGTGCCGCCTGGAAGGTATTCGTTCCCGGTTTTATCGGCGGGAGAACCCGTGTGCAGGGGGGTATTCTGGCAGATATTTTCGTATGCCTGGCGGTGACGACAAGGATTTTGCCGGTCTTTTTTCTTGGCTGCGGATTCAAATTTCGTATATTTGCATTTTAATAATATATTTTGATGTACCGATCGGCACAGGTTCGAAACCTACCGATATTTCGACTTTTCTTCGAACTCCCTTGTGAGGTGAGGTGTGGTGGGGCCGTATTGAAAAACGGCCGCAGAGTTGTGACCGATCGCCGAAATCGGCAGGAAAGCGGTCGTGGTACAGGGATGAATAGTTGCCTATCGAAATTGAACGATGACGGGGATGGAAAATACGATGATATGGGATTTTGTCTGGCGCCTGGTACTGGCTGCGCTATTCGGAACGATAATCGGTCTGGACCGGGAGTACCGGGAGAAAGAGGCGGGTTTCAGAACCCATTTTCTCGTTTCGTTGGGGAGTGCGCTCATGATGATCGTTTCGCAGTACGGCTTTTCGGAGATTTTGACGCATGACGGCGTGTCGCTCGATCCGAGCCGTATCGCGGCGCAGGTGGTGAGCGGTATCGGTTTCATCGGGGCCGGTACGATCATCTTCAACCACCAGATCGTGCGGGGACTGACGACGGCTGCGAGTCTGTGGGCTACGGCCGGTATCGGTTTGACCGCAGGCGCCGGAATGTCGTGGCTGGCTCTTGCCGCAACGATCCTGACGCTCGTCGCGCTGGAGGGGTTGAGTTTGGTTTTCCGTTCGCTCGGATCGCGCCGGATGGTGGTCGTATTTTCGGCATCGGACCGGACCGGTGTAGCGGACACGCTGGACCGGATACGGACGGACGGTTATATGGTCGTGTCGTACGAAGTCGTGCCGCAGGTCGTGGGCGGCGATGGAATAACCTACCGGGTTACGATGGTGGTCAAGGCCAAACCCGGCAGTGACAACAATCAATTGTTGGCTCTGTTGCGGGAAAACACGGACATAATAGTAGAAAGAATCGCGTAATAATTTTGTATATATATGGGACGAAACTCTCGGGGGTTTTTAACGGGTATAACAACCTGGTGGCGTAAAAAGATAATCGCGGTGAGGCATTCGTTTTACCGCAAACGGCTGGTGCGGCGATTGACCAATCTCGCCCCGTCGATCCTTTCGCTGGATTGTGTGGGCGGTGTTATGGCGCACGACCTGCGGCTGCGTTTCAATTCCCCGACGGTCAATCTGTTTTTCGAATCCTGCGGGGATTTTATCGACTATGTGGCGGATTTGCGCTATTATTCGCAGGCGGAACTGTGCGAATGTCCCTATGCGTACGAGGGGGCGCGTCGCTATCCCGTCGGCATGCTGAAAGGAAACGGCACGCTACCCGATATAAAGATCCATTTTCTGCATTACCGCTCTTTCGAAGAGGCCAGGGAAAAATGGCTCGAGCGCAGCGGTCGTCTTGATTTCGACAATCTGTGCGTAGTCATGCAGGCGGCGGAGCTCGACGAGGGTCTTTTGGAACGTTTCGAACGGCTGCCGATATCGCGCAAAGTGATCCTGGGCTACGAAACGCTGCCGTTGCAAAGCCCGTCGATTTTCAAGATGCGTTCGCTGGATTCTTTCGTGCCGGGCCGGATCTTGGATTATAACGGTCTGTCGGGTCGGCGTTATCTCGACGATTTCGATTACGTCGCATTTCTCAACGACGGAACCATTCGAGCGCAAAATTGCCCCACCCCGCAGAAATTCCGCGACTGATTCCGGGGTATGATTTTGCTGGTAATTCTTTCGGTAAGGAGGCTGTCGTAATGAGTTTTTGTCTGTTCTGAAACAGCGCGAAAATTCACGGCTTTTCCGGAGAACAGGTCGAAGAAATGCAATTTTCCCCATCTGTTCTTTTTCAGTTGTTTACTTGCTGCGCCCGCTTCATACGATGATTCGATCGTCTATAATGAATGATTCAAAATGGGGATTGGAGTGAAGAACCAGTACCGATTGGTTGCTGAAATATAACGACAAAGAATCTCTTGCACTGGAAATGTTCGCATCTGTTATTTGTTGCTGCAACAGACATAATAATCCCGGATCTTCGGTGACGGGATAAATCTCTTCGTACACATGGGTTCTCCCGTTGCGAGAGAATGAAAACGATCCCATAATCTGAATATTTCCATTTTCCCAGAACAATCCGATTTGATTGATCGAATAACAGACCTGTTCGATGGTTTTTCCCTTCAGCCGTTCCGGACTGAAATCATCAGGAATAAGATACATAACGATTGGTTTAAGGAGAGGAAAGATCGGCATTTCAGTCCATTTTGCAGGGCTGTTTGTTGCGGTAGCGGTCGGTCGTTATAAGACGGACGTTTTCTGCTTCAGCTATTTTACCCATATTGGGCCGTAACCTCATAATTCTTATTCTGTAATTTTTGGGATGCTGGCTTGCGTGCGATGGCAGTCCGGAGAATTCGGTTGTGGAGATCGACGTGTCGGAGATCTCAGTTTTTATCGGGTTTTCGGGTTATTGCCAATATCGATATACGATCTTCAGAAATTTTTCCCGGGACATGTCTTGGGGATTCGTGCCCGGGACCCCTTCCGGTATCGGTTGGTCCATTGCTGCGAAATGGTCGATCCAGAATTGCGGCAACCGACCGTCGGCCGTGCGGAAATTCATCGGCCGGGCTGTGAAAAGATGTTCGTTTTTGGAGCCGGTCAGATAACACTCCCAAACCAGTTCGCTGCAATACATTTTGCCGTTATGGGGTAGAAAGGAGTCGTCGTAAGGTTGGCCCAGATACTTTTTGGCTTCGCCGATCGCCCGGGTCGCCAGCTCCCTGCGTTCGGGAAGAGTTATGCGGGCTATCGCTGCAGCCGGACGGCCTTCGATTGTAGCGGACGAATCGAGGAATTTTTGCAGCGGAGTCATCGTCACCCCAGGCTCGGATTTTGCTTCCAGCACATAAATACCGGCCGGTTCGACCGTGATGATTCCTACATGGGTGAACGAAAGATCGGACTCCCCGCCTGTCGCATCGGCGATGGCTTCCGTCATTCCGCCGGCGATCCCGACCTGGAAGATCAAATCTCCCGATTCCGGGTGAAATTCCTGCTGGTAGCAGGAGGTCTGCAGGAAAAATATACCTATAATATATATAAGCGTTTTCATCGGAACATTATAAGTTAAGGGCGATCGCGTAGTCAAAGGCAGTAAAAAGAGAGGGTGCAGTCGTGCGGGCATGCACGCAAAGATTGCCGAGTCACATCCTATCTTCTGCAAAGATAGTGAAAAGCGGGGGCGAGCCAAATTTATTTGAGCATGCAGCCGTAGCTTGTTCTTCCGAAGATAGCGAAAGATGGAGTAGAGTGAGGCAACTTGCCAACTTGCATGTAAGGATTACCGAATCTCCTCCCTTCTATTGCTTTTCGAGATAAGAGTAATTTTCAGGGTATTTATCGTTGGACAGTTATATATTTTTAGCTGTCACGACTGTTTTGTCGTTGATTTTGGCGGCAACTTATAGTTTGGGCAAGCTAAATCTCTTTCGGAAAGGAGGATGTCGGGCAGCTTCAGGGTGAAGGGCGGTATGTCGAGATATAAATCAGGTATTGCTGTGGAGGTATTCGGTTAATTTTCGTTTGTGTAGTGAGTTTTTGTGGTTGTTGTCCATATTTTTTTGCTGAATTTGGCGGAATAACCGGTGTGCCTGCGTACAAACGGGAAGAATGAATCGAAAATTATTGGGAGAAACAACCGAATTTTGTAGCTGCCGTTTGTGATAATATTTATATTGAACGGCAGGAACAACAGCATTGGGGGTGAGAAAAGCAGGAAAAACTTTGTCGGTAATATTTCTGAAGGAGTGATAAAACCAGAATATTTGTGCTTATTTATTCCTTGAGGAGTGAAATGCCGGGGATTGTTGTCGAGGGTTTCGAGCGGATTTGTCTTTCCCGACCTTGTGTTCTTATTTTGCTCGAGCGTGTATTTTCCATCTATTTTCAGGTTGGAGGGAGTGGAGGCAGGTTTTGTACCTGAAAAAGTTGTCGATGTAATATGTTGATGTTTAGTCAAGTGTGACGATTCGGCGAAAATAGTGTGAAAAAAGAGTGAAAAATATTTGGATAATTAGAGCAAATGCATTTATCTTTGCAACCGCTTTGAGAGAGAAACACGACTCACAGCGACAAGTTCTGAAAAAGTTTTCTGAAAAATTTCTTCTCGAAAAATTTGGAAGTTTGAAAAAAGTGCTTTATCTTTGCACTCACTTTCCGACTGAAAAATGAGAGGAGAGAAGGAGAGACTCGAAAGAGGCGATCCAATGAAAAACAGAATCGTTCTAAATAGAAATATATAGAACAACGTTCTTTGAAGATATTGAGCAGCAAGTTTTTATCCACTCTCATACGAGAGTGATTTCAAACAATACCTTTGAGATTGGAGCTAAGATTTAACAAAAACATTTTATACAATGGAGAGTTTGATCCTGGCTCAGGATGAACGCTAGCGGCAGGCTTAACACATGCAAGTCGAGGGGCAGCATAATGGATAGCAATATCTATGGTGGCGACCGGCGCACGGGTGCGTAACGCGTATGCAACCTACCTTTAACAGGGGGATAACACTGAGAAATTGGTACTAATACCCCATAATATCATAGAAGGCATCTTTTATGGTTGAAAATTCCGATGGTTAGAGATGGGCATGCGTTGTATTAGCTAGTTGGTGGGGTAACGGCTCACCAAGGCGACGATACATAGGGGGACTGAGAGGTTAACCCCCCACACTGGTACTGAGACACGGACCAGACTCCTACGGGAGGCAGCAGTGAGGAATATTGGTCAATGGACGCAAGTCTGAACCAGCCATGCCGCGTGCAGGATGACGGCTCTATGAGTTGTAAACTGCTTTTGTACGAGGGTAAACGCAGATACGTGTATCTGTCTGAAAGTATCGTACGAATAAGGATCGGCTAACTCCGTGCCAGCAGCCGCGGTAATACGGAGGATTCAAGCGTTATCCGGATTTATTGGGTTTAAAGGGTGCGTAGGCGGTTTGATAAGTTAGAGGTGAAATTTCGGGGCTCAACCCTGAACGTGCCTCTAATACTGTTGAGCTAGAGAGTAGTTGCGGTAGGCGGAATGTATGGTGTAGCGGTGAAATGCTTAGAGATCATACAGAACACCGATTGCGAAGGCAGCTTACCAAACTATATCTGACGTTGAGGCACGAAAGCGTGGGGAGCAAACAGGATTAGATACCCTGGTAGTCCACGCAGTAAACGATGATAACTAGCTGTTTGCGATACACTGTAAGCGGCACAGCGAAAGCGTTAAGTGATCCACCTGGGGAGTACGCCGGCAACGGTGAAACTCAAAGGAATTGACGGGGGCCCGCACAAGCGGAGGAACATGTGGTTTAATTCGATGATACGCGAGGAACCTTACCCGGGCTT
>ENA-OPCO01000689-OPCO01000689.1-human-gut-metagenome-genome-assembly--contig:-NODE-689-length-24154-cov-3.241462_pt1 | contig 24154 bp, 20 predicted proteins | sample MGYA00241562_ERZ501475 | MGnify/ENA primary metagenome ERZ501475 (study PRJEB25962, sample SAMEA2042627) | human gut metagenome | biome: human gut; feature: human-associated habitat; material: faeces... | reverse complement strand
GCTTATCGAAAAGCTGGAGCTTGACATCAAGCCGAATGCCCTGTCGCTGAAGTTGAATGTCAACGCAGGAAAGCTGTACAATCTTTATTTCGTTCAGTACACAAACAAGCGTACTCACAAGGCAAAGCTGATTCAGCTTCGCTACGATGCAGATCACCCGATTGTAGTCTCTCCCGCGCTCTCAAAAGAAGAAGTTGAAAAAGGTGCAGATGATGTTTCTGCTGCTAATGGTGAAATCATTATCAGCACCGATACCGTTGACGATATTGTAGGTGAAGATTACGACCGAGCTTATCAGCAGGTGATCGACAATGCTTTAGCGTGACGATGTGCGTCGATGCGTCGATGGTTTGAGGGGTGTCTAAAACATCGTTACCACCGACGCACATCGACGCAGTTACAGCTATGTTTTTCAAAAAATGTAATGCGGATTTTTGATTCCTGTACCCACGATTTAGGCTGCTCCGACAGCCTTTCTTCTCCCGTCAGGGATAGCCCCGCAGGGCGGAGTAGTACTTGTGGCGGTCTTATGCTGCCACAAGTACTACGGAGTTACAAGCGGCGCTCTGCACCGTTGTAATCGGCGCTCCGCGCCCCTCTCGCCCGTCAGGGCTTGGCGATAGCCATTCCGCATCAGCGGTCATGAAAGGAAGTGTTGCCCATGTAAATATGATTGGATTTAACAGAAAGAGATAACCAAATCCAATTAGAAACGAGGTCAATAAAATGAGAGAAAAACGAATCTCATTCGGTCAGGGAAAAGGTTCTCTGACTCACAATAACAGGGAGTTCGTTGCGGACAATGTTGACGTGTTCCGTACTCCCGATAATATCACTTTCGTGTGTCAGCCGATTGGCGAAGCATACGATCGGCTTTTCAAGGAATCAACCGAGCGTTATAATGCTAAACAGAAACGTAATGACCGCAAGGTTCACAGCAGCTACTATGAGCATCTTTTTGGAGTAAAACCTTGCAATACTGTCCGCACTGCCGCCGACAAACGAAAGAGCTTTTATGAGGACGTAGTTCAGATCGGCAAAAAAGAAGATTCGGGGTACGGCACCGAGGATTTTCAGCTCGTTGCCGACTGCCTGAAAGAGTATATGGAAGGTTTCCAGAACCGCAATCCGAACTTTTACGTTTTTAACGCTGTCCTGCACATGGACGAGGTAACGCCCCATTTGCACATTGACTACATTCCTGTCGGTCACTACAAGCGAGGGCAGGACACGCAGAACGGTATCGCCCAGGCTCTCAAAGAGATGGGGTACGGCGAGGGAAAAATGGCTATCGCCCGTTGGCGAGCTGCCGAGGTCGAGGTGCTGAATAAAATCTGCCTTGAACATTGTATCAAGCCCCTTGCTCCAGAAAAGGCGAGAGGGACGTTAGAGATACCTGAATACAAGGAGAAGCGCAGACAGGCAGATGAACTTGCTTGGCAAAACGCTCAGGTAGAAGCGGAGCTTGACGAGAAGCGTGAAATACTCAAAGTTGTCAAGGAGAAAACTGCTAAACTTACGGAGATAGATGGTATCGAAACAGGCAAGACCGTATTCGGCGGTAAGGTCACAGTGTCGCAGGAGGACTGGCAGAACGTCACTGATTTTGCAAAGAAAGAAGTTGCAACGCAGAAGCAGACCAAGAAGCTCCGCAAGGAACGTGATGAAGTTGTTCGAGAGCGTGACGAACTGAAAGCGAAGCTGTCGGCAGTTTCCTCGGAGCTTGCTACATATAAGAAGAAAGAGGAGGATGCTCGTTATTTCTCCCGTGAGAAGATGAAAAAAGAAGCAACCCGAATCAGCCGTGAGGACGAGCTATCACGTGAACTGAAAAAGGCTAAGGCTTTTATTTCTGCCTGCGGACTGAGTGTCGATTATCAGCAATTTAGGTATAACAGCACCACAAGAAAGAATGTGCTGGAATAAGGAGGAAGACACTATGATTATCAGAAGTAAAGACAAGGTTCAGGTAGGCGGCAAGAACAAGCCCGTATGGGTGCTCGACACCGATGCACTGACCGTCACCTACAACACACCAGATGCTGAGCCGAGCGTGACAACATTCAGCTCCGATCACATCAAGTATCATCTGCACTATTCGGCGGAGTACCGTCCTACAAGGCTGAAAAAGCTCGTCAACGACGGAACGATACTCGGCTACCTGACCGAACTTGACCGTTCCGTAGCAGAAGCCATTGAGCGTCAGGTCGGAAAGATGCTCGAAAATGATGTGGAGTATATCAGAGCCGTGGCGGTCAGGGATCTTGCAAAGGCGAGAGGTCTGGAGAATATGGATCGCTTGATCGCCAGAGAGCCGGTGTATGAGGCTATGGTGTATGTGTGATGCCGTGATTTCCCCATAAACAGAGAGCCGAAGGATTCTGCGTGAGTCCTTCGGCTTTTTCAAATAATAATCGTATTATAGGACTTGTGTTTTGATTAGGAGTATGCTATAATAAAAAAAGGAGGCTGATAATATGAACATGGAAATCTTTAAAGCCATAAATCGACTTGCAGATAAATATGCCATGGATTTACAAAAGCAAGTAGATTTAAGAATGGAAGAGATGAAAAGCGACGATAATTCACATTATTTAATATATAGAGTACTTGGAATATCTAATCATGAAGGAAATCTAATTGACCTATATCAAAATAAAGGACGTTTTTTATATAAATATGCTGGTGCGTTCCTTGAAGAAGCTGCCATTATGTGTATAAAGCACAAGTATCCTAAAGCAGCTAAAACGAAGATTCCAAACACGTTAGGAACACGCCCAAAGTCATTTGAGATTGATTGCTTAGTAGATGAGTATGCGCATGAGATTAAATGGCGTGATGCTACAACCGACGGTGATCACATTACAAAAGAACATACAAGAGTGAGGGTAATAAAAGAAAAGGGATATATTCCAATTAGAGTAATGTTCTATTATCCTCAAAGAGAACAGGCTAAGAAGATACAAGAGACATTGGAAACACTGTATATTGGAATTGGCGGAAAGTATTATTGCGGTGATTCTGCATGGATATATATTAAGGAATATACCGGTATAGATTTGTTGGAAATACTGGAGAAAATTGCAGAAACGAGAGATTAATATGTTATATAATGAAGATTGCTTAAATGTATTAATATCACTTGAGGATAACACTATAGATATGGTATATCTTGATCCTCCTTTTTTTTCTCAAAAGATACAAACGCTTAGAAACTCCAAAGGTAAGCAATTTGAGTTTTCTGATGTATGGGATTCTCGTGATGCATATTTGAAATATATGCGTGAAAGACTAATTGAGTTAAAGCGCGTGTTAAAAAAGTCAGGATCTATTTTTTTGCATTGTGACTCTTCGGCATCACATTATCTAAAAGTATTGATGGACGAGGTGTTTGGTGAAAACAACTTTCAAAACGAAATAATCTGGACGTACAGACGATGGTCTAATTCACGCAAAGGGCTGCTTCCAGCTCATCAAACTATATTCTTTTATTCTAAATCGAATAGATTTTCTTTTAATTATGAATATGGTGAATATTCACCTACTACAAATCTTGACCAGATTTTACAAGAACGAGAACGAAATGACTGTGGAAAATCCATATATAAACGTGGTGATGATGGAACAGTTGTTTTAGCCAAAGAGAAGAAAGGAGTTCCAATTTCTGATGTGTGGGAGATTCCATTCTTAAATCCTAAAGCAAAAGAACGCACAGGATATCCAACGCAAAAACCAATAGAACTATTGGAACGCATTATTAGGATAAGCACCAATGAGGGAGATTGCGTGTTGGATCCTTTTTGTGGAAGTGGCACCACACTTGTAGCTGCAAAATTATTAGGGAGAAAATACATAGGGATTGACACTAATCCTGATGCAATTGAATTGTGTAAGGAAAGAATAGCTGTTCCATTTAAAACTGAATCCATGTTGTTGAAAAATGGTATAAGCTCCTACAAGACTAAAACTGATGAAGAGCTTGCTATACTAAGTCAATTGGAATGTGATATTGTTCAACGAAATAGAGGGATTGATGCTTTTTTAAAAAAAAGATATTTTGGAGCACCGGTTGCAATAAAAATCCAAAGAAGTACAGAATCTTTTGGAGAAGCTATTAATCTACTATACTCTGCAGCAAAAAAGAAAGGATGTTGTTTTACGGTTCTGATATCAAATTCAATTCGTGATAATAGTATTATCATCCCAGAAAATATGATTATAATTGATAGATTTAATGTTAAAATTGAAGCAGAGATACAAAAGCGTTTATCCATTTGATCAGTTCTGCAAGCAATAATGTGGCAAACAGAACGTAAAAGCGTTCAGTTCCGATTACATCAAGTATCACCTGCACTACTCGGCGGAGTACTGTCCTACAAGGCTGAAAAAGCTCGTCAACGACGGAACGATACTCGGCTACCTGACCGAGCTTGACCGTTCCATAGCGGAAGCCATTGAGCGTCAGGTTGGAAAGATGCTTGAAAATGATGTGGAGTATATCAGAGCCGTGGAAGCCAGTGACCTCGCAAAAGCAAGAGGTCTGGAAAACATGGATCGCCTGATTGCCAGAGAGCCGATATATGCGACTATGGTGTATGTGTGATGTAATTTAACGTAAAGGCAGTGCTTGAATATGTCAGGCACTGCCTTTTTTGTAAAACTAAGATTATTTCGATTGACTTATTCACAAAAATACAGTATAATATAGATAATAAACTGGCGTTTGCACTAAAGGAGGGGTATCATGGATAATAATGCAATTGAAGTAAAAGTAACCTCGGTTGAAATGGTTGCTCGTAATGATCTTGATGCTGTCATATATGACCTTGATAAGCAGATTGAACTTCTTTCGAGTCAGGCTGATAAATGGGATTATCTTGTGGCTGTTGCTTCCGGTATACTGTGTGGTATGCTTGATATAATATGGGTTGGAGATTTCAGCCTTGAAAATGGCAGAGCTTTCGCAAGCGATAAAGTTGATGGGTTTGTAGAAAAAACTGCGAATATACTCGGTTTTAAGGGCGATGATCTGAAAGATGCTGTTAAGTTTCTGGAAGAAAAGTTTCCTATACCCAGCGACGGGAACACACCTGACTTCGGAGGAGGGTTGCAGCATCATCTCCGTGATTTCGCTCATCACCCTACGATTGTTGGTCTTATCTTTTCTCTGCTGACACAGTTTACGGAAATGTCGTATGGAACAGATGCAAACGGCGTTTTTAAGGTAGTGCCTGTACCTGATAAGAGTAAGTTTTTCATAGGCAAGGACGTTCCTGATAAGCTGTTTAAAGGCACCGTCGTATGGTTCCTTCATCTTGTCAGCGATATGGCAGGTTCGAGCAGTACGGCAGGTATCACAGGCGGTACAGGTATACCAGGACCGATACTTTCTCTTGCAAAAGAACTGTCAGCATTGCCTATCTTTCAAAATATGAAAATAGGTGACCATAGGTTGTCTGTTTTTCTGTCAAAGGTGTTTAACGGAACATTATTCGCCCAGCACGATGAGAATGGAAAGATCATTAAAGATACGATCATCAAGTTTGATCTGCGAGGAGAACTTGGTGCAGTTGTGGAGCTTGGAAAACAGGCGTTGCCTGTTATTGCAAATGATTGTATCGTTCGGAGCTTCTATTTTATTAGAAGATTCTCACTTGCTCTGAAATCACTGAATTGCTCATCTATAGGAGATATTCACTTGAAAGATATAGATTGGGATAGCGTAAAGCCTTTTGGTAATCCGACTATCACAAGAATGCTGACTATTTCAAGTGCTGTTTTCTCTACCATTGATATAGCAGAAGCAGTTATCTCACAAAAATACTTTGTATCCGTTAATTATGTTGGTGTCGGAAGATTTGCCGTTGCGATCGGCAGCGAGATAACGAATTATCTTAAAGTGCGTAATGTCAAGCTGATAAAGCAGATGTACGAGGATATTCGTCGCAATACTTTTACAGAAACAGATAATAACATTTATAATAGGATTGGAGACGGTATGGACATCGACAAATTCGGTTTGACCTTAGAGCAGACAGAGATATTATATAATCTTGAAATGTACAAAACCGTTAATGATGTTGATCGCAACGGAAAGAAAGCTGACCTGAAAGGGCAATGGTTGGAAGAATGGAAACACTATATGGAAGAAGGCTTTTCTTCTTTTGTGGGAGATAAAGATGCCGTTCTTCATTGGTATACTGTCCAGAAGCTTCATGATGCAATCGGTGTCAATTCGCCTGAGTTGCCTTGGTTCAGATTGGTGCTGTTGGAAACAATGCTCTTTGAACCGTATTATCCTCTCAGTACTGAGATCGACAAGAAAGGAAATGAAGTTCCGAGTACAAAGTATAAGGAACTACATCTGCCGTTGGTTGGATATAGTAAATCAGACGGTGACAAGTTCCTTGATAGCTTTTTCAATGAGAGCTTTTATCAGAAAGGTTATATCGCAAGGCTACGGAAATGTCATGATAAGGTTCTCCGTGAATTGAATGAGGTGCTAAAGACCGCTATTAAGAGTATTTCTATCACTGCGATAGTTACCGTTGTTGCAATTGCAACCGCAGGAGCATTCGCTCCCGCTATTGCCGTGGCTCTTGTAGGTTCGAATTTTGCAGGATTAAGCGGAGCTGCACTAACAAGTGCCTGCCTTGCGTATCTCGGTGGCGGAGCGATCGCCGCAGGTGGATTAGGAATGGCAGGAGGCACAATGGCAATTGTAGGCGGCGGTGCAGTACTCGGACTTGGAGTTGGTGCAGGAGTTGGCGGAGCAGTTGGAGCTGCTGGCATCATTGGCAAGAAAGATACTATTCTGCAATCAGCTAAACTCATGGTTTCCGTTCGGGAAATATTCCTTAACGACGAACATGATATGGAATACTCGAACACGGTATATGAGCAGTATGTTCAGAACATAACCGATATTGAAAAAGGTCTTGTAGAACTCAGGCTCAAAGCCGATGTAGCAGACAAGGATGAAAAGAAACAGCTTAAAAAGCAAATCAAGAACACCGAGGAAGCTGTACAGGCAATGAAGATTGCTATGAAGAGTATGAATAAATTCAACAGCTCATTTGCTTTGGGTGAGAGTGTTTCTGAATAATAATGGGGGTATCATAAATGTCAAAATTAAACATAGATCAGAAAACGATAGAAGCATTGTTCAGCGATCCGAAGACAGATTTCCTGATACCTGACTATCAGCGTCCATATGCTTGGTCAGAGGCTGAGTGCAGGACTTTGTGGGATGATATATTCTCTTTTGCGTTTCCTGAGAATAATAGCGATAATTTCAAGACTACCGATGAATATTTCCTAGGTCCGATCGTAACATTCAAGAATGATGAGGGCAAGCAGGAGATTATAGACGGTCAGCAGCGTTTAACAACACTTATGCTTCTGCTGAGAGCTTTCTATGCTCGTTTTGGGAAAATGAAAGATGCAAGCACTCAGTTAGTACAGGAACGAGTGGAGAAGTGCATCTGGAAGAAAGATGAACTCGGTGCGATCATAAAAACGCAGCTGAAAATCGACTCAGAGGTCGCAACGGATGTCCAGAAAGATCAGTTCCTCAGCATACTGAAAAACGGCGATGCTCCTGATAGTATGAAAAGTCAGTATGCCGTCAATTACCGTTTCTTCCAGGCAAAGATAAATGAATTCCTGAACGACTATCCGACTTACTTTGCATATCTGCCTGCAAGACTTATCAATAATTGTATCCTACTCCCCATTGAAGCGGAATCTCAGGATACCGCATTACGCATTTTCTCAACTCTGAACGACAGAGGTATGCCCTTGTCTGATTCGGATATTTTCAAGGCTCAGTTCTACAAGTTCTATTCATCACAGGGGAAGAAAGACGATTTCATAAAGAAGTGGAAAGAGTTAGAGGAACTTAGCAATAAGATCTTCCACCCTATTTCCGGAATCCCAATGGACGAGCTGTTTACCCGTTATATGTATTACGAAAGAGCAAAGCAGGGAATCAAGAGCTCTACTACCGAGGCTCTCCGCAAGTTCTATGAGAAGAATTCTTATTCCTTATTGAAAAGTGAGGAAACATTTGAAAATCTGCGTGATTTAGCTGATTTCTGGAATGATGTATCCAATCAGAGCAAGGATAGGTTTTCTGAGAAGATACTTCGAAAGCTGTTCGTGCTGAATTATGCCCCGAACGGTATGTGGTACTATTTTGTTTCGGTGTACTATTTACATAACCGTGATGCTGAGGGTAATCTCGATGACGATGCTTTCGATGCCTTACTTGAGAAGATCATAGCTTTCATATGGACATACGCTGTGACAAATCCGGGTGTTAATATGCTCCGTACCCCTGTGTATGCAGAGATGGTCAACGTTGTCAACGATAAGCCAGTGTCCTTCGACGATTTCAAGTTTGATATAGGCTCTGTAAAGGCTGCTTTCCTAAATTTCAGTTTCAATAATGCACGTCCGATCACTAAGGCAATGCTGGCTTGGTGGGCTTTCCTTGATGAATCACAGGAACTTCTTTCTCTGGAGACAGTATTCGAAATCGAGCATATTTTTGCAAAGAGCCGACAAGATAAGGAACATTCTCTTGAAAGCAGCAAAAGTCTTGAAGCTCTTGGCAATAAGGCTATGCTTGAAAAGCGTATAAATATCCGTGCTTCCGATTATCGTTTTGAGGATAAGAAAAAGTATTACAACGGATATATCAACAGCAGGAAACAGGAGAAGAAAGGCACAAAGATCAACGAGCTGCTGAGACTGGCTAAAACCAATGACGATTTCATTGAGGCTGATATTATCAAGCGCACCAATGATATGATCGAGAGGTTTATGCAGTATATCGCCGAGAATGGATTGGCACAGTGATTTATAGAAAGGATATAAAAAATGAGTAAAAAAATATCATATGATGGAACAGAGTACAGTCTGTCTTACTTTTCGCAAAAGTATTTAGACTACCTAAACACCTTTAACAAGCACGTTAAGGATTTTAACACACTATTTTCAAGCTATATTAAAGATGGATGGGTTAATGACGATCAATTCAGTAAATTAAAAATTATTGCAGAAGAAGTCTATCAGATTTATGAAAAAGGACAGAAACTATATTTGCGAGAATACTTTTTCAATGAGTTTATTAATGGAAATATTACTGAAAGCTTGTGGACTGAAATTAGTGACACATTACATAAGAATAGCGCAAACGGAACAACTAATGCCCGCACATGTCTTGGTATAACAGAAAGCAAAGATTTGAATATCAAATTATTAAATAGGATTATAGCTAGATTCAGTGATCCTCAGGTTGAAGTAATCGAAAGAGGAGTTTGTATTCCTTCCAGTAGACATACTTCCCCAAGATTACTTTCATCATCCGATTTGGATTTGAACAAGATTAAAGATAAAGCGTACCTTCACAATAGTACAAAACACGATGATATCCAGACGAATTCAAAAGAAGATTATATCGAAGATCTTTTTGTGGCATTGGAGGAAATTGGTCATTTCGTGGAATTTTATATTTCAAATGGTAAAAGCGTAATATTTCCTAATAGAATTATTGAGGAAGACTATGTCTCACTTAGTGAAAAGGTGTTCAATTCATTCAATGGTTCTATTTTCACATCAATTAAGATACTTATCACTGAACATCTTGATCTCGATTGTTCATCCTTACAAACATTTACTGGCATAAACTGGGATGTCATTGTTGATCTCGATCCAACATCTAGCACCACCGGACTTGAGGCAGCATACTCTGGTACAGCAGTTACAGAACCAACGATACTGTATACTGATGATCATTTTATTTTGAAGCCTATCAGTAGCCTTTATTGGTTTAGACTATACAATCGTGAAAGTTCTATTGTTCCAAGTGATAGACAAATGAGCGGTTATCTGAACAAATTACTCGTTTTTCTCAAAAAATATCGATGCGAAGTTTCAGGCAATATTCTTCTTGTTACAAATACTAAACTAAACAATAATTTTTCCAAGGAAGTAGCAAAAGCGCTTTGTGATATGGTTTATCCAACCGATAAGGATATGGCTGATTATGCAAATAAAAGTGCATTTGTTTGCTGTTCTTTAGATGGAAAAGACTGCTTTCCAGATTATGTTTCCTCAATTTATAGTGATAGAAAACAACAGTTTATTACGTATGGTTTTTCATTTCTTGATTTCTTGTCAAAGGATACCCAAAAGATCTCACCGTTTGTTGGAACGCTTTCAAAAGTGTATGTCGATAATCTGAAAAACACTAAAACGTTGAGTAATACCGCATACCGTTGTATTGAGATAATTTATGCAGATAGTGAGATTGAACAAGAGCGACGTAATGAAGATCTTGAAAAGAATTCTAAACTATTCTATCTTGCGCAAGCCCCAATAAGCTGGTATCTCATCAATTCCAACCATACTGCAATCATATCACAACGTCTTCAAAAATGCCTGAATACTCTTCTAGAAAATAAGGTACTTACAATTAATGGGCCTAACTATGTGCTTCCATACGATCCAGGAGTAGGTGGAACCACTGCTTTACGTATCGTTGCATACAATTACAGTAAAACTATGCCATCTGTTTTGGTTAAACAGTATACTACTGAAACTTACAAAGAATGCAAAAAGCTGTTCTCTGAAGTTGAAACGCCATTATTTATTGGTGCTGATGAAAACGATATATTATATGAGGATTATGTTAAGTTATGCAAAGAACTATCCGAAGCACATATCCAGCATATCAGCTTATATGTTTATCGTAAGGATGGTAGACAATTCCCAAAGAAGGATATGGTTAATAGACTCGATGAACTTATTCCGCTTGACAGAAGTCAGGCACAATTACATCGTGATAGGCTTGTCGGTATTTTGAAATCAGATGACAATGTTAAAGAATTAGCGAAAGGAAACCGAATTCAGCAGCTAGATGATAGTATTTGTGATCAACATAATTATCCATTTATTATGAGCATGTACATCTTTGACAAGGATTTTAAGGGCGTGCCGGCATATATCAACCGTTTCCTCGATGGAAAGTATGGACTTACAGAAAAACAGAAGGATATACTCATTTGGTTGTCAATTATAACAAAATACACGTCAATATCGTTGGATGTAGAGCTGTTTTCTGCCGATGAATCTTTCTTTGTTGGAACAGCAAAACTTGTTTCTCAAAAGGTGTTGAGATTTGAACATAATAATCTGACAAAGAAGCATTCTGTAAAGGTTATGCATCCGTTTTTTGCTGAAGAAATCCTCCAACAGCTTCTGATGCCTGAGAACAACAGCATCCAGGTATATTTTGAAAGAATCTGTACTAAAATACAAGGATTTATTGAATATGTTGCAACAAGCGGAACAACATGCTCTGTAGACATAAAGCAAAACACAATGAGAAGTCTTTTTATTGACAAGGAACCTTTCGATTATGAAAAGAGCACAGCAAAAATGTCGCCTTTATTTAACAGCTTATTCTCATTTGATGAGTTTAGTATTGAAAAAGATATGAAAATACTACCGATCAAAAAAATTTTTATTTCGCTTATTGAACAGTTCCCTGACAATCCACATTTTCACGCTCATTATGGTAGATTTCTTTCTTATGTTGATAATTCGCCTGAACATTTAGATAAAGCGATAGAAGAAGCCAAGCTTGCTGTGGATCTTTCCGAAAAAACCGATTGCATAGTTTATAATATCTTGGCTAACTGTCAAAGAAATAAAATGTCGCAATTAATTAAGCAATATAAAGAAATCCGAAGCTATAATGAGGTAACTCAAGAACAGATTGATAACTTAGAAGATGCAATTCTCAATCTTGCAGAAGATGCTTCAGATAATTATAGTCTCTCCAGAACAAACGGTGAAGCTCCAGGATATATATGTGACATACAAATGTGTATAGAACTTGTGGACTTTTGTCGGATGCTCTATAAAGTTGATTATATTGATATTGCCAAACCAAAAGAAACTGAAAATGAGTATATGGCATATTATCGCAATTACTATCTTGCGGCTCTTACACTCTATGACGAGATTGATGAAATCGAACATATTACAGAAAGGGATACTCTTCAACATGGATTGCAAGTATTAAAAGAGCAAACAAAAGTGTTGAAGGGCGAATTAGAAAATACACTGCAATTCTGGAAGAATTACCTTGAAAATACCAATAATCAAAAAAATGATCGTATAATGGCAGCAAGGTATTGCATACAGAGCTATGTAAAGTATGTGGATTACTTGGAATCAAAAGATGCTGCTACCATTCAGTATCTTATAACACTTAGCGAGTCTCTCCTCAATGAGAACGTACGAATTGTTGACCTTAAAAACTGGTTCAACTTGAATTATCAATTAAGCACTATACAAAATGGAAAAGAAGACACAACTATTCTTGAATCAATGTTCCATCATCTTAGAAAATGGAAAGACAGCGTAGATAACGCTTCTCTTGTAGAGCAATTTATAAATATGTACTTGCTAATTGTTTCAAGCATACAGGCATTAAACTTTGATAGTAGAGCAAGTGGGTATGTTAAACAGTATTACTCCAGTAATGATAAAAATATCCCCAAGTATTACCTCAAAAATAACGGCAGACATCTTCCATCATTATCAGATGTTTCGCGCTTTAATGCTCAGTCCGCTAATAAAGATTATTTAGAACTTGAAGGTATTATCACTTCAAGAGGACAAGAAAACTCATATCAGATTGATGCTAAGGGTATCAGCGTTTACTTCAGTATGAGTAAACAAGAAGGAATAAGTGCACATGATGTTAATAAACCAGTTTCTTTTGGTCTAATCTACACTCTTGATGGAGCAAGAGCTTTATACGGATCTGTTAAGAGAAAGAAAAAACTCAATTTTGATTTTGCTACACTTGGTTGCGGTAGTAATATAAGATGTACTCTGGTTTGCAAGTACGCCAGCGGATGGATTGTAAGTTTTGATGCTTTTTATGACGAATACGGGTATATAGAAGAATTCGATGCAAAAAAGCATTCAGATTATGTTGAATTTAAAAACAACTATAAGCTGGATTTAGTTATTATAGGAGAAAAAGAAGGCGGCTCGGAATGTTATATTAGCTCGTTAAAGAGAAAGAAAAAATGCTGGAAAATGTCTTGACAACCGCCCCAATCTGCGCTATAATACCAAACAAGGAGCAAGCCACCAGGCACACATTGCCTCCACAAGTTGCACAGCTCATTATCAAACGTGCTAACAAAATGATAACGGAGCATCAGCAGCCAAGTACAATACAGAACAAAATGTATAATTGAGATACCACAGCTCAAATCTCCTAAATAAAATTGTTTAGTCTGGAGGGCGATTTGAGGAGTGGGAATAATAAACACCCTTTTTGGAATGGTGTAATTTCGCACTTTTTTACCCGTAAGCCACCTGATGGTACACTTGTGATACAGTTACCCAAGTGGAATAAGTAATCAGTGGCTTGCAGGTAGTACAGTATATACAGCACAAGCAAATTATACAGCATAAACTAAAAATCGTCACAGTCCATTTTATTGCACTGTGACGATTTTTCTATATATAAACAGGCTTTCTATTTTGTCAGCCTTGTAGAAAGATTAGATTTCATCTTCCTCATAATCAAACTCTCTGTCTGTCGAATAATAAGATGTCAGCTTATCAAAGTTATCCATCCATATAACAGAACCATTAAACTCATTGAAATAATCCGTATGTTTTGTTTTGTTTACAGATGTAATTTCAAAATTACGCATTTCAAATGCTTCAAGGTAGTCAATGAAGTTCTCCTCGTTCACATAACCACCTATGATAAAATTCTTGTTGTGCTTTTCAAGCAATCTGACATACGGTTCCAGAATATTTAAACTTGGAAAACCAATCACAATATCTGCCGCATTTATCATTCTGATATGAGCTGCCTTACGGCTGTTGTCCTTGATTTTAAATGTTTCCCTATGATTTGAAAGGAAATGTTCCACAGCAATGGACAAGCAGTCAGTTTCTTCTGCAAGCTTTGACGGAACTTTGTCAATAACATACTTTTCTCCCTCGAGCAGTTCAGTCCATTCCTCTGCATCTTCAGGAATTGGAAAGCTTGTAATGATCAGCTTTTTAATTCCTAAGTCATTGAAATTCTGAATCAGATATGATGTTATTGCATCAGGAACTCCATATCTGCTATCAGTATGCAAACACACCACCCTTTCATTCAACTGCTCCTTGACTGTTTCAAGTCCTGCACTTACTTCTTCCAATTTTAGCTCGGAAGACCAATTCTTTCTGTCTTTCATATGAGTATTCCTCCTATAATTTAATATATTTATTTATTATCATAGTGCCTATTTTCAAGATGTTCCGCATTGTCTCTGAATCCTTCTAAAAGCTTAACTACCAGTTGCAACGTTTCATTCTGTTCATCGGTGTAGCTGCCGTTTTCTTTCAGTTCTTTTACTAAACCACAAAGCGTATTTTTCAATGCCTTGTAGGTTCTCGGACTTCCTTGCACAATAATTTCTTTTTTCAGCACACACGCAATTATGTAGTCCTGTTTTGTCAGTCCTGAAAGATAAACCTTGGTATTCAGCGTTTCATTTTCCTCAGGTGACATTCTGAAACCTACTGTAACGCATCTCCATCTTCCTTTTCCATCAAATGTTTTTTCACTCATCGAACTTATTCCTTTCAATATCAAGTTTGTCTGCCATTTCTTTCTGTGTTGTCGGAAATACATGTGCATATATGTATGTGATATCAACACTTTTATGCCCGACTCTTTTAGCTATTTCCACAGCAGAAAAACCTTGATTTATTAGCAGCGACACATGAGAATGTCTCAGATCATGTATGCGGATTCTTTTAACACCAGCCGCTTTACTGCCTCTGTCCATTTCATGGTGAAGATAGCTTTTTGTAATTTCAAATATTCTATCATTCTCACCTATTCCATAAAGCTTGCTGATGTAGTCCTGCATTTCATCAGAGAGAAAAACAGGCATAACAATTGTTCTGTTGCCATCCTCAGTTTTAGGATCTGTAATCACATCTTTTCTGTTGATACGCTGATAGGACTTACTGATTCTGACAGTATTTTTCTCAAAATCGAAATCAGACGGAGTAAGTGCAAGAAGCTCACCCATTCGTAAACCGCACCAATACAGCATTTCAAACGCATAAAATGATATTGGCTTGTCCATCACTTCTTCAATAAATTTATGATATTCTTCCTGTGTCCAGAACTTCATTTCACCGGAGTTCTTTTTACCTATAGGATCTGTTTTTGTAACAGGGTTTTCTTTTAAATTATGATATTTTACAGCATAATTAAAAATTGCAGAAAGCTGGCTGTTTATTGATCTGAGGTAAGTATTAGAATAGGGTTTACCTTTGTCATTACGATAGCTCATTACTTTATTTTTCCATTTCAGTACATCATAAGATGTAATTCTGTCTAATGGCATATCTCCGAAATAAGGCAGAATCAAAGAATTTATAATTGCATTCTTTGTTTGCCATGTATTTTCTCTGATTTTTATACTCATAACTTCACGATATATTTCTATGAAGCTTGCAAAAGTCATGCTCAGATCATTTGAGTCACTATTTATAAAATCATTTTCCCACGCAACAGCAGCTTTCTTTGTCTTAAAGCCTCTTTTCGTTTTTTTCTTATGTGTGATTTTAGAATAGCATGAAACATAATATGTTCCACGCTGTTTATCCTTATAAACAGGCATTTAAATCGCCTCCTTTCCATCGCTATAGCCGTAAATTTTTTCTTGCAGGTATTTCTTGCTTACCTTTCCTGCAATAGTAATAAATCCCTTGGAAGCAAGCTCCTTATTCCATTCCTGAATCATTATGTAAGCCTGACTTTTTGAAACGCCAATCAAATCAGATACCTCCTGTGCTGTATAGAAAAATTTTGACATATATTAATCTTCCTTTCTGAACTTTATAGATAGAAAAGCCTTTGGTTATTATTCCTTGACTTTATTAGAACGCTTCTGCTGCGTTTTTTCGTGAACTGGAAATGAATTTTTCACCTGATTAATTGTTATTTTATAGGCATTGCCTTATATGCTGCCTTTGTTCGGTTACTTTGTTCCATTGGCATCACCACCTTTCTTTTTTCTTTTTGTCGTTTGGTATCTTTGATGCTTGAACTTTTTCTTTTTAGGAGTTGCCATTACAATAGGATTCCAATAATCGTCAATACTTAATTTGATATAGTATCCGCTTTCGGTTTTATTAACCCCTGCATTTTCGCTTTCGACACATTGTATAAATTTTTGAATGATAAAGGAATCCTCTTTATCCCAATACTTTAATTTTAAATTGTCCTGCAAGCCTCTTGAATACAATACTGCTCTTTCACCGGTTAATTCGTTAAAATCATCCTCCATATTGTCGCACATATATTTGACTATCCTCTTAAATGCAAGTTTATCTCCTTTATGTGCGGTGTCAACTATTCCAAGCCCCCAAATTTCTTCTATAAATTTTTGTTGTGTATTGACATCAAGATTACAAAGCATATGAAAATGCCAGTTTCTGTTTTCTTGTCTCGCATAAACAGTCACATGACGAAAATTGTCATAGTGATCATTCATGCGTTTGATGAACTTTGAAAACTCTGCCTTTGCGGTTTTCAGATTTGTGAAATCTTTCTGAGGAAATCTTTTAGCATCAAATGTCAATGTGATATGCATTGAGTTATTCTCACAGAAGTTGTTTCGACATAAGTTTCTGATTTGGGCACGGATCCTTATATACCTGCGATTTTGATTATACTCATAGTAGTCGCCTGTACCGCTTGGCTTTTGTGGTATAATGTAACCGTTGTTTTGTTTTTTTCTTGCTGCCTTCTTTTCAGCCTTATGGTTCAGCAATTTTTCTATGCATGCTTTATCATCGTCTTTAATGCTTTCAATCATACCATAACATTCATCAAAGAATTTTTCATCTTTCAAGTCGTAGTCACAAGGCATATCATCTTGAAAATTGTTATATACACTTGCTCCATTTCTGCCAATGCTGAATATCATTGAATCGTGGTTGTCTTTTTCATTTAAGTTCATACCTATCTGCTCCTTTGGTTTTAAAAATTGTTTTTATAGTTCTTTTAATGAACTTACGCTATACAATATAGGACTGTCTATATACACGTACCCCTCACATTTTAGGCAATGTAGGCTTATGATTATAACGTCCTCAATCAAAAAAGACAACGCCCCTATATTTTGTTAATTTCTTCCATTGCATGAACAGCAGCTTTAATAGTATTATAAACGGCTTTGGAATAAAAAAGGCGGTAATTTCAACTGAAATTTGTGATATATGCATAAATCAGAGGCTCTACCAAAATAAAACTTCTACAATTATGACAAACTCGCAATAATTAATCGCATTCAAAACATTTGAATCCATAAATAAAAAATAAGCACAGCCGGAATAAAACTGACTGTGCTTATTTTGCTTGCGGATATTTTATATATTTCATTGTTGTTTGGAGTGCCTTTCTATTTTATAATTCAAGAACGTACGAAACAGGCGGTAAATTCTTTGAATTTAAGTTGTACGAAATCGACGGTAAACTTTTTAAAAGCTCAGAGTAAAAATAGCTTTTTACTCTCTTATAGGAATCTTTTCTCAAAAAAATTATGACCTTAAACCACATATTTTTCTATTTTCCAATAATGCCCCTTAAAAAATCATATGACTGAATCGAAATATTTCAAAGATGATTCAATTCTGGAATACTCATTAGGTTTTTTTCACACTTTTTATTTCTTATCTTTTGCTGGTGGATTTTACCCCACTGCTGCTATATTTTTTCATCCCATGACCTCCGAATTTGAAAATTCCATAGAATTTTACTTCTATGACCTCAGAGAATATGTACATCAAATAATTTCAATAATGCTTTCAATATTTTTTCATTCCAGGACCCCCGAATTTGAAAATCTCATAGAATTTTAGTTATATGACCTACAATAGATGTACTTTAAAAAATTTTTACACTGTATCTCTTTGACTCTGGTAAGTCGTATAAGTTCTTACCTGAACCAAGCTCACCACTTATCTGATTATAAACTGTATTTGCTGAATCATATGTTGAACCATGATCCTTTGTATTTGTATATCCCTTGTAAATAATGAGCACTCTTATTGGAGGAGTAGCCTGGTTCTGCATAATTTGTGGAACTAAGGATATACTTAGCAGGCTATAATGTAATCAGCTAAATAATGGTGGAGTGGTTGCGTCACTCCACTTTTTTGTTTACACCCCGTTTTAAGCAAATAAAGATTGATTTTTAAATATCTTTGTAGCATAATTATAATGTGGATGCTCCCACCTAACTCTCCCTACAATTTTTATGACGTCCCTTGTACTATATTTAACTTGAGATGAAATCTATATGAGAGGAGAGATTAGTATGGAAACATACTCAAAAACAGGTTTAGCCTTAGTTTTTGTTAATGTAGCCATATTGATTGCTATTATAGTTATGTACCCTTTACATTCTATAATAGGATTAATAGCTATATTATACTTAGCATATAAAGGTATATAAAGGTTAAACCATAGAGCTGGCAGTAACACCACACCGCCAGCTCATTTTGTATATATAAATAACTACTTTAATTTAAGTAGACTATTTATCAATTAGTGCTTGCTGTAAACCTTTTCAAGGTTATTTATTCGTTTTTGAAGCTTTACAATTTTTATCACCTGCATTCACTAAAATAGAAATGATAGACTAAACATATAAACTCTCATGATATTAAAAATACCACCCCCTTGACTAACTGAGAGAGTGGTTTGTGTGAATAAATTAAATAAAGGTTGACTTTTACTTTTCTGTGTTATAGTATAATTGGTAAGTTCCAAAACCTGACGTTCCCTACAATTTTACTAACTCTCATGTATACTTACAAATATGAGATGAAACCTATAAGAAAGGAGAGATCAGTATTGAAATTACACAGAAAGTAGGTTTTAGCCTTTGTAGCTTTGGATTTAATCGCTGTCATTGCCATAGTGATTATGTATCCATTAGTATTAGCGCCTATAAGCTTAATTATAGTTAATGCATTCAAAGGTTAAGCTACTGATATTGGTGGTAATGATGAGTTACCGCCAATTTTTCTGTGTTATAATATAGTTAGTGGATTTCTCGACTAACTCCCCTTACGCTTTTAATACTTCCTTCGGGATGAAACCTATAAGAAAGGAGAGATCAGTATGGAAATTACATAAAAGTTGGTTTTAACTTTTATAGCTGTGGACTTAGTTATTATCATCGCATTAATAGCTATGTACCCATTGGTGTTACTACCAGTAAGCTATATTATATGTAACGCCATTAAAAGTTAAATCCATAAGTAGGTGGTGCTATCAGTGCCTCCTACTTTTTCTTTATTTAATTTATATACTCCCTATCTATTAATGTCTGAAAATAGGTACTATGCTTAAATAACAATGAGAGACTAAACAGTATAGTCTCTCATGGTGTTAAAAATGAAACGAGAGGTTAAACTATATGCTTACCTCTTTACTCTCACTGTATTTAATTTTAATCTGTGCCTCCAAGGTGTATGCCATCAAGATCATCTGGATTGCCAGGGCTCACAAAGTCATTCCAAACGTCATCAGCATTTCCATCACTGCCTGAGCCGCCATTTGATGATCCACCTGAGCCACCATTGTCTGCTGGAGGTGTGTAAGATGGTTGGTCATTTCCGCATGTTGATCCACCACCATTTGATGATCCACCAGAGCCAGAACCAGAGCCACCATTATCTGATGGATTTGCTGGAGGCGTGTAATTGTTATTTGATGATGACCCACCATTTCCATTTGATGTTCCATTTGATGAACTATTGTTATCGCCGCCATTGTTTGAGTTGTTGCTATTGTTGGACGGCTTTTTTTCTTCCTGTTTGCCATATTTATCAAGGATATATTTAGAGAAGTTGTCCTCATTGAAAGAATCGCCCTGCTTATCAAACTGCGATTTGTATTCTTCAGTAAATTTGGATTCATCACATGTTAAACGATCTTTCAGATTCTCCCAAAGTGACCTGATGTGAGTATTCAATATGTTCTCTTGCTCTTTTTTCTCCATTTCCTCAGCAAACTTTATCGAGTATTTACCCTCAATATCTTTTTCAAACTCCTCTGGGCTCATGCCATCACTAATGAGCTTGATATAATCTGCTATAAACTCCTCTTTGGTGCAGTTCATGTCGTTTTGGTCTTGCTTGTTCCACAATGCCTCTGCTGATGCTTCAAGTGCCTGCGTGCTGCCTTTTTCTGCTGAGTTTACAAGATATCCCTGCTCATCATAATACTGCATAAATGCGTTTACTACAATTCCTATTGCCTCTGACTTCGTGATACCCTCGTTCCAACGGGTTTCTGTGGTGATGATACCCTTATCAGCTGCCATTGCAATTGACTTATAAAGCTCCTCTGTAACGCCCTTGTCAACATTCTCTAAACTATACTTCAAAGTGTATCCGTTGCAACGATCTGAATCTGCTATTTTAAGCTCCTCTGAAAGATTACCTGCATTGGTACAATCCTTTAAAGTGGTTTTGCTCGTGTCGTAATTCTGCACCTCATCAGCACCATAAACTTCATTCATAATGAGGTATATAAATTCTGCTCGACTCATTGCACCTTTGAAATTATCTGCCGTAAGGCTCTTATCATTGGTGTTTATGTAGCTGTTCTCATTCTGCTGTGCCGCATAATTGATATACTGGTCATAGTCTGTTCCTGTTACTGCTGATGTGAAATCATCTGATACATTCAATGACTGAACAGGTGTTGTCGCTCTGGTTACAAGTGACATTGCTTCTGCTCTGCTGAGCGTATCACCGCCATTAAAGTAATTAGGCGTACTGTCAGGCAATAAATTGAAATATGCATTGAAAAGTGCAGGTGACTGGTCTGAATCTGAAAGGTCATTATATACAGAAGCTAAACTGCTATTGAATGACTCTGTCATTGCTGTTGAAGCATCTTCATCTGAATCTGTTGTGCTTTCAATTGCATCAAGGTTACTGCTGTCAACTTTTTCAATGTCCACATTTCCACCTGTTGCAAACATCTCTGCTACATATCTGTTTCCTAATACAACTTTAAGCGTGTTGTTGGTACACTGGTTGCCTTGGGAGTCTATGTAGAAGGGACCGTATTTTACTCCATCCACAATTTCATTTCCAAAAGTTTTGTCTACTGCCGTTCTCATTTTTTCGCAAGTTTTCAAATCTCCAAGTTCTGTCCATGTCAGTTCGGTTTTAGACTCAATATCATTTTCAGAAACACTTACACCAATGACAACAGGTTTACTTGTATCTATGTTATTTTTGCAACCTGTCATTTGCATTGCAAGGACTACCGCAAAAACTCCAATTATTATTTTTTTTGCTTTCATGTCTATTCCTCCAAACATATCTTTTCTAATTATTTTACCACTTTATGTAAATAAAGTCAATAGAGACTACTTTCACATCATGATTATATCACAATAATTGACGTGTGTCAATAGCGTTACGCTGTTTTTACAAGGTTTATAATTGTTGAAAATTGCCTTAAAATATATGTATGTCTATTTTACAAAATGATCGAGGTGATTTTCATGAAAGCCGAATTTAAAGAACAGTACGAAAAGCTTGGGCTTAATATCGTATACTATAGAAAAAGAAAAAAACTTACACAGCTTCAGCTTGCCGAACTTGCCGACATAGACCGAAGCCATATAAGTGCAATTGAACTTGGGAATGTAGGTGCTTCACTTGATGTTATTTTTAAGCTTTGTGAAGTCCTTGACATTACACCTAAGACTTTATTCGATTTCAGAGATTAGTCTAAACTTTCCACCAGTTGATAAGCACAGCGAAGCGAATGTTTCACCTTATCAATGGTGGATTTTGTTTTATACGCATCTACCTTTTGACGTATATTTTCATTACAGATGATATTTATTTTAATATCAATGGTGGCGGCTATATCATCAAGGGCAACCTCGCCATCATCGGTAAAAAACTTTACCTCTGTTAAATCCTGAACACTGTCCTTACTTATCAGAACAACAATATCATTGTCGCTCAGTCTTTTACCGTTCATATTCAACTCTAACATATTCAAGCCTCCTTTTCTTTTTCACTTGTCAGTTTCTTGTCATATTTTCTACATTTATACTGCAATGTAGATATCGGAATTTTTGTTTTCGTATGAAGTTGTTTCTAACTCATTGTATGTTTCAGTTCTGCAAGTTCTCTATCGGTATAACGATAGTTTGCTTCGGCTCTCAACTTGTCGTATTCCTGCATATCATTTTTCAGATTATCAATTCTGACTGCAATATCTTTCATACTTTTATCGGTATCCATACCTTGATTTGTAATGCACTCAATTATAGCTTTACAAAGCTTATAATTCTCTCTGCATATATGTACCACAAAATCAAGTTTCTTTTCTATCTCAGTTTCTCCCATAAACTATATCACCGCCTTTCTTAAATTTATCATTCCTGAACTTAATCATTTTCGATAGAAAATAGCCTCTCAGAATCAATTTTAACCCTCTTTCTAAGTGCTTTGGCAATTTCAAATAAACTTTCCTTATCAGTTTAATACACCTCTTAAAATTGATTCTGGGGCATCTGGAACTATCTCACTTCAAACAAATTACGTTTGCAATAATCTTTCAGCTTTTTAAATTTTTTCTGCTTATATAAATCTACAAGATAATTGTCATAGGCACTGAATCTGTAAACGTGACCTGTTATCTTGTAAAGTTCTCTTATCATATAGCCGTGGCGACCGTTTTCCTGCGGTGTTGTCCACTCTATATTGTCAGGGTGAAAATTCATTGGAATTTCAAGTTCATATGCGGTGTAAATTGAACCTGAACCATCCATGACATTGGCTTCCAGTTTACAATAATCTGTAGCAACACAGTTATCTGTAAAGTCCGTACAAATTGCAACCAGTCTTTCAAAGGATATCGCATTTCCATTGATAAACAGCAAAATGTGTCCATTTTCATAGAAACCAGTGTCATTTTTGGAATCTACGCCTCCTCTGTGTGCAAGTTTTCCATTGCAGTTATACTTTTCATATCTGCCGTTGAAATACAATATCAGGGAACCACTGTTTTTCCAATTAATAATGTAATAATTGGGGAACTTGAGTACCTGTTTAATAGATGAAATAACGTTGTCCGTTGTGTTTTTATTGGACTTTGCGTTAATCTGAACTTGTACATCTATCGCAGTAGCTGTGAGCTTTTGCAAATCAGATGTATGCTTGTTATTAAAGTTTCTTATCAGCATTGTTTTCTGCCTCCTTCTGGGTCCTTTTTATAATGTTGTATATGGTTGCACGAGTGACACCTAAAACTTTAGCTGCTTCTGTGACTGTCATTTCCTTTTGTTCAATATCTGCAAGGACTTCTTTCAGTATATTTACATCGAACTCCTTTGGCTTTCTGCCACGATAGACACCCTTCTGCTTTGCACAAGCAATGCCTTCTCGCTGTCTTTCAAGCAGGTTTTCACGTTCAAACTGATTAAGTGCTGCAATAATATTCACCATCAGCTTACCCGTAGGACTGCTTGTGTCGTATTGTTCTTTAACACTGTAAAGACGAACCTTCTTGCGATCAAACATCTCAAATATTTTCAGTAAATCACTTACTGTTCTGCTGAGCCTTGACCAACTTTCCACGTAAACCTCATCTCCTTCCCGAACAAACTCAATCAGTTCATTTAATTTTTCTCTGCTCATATCCTTGCCGCTCTGCTTTTCCTGAAAAACTTTTTCAATCTCATAAGGCTTTAGCAGTTCAAGCTGTCGGTCAAGGTTCTGCTCCTGCGTGGAAACTCTGACATACGCTATTTTCATATTCTCACCGCCTTTCATTTTCAGATTGTAAAATTTGACTATACCCATATTAAACAAATCCATTTTCTAAAAATCTGTTTAATTTGGCTTGTAACCGCTATATTTTTGACGGCTATTTTTATATATCAAATTTATATCCTTCCTTATTTAATAGGCACTTTTTCAGGTAGTAAAGTAACCGCTAACCACACCCAAACGTTGATTCGGCACTAAAAAAGCGATAAAATAGTTCCAAAGG